>Ga0172369_10008067_pt1 | contig 12037 bp, 4 predicted proteins | sample LakKiv25m_FD_114539 | JGI IMG/M metagenome (GOLD analysis project Ga0172369, IMG submission 114539) | Freshwater microbial communities from Kabuno Bay, South-Kivu, Congo - kab_022012_11.25m | ecosystem: Environmental > Aquatic > Freshwater > Lake | place: Democratic Republic of the Congo... | reverse complement strand
TAGCCCGTCTCCGTCTGCCCGGCCCGTGTCCAGGAAGGCCGCGTGAATTGCAGGCAATAGACGGTATTGGAGCCGGTCGGCAGCCATTTGTCGAACTTCGACCGCTCCAGCATGCGCGTCATCGTCGCGTAGTGGGCATACGCCGGCTTGGGGTCCAGGTACGGGATGCGCCGCTGAATGCCGCAGCCGCCGTAACTCTCGGCGCCGTAGTAATCGCCGCAGTCGTAGGCAAACCAGCCGGAGTAGAAACGCTGCACGCCGTAGGCCAGCGAGATGAGCGCCCAGCGGTGATAGCGATCGGCTTGCTCCTCCCAGGTCAGCGCGCCGGTCTGGGTGGGGCAGAAGGTGCCTTCCACGTAATACAGCTTCGGATCGGTAATGCCCGCCTGTTTATATTCCTTCTTCAGCACGTACAGCAGGTGAGTGGTCAGCCGCGCGAGCTGCATTTCGGGCAGGCGCTCGAAGGTGGGCATGTCCAGCCCGCTGCCGTCGATGAGCTCCTTCGGGAAACCGGCGCGCAACAGCGGCACGGCGAAGAGCGTCTCACCCCACGGGATGAGGACGGTCGACTTCGGCCAGGTGGCGCGCACCGCCTCCGCCGCCGATTTCGCGGTGTTCATAAACACGCGCAATGACGTTTTCTCGTCCTCGGTGGGAGTGTAGGCTTCGCCCCAGTAATCGGACGGCGCACCGAGCCCGGTCAGCATTTGCGAAATGTTGGGCTCCGGGAAGAAGGTGATGAGCGGCGGATTGTCGCCTTGCGCCTTGCGGATGGCATCGATGGCGGTGGTTTTGTATGCCTCGAATTTGGCGGGATCGACCGGATCGGCGCCCGCCCAGTCTCGCTGCGCGGTGATGGGCCAGGCGTTGGGTCCGGTAAGCCAGTGGTTGTCGAGGGTCCAACGGCCTTCCGGCGTGTTGGGATCCTGCGTGCCCATGGCAGTGCCGCGCGCGCCGGCCAGCTTCATTACCTTCATTACGTCCAGCATCGGCGGCCCGTAATGACCGTTGTGATACGACCAGTAGCCGAAGAACGGCCCCTGGCCCTCCTGCCAGTAGGGCGCGCGGGTATCGGCGTGCAGCCGGCAGAAGTCGCGTTCCTCCGTCCAGGTCTGCGCGCCGTCCTTCAGCGTGACGTCCAGCGTGTGGATGCCGTTCTTCGTCACCGGGAAGGAGAAAGTCAGCTTCCGCTCCTTGCCAGCGGGGAGGATGAAGGTCTGCTGCTGCGCGTGCCGCTCACCCTTATCGTAGCTGGTCGTGCGCAGGCTGATCGTCAGTTTGTGGTCCTTCGGCGAGTTGTTCGTCAAGGCGACGGTATACCCGGGCACTTCAGGGGCGGTCCACACGTGGCCGAAGACCGTCGGCTGCAGGTTGAAGTCTACCGGCGCTTTGTGCAGCGTGACCGCGTAGACCTGCACGCCGCTGGGCAGCCCGGCGCCGTGCCAGCCGTAGCGGTACTGGCGCACCTGTTTCGTCAGCTCCACTTCCAACAGGTCCATGTCGGAGAAGCTGGTGAGCTTCGCCGGGTCGATGGGGATCTTCACCAGCCACAGGTTGACCTTCTTGCCGTTCTCCAGCGTGACCGGGAGCGGCTGCGCGCCGCTTGCGCTCCGCGCGGTCACCGCCGGCACACGCGTATCGAACCACTGCGCGTAGCCGGCATTCGGGCGGTAGAACATCGCGGAGAGGGTGGGCACGCGATCCGTGCCGCCGTCAAAGCCGGCGATGACATACATCGCATCGTAGCGCGCGTTGGGGATGCGCAGTTGGATGCGCGCCGGGTCGACGGTGAAGCAGCCGCGGAAGCGCGGAGTCTCGGTGGGGTTCTGGTAGGCCGGCAGCGAACCCAGCCGGAGCAGGCTGCGGCTGATGTCCAGATGATCGGGGTCGGCCGGCGATCTGCGTTCGATGAAACGGATGGGGATGCCGCATTCGTCGACCGTGTCGCCGAACGGCAGCGCGCCCTCGGCGATCGCCGCTCCGTCGAGCAGCGCCCGGTCGCGCGCATAACCATCCAGACCGATAGGCTCATACAACGCCGCCGGCGTTGCCAGCGGTTGCACATCGATCGCAGCCAGCCGCGAGTCCGGCTGCAGTGTAACCTGTGCGATGACACTCGCCGGCACATCCTTCGTCTTTTCCACCAGCAGGCGGTCGTCCACCCAGATGCGCAGGCTGCCCTCCGCCAGGCGGCAGCGGACACGCACCCACTTGTCCTGGCTCAACGGCAGGTTGCTCATGTCATGTTCGAGGGGGAGGCGCGCGACGGCAGGCCAGGTGGGCTGAATGGTGTCATAGGCGCGCAGGTCGTATACCTGACTGACCCCCGCGGCAGTGATGCGCAGGTCGCCGTTATAGGTGCCGGTGAGGGTAATCGGAATATCCGGTTGCGCGAGAGCTTTCAGCGTGAGGGAAAACGTCGTTGAGGTGCGCGTCGGATCGGTCACCAGCCGCGCCTGGCAGGTAATTTCCATATTGCGCAAGCCGGCGCGCGAAGTCAGCGTGAGTGGCGCGGCGCCGCATACCAGCGCCGGGCGGCCCAGCAGCGGGTCGGCCTGCACAGTATTCAGCTGCGCTGCCGCGCCGTCGCCAATCTCCCAACGCGCTTGCGCATCCCTCCCGAGTATGGCATCCAGAGACGTCACACCCTCGGCGCCAAACGCGCTCGCGATGCACCAGAGCAGGCAGATGATGATGATTATCATACGCTGCAGCATGGAGACACCTCCCGACGGATCATGATAAAGAGCGTTTCGACGCTTTTACAAATCAACCTTTCGGGCGATGTATCTCGCGCGCGACAACGATTAACCCGGATGCTGTATGAAGCGCTCGTTGCCACACCGCATTATGGGTGTGCGAGCGCTTCATACAGCATCAGGTCTGGAGGTCAATAGCGCCATGCCGGGGGCCGTTGCCAACCCCCGGTATACTACGCGCTGCGCGCTTATTTCTCCCCGAACGCGTCGACCATCTCCACTTCGAGACGGTTCGACGGTTTGCTCTGCTTGCCGTCCTTTGTTTTATAGGTGACCCACAGGTAGAGCTTCATCGCCGGACGCAGGCCGTACATCTGCTGGCCGGATTTCGTCGGGTTGGCCAGGGTGACGGCGCCGCGGCCATCCAGATAGGCGGCGACCCATACCTGGTAGCCGGAGGCTTCCGGGGTTTCAGTGAAGTCCACCATCCCGGTGGTGCCGTCATAACCCCAATCCGGCGGGCGGACGCCTTTCAGCGTCACCGGGGCCAGCTCGTTCTTCGCCATTTCGGCGATCGGGTTCGGCAGGTTATTTACGCCGGAGAGCAACATGCGCACCTGGTTGAGTTTCACCGCCTCCGGAGTGACGTCGAACGGCGTAGCATACTCGGCGATCAGTGACCCGAGGAGGGTATCCTCCGGGTTCGCCGGCTGGATATCATTGACATACATGACGTGGCTGCGGCGCTCGACGATCACCTTCTCCAGCGTGAGCGGCAGGTCCACGATGTTGTCGCCGTGATAGCTGCCCCACCAGGTGGAGCCGAATTCACGGTAGGCATCATATTCGGAGTTGCTCGGCAGCTCGAAGCGCAGGTAGCGCCAGCCGTCGAAATTGAACTGCGCCCAGGCATGCGGATCGTTGCAGTTCCACTGGTCCTTGGTGCCGATGCTGATCCAGCGCTCGCCCTTCGCGTCGCGCAGGCAATAGACCACGCGACCCCAGTCGGAGTGCGCCTTCACCCATACGCCCAACGCGGCCGCCTTGCCGGGGATGGCGATGGCCTTCGCCGGCTTGAGCACCGTGTAATACGGCATGATGTTGCGCTCGACATCCTGCTTCCCCAGGTGGACGGCCAGGAAGTTGCCTTTCCGCTCCGGATCGGTAGTGACCGTCGCCGTCATGTTGCCGAGGAAGCGCTTCACGTCGAAGTTATTCGTCTCATAAATTTCATCGTGCTCGGTGGCATTCGTCCAGGTGCCATCACCGAAGTTGGCGATGGTGAGTTCCTTCTGCACCGGCGCCGGCTTCATCGCCGGGCCGTCCTGCCAGGTCTCCTGGTTGCGGTTGCGTGACCAGGCCACGGCATCGGATTGGTCGGGGTTGCCCAGCGCCACTTTGGCGATCTCGCCGGCGCCGTCGAGGTAGACCGGCGCGGTGCCCACGGTGAAGGTGGTCTTGCCGCCAACCGTTCTGGCCGGTGTGCCGTTGTCCATGCTGTCGGTAACGGTGAAGGCGGCATCCTTCGCCAGTGTCACGGTCACCGGGCGGGTGCCGCGGATCGTCCACAGGACGTAGACGGGCTGGCCCAGCCGCGAAAACTTCAGGCAGTAGACAGTGTTGGAGCCGGTCGGGAGCCACGAATCGAACTTCGACCGCTCCAGGTGGCGAGTCAGCGTCGCGAAGTGGGCGTACCCCGGCTTGGGATCCTCATAGGGAATACGGCGCTGAATGCCGCAGCCGCCATAGTGCTCGGCGCCGTAGTAACTGCCGCAGTCGTAGGCGAACCAGCCGGAGTTGATGACGGTGATGCCGTAGGCCAGCGAGATGAGCGTCCAGCGGGAATTCCGCTCCGCCTGCTCGTCCCAGGTCAGCGCGCCCGGTTCGGTGGGCTCGAAGATGCCTTCCACGTAGTAGAATTTCGGATTTTCGATGCCGACCTTTTTAAATTCATTCTTCATAATATACAGACGGTGCGTACTCTGCTGCGCAAGCTGCTGCTCGGGCAGGCGCTCAAAGCCGATCATATCCAGCCCGCTGCCGTCGATCAGGTTCTTCGGGAAGCCGGCGCGCAGCAACGCCACCGCGAAGAGCGGATCGCCATACGGAATGAGCACCTCCGTCTTCGGCCAGGCGGCGCGGATCGCTTCCGCGGACACCTTCGCGGTGTTCATAAAGACCTTCAGCGTCTGCTTCTCCTGGTCGGTGACGGTATACGGCTCACCATAGTAGTCGGCCGGGGCGCCCACGCAGGTCAGATTCATCGAGATGGCCGGCTCCGGGAAGAAAGTGACGAAAGGCGGGTTGTCGCCTTGCACCTTGCGGAACGCGTCCACCGTGTATTGCTTATACGCTTCAACTTTGGCGGGATCGAGCTGATCGGCGCCGGCCCAATCCCACTGTGGGGAGAGCGGCCAGGCGTTGGGTCCGGTCTGCCACTTGTGCTCGATCATGAATTGACCGAGCGGCGTCTTCGGGTCGAGACTTCCCATGGTGGTGCCGCGCGCGCCGGCTTTCAGCATTACGTTGGCCTGCAGCACGCCATCCGGCGTATAGTGCCCGCCCAGGTAGGACCAGAAACCGAACAGCGGTCCCTGGCCGTCCTCCCAGATGGGCGTGCGGGTATCCTTCGCCAGCCGGCAGAAGTTGCGCGTCTCGGTCCACGCCTCTGCACCGCCCTTCAGCGTCACGTTGAGGGTATGGATGCCGTTTTTCTTCAGATTCGCGAACTTGAAGGTGACTTTCTTCACTTCGCCCGGTTTCAGCGTCACTGCCTGTGCCGGCGGCGCCGTCGCCTCCTGCTTGTCGTAGCTCAGCGATTTGGCGACCAGCGAAACCGTTTGCGCGCTCGCCGCGTTATTGGTCAGCGTCACGTTGTATTCGGGGGTCTCCGGGTCGGTCCACACGTGGCCGAACACCGCCGGATCGAGGCTCATGTCGACATCCGGCTTGTGGAAGGTCACCGCGTAAACCTGCACGCCGCTGGGCAGCCCGGCGCCGTGCCAGCCATACAGGAACGGGTCGGGATAGCTGCGATACTGGCGCACCTGCTTGGTCAGCTCCACCTCGACGGTATCCATGTCGGAGAACGCGGTGAGCATAGACGGATCGAGCGGCACCTTCACCAGCCAGAGGTTGGCGGTTTTGCCGTTTTCCAGCTTCACCGACAGCGGTTTGGCGTTCGGCGCGGATTTCGCCGCCATCGCCGGTACCTTGCCTTCGAAGCTCTGCGCGAAGCCGGCGCCTGGGCGGTAGAACATCGCCGAGAGGACCGGCACGGTATTCTTTGCGCCGTTGTAGCCGGCGACGACATACATGGCGTCATAGCGCGCATTCGGCACGCGGAGCTGGATGCGGGCGGGATCGACTGTCCAGCAGCCGCTGTAGCGCACGTCGGAGGTTGGGAAATACCCATCCAACTGTCCCTGACGGCAGAGGCTGCGGCCCACGTCGATGTGGTCGGCGTCGTTCTTCCCCTGGCGATCGACGAAGCGGAAGGGCACACCGTTGACGTTCACCGTCTGGCCGAAGGGCAGCGCCGTGTCGGCCACCGCGGCTTTATCCAGCAGGGCACGGTCATGCACATAGCCATCCAGACCGACAGGCTCAAACTGTGTCGAAGATTTGGCGATCGGACGGATGGTCAGCTCGGCCAACCGCGATTCCGGCTGCAAGGCAATCTGCACAATGCCTTTCGTTTGCAGGTCTTTCGTTTTGTCGACCAGCAGGCGGTCATCCACCCAGATGCGCATGCGGCTGTCGGACAGCAACCAGCGCACGCGGACCCACTTGTCCTGGCTTAACGGCAGGCTGGTCATGTCCTTCTCAATCGGCTCGCGCACCGCATCCGGCCAGGTCGGCATAATGGTCTTATACGCGCGCAGCACATAGGACTGCCCGCCGCCCGGGGCGTTAATGCTCAGATCGCCGTTGTATTGGCCGGTGATGGTGGTGACCATGGCCTTATTGGCGTCAGCCGGATCGCGCAGGGTCACCGACATTGTTGTGGAGGTGTGCTTGTCGGTGGTCACCAGCCGCGCGAGACAACTGATCTCGACGTTCTGGCACGGGGTTTTCGTCTGCAGCGTAATCGGCTGCGTGCCGCACACCAGCACCGGACGTCCCAGGATGGAATCCTGCCGGATGCTGTAAGGGCCGCCGTCCTGCTGCGCGGCGCCGCCGGTCACGTCAAAGATTTTGGCGTCCGGTCCGACGGCGGCGTCCAGTTTGATCTCCGCTCCCGCGGTTGCCGGAGTCCACCAGGTTTTGCTCGCGGAGCTCTGCGCGCCATACAACAGGGTGGCGCCGCAAAGCCCGAGCACGATAAAGACTGCAACGAGTGCACGAAGCATAGGGTTTTCTCCTTAAAGGTATCATCGGCCGAAAAAGTATCAAGAATATCAGTTCAACGAGATCATCAATCTCCCTGCCGTCTGCCGCTTTCATTTCATGACAACATATTCCACCGGAGACCGTTTGCAGTATAGCAACTGCGATGTCATAATGCGTATTGGTGATAAGGAGACGGCCATGACATCACGATTCAACGCGTTTCCCCTTGCCAATATCCGGATCGATGCCGGGCAGTCGGTCGGAGTAAACGAGTGGTGGCGGCATACCATCGGCCACGGCGGCATCAACTCGCATCCGCTGCCCGACCGGGTGGTTGCCGGAACGCGCAAGCTGCGCCCCCGGTTACTGCGCACCTTTCTGCAGGAATACCTGAATATCTATCCGGAACATGGCCGTTTCGACTGGAGCCGTATCGACCCCTATATGGACTCGCTGGCGGCGACCGGCGCGCAGGTGGTGGCGGCGATCACCATCAAGCCGCCGCCGCTCTTCCCAGCCATCGACCACCGTGTCTGGCAACCGACTGATGTAGCGGAGTGGCAAAATGTCATACGTGCATTGGTGCAGCGCTATTCCGTCGATCGCCCTATCGTGACCTATTGGGAGATCGGCAACGAGACGGATATCGGTGAGCAGGGTGGCTCGCCGTTCCTCGTTGATGACGGGAAGAGTTATTTTGAATACTATCGCACCATGGTGACGGCCATCCGCCAGGTGTTTCCCACGGCGAAAGTCGGCGGTCCCGCGCTGGCCTGGGTGCGGCATCCGCTGCTGCCGGAATTTATCAACCTCTGCAAGAAAACGGGGACGCCGCTCGACTTCATCTCCTGGCACCTATACCACAACGATCCACAGGCGCACGCGGATACCGTCAAATATGTCAAAGGACTGCTGGAGGGCTTCCCCGGCACACGGCCGGAGATGCTCTACACGGAATGGAATAAAGGCTTTGATGGGATTTCCGTGGAAGAGATGGCTTTTGAGCCGAACCGTGCCGCCCTCACCGCGGCGACGATTTTGGCGTTGATGGATGAGGGATTGGACTGGTCGTTCTTTTACCACGTCTGGGACCAGGTGGCGTATCGCGACGAGTTCGGGCGCTTTTTCGCCGATCCGAATATCATGATCCGGCACTGGAACGAGGTGCCCCACCGCTATGGCCTCTTCGGCGTGAACGGCGATGTACGCCCGCGCTATTTCGTCTACCAGATGCTCGGTCGCATGGGCGAGGAACAGCTCGATGCTCGCGTGGTGGATGCGCCGCTGCTGGTGCGCGCCGCGCGGGATGCCGGCAAAGTCTCGGTGTTGCTGGTCAATCGCCGGACCGACGAAACGCAGGATGATTACATTGCCAACCTGCAGTTTTCCAACTTGCGGGAAAGCCGGAAGATGCTCACTACCTATCGCATAGACGAGAATCGCCGGTGGGACAGCGAGACGCTGGAGCTCCTTCCGGTGGAGCAGCGGGAAGTCGATACCTATTCAAGTTTCAACTGCCAGGTTTACAGCCCGGCGGACAGCGTTATCCTGATGATGCTTGAGGATATCTAACATGCAACTCACCGGTCTCCATTTTCTATTGACTTACCAATGTACCCTCAAGTGCGACCACTGCTTCACCTGGGGCAGCTCGCGGCAGCAAGGCGTGATGGCGCTGGATGACCTGCGGGCGTTTCTGCGCCAGGCGAAGGAAACCGGCACCATCGAGCGTATTGCCTTCGAGGGTGGCGAGCCGTTCCTCTATTACCCGATCCTGTTGGCGGGCACGCGCGCGGCGGTTGAGCTCGGTTTCGAGGTTAGCATCGTGTCAAATACCTTCTGGGCGACGAGCGAGGCGGATGCCGCCGAATGGCTGCGCCCGTTCGCCGGGATGCTCAAGAAGCTGCAGATCAGCAGCGACCTGCTGCACTGGGATGCGACGCTCAGCCGGCAATTGCAGCATGCCCGCGCTGCCGCCGAAGCGCTGGGCATCGACACCGGTCTGCTCAGCACCACCCACCCGCTGGTTCCGACACCGGAAACCGATCAATGCCTGTTGCCGGGCGGACAGGGCGGCGTGATGTTTCGCGGGCGCGCGGCCCTTAAGCTGGCGCCGCAGGTGCCCGGACAACCGTGGGCACAATTCACCGCCTGCACAGGAGAAAACCTGCGCGACCCCAGCCGCATCCATCTCGATCCCTTCGGCAATCTGCACATCTGCCAGGGGATCGTCATCGGCAATCTCTTCCAAACACCATTGGCAGAAATTTGCGCCACTTTCGATCCGAATAGCCATCCCATTATCGGTCCGTTGCTCGCCGGAGGACCGGCTGCTCTGATTTCGCAATACGACCTACCGCACGAGGAATGCTACGCCGACGCCTGCCATCTCTGCGACGCCGCCCGCCAGGCGCTCCGCGCGCGCTTCCCGGAGGCACTGAAGCCGGACCAGATGTATGGCGTTGGCGAATGGGAATAGGGAAATCCCGCGACAGTTTACCCCGAAGCAATCAGAGCGGAACCCTTGGGACCGAATTTTAGAAAAGCCCGAACCCTGAAAGGGTGACAGTAGCGCATTCTGTGGGTGGATTCCCATCACCATCGGTGATGGCAGTTTACCACTTCCCTGCGGGCACACCAGTTGCTCACGCTCAAAGTGGATTTGGTACAGCAAGTGGCGCGGGAGTCGAATTTGCTGGAAGATTGAGCCACCTTTCCTGAGATTGCAGAAAGAAAGGTATTTCCGTATTGAGGCCGTATTATCGTTCTGTCGTTGAGTGTTGACATGAAGGAGCACAGTTTGATGAAAGCAACGATGGGTGTCGGGATTATCGGATGCGGCAATATCGCCCAGGCCTACTTCAACGGATGCGGGCTGTTTCCGATTCTGCGGATGGTGTCCTGCGCGGACATCCGCCTGGCAGCGGCGGAAGACGCCGCCGAGCGCAACGGGGTCAGGGCATGCACCGTAGACGAGCTGCTCGCTGATCCTGAAATCGATATCGTGATCAACCTCACCGTGCCGAAGGTGCACGCGGAAGTGAGCCTGCGGGCGCTGAAGGCGGGCAAGCACGTGCACTGCGAGAAGCCGCTGGCAACCACCCTCGAAGACGGCAAGCGTGTGGTGGAGCTGGCGAAGGCACTGCGCCTGCGGGCCGGCTGCGCGCCCGATACCTTCCTCGGCGCGGGACTGCAGACCTGCCGTAAGATTGTGGACGACGGCGCCCTCGGTCGCGTGCTGAGCGGCACGGCTTTCATGCTGGGCTGGGGACCGGAAGGCTGGCATCCGAACCCGGCCTTCTTTTATCAGCGCGGCGGCGGCCCGATGCTGGACATGGGCCCGTATTACATGACGGCGCTGGTGCACCTGCTCGGTCCGGTGCAGGCCGTCTCCGCCATGGCGGTGAAGAGCTTTGACGAGCGCATTGCCGGTTGCAAGGAGCACTTCGGCGAGCGCCTGCCGGTGGAAGTGCCAACGCACAACAGCGGCTCACTGCTCTTCCGAAACGGCGCCGTGGTTACCGCCGGCATCAGCTTCGACGTGCGCCGCCACACTCATTCGCCGCTCGAACTCTACGGCGCCGAGGGGAGTCTGATCATCCCGGATCCGAACACCTTCGGCGGTCCGGTGAAGCTGTTTCGGAACGGTGAGGAGGACTGGCAGGAAATGCCGCTCACGCACCGTTATGCCGAAAATTCGCGCGGTATCGGTGTCGCCGACATGGCGCACGCCATCCGGGATAATCGTCCGCATCGCTGCTCGGCCCAGCAAGCCTATCATGTGCTGGAAATCATGCTGGCGTTCGAAAAATCGTCGCTTGAAGGCCGTACGATCGAGTTGGAAAGCACCTGTGTGCAGCCCGAGGCGTTCCCGCTGGAACTGCCGGTCGGCGTGCTGGATTAGTTTGCTCTGATATATCGGGGGAAGGCGGGTATGAATGAGTAACCCGACGCCGTTGCATGAAGTGATCACCCTCGGTGATCGCCGGGAACTGTTTGTCGATCGATATCTGATCGACCGCATGGAAGGCACTCATCTGCGGCTGCATGAGCCGGTTTCCGCCGGGATAGCACTGCATATCGACCGCCCCTGGGAAGGCCCGGATAACTTCGGTCTGTCGGTGATTCGCCACCAGGGGCGCTACTGCCTGTATTACCGGGGGTGGCCCGATATCGAAGGCGTCCAGAACGGCGTGGGCTGCGTCGCCCTCAGTGAAGACGGTATCGCCTGGACCAGGCCGGCGCTGAACCTGTATGCGCATCCCGGTTGGGAGAACAACAACATCATCATTTCAGAGGCGGGACTTCCCGAGCTGTCCTTCCCCTGCACCGCCTGGGTCGACACGCGGCCGGGGGTGCCGGATGACGAACGCATCAAGGCGGTGACCAGCGAGCCGGTCAGCGGGGAGAAACATACCGCCATGTGGGATCCCGGCGGCGCCAAGCGCATGATGCTGTGGCTCTCCGCGGACGGCTTCTGTTTTCGCTGCGACCCTGCCCGCTCGCAGTTGGTCACTGCGCTGGATAACGCGTTCGACGGCGGCAACACGCTGTTCTGGAGCGAAGCCGAGCAGCAGTATGTGCTCTACTTCCGTATCTGTGATACCGTTGAGGGCATACGGCGCCGCACGATGGCCCGCGCGACGTCGACGAACCTGGTGGACTGGTCGGAGCCCGTGCCGATGAGCTACGGCAATACGCTCCGCGAGCAGTTTTACGTCAATAACACCCAGCCGTATTTTCGCGCTCCGCATATCTATCTTGCGCCGGCGGCTCGCTTCATGGAAGGCCGGCGCGCGTTGACAGAGGCACAGGCGTCAGCGATTGAATCGTCATATTCTGATAGCTGCAACGATTGCGCGGATGCCGTGTTGTTGACCAGCCGTGCGGGGTCAACTTGTTATGACCGGATGTTCATGGAATCCTTCGTCCATCCCGGTCCGGGCGTCGAAAATTGGGTTACCCGCGCGAATTACCCTTTGACCGGCATCCATCCATGTGGGCCC
>Ga0172369_10008064_pt1 | contig 12039 bp, 12 predicted proteins | sample LakKiv25m_FD_114539 | JGI IMG/M metagenome (GOLD analysis project Ga0172369, IMG submission 114539) | Freshwater microbial communities from Kabuno Bay, South-Kivu, Congo - kab_022012_11.25m | ecosystem: Environmental > Aquatic > Freshwater > Lake | place: Democratic Republic of the Congo... | reverse complement strand
TACTGCTAAAATATGTAAATTTTACTATTTTTGCAAGTAAAATTTTCATTAACTTAATTTTTTTCTGAAAAATGGGAGAAAATATTTGAAAAAATTACAATCTGAAATAGGAAAACGCATTCAGGAAATCCGAAATATCTATAACGGCGGATTCCGTGCTACTCTCGAACAGTTTTCAACTGAGCTTGGAGAGACTAAGTATAATATTTCCAACTACGAAAACGGAAAAGCAAATATTCCGCCAAGAGTACTTGTTTCGATTTTCGAGAAAGGATTCAATCCCGTCTATGTGTTAACAGGAATAGGAGATATTTATGCTGATAATGAAAAAGGAAGAAGTTTGAAAATTGTTTCTGAAAGCTCTAAAAGTAATGCAAAAATTATCGGCATTCCGCATAATGAATCAATGTCGCTTGTGGAATTGAACCGCAAGGCTTCGGAATACATTGCTGCCGCTGGCGACATAATGAAACTGATTGAAGAAAAAAGGAAAGAACACTGAAATATGAATCTGCAAAGAAGAATGAAATTTCATTTACTGAGTGACAAGAAGCTTTTTGAGGAAACCAGGAAACTATTAATAGCCGAATTTGCCGGTTTATATGTTAGCAATGATAAGAAAGATACCTTGTTTACAGAATGTTCCAAACGGGAAGGCAGTATTTACGAAAGTGCGATGAACTCTGCAATAAGGGACTCTGAAGAAATTTTCAATAAAATTAATTCTTATGGAAAAGTAGAATTGATTCCTTCAGAAAAATTAAATTCTGAAGACATCAGAACACTTATCTCACCCTTAATAGAAAAATATCAGAAAGCATCGGAGAAAGATGAAGAACCGACAATCACTGAGGAATTAATCCAATCTTTATCGGACAAATTTCTAACAATCAAGGTTGAAGGCGATTCGATGATTGATGCTGGAATAATTGAAGGAGATATTGTCATTGCTGAGATAAATCAAAAGCCAAAAGAAGGAGACATAGTTGTTGTATCCGTTTACGGGAATATTTTTATAAAGATTTTCACTGAAAAAAACGGTTCGGTAGTCCTTGAATCAGCTAATAAAAAATATTCTAAGATTGTTGTTACTCCCGATATGGACTTCACGGTTAATGGAGTGGTTATAAAAAAGCTTCAAAACCTGAAGAAATAAAAAAAGCAGGTTCGCGAAAGAACCTGCTTAGAGAAATAAAATAAAAGAACTCTAAAAACCTGCTTCTGTCAGCAATTCATCTGAACCCTTGCCATTTGGCTTAATTGAATCAATGATTTCGGCAAGAGTATCACCTTTTTTCCTGTAAATATTCAGTGAGGATAATAAACGAACCTTAGCAATGAGAAGCTTTTCTTCAATAGGTTTACTTAAAAAGTCGTCAGCCCCGGCATCAACGGATTTAATCTGATTGGCAACATCATTCAAGGCTGTAACAATTACTACCGGTACATGTTTTGTTTTATCCTGAGCTTTAAGCTGTTTCACAGTTTCATAGCCATCGAGCCTGGGCATCATTACATCGAGAATAATAGCATCAGGCAGTCTTTGTTCGACTTTTTCGAGACAGTCAATACCGTCGTAAGCTTCCAATGCTTCGAAGCCATAAGCTTCCACATAGCGTCTTAACAGTTTTGTTGTTATTTTATTGTCATCCACAATCAAAACAAAAGGTTTCATAATTTAAGCCTCAAATTATTATTAATCAAAATTTTCCTATTAATACAAAAAAAATATTTTACCAAATTAATATCGGCTAAATTATGAAAATATTTAGTCAAAATAAATATTTTTTTGTTTTCTTTAGGTTGGCATTAAAAATGCTTAATTTGTATCGAATTTTTTGTTTAATTTATTGCAGGTCTGTTTTAATTTCGTTACAATCAATAAATACACGGCAGATTCGTTTAGAAATGAGTAAAAACTTGGAGTTTAGCACTATTAAAATGATTTTTAAAGCTACAATCTTCCGACATATTTTTGTTGCCCTTCTTTTTGGATTTAGTATTCTGAATGCCAAACCGGATGCAATTATTACAAGCGAAAGAACAACTTCAGATACAGTTGAAATGGGAATGTGCCTTCTGAATGAAGAAATAATTCACACATTTACCATTCTTAATATTGGCGACACTCCCCTCAAATTCGGTACAAACGCAAGAACATTGGCTGAATTTCAAATTCCCGGACGTCCTTTCGAAAATTATGAATTTAATCATGTTTCAGTTGATACTGCTACCTTTCAGCCCGGTGAAAAAAGAATAATTAATATAAAATTTAGCTCAACACTAGGACTCTTCGGAACATTGATGTGCCGGTTAAGGCTCGGTGCTTTCAATCCGAGCAAAGTAACCGACCCTCTTACTGATGATGAATTGGTAAAATTCAGAGATTTTATTCTGGTTGCTCACAGAGCCAAACGAGCTATCGAAGGCTTCCAGAAGGTTATTGATTTTGATTCAGTCTGGGTTATGCCTGCCGATACACAAAAAAGATACTGGTCAATTCAGAATAATACATTGGACTATCTTACTATAAAAAGTCTGTCTTTTGAAAGATATTTGTTTTCAAAAATCAATCATTACATAACAACTCCCTTTGACGTTACCCCAAAAAATAAAATGGACTTCCTGATAACATATTTCCCAAAAAGCAAGTCTGACGATTGGGGTAGAGATACTGCCAATCTTAAATTGATTTATAATCCATATCCACCTAAAGCTGATTCTTTAGATACTGTGGAAGTCAGCATTTACGGTGTTGGAGTGTTACAAAGAATCGAACTTCAGTCTGTTGATTCTAATGCCATAATTCAGGGCAATACGATAGTTGTCAATGATGTGCCATCAGGAGAATACCGCGATATAAAAATTCTAATTCAAAACAACGGTAATCTTCCATTTGGAATCAAATACCAGAAACTCTTGGAAATGGGCTCCCAAAAGCCAGCAGAAGGTATGACGATAATCAGACCGCTGAGCACTCAGAGAAATTTTCTGCAAACGGAAATTGATACAATTATCATCAGATTCAAACCCGATGACCAGACTTCCATTTTCGGAAGATATATTATCGGTAGTGATATTTTTTCAAGGAAGGTTCATGGTGCTCCCGACAGTTCAAGCGAAGTAGTATTCTTCATAAGGGGAACAGGAGTAGCCCCTGAAATTTCGGTTGCTAATGATACAATTAATTTTGGAAATATAGTAATAAATCAGGGGGATTGTCCGGCGTTCAGGGACTCCTCAATCACAGTTTCAAATAACGGTAATTTGTTTCTGAGAGTAAATAAAATTACAATGGAACCAGAGTTCCCGGGTTCTCCATTTAATGTTATGAATGAGAATCTCGACATTCCGCCGAAAAGTTCCCGTCAATTAAGATTGAAATTTGACACACTAGCCAAACAGCCTATTCGTTATAATGCTACTGTTGTTTTAGCTTCGAATAGTAAACCACCAAAGGATACTATTAGAATTCATCTATCAGCTATGGGAATTTATCCGGATACAACAAACCTAATAATCCCCAACATAAGGTCGAAGCCTTCGAGAAGAATACTTATTCCGATTCTTGCGAACAAAGAAAAACTTAAAATTGCTAAAAGCTATACGGATACTATATATTTCGATAAATCGCTCTTGAAATTCTACGGAGTCATTACAAAAGGTACTGCAAATGAATTTATGACTCATGTGGAAGCATTCGAAGCTGTTGAAGGTGGAAAAATCTACATTTCCACCGGTAAAGAGTTCATTCGATATTTCGAGCAGAGCGATACTCTTTTGCTACTCGTTTTCGACACATTTCTGGGTGAAAAACTGTCAACTCCGATTTATTTTTCCAAAGCTAAATTCGGTGACGGAATTTGCTCGAATATCCTAACTCCACAAACAAAAGACGGACTCTTTACTTTGGATTCAATCTGCGGATTGGAGAACAAAATCAGTAAACTGCCAAAAGGTAAATTTCGGCTTGAAGTAGAATCAGTAAATTCCAATCCCGAATATGCTTCCGTTTTCTTCTCAACTCCATTCGAAGAAACTATAGAAATTAATATATATAATTCGTATGGTGAGAAAATTAGCTGTTTAGTAAATGAGAAAATTTCCGAAGGGGATTTCATAAGGAAACTCCCAATTTCAGAACTGATTCCGGGAGTTTACTACTGCGAGATGAAAGCAGGAATTTTCAGAAATGTGAAGCCTTTACTAATTTCCAAATGAAAACAATAAAAAATATAAATTCCACCGAAAAACTACTTAAATCTAAATCGCATAAGTGGATTCAGGTTTTATTTTTAATTTGTTTTCTTTTTCCTGTGGCATCATTTTCTCAAGGATTCAACTGGCAGTATTCATCACGTCTTCCCTCAAAGTACCCTTATCTTTTCGTTGGAGTAATTGCCGAAACAAATTATCTCATCCATTACGGTTACATAGACCTTACAGAAGGGTATTCCAAATGCTGCACTTTTGAGAACGGTAACGGTATCGGAAACGGTTTCGGACTTGCTTCGGAATACTGGAAGGGAATTTGGGCAATTTACAGCTCGTTTACTTTTTCCACATATCCCGGTAATTTCACAGCTAACGGCATTTCTTTAAAACGAAAGCTTAACGACGGTAATCTCTATGATGTCAAATATCAAAATCAATTCAAATCAACTATGTCTTACGTTTTCCTTGAAATCGGTGCCAAATACCGGATTTTGCAGTCTCACCTGCATTTCGGCGGTGGAATAAAGCTTGGAATTCTAACAAATAACAAAGCTGTGCATACAGAATCAATAGTCTCTCCAGCCGAAGAAAGATATGCTGACGGAACTCAAACTCAGACAATTTCTGATGGGAAAATATCGGATTTGAAAAGTTATGTTATTACACCAAGAATCAAGCTCGGTTATGACCTGACATTCGGAAAGGGTCTTTATGCCACGCCATCAATCAGTCTTGGTCTGCCGATATTAAACATCGCAAAAAATGCTCAATGGCAAACTTGGAGCTTCACATTTGGAATCTCTATTTATAAAGATTTGTTGAAGGAGTAGGAAGTAATTAGATTAAAATTAAGCAGTTTCAAATTGTAGTGAATTGAAATTGATTCCGCTGGCTCTTCTGCTGACATTTAATATTTCTATACCGACGATTTCTCCGGATTCATTGTAATCAAGAATAACACCTTTCTCAACTTCCTGAGAATCAAATATTTTTGATTCATCAAGCCGGAAATAAATAGCATCATTTTCTTTATCTGTTTTTAGTTTCATATCATTCCTTAATTCTTCTATCGAAAAACATAGTAATAATTTTTTGGGGTCGTGAATAAGGGTTCACAAATACTCTAAAGTAACGGTTGCCGAACTCTTTTATTTGTTTTATATAATGAATTTCTTCATTATTGATAAACTCGGTTTTATCGGGATTATCAATCGTATTTTCAAGCCATGAAATATCAATTTCCCTTTCGTAAATCATATTCACCGCATGCTTAGTAAATTCATAATCCAACATAATTTTCTATCCTAAATACGTCAAGTTCGATTCAATGATAAGTTGGATGGCTTCCTTAAGATTCTCTTTTAATTCTTGAATAGTTTTCCCTTGCGAATGAACACCGGATAACTCCTTGATTGTCCCGGCATACCAATCATCTGTTTTACAATTACTGCTGTAAATTGCCTCTCCATTGTATTTAAACTGATAATTTATTAAAAATTATTACTATTAGTCAGACGAAATATCACTTCAGATTATTTTCTCAGGAAATTGCAAACAATTCGAAGAGCCTTTCTTCAACTTTTTGATAATCCTTGAAATTATTAAATACCGAATCCGCACCAATCGCAGATAACTCATCAGCCGAATGATGACCGGATGCAACGCAAAGAACCTTGATTTCGTTCGATTTCGCACATTCGATGTCCTTGGGTGAATCACCGATAATAAGAGTATTTCTTCTCGAAAAGATTCTTTTCCCATAATATTGATTTGCTCTCTTAATAGCAAGCGGTGGCAGCATGTTACGGTTTCTTCTGTCACTGCCGAAAGCACCGAACGGAAAATGGTTCTCCAGTCCGAACGCACTAAGTTTCATATAAGCATTTTCGCGGAAATTGCCGGTTAATAGCCCCAGAGCTAATTTATCGTTTTTCGAGAGCGATATTATGAGTTCTCTCACACCGTCGAAAAGCACAAGATGTTCCTCCGAGCAGAAATCCCGGAAAATATTCGAAAGTTTTTCCCAAACAATTTCTTTCTTCTTCAGTATTGTTCTGTAAGGCACACCCGTCATCAAAGCTAATTCCCATAAAATCTGCAAATCAGTCATTCCGGTGAAATTCGGCAGCTTTATCGGTTGGATTTCCTTATCGAATATCTCAAGCATAATATTGCTGAAAATCTTTCTCGACAGACCATCCTTGAGCTTGAGGATTGTACCGTCAATATCGAAAAGGACGAGTATTTTCTTCATATCAGCAGCTTGATAATAACAATAATTAAAATAGTCAGAAGGGTGAGGTAAAGAGCAAACTTTATGAATTTCTTAAGTATCGCGAATAGGATTGCTATAAACAGAAAAATTAAGATAATTTTTCCGTAAGATGGAAGACCGTAGAAAAAGGTCATTATCTCATCGAAAGACATTAGCTTAGTCTGAAAGTGAACGTTATAATGCCATACATATCCTTATTATCTTTCAGTCTGTTGAACCGCCATTGGCGTAAAGCGTCCAAAGCAGCCCTTTCGAGCATCGGGTCTCCTTTTTGGAGAGGAATCATACTTGTAACCGTTCCGTCTTGGGAAACAGTGAACTTTATTCTGATTTGAGCACCGGTGTTTACACCTTGTGGATATCTCGGCAGCTTTTTCTGAAGGACAACACGGTTGCCGCCTCCACCCCATTCAATATCACCAAATCCCTCACCCGCACCAGGTCCGAAGCCTTTGTCGCCTGTTCCTCTACCGTCGGGAGTACCGTTTGTTTTACCGATATTACGGTTACCTGTGCCATTCATATCCTGTGTCTTTCTATCATTTGATGAGAGTAGATTGACAGGAGTCATTTTGTCAGAAACCGACTGGTCATCGCTTGTACTTTTTTTATTAAACGCTGTTTTTGCAGCAATACTGGCATCTTGCATGTCTGAAGTGACATTGCTACCTTTGTGAGCCATGCCTTCTTTCGAAAGATTACCCTTACTCATACCGGTACCGTCACCCGCTCCGAAATTAATTAGTTCGAGCGGTATGGTTTTCGATTCGTATTCGGCATAAGTTACTTTTTCTACTTTCCAGAATGAAATAAGGAAAATAAAAAGGATGGTTAAAGCTATAGCTATACCAAACCCACGGGCTGTATTAGCATCCCATGGAAGTTTGAAATCTATCTGCGTTTCTTGTCTGTAAGGAACATACATTTTTAACCCCCCCCTTGTAAAAATGTAATGTATTTATAATTATTGAATTCTGTCAATCCAGGACTGTGCAAATCCATATTTACGTGCAGCGTCCTTCGCCTGCTCTTTAGTTTTAAAATTACCGAATCTGACTTTGTACCAGGTAGCATCTCTTATTTTCTGAGGTTTAATCCTGATGTCGGTCAGATTTTTATTTCTTAGTCTTTTCACCCAATCATCCGCATCTTCTTTTGATGGAGTAGAATAAACCTCAATGGCATAAATCTCTCCAACCGATTGAGACGGTTTTTGCGATTTCTTATTATTTGTAACAAGAGGTTTCGGAATCGGTGTTGGTGTTTGTTTAACAGCCGGTTTTTCTACCTTATGTGCCAATACGGGTTTTGAAGGCTTGATAGCTATCGTTTTTTTCACTTCCTGTTTCAAAATACTCTTATTAGCAGAAGCCAATTTTGGTTTTTCGAGTAAAATCTTTGGTTTCATTTCTTTGACTTTTACCTTTGGTTCTGCTTTGGTTGCAATAACAATCTTTTTCGGCTCTGCAGCGGCTTTTGAGGTTGAATCTTTAATCGTTGCAGCCACAGGAGTATTCTGAGGTTCCTTTTTCACAATTAATGTATCAACTTTTTGCTGCTTTTTTGTTTCGTTGAAAATATTCTGGTTCTTGTAAAACAAAAGGTAACCGATTAAAATAGCTGAAGCAAGAAACACAATAATGGCTGCCGATGCTCCGATGACTTTCCAAAGAAGAATGGGTTTCTTACTTGCTGTCTTTTCTTCAATAGGTACCTCTTCAAGTATTGATTCTTCGGATTTCTCATCAATTTCTTCGTTTATCTTTTTTTCAACGACTGATTTATGGGCAATTGGTTCCTCTGCTTGCTCGAAAGATTTCAAACCTGCTGTGGAAGGATGTTCGGCATCAAATCCGGTCAATTCAATCTCTTCCGTATCAAGTAATTCTTCGACAGGCTGGAAAGCGGTGTCTGAAGATATTACAGTAACAGGAGGTAATATATCAGTTAACTTGGAAGAAAGTTTTTCTTCTCTTGATTTGAGCTCGTTTTGTAAAAGCTTCTTCAAATCGTCATCAATTTCCACCGGTTCTGAGATTTCTAAAGTATCTATGTCTTTTTCAAGAGAAAATGTTGCTTCTTCGGGTTCAACTTTTTCTTCTTCAGCAGATTTTGATTGTGTTAATTCATCTGATGAATTTTCATCAAACATATCCCAAACGCTTGTTCCGGAAGGAACTTCAAATTCATCCAAACCCACTGTTTTGCTTACGGGTTCTGTAATTTCTTCAGTAACTTGTTGTTGTTCGGATACTTCTTGATTTAATTGTTCCGGTTCGGATACTTCCTCAGCAATTGGCTCTGGTTCGGTTTTATCATCAGGGATTTCAGAGGCTTCATCAAGAAATTCATAAGGTAAATCGCCCGGATATTGAGCCTGCGATTCGAGATGAAAAGTCTCATCTTCGGAAGAACCGGGTTCGAAGCCTCCGTAAAGCTCCTCATCTTTTAATATGTTTTTCTGCTCATCATCCATAAATTAATTGAATAGCCAAGTAATGCCAATGTTAAAAAATACATTTCTTTCCTTGTATCCGGACCAGATGTTAATGTCGTTATTCAGAATATTATTCAAATCGGCAAATGCCATAAAAGCTTTGCTGAACTTGTAATATGCATGCAATTTAAGGTCGTAATAATTTGCAAGACCAAATTTATTCATTTTGTCAGAATAACGTTCACCAATATAAACAAAAGCTATTTCCGAACCAAAATTTTCTAACCAATTTCTATTATATTTTACAGAAAAATTCATAGGAGATTGAAACGGAACACTTTTCGAATCCGGAAGCGATGATTTGAGAAAACGGAAATCGAAAAGCACAGCATCCTTTGAGGATGCTTGCCAGATTGCACCCATAAAGAATGAGAAATAAGTCGCTTTTTCGTAATTTAAAATGAATGTTCCTGTTGAATCCACTTTTGAAAAATAAGGAGAACGGCTGCCGATGCTGTAATCGAAGCCAAGATTTAATTTTAGATTTTCTGTCGGTTCATATTTCATTTGAATTTTTATATCCGTAAGATTTCCAAAATCAATATTTACTGTATCAGCCAAATAAGGATTTACAGAAAAGTAATCCATGAAGAAACCATTGTCAAGTTTGCTGCTTAATTCACCTTGAATTGTTGTGTTTTTTGTTAGAAAATAATCAAGTTTTGCATCAACAAGAAAATTAAACATAGATTCGTTTAGGCTGTTATGTGCTATTTGAAAACCGACATCAGCCATAACAATAAAATCTTTAAAAAACAATTTACCATCACCGAAGATATCCATTTTGTTGACAGACTGACCTCTGAAAGTATGGAAATCAAGTATGGCATTAGCACCAAAACCTTCTTCCTTGCCGTCTTTTCTAAATTTTAACCAACCTTTGAGTGAATTGTCTGAACCATTAGCAGGAATAGAACCTGTTTGGCTGAATCCTAATGATTTGAAGCTCGCTCCGGTCAAAAAATCGAATCCTTCATAAGACCCATCAGAGCTAAGTAATAAATCCAGATGATTCGCAACTCGCTTGGGTGCGGTAGGTATAGCATACAATTTGTAATTTTCAGACTTGAACTGAATATTTGTGGTAGTTTTGCTTCCGCCGAATACCAGAAACTTTTCATCAGCAAGATATGCAGAGTTAAGCTTGATAAAAAACTTGGAGTAATCGGAATTTTTCACATCGCCGCTTGATAATTCAAATCCACCGTTACCGAATAAGTTAAATCCCTGTGTATTAAGATTATAACCGATTTCGGCTGCTGGAGTAGTAAATCTTCCAAATTGTGCCGTGACAAATCCCTTCATAAAATCAAAACTCATCAGGCTGTTTGGGAGCTGCTTTTGCGGAAGCAAAAGAGATTGCTGTTTTTCCAGAGAATTCAGCGAATCCATTTGAGATTTGGAAAGATATGAAATTTTTTCCGGAAACTGTTTGATACCCGATTGTACGTTAAGCTGCTCCCTGCCCTCGATAATAAAATTAGGTAGTTCGAGAGGCTTTGTGTCTGCATTTTGCTGGGAGAATAATCTAATTCCTCCGGTCGTAAGGCAGATAAAAAATAATAATATTGCTGATTTTTTCATTTTCGGGATTCTTGTAATTTTTTCAAATAAACAATTTATTTAATTACCGTCTTTACTTTTTCTCTAACTCGCTTATTCTTCTCTTGGCTGTCTTGCCGAAATCATCATCCGGTCTGAGAGTTGCAAGAGCCTGGTAAGCTTCAATTGCTGCATCATTCTTGTTGAGCCGTTCGTAACATTCACCAAGATTGAGCAGACCCAGCGAAAACCAGTCTTCATAACCCGAGAATTTCTCACGGACAGCCGTGAAAGCTTTGGCTGCTTCTTCAATATTGTTTTCTCTCATTCTGATTTCGCCGATACGATACTGTGCTTCCGCTGCAATAGTAGGGTTTTCAACGCGTGCAGATAGAATTTCAAATTCTTTCAAAGCCGAATCCAGCAATCCGTTCAACTTATAGTACATAGCCACACGGTATCTGCTCTGGTCGGCGTAATCCATTCCTTTATATTTGTCGGCAACATCCTTGAAAATTTTTATCGAAGCGGCTGTATCACCCATCGAAAACTTAATGACAGCTCTTTCGAAACCTGCTTGTGCAGCACTCTGACTCTCAGGATACACTTCCTGAATCTTTCTGAACAATGAGTCGGCAGCCTGAACATCTGTTTTTAGTTTTCTTATGAGAGCTCTTTCGAGCATACTTTGAGAAGCATAGTCGCTTTTTGGAAATTTTTTCTGTAGCTCTTTGAATGTCTGCTCTGCTTTATCGGGGTCATTCAGGTTAAGATAACTTTTCCCCATCCAGAACATAGCTTCTGCATTTTTGTCACTATCGGGATATTTTTTGGTAAAGCTTTCATACTCAGCTACGGCATCCTGATATTTCTTCCCGGTATAGAACATCTCTCCTTTTTTAAAGATGAAATCCGGTGCAAACGGAGAGGTCGGGTTCGATTCCACAAATCTGTCTGCAATCTTCATAGCTTCTTCCTGCTGACCAAGCGACATATAGCAGTCCTGCATACTTTTCAGTGCTTCCGGAGCCAGTGCATCTGTCGGAAATGATTCTACAACATGTCTGTATGAATTGATAGCATTTTCAAATTTTCCCTGGTTGTAAAAGCAGTCCCCAATGGCATAGTAAGCTCTTGGAGCAAGATTGCTGTTTGGGTAAGCCTGAGTAAGAAATTGAAAATCTTCAGTTGCTTCACCGTATTTTTTCTGCTGAAAACGTATCCATCCTGTCAGATATAGAGCATGAGGAGCATAATTCGACTTGGAATATTTTCTGACAAAAGCTAGAAGAGATGTAATAGCTTCTTCAAATTGTCCCATTCTGTAATAGGCGTGGCAAAGCTGATAGGCGCTGTATTGACCTTCTTCGGTATTAGGGGCTCTTTCGGATGCCCTTCTGTAACACGAAGCTGCATGTTTATAATCCCGCATGACATAATATCCGTCACCCTGACGTGTGAGAACTTCCAATCCGTATTTTGAATCCGGAAATTCCTGAAGCATTTTATT
>Ga0172369_10008062_pt1 | contig 12040 bp, 10 predicted proteins | sample LakKiv25m_FD_114539 | JGI IMG/M metagenome (GOLD analysis project Ga0172369, IMG submission 114539) | Freshwater microbial communities from Kabuno Bay, South-Kivu, Congo - kab_022012_11.25m | ecosystem: Environmental > Aquatic > Freshwater > Lake | place: Democratic Republic of the Congo... | reverse complement strand
TCGACCGGCTGGCCGGAATGGGCGCGGAGGCGCCGGAGGCGCTGGTGCAGCGGGAGATCACCGGGCATTACTTCGAAAGCCTTGCCGGCGGCGTGCATATCCCCGGCGACCCGGAGGCGGCCATCTATACGGTGTTCCGCAGCGCCGGGCCGCGCACCGCCGCGCCGGAGATCGCGCAGAGCTTCGATCACCTGCTGCTGGGTACGGCGCTGCGGGCCGGCGTGGCGCACCTCGAGGAGCACGTGAAGGACGTGCGGATGCCGGAGACGCCGGATGCCCCCTTCCGCCTGCAAACCGCGACGGCGCAACACGAGGTGGACGTGGTGGTCGGCGCGTTTGGGGTAAACAGCGCGCTGGCGCGCCGTTTCAGCGAGCTGGGCTTCGGCTACCAGCCGCCCCTCACCTGGCACGTTGCGCAGGCGGAGTTGCCGGTGGCGACTGCCTTCATCGACTCGACTTTCGGCAACGCGATTAAAATCTTCGCGCTGGGGCTGCCCGGCATCTCCTTCGGCGCCCTCACCCCCAAGCGGACGCACCTGACGGTGACGGTGATCGGGCGCGACGTCGAACACGCCGACCTGGAGCGCTTCCTGGAGCATCCGCGCGTGCGCCGGCGCCTGCCGCCGGACTGGTCGATGCCGCCGCTTTACTGCCGCTGCGCGCCGCGCCTGCCGGTCACCGCCGCGCGGAACGTGGCGGCCGACCGCCTGCTCATCATCGGCGACGCGCACGTCGCGCGCTATCTCAAGGGCGGCATCGAGTCGGCCTTTTTCACCGGCAGCCTCGCCGCGGAGGCGATCCTGGCCGGCGATCTGTCGCGCGCGGCGCTGTATCAACGTTATGTTCGCCCTTGCCAGGCGCGCTATTTGCGCGATAATGAGTGCGGGCGCTTCCTGTTCCGGTTGAACGACGCCATCTCCGGCTCGCCGGTGCTGTCGCGGGCGGGCCGCTGGCTGCTCGAGCGCGAGCAACTTCGCCCGCGCTGGCGAGATCGGCATCACACGCAAATCATGTGGCACATCTTCACCGGCTCCGCGCCTTACCGGGAAATCCTGGCGCGGGTAATCAGCCCTCCCTCGCTGCTGCGCTCGCTGCTGGCGGTGGCGTTGAGCGCGGCGGGATTATTAAAGGATACGGGAGAATCATGACAGACCTGGGACCATTGCATGACGGACAGACGGTGGCCATCGTGGGCGGAGGGCCGGCGGGGATGGCCTGCGCCCTCACCGCGCGACGGGAGGCGGAGCGGCGCGGGCTGGCGGTGAACGTGCTGGTCTTCGAGCGCAAGCGGCTGGGCATCGACCACAATCAGTGCGCGGGGGTGCTGTCGCCGCCCATCCTGGCGTTATTGCGGGAGGAATTCGACATCACGCTTCCGCCGGAATTGCTGCGCAACGAGATTCGCGGCTATGTGCTGCACGGCGCGCGGGGCGGAGTTTCCCTCCGCGGCGACGAGCGCGGCGGCGCCACCCTTACCGTGCGCCGCAACGAGTTCGACGCCTACCTGGCGAAGCGCGCCGCCGAGCGCGGCATCCAGGTGGTGCAGGCGCAGGTGACCGACCTGGAGTTCCGCGACGACGGCGTGCTCATCTTCACCTGGATCGGCACCTTCCGCGCCGACGTGGTGGTGGGCGCCTTCGGCACGGGCCGCGTAATGGAGGACACCTTCGGCCACAGCACCGCTTATGCTCCCCCGCCCACGCTGGGCACGCTGGTGACGAAGCACCACCCCGAAGGGCATGAACGGCCCATCATCCCCGGCCTGCTCGACGGCCACATCCACGTCTTTCTGCCGCCGCTGCCGCGCGTCGAGTTCGGCTCGCTCATTCCCAAGGGCAACCACGTGACGGTGATCGTCGCCGGGCAAAACCTGCGCACCGACGACATGCGCGCCTTCCTCGCGCTGCCGCAAGTGCGCGGGGTGATGGAGATCGCGCCGGACGAGGACCAGTTCTACAAGGGCCGCTTCCCCGTCGGCCTGGCGGGGCATTATTATGGCGACCGCTACGTGACCATCGGCGACGCCGCCGGCCTGGTGCGCCCGTTCAAGGGGAAAGGCGTGACTTCCGCGGTCATCACCGGCGGCCATGCGGCGATGACGCTGTTCGAGGACGGCATCTCCGCCCGCGCGTTCGGCGCCTTCGCCCGGCGCTGCGCGGAGATCACCGGCGACCTGTGGTACGGCCGCCTGATGCGTCAACTGGCGTGGACCACCGGACACCATTTTTCCTTCGATCCCATCATCCGCCAGGCGGAGCGCGACCCGGCGCTGCGCGCGCTGCTTTTCGACTGCGTGTCCGGCGGCGACACCTACCGCAACATCGTCCGCCGCCCGGGCAACCTGCGGCTGGCGCTGAAGGTGGGGCTGGCAACGTTGCCGGAAGGGTTGCGGAAAAATTAACGCGGTGATGGAAAGAGACTTACTTCTTTATTGTTTCCGAATCATAAACCAGCCTCGACGAATAGCTGCAGTCATGTTACTACCCGGACTTTCGCTGTTCGAGCCATATTCCGGCTAATCGCCGCCGGCCTTTATTATCCTGCCTCCGCTAATGTCAATGCGTGGCGCCGTATAACATGCCCACCAGCAGGACGGGAATTACCGGGACCCAGACCAGCAGTCCGCCCAGCACGACGAAGCCAAGCGTGGCGGCGCGGGCAGTCCCCGACTCCCGCCCCCGAATGAGGCGTCCCGCTATGGCAAAATAGGCGGCCAATCCGGCGGCCCAGCTCAGGTAAATAATCACAACTGCGGCAACTTCGGACATCTCACACCGCTTTCAGGGATAATGCGCGCGCCGGCATTGCCGGACAATTACGACAATAAACCGTGCGGAATTACCCTGAGTAAATAGTATAATTCGATGTCCGAAAAAGCAAGAGAAAATGATAAAAAAATGCTAAAAAATTCTAATATATTTTAATTCTTATAAATAGATAAGAAATTCACAACTTAGTTATAAATTGCTGCCTGCTTCAACCTGATTCTATATTTTTCTCATAAAGAATTAAGGAAGTGATAATGGTCCAAAGGGAGGATAATTAAGGCGTTACATTTAGATATTCAATCGTAAAATCGCTTTGAATATAAATAGCAGACCGTCTGAATGAAGGCAACAGCAAACTGATATTCAGATGAGAAACTCAAGTTCCTTTCTCGAGTAGGGCAGGCCCTATATAATGAATCACAATTTTCAATTTCACCATTCACCATTTTCTTCCCTACCCCCATCTCGACTGTCTCCTATCCCATGAAGGTATCTCCTGCCGCATGGCGAACCCGGTAGGAAAACCTTTCTTGCAGCCGGGAGGTAACTATGGCCGGTCCTGACATCTGCACGCTCCACGTGTATAATCGTTCCGCCTTTCCGTATGCTGCTTTCCCGTTGTCTCGCGGGGTGCCGTTTGCGCCCGGCGCGCTGGACGATCCCGCGCAGGTGGGTGTCATGGGGCCGGATGGCGGGTCGCTGCCCGCGCAGACGCGCGTGCTGCAGCGGCGCATGGACGGCAGCGTGGAATGGGCGCTGTTCGAGTTTCTCCTCGACGTCGAGGGCGACCGCCACTGCGACGTGACGCTGGTATATCATGGCGAGCGTCCGCTGCCCGCGCATCCGGTGACCGTGGCGCGCGACGGCGAGCGGCTGACGCTGGGCAACGGCCTGGTGTCTATCGCGCTCTCCAGCGCGCCGGGGCCTTTCATTCGCGCACTGTCGGTGGGCGGGCGGGCGGTGGTGCGCGAGGATTCCCGCTCGGAGATATTCCTCACCGACCCGGACGGCAAAATATTCCGCGCCTCGCTCCTCGGCTACACGCTGGAGGTCGAACACGAAGGACCGGTGCGCTCGACGGTGCGGCTGGCGGGTAAACACCTGGCGCGCGACGGCGCCGAGCTGCTCGATTTCACACTGCGTTTCACGCTGTGGGCCGACCGGGCGGACTTCGTGCTGGCGCATACCTTCTGCAATCGCGAGCGCCCCGCCACCGGCATCCAGCTCGCCGGACTCGAGCTGTTCTTCGATACCGCGCAGGACCCGGCGGCGGAGAAGGTGGTGCACCAGCTCCATCACGACCGCGACTTCTTCTCGCGCAAGGTGGCAGTGCGGGAGAACGCGGAGATCATTGCCACCTCCTGCTTCGATCTGCACGGCTACCCGGCGAAAGCGCAGCCCTACCAGGCCGGCCACGTGGTGCTGCGCAACGCGGGCAGCCTGGAGAAGGACTACTCGCTCTATCCCTGGCACATGCTGCCCGGCGCCAGCAGCCACCGCGCCGAGCTGCTGCCCAAGCCGCTGCAGATGGTCAGCTCCTACGCCGGCTGGCGTAGCGGCGACCTGACCGTCATCCCGCGCATCCGGCGCATGGCCGCGCTGCACCCCAAGTCCATCAACCTGGTGGAGAACGAGCTGACGGTCGGCATCTGGCCGCGCTGGGCCGGGCCGCTCACCATCCGCCAGGGAGTGAGCAAAACGCACGAAATCTGCTTCGCCCTCGCGGATGCCGCGCTTTCCGATGACGAGATCGAGGAACGGTCAGTCCGTTTCGAGTTGGAGTGGGAGCCGGTCGAGGTGGGCTTCGACCCCGCTTACCCGCGGTCGTGCCGGGTGCTCGACCAGCACCAGATCCTCGAACATGATCCCATCGAGCGCCCGGTGCTGGAGCGCATGCTGGCCGGCATCGGCAACCGGGAGGATGGGCCTGAGCTTTACGGGATGGGCACGCCCGGCATGCTCCACTATGGCGATCACGGCGGCCCGGCCTTCACCAATAACGAGCACGACGGCCACGTGTGGATGCCCATCATCCGCTACCTGCGCACCGGCTTCACCGGCCAGTGGGAATACGCGCGCGAGCACGCCTGGCATTACATGGAGGTGGACTGGTGTGCTTTCAGCACCGATCCGCTGCAGCACGGCGCCCTCATCCCGCACTGCCAGAACCACCACGAAGGCCCCGCCTACCCCAGCCACCAGTGGATCGAGGGGTTGATCGCCTATTACTATCTCAGTGGTGACGAGCGCGTGCCCGTCGTCGCCCGCGCGCTGGGCGACCACCTGCTGACCGTCATCGAGCGCGCGCCGCAGATGATCACCGCCGACGGGCGCGAAGCCGGCCTGCCGCTGGCCAACCTGGCGGCCATTTACAAACTGACCGGCGAACGGAAGTTTATCGACGGCGCGTATTGGATCATCGACAACTTCCTGCGCAAGTATATGCAGCCCGACGGCCGCCTGCGCTACCCGCACCAGGGCAACCGTGACTTCATGATGACAAATTACGCCGACTTCTCCTCCATGTCCGGACTTTGGCGGGTTTACGAGGTGACCGGCGACGAGTCGCTGCGCCCGCTGATGATCGCGCTGAACAATGCCCATGCCGTCATCGAGAACATGAATCCCAACGATTACCGCAGCATGGACTTCGACGCGCCATGGTTTTACTATCAGCTCACCGGCGACGAGTCCATCTTCACCCGTATGGGGCCAAGGACGGAGTCGCTGCTCCGCCAGGGAGGCAACAAGAAAAACAACCTGCGCTGGCTGAAGCTGCTGGCCGACACGGGCCGCCTGCCGGGGGACGCGCCGTAACGCACCGGGGCAGATTGCGGTCATCATGAACCCGGGGTAAAGTCACGCATTTTCCGATTGAGTTCGGGAGCGCTCAGGTTGTGAAAAGCGGGTAAAGCGTAGGAAAAGCACGGCGGGGATCCAGCGGAAAATGCGAAACAGTTCCCCTCGGATTGATAACCGAAAGGATGGATTGGATGAGACATCTCCTTATGACAACCTTACTGCTGGCTTTCTGCGTCATGCCCATTCTGGCGCAGCCGGAGCACCCCACGGCGGAGGAAAAAGAGAAGGCGCGGCAGGAGGAAGTGCGGCGGCAGCAAGCCTTGAAGGACCGCGACCTGAAGGCGGAAAACTGGCCGGATGGCGAGCTGGCGGCGCTCAAGGCCATGGCGCCGGCGGATATCGTGAAGATGGAGATATTCGCCATCGACTGGCCGCAACGCATGATCGCGCCCGGGCGGAAAGACCTGTATAAAAAGGTCTCGTCCACCTTTCACTTCGGCACCGAGCGGCGGGATGAGCTGGAGGTCGTGCTGGCGCTGATCGAGCAGGCGCCGAAATATTCACTACCGGCAGGCGTTGCGCTCGAGCCGATGCCTCCCGACCGCGCGCTGGTAGTGCAGCCGGTCAAGGGCGAACCTTTCGAGTTCCTCTACAGCTCCGCCCTGCGCGAGCCCTTCGCCGGCGTCTATTCCCGCGAACTGAAGGAGGCATTATACGCGCTTTCCGAAAACACCACCGGCTTTTCCGTCATTCAGCTCGACGGCGGCAAGGTGACGCGAACCCTCAACGAGTGGACCTGCCCGCCCCACCGCGGCGGCGTCGCCTCGCAAATCCTGGCGGTCGCGCTGCACCTGTCGCCGGAGAAAGGCCTGACCATGTCGCTGAAGCTGCGCGACGAGAAAGGCAACATCCTGCTGGAAAGCGAGCAGCCAGTGCATTACGGCGAAGCGACCGTATTCCCCTCGCCGGGACCGGGGCAGTTTGTCGTGCTGCTGCAGAAGCCCTGATAAAACCTTTCCCACCTGCCTGCCGTCTAACGGATCATGAGATTTTTGCTGGCTGTCATCATTCTGCTGCTGGCCTCGCGGTCGTTCGCGCAGCCGGAGCTGCTGCCGCCGTCGGCGCTGGAGCGGGCGCCGCTGATCCTGGCGGCGATCGATCCGGCGCGGCCCGAGGCAATGGTGGAGGTGGAGGATCGGCTGGCGGCACTGGGGAAGCAAGGTGTTAAGATCGTGCAGCAGCATTACGCCGCCGCCCAGGCGGAGCTGCTGAAGGCGGAAGCGGAGAACCGCCCGCGCGAAGCATGGCAGTTGAAAACGCGCGTGCAACTGTTCGGCCAGGTGCTGGTCCGCCTGCAGACGGGCATGAATCCGCCCGCACTGATTCGCGCCTGGATGGGCAAGGAAGGGCTGGAGGAACTGCCGCGATACGCTCTCACTCTCCTGCGCGACCCCGATCTGGATCGCGGATTTCCACGCCATTATTTCTACCTCACCCGTTCCTTGCCGGCTAAGGAAGCGAAACCGCCTGTCCGCCTGTTTGCGGTGGCTCGCAACGGCGCCATCACTCCGTTCGGTACTATTGAGGATCTGCGACAATTCTTTCTGGCGAATCTGCCTCCGCTGAAAAATCTCGCCACGCGGGTGAAGGGTCAGCCGCCCGGTGACCTGCGGGACGCCTCGCGAAATGCGCTGCTGATCTGGCTTCGCCTGTCGCGGGAATTGCACGGGGACGGTTATTTTCGCTTCGCGGCGCTGGATGAGGTTACGGTAGAAGAACTGCCTGGCGAGAAGAAAACCGGACCGATCCTGCGCGCGACGGGAAGCATTGAAGCGCTGCCGGATGCCGGCAACCGCGGCGAGATCACTGCCACGCTGGAATTCCGCACGAAGAGATACCGCCTGGCCGACGTGCGAGAAACGGCGGGGGTGCAGCCCGGCTCACGTCCCGATGTCAGCCAGCTCCTCGACCTTGCGGTGAGCGGGCAGGCAGAACAGGACTTGCTGGGAATGGGACTACTGGCGTTCGATTACCTGATGGACTGGCGGATCAACGCCGCTCCCGAGCTGCAAACCGCCATCGACCGCCTGTGCGTGCGCATAGTCGAGCGTGAATAGATCGCACAGGGACTGTCCCGCGCCCGCATGACCAGCGCCTGTCCTTGAACATAATGCTCGTAAATATAACCACGGGACTGTCCCCCCAGGTGTATAAGCTATAGAACGAGGGGGGACAGTCCCGTGGTCATATTAATGGCGCTGAAGATAGGACTGGCGCTGGTCATGCGGGCGCGGGACAGTCCCTGAGCATCTATCCGCACCCCGCGCACAGAATCGGATGCCGCGCCGCTTCCACCTCGTCCAGGCGGCGGACGGGGGTATTATGGGGCGCTTCGTGAAGGAGCCGCGGATCGGCGCGCGCTTCTTCGGCGATGCGTTCCATAACCTCGACGAAGGCATCCAGCGTCTCCCGGCTTTCCGTCTCCGTCGGCTCGATCATCAGCGCTTCCGGCACGATGAGCGGGAAGTAGATGGTGGGCGGGTGCATGTCGTAGTCGATCAGCCGCTTGGCGATATCCAGCGTGTGCGCGTCCGGCGCGCCCTCCAGTATGCCCTGCGCAACGAACTCGTGCATGCACAGGCGGTCGCCATGGGGCACGGGATAGGTTCCCTTCAGCCGCGCCTGCAGATAATTGGCATTGAGCACCGCGTTCTCGCTCACCGCGCGCAGGCCGGCGGCGCCGTGCATGCGGATATATGTGTATGCGCGAACCAGCACGCCGAAATTGCCGTAAAAGGTCTTCATCCGCCCGATGGCTCGCGGCGGCATCTTCCAGGTGAAATGCCCGTCCTCCTCCGCCACCACCGGTCCGGGCAGATAATCCGCCAGCCGCGCGCTGACGCCCACCGGTCCCGCGCCCGGACCCCCGCCGCCGTGCGGGGTAGAGAAGGTTTTGTGCAGGTTGTAATGCATCACGTCGAAACCCAGCGCGCCCGGCTTCACGATGCCGAGCAGGGCGTTGAAGTTGGCCCCGTCGCCGTAGACCAGACCGCCCGCCTCGTGAACCAGGGCGATGATCTCCGCCACGTGCTCGTCAAACAGGCCCAGCGTATTGGGGTTGGTCAGCATCAGCCCGACCAGCTCGCGGCCATGCCCGGCGATGAACTCGCGCAGCGCCGCCAGGTCCACGTTGCCCCGGCCGTCCGAGGGGATGGTGACCACCTTCATGCCGACCATCGCCGAGGTGGCCGGATTGGTGCCGTGCGCGGAGTCGGGCACCAGGATGATATTGCGGCCCGTCTCTCCCTGATCGAGCAGGTACTGGCGCATGATGAGCGTGCCGGTCATCTCACCCTGCGCGCCGGCCGCCGGCTGCAGGCTGACCGCGGCAAAGCCGGCGATCTCCGCCAGCATCTCCTGCAGCTCGTGCATCAGCCGCATTGCCCCCCGCGCGCTCTCCTCCGGCTGCAGCGGGTGCAGGGCGGCGAAGCCGGGCAGGCGAGCCGCCGCCTCGTTCACCTTCGGGTTATACTTCATGGTGCACGAACCGAGCGGGTAAAAGCCGATGTCGATGGCGAAATTCATCTGCGACAGGTGCATATAATGCCGCACCAGGTCCACCTCCGCCACCTCCGGCAGCGGCAGCTCCTCCCGCGCGCCCTCCGGCAGCGCCGCCGCCGGCACGTCGAGTTCCGGCAGGTTCGCCCCCCCGCGCCCCGGCTTGCTCAGTTCGTAAATCAAAGGCTCAGCCATAATTTTACCTGTTGGAGCGCGGACCTCTGAGTCCGCGCGTATTGTCAACTTGCGGACTCAGAGGTCCGCGCTCCCAAGTGCTTGCGCCAGCGCTTGGATGTCTTCGCGGGTGTTCATCTCGGTAACGCACAGCAGCATGTGGCCGGACAGGGCGGGGTAATCCCGGCCCAGGTCGTAACCGCCGACGATTCCCCGTTCCAGCAGCGCGGCGTTAGTCTCCGCCACCGAATGCGGGCAGCGCACGGCGAATTCATTGAAGAACGGGCCGGGAAGCACCTCGTATCCCGGCAGCCGGCCGATCAGCTCCGCGGCATAATGTGCCTTGTGGTAGCAAAGCTCGGCCACCCGGCGCAGGCCGTTCTTGCCCAGCGCCGCCATATAAGCGGCCGCCGCCAGCGCGTTGAGCGCCTGGTTGCTGCAGATGTTGCTCGTCGCCTTCTCGCGTCGGATGTGTTGCTCGCGGGTGCTTAGGGTGATCACGAAACCGCGCTTCCCTTCGATATCCACCGTCTGCCCGACCAGGCGTCCGGGGCTGCGGCGCACGTGCTCCATCTTCGTGGTGAAGTAGCCGAGATACGGGCCGCCGAAGCTCACCGGGTTGCCCAGCGGCTGCGCTTCGCCGGCGGTGATGTCCGCGCCGTATTCGCCGGGCGGGGTCAGCAGGCCCAGGCTGGTCGGATAGGCCGACACGATGAACAGCGCCCCCGCCGCGTGCGCTTTATCCGCGAGCTGCCGCATCTCCGCCGGGGTATACAGCCGGCCCAGGAAGTCCGGGTTCTGCACTACCACGCAGGCGGTGTCCCGGTCGATGATCTCGCCCAGCGAAAGCGCCGCGTCGTGGGCGATATCGTCACCCGCCACCACGACATTCGTGCCCTCCAGGTAGGCGCGCGTCACCGCCCGGTACTGCGGGTGCACGGTGGGGCTGATGAGCGCCTTATGCCGCGGCCCGCGGCTGCCGTTCACCGCCATCAGCACCGCCTCCGCCAGCGCGGTGCCGCCGTCGTAATGCGAAACGATGGCCACCTCCATGCCCGTCAGCGCCGCCATCATGGACTGAAACTCGAAGTGCGCCTGCAGCGTGCCCTGGCTCACCTCCGGCTGGTAGGCCGTGTAGGCGGTGTAAAATTCCGCGCGGCTGATGACGAAATCCACCACGCTGGGAATGAAGTGATGGTACGCCCCCGCGCCGAGGAAGCAGCTCCGGTTGCGCAACGTCGCGTTCATCGCCTGCAGGTCTTCCAGTTCGCGCAGCGCCTCCATCTCGGAGAGCGCCGGCGGCAGCTTCAGCTCAGGGAAGCGGCGCGCCTCCGGCACGTCGCGGAAAAGCTCATCTATCGACGCAGCGCCAACCGCCGCCAGCATCTCCTTCCGGTCGGCATCGGTGTTCGGTATGTAGTTCGACATATCGCTATCGCTTTCGTCGGTCAGTTTTGAGTTTTGAGTTTTGAATTTTAAACTCAAAACTAACCACCCGCCTTCCATTCATTTCAATTCACTCACGAACTGCCGGTACGCGTCGGCGGCCATCAGCTCGTCCAGCTCGGTGGGATTGTCCGGCCGGATCTTCACCATCCAGCCTTCGCCATACGGATCGGTATTCACCAGCTCCGGATGGTCCACCAGCGCTTCGTTCATTTCCACTATCTCGCCGCCGGCGGGCAGGTTCAGGTCCGCCACCGCCTTCACCGATTCGCACGCGCCGAAAACCTCGCCCGCGGCAAATTTCTCGCCCGGGTCGGGCAGGTCAACATATACCACGTCCCCCAGCTCATGCTGGGCGTAATCGGAAATGCCGACCACCAGCAGCTCCCCCTCCGGGCGCGCCCACTCGTGCGAAGGGGCATACTTGCGGTCTGTTTGCACGGAATAAGTCATCGATCCACTCTCCTTACGCTGTTGCCGTCGCCAACCTTGCGGAACAGCCGTTGGCTCCGGCTCTGCCAGGTCAGCACCATTATTGCAACAGTTTTTGCACAGCGGTAGCGTGTAAATCTGACATGCGCGCGGTGTGGGAGAAAATAACCGAATCCACCGACACCGCGCGCCGTTACATCATAAGAAAACGGTTGCTTTATGATTATCGCGGGCGGTTCATCCAGTGAAATTGTGGTACAATGGTAATAATATTCGTGTACCAATCAGGAGGTGAAATTATGATGACAAAGAAACTGGCCCGCCATGGCAACAGCCGCGCGCTGGTGATCGAGAAACCGATCCTGGAACTGCTGGGCATCGATGATGCTACGGAGTTGGAGATGTATACCGATGGTAAGAGTTTGATCTTCACGCCGGTAGGGAGGGGGGAACATCAGCAGAGGCTGCGTGGGATTGGTGAGAAAAAGGCTTTATGACACGCATTTCCCTCTTTACATGGTGACACAATGGTGATACAATGTATAATCAGAGGGGGAGGCAAATTGATTAAGAAAATTACCCGTCATGGCAATAGCCGCGCGGTGGTGATCGACCGGGCAATTCTCGATCTATTAAAGATCGATGATGAGACACCACTGGAAATCTCGACCGATGGCAAGCGCTTGACTATCGAGCCGATACACGATATCGAGCGCCGGGAAGCAATTGAAAAAGCTCTGGAGAAAGTGCATTCGCGCTACGGACGAATGATGAAGCGTCTGGCAGGATGAGCAAATGGATATAAAATTTCACTCCCGTGAAGAAGTGCTCGTTATTCATGCGGATTTGCTTTTTCATTA
>Ga0172369_10008058_pt1 | contig 12043 bp, 10 predicted proteins | sample LakKiv25m_FD_114539 | JGI IMG/M metagenome (GOLD analysis project Ga0172369, IMG submission 114539) | Freshwater microbial communities from Kabuno Bay, South-Kivu, Congo - kab_022012_11.25m | ecosystem: Environmental > Aquatic > Freshwater > Lake | place: Democratic Republic of the Congo... | reverse complement strand
TCGCTCTAACCGCCTGAGCTACATCGCCACGAACACGGCCCCACGCGCGGGGGCCCACGAAAAGGTCTGACGAAGCCGGTCTGTTTCGCCGCCGCGCCGTCCGATGTCAAACGCTGTTTTACGGCTTTCGGCGACCGACCGCGACATCCGCCTTGCTGCCCCGGTCGATTTCGAGGCCGTTGCCGACCGAGTTCTGATTACGCCGCGATGTCTCGATCGGCGTCAGTCGCCACCGCAACGCTGGGGGTTGCGCGGCGGCAAGTACGTTCATCTCCATTCATCCTTCGACGAGATCTCGCGACAAGATCGCCGCCAGTCGCGCGCGATCGCCGAGGATCTCGAGCGCCGCACAATACGGATCTTTGGACCCGTCGCCCACACCGGCGAGGATCGCCTGCACCGAGTCGTCGCCGGCCGCGCGGCGTAGACGCCGCATAATCTCTTCTTCGCAGATCTCGAAGACTTCGCCGCGCAGTCGCTGGGCAGCGGCGCTGCCGCTCCCGTGCGCCTTGCGAAAGCCGCGGTGCTCGAGACACGCGTCGAGTACCTCTTGGGTTCCCTCTCCTACCGAAGCCTTGGTCAGCAGCACCGGTGTCTTCCAACCCTCAGGGTCTTCGCTCGACTTCAGCGCCAGCATCATCTCGAGTTCGGTGCGCATGCGGGTGGCGCCTTCGCGATCTGCCTTGTTGACGACGAAAACGTCGGCGATCTCGAGCAAGCCGGCTTTCATCACCTGCACCGTGTCGCCGGACTCCGGCACCAGTACCACGACGACGGTGTCGGCTACCTCCATGATGTCGAGCTCGGTCTGGCCGACGCCCACCGTTTCGATGATGACGACGTCCTTGCCCGAAGCATCCATCAAACGCGCTATGTCGCGCCCCGCGCGTGCCAGGCCGCCGTGGCTGCCACGCGTGGAGAGGCTGCGGATGAACACGCCTTCGTCGAGAAAGTGTTTCTGCATACGGATGCGGTCGCCCAGCACCGAGCCGCCCGAAAACGGACTCGACGGATCGATCGCCACCACTCCGACACTGAGTTCTCGGGCGCGGCAGTGTCCGATCAGTGCGCTGGTGATCGTCGACTTGCCGGCACCGGGCGGGCCGGTAATACCGATCGTGAAAGCGCGGCCGCAGCGCTGGTAGACCTTCGACATCACCGCGGCGCTGTCGGCGCTGCGGTTCTCTACGACGGTGATCAGCCGGGCGAGCGCGACGCGGTCGCCCGCCAGCAAGGCCTCGGCCAGCGCGTGGGGTTCACGGGACAGGGTGGACATCGTGTCGTCGCTCTCGCATCCGCTTGATGATGTGCGCAGTGAGCCTCTCGGAGACCTCATGGTCGGCCACTACGCGGCCGGTTTCCGCGGCGATGGTTGTCACGCGCTCGGCGCGCACGCCGCAGGTGACGATATCGGCAAAAGCCGACGCATCCAAACCAGTGTTGAGCGCCACGCCGTGGTAGCTGACGCCGTTCTTTATGCGTAGGCCTAGCGAGGCGATCTTGCCCGCGTGCGTCCAGATCCCGGCGGTGGCAGGCCGGCGCAGGCCCTCGATGGCGTAGTCGCCGAGCGTGTCCAGGAGCGCCGCTTCGAGAAGGCAGACCCAGGACTTGACACCGAGCCCGAGGGCGTCGATCGAGACGATCGGGTAGACGACTACCTGGCCGGGACCGTGATAGGTGGCGCGGCCGCCGCGATCCGTTCGTATGACCTCGACACCGCGGCGCGCGAGTTCGCCGGGGTCGGTCAAGACGTCACGCGCATCAGCGTGGCGGCCGAGCGTTATCGTCGGCGGGTGTTCGACGACGATCAGAGTATCGGAGACCTCGCCGAGCACGCGCGCGGCGTGCAGCATAAGTTGGCGCGCCAACGCCCGGGCGTAAGGCACCCTGCCCCACCGCTCCACGGCGACTTCCCGTGGCGCGCCGGGAGCAGCCGCGGGCCTCCCGCGCCGCTGCCGTCTCGACGATGCGCCTTCTCCGCTCACGCCGCGACCCTATAACGGCAACCGTCGCGGGCAACGATGGACGGTGCCGCGCCGCGCGGACCACGCCGCCGCGATCGGCAACGGCCGCGGTAATCAGCCACGCGCGGCCACACCGCTGCCACTGGACAGCCCCCGAGTCGCGGCGCGCCGGACGAACTGCTACTGTGCCTGCGTGCGTCGTCGTCCGCGCTCATCGTTGATGCTGGTCGTAGGAGCCTCGCTGCTCGCGCTCGGCCTCGGCAACACAGCGATGGGCCTGTTCAAGCTGACCGACTACAGCGCCAGGATGCAGGCCGCCGTTGCCAGCGGCGGCGAGAGTGCCCGCAAGCCGGCGCAAGGCACGGTGTCGATTCTCGACCCTTCGACCGACGCCCAACTTCTTTACGAAAGCGCCTATCTCAAGTTCGAGTACTACCATGTGGTGCTGCGCGGAGGCTTGATGTTGCTGACGCTCGGCAGCCTGCTGATCGGCGGCGCGGTGATCCGCAAATTTATTGCGTGGAACCGCGGCCAACGCGGCGCTTTTGCGCTTCCCCAAAGTTGACCCAGTAGAGGCCGGCGCGGTATCCTGACAGAACTCGATCCGACTTGCTCGGACCCGGGTGTGCCGCAGTTCCCAGCGCAAAGGTGGGAAGGCGATGTGTGGTGGAGGGGTGCGGATGCGGCGATACTCCCGCCGGAACGATCCGGCTGTAACAGTGTGTGAGTGTGGTCTGCGCCGAGAGGCGTCGCGCTTGGTGTTGCCGTGAACGCCGTGGCGAGACCGTTGCATCACGCCGACGTGGTCTATGCACTCGACCGCGATCTGGGCGACGCCACCTCCGCGGCCGATTTCGCGCGTACCGCGCTGGAAGTGCTGGCCGACGCCCTCGAGGCCGCGTACTCGGGCCTCAGCTACGGCAGCGCCAGCGAGGGTTTTCGCTGCGGCGACGCGACTATCGCCTCCGATTTGGAGGCTTTGATAGAGGCTTTCTCCGGCCTCCCGCTCTCGACGCTGACCCGAACCGAGGCGTGGACCCGCGAAGGCGTGCGAGGCGCGGGCCTCGACGCGGTCGAGAGGGTCATGGCTCTGTCGGCCCTGCAGGTCGCAGTCCCGCTCACTTGCAGCGGCCGTCTGCGTGGCGTGCTCGCGCTTGGCCCGCGCCGCGACGGTCGGCCCTACTGCCAGGCGGACATCGACCTTTGTGTGCGAATAGCCTCGCGGGTTTCGCTGCTGGCTTCGCGGCAGTACCTGTCGATAGAAGTCCAGAGGCTGCGGACCTTGGCTGCCGGCCAGGAGCGCATGGCGGCGGTCGGTCAGATGGCAGCCGGACTGGCCCACGAAATACGCAACCCGCTGGTCTCCATTCGGACCTTCACGCAACTTCTTCCCGAACGGTATGAAGACGAAGAATTTCGCTCCGGTTTCCTGGACCTGACGCTGGCCGAGATCGATCGCATCAGCGCCTTGGTAGGCGAGTTGCTAAGCTTTGCCAGACCCGAAGCCGACGCTCCGCCCGAGAGCCGCGTCGACGTGACCGACGCGCTCGAACGGATCTGCATGCTGCTGCGATCACAGGCGCGCGGTGCAGGTGTCGTTCTCGAACTCGAGATCGACGGCGAGGTTCCCAACGCCGCTATCGACGAGGATCGCTTGCGCCAAGTCGTCCTCAACCTGATCGTCAATGCCATTCAGGCCAGCCCGGGCCACGGCCGCGTGGTGGTGTCGGCCAAGGCTCAGGTCGCAGACTCGGGCGCCAGCGGCATTTGCATCGAAGTGTCTGACGACGGGCCCGGCATGTCGCCGGAAGTGGCAGGGCGGGTCTTCGAGCCCTTCTTCACGACCCGAGCCGAAGGAACCGGCCTCGGTTTGCCGCTGGCCAGGCGCATAGTCGCAGAACACGGCGGCCGTCTGGAACTCGAAACCAACGTCGGCCACGGGACTCGCTTCTCGGTCTACCTGCCGGCCGCCGACGGCATGTGCGACGAGCTGGCCGTCTCGCTCGCAGCCAATGGCTAGGATCGCGCTGATCGACGCGACGCCCGGTGTCGTTACCGGAGTGGAGGCGGTGGCCGCGGGCCACGACCTCGTCGCTTGCGACCGGCTATCGGTGCCGCAGGACGTCGACCTCGTCATCGTCGAGGTTTGCGGCAATGGGCCGGTCGGCCTCGATGTGATCGCCGGCGTTCGAGGCGGCGGGTCGGCCGGGGTCCCGGCCGTTGATGAAGGTCACCGCCTCGTACCCACCTTGCTGGTCGTCGAACGCGACGTGCGTGTCCACAAAGAGTCTCGTGACAGCCACGCGATTGAGCTGCTGCGCAAGCCCTTCGACCTGTTCGAACTTCGCGCGAAGTTGCGCGGCCTTCTAACCGCCGGGCTTGGCGAACCCGCGTCGCACACTGTTTCGGAGCCGGCCCGCTCGCTCGACTGGCTCTGCGCACCGTTGGTACCGGCCGCGATCGCGGCGACCTTGCAGGCGGCGCCGTATCCGTCCACTTCGCTGTGGTTGGTCGGAGAGACCGGCACCGGGCGCCAGCGCGTGGCCGGCGCTCTGGCGCGGCAGCGCCGGCCCGATCGAGCTCTGTTGTCGTGGCATCCGGGCGAGGATCTCCGTGCTTTGCTCGAGCGTGCCGGAGCGGCTGCCGGTCCGCACGCGGCGCCTGCGGACGTGACGCTGTTCGTTGCCGACGTCGATGCGCGGTCGCCGCGAGAGCAGCGCGACCTCGAAGAGTTGCTTTCGATGCACCCCGACGTGCCGGTGATCGCGACCGCGGGCGACGACCCGGGCCAAGCGGTGCTCGGCGGCAACCTGTCGCGCGGCCTCTATCACCTGCTGGCCCGCGTCGCGGTACGGCTGCCGCCGCTGCGCGAGCGCCGCATTGACATCGCGCCGCTCGCGCAAGCGTTTGCGGGCGGGTTGGCGCAGCGGTGCTACGGCGGCGCGGCGGTGTCGTTTAGCGACTCCGCTTTCGAGAAACTCGAACTCTACCCGTGGCCGGCCAATCTGACCGAACTCGAAGGCGTCGTCTGCCGTTCGGTGATGGCCGCGGCATCGTGCCGCGGCGCCGGCGACGGCCCGCCGCGAGTCGGCGAATTGGTGATCGACGCCGCCGATCTGCTGTTCTCCCCTGCGCTGGCCTCGCCCGATCTTGGGGAAGACAGCGGTTTGCGCCGCGCGACGCCCACCCCGCGGCGCGGCGCGGTCGTGGTGCCGCTGGCGCCGGCCGCACCAACTGAAGCTCTTGCTGAAGCCCTTGCACAGACCGCTTCACCAGCGACGAGTACTGCACCGCTGCCGGCTGCGACGGCCGGCGCGATCGAGCCGATCCTTGCCGCCCTCGCCCACGATCTTCGCAATCCGATGACGACGCTCAAGACCTTCGCCGAACTGACGGCCGCGGCGGCCGGGGACGAAGACGGCGCGCTGGCTCGCGAGGCAGTCACGGCCTGCACGCGCATAGACGCACCGCTCGAACTGCTGCGCCAGTACGGCGGGCTCGGCGACCCGCAGCCGGCCCGCCTCGACCTGGTCGCCGTATTCGCGGAGGCGATCGAGGAATCACTGCTGCCGGTGGCAGCGTCGGTGGAGACCGGCCACTGCCGCTTCGCGATGATCGATCCCTATCACGCCCGCTTCATTGCGGCCGCGATCGTCGACGAGAGCAGGCAGCGTCTCGGTGACGACGACGAGGTCCGCATCGGCGTGTCTCAACCGGGCTCGTCGATCGAGGTGCGGATCGCACGCGGCGGCCGCGCCGTCGAACGACTCGACCGTTGGCTCGACGGCGACGCGTTGCCGTGGCGTCTGGCGCTGGCCCGTGATGTCGCGCGCCGCAATGGCGGCGAGCTCGAAATGAGAATTGACCAGGACCACTTGCGCGTGCGCTGGTGCACGCCGCTTGTCGAGGAAACACAAGATGCCGAAACCGATCGTATTGATCGTCGACGACGAAGCCGGAGTTCGTGAATCCGTACGCATGGTCCTCAAGGACGCCTACGAGGCCGTTGCCGTGGCGTCCGGTGAGGCTGCGCTGACGTGGCTGGAGGCGAACTCGTGCGACCTGGTTTTTCTCGACATCCTGATGCCGGGAATCGACGGGCTCGAAACGCTCGAACGCATCCGCGCCAAGATGCCGCACGTGGCGGTGGTGATGCTGACCGCGACCAAGACGGTGAAGACCGCCGTCACCGCGATGAAGCTCGGAGCTTTCGACTACCTCACCAAGCCTTTCGACATCGACGAAGTGCGTCTGGTCGCCGAGCGTGCGACCGAGAACGCGCGCCTGTTGCAGGAAGTCGAACACCTGCGCGACGCGGTCGGGCGCCGCTACCGCGCCGACAACATGATCGGTGAATCGGAGCCGATGCAGCGGGTCTTCAAGACCATCTCGGCGGTCGCGCCGATGAAGTCGACGGTGCTGATCATCGGCGAGTCGGGAACCGGAAAGGAGTTGATCGCACGCGCGATCCACTACCAGAGCCCGCGCGCGGCCAAACCGCTGGTGACGCTCAACTGCGCGGCGATCCCCGACAACCTGCTCGAGAGCGAATTGTTCGGACACGAGCGCGGCTCATTCACCGACGCGGTGGACAAGAAGGTCGGGCAGTTCGAACTCGCCGACTCGGGTACCATCTTTCTCGACGAGATCGGCGAGATGAGCGCCGGCCTCCAGGCCAAGCTGTTGCGCGTGCTCGAAGAGGGAGAGATGCAGCGCGTAGGTGCGCCGCGGCCGATGAAAGTCGACGTGCGCGTGGTGGCCGCCACCAACCGCAACCTGATCGAGGCGATCGCCGAGGGCCGCTTCCGCAAGGATCTCTACTTCCGTTTGAACGTGGTGTCGGTCGAACTTCCTCCGCTGCGGGCGCGCCGCGAGGACATCCCGCACCTGATCCGACACTTCCTCGAACGCAAGAGTCGCGAACTCGGCATCCGGAGCAAGGAACTCGCGCCGGCGACCGTCGATCGCCTGCTCGACCACACCTGGCCCGGCAACGTGCGCGAACTCGAAAACGTCATCGAACGACTGCTGGTGCTGAGCGGCGAGTGCCGCGTCATAGGTCCCGACCAGCTTCCGAGGGACATCGGAATCGGTTACGCCGCAGCCAGCGGCGGCGGCGCCACTCCGACCGACGTGTTCGCCGCACGCAAGAGCCTGTCGGAGGCGGTCGACGAGTTCGAGCGCGACATCATCGGCAAGGCCTTGTCGCAGACCTATTTCAACCAGACCCGTGCAGCCGAGCTGCTCGGCACCACCAGGCGCATTCTCAAGTACCGTATGGACAAACTCGGCATCGATTTTCCCGACTCGGCCAGGTGATCGCGTTGTCAACTGCGTGGCAGCAAACGCGCAGGCGGCTACGTTGACATGCGGCGGGGGCTCCCGTAGAAGCCGAAAGATCTTGGAAACGGCTCTTCGAAGCGTTGTCGCTCATGTCTAATCCTGCGGATATAGCGCTCGAGAAGGCCGCGCAGTTCGAACCCCTGAGCGACGAAGACGCGTACGCGCTGCTGCAGGTTCCGAGCGGCGACCTCGGTGTCTTGTGCGAAGTCGCGGGCAGGCAGCGCGACGCCTCCCACGGCCGTACGCTGACGTACTCGCCCAAGGTCTTCTTGCCGGTCACCAATCTGTGCCGTGACCGCTGCACCTACTGCACCTTCCGTCGTGAGCCGGGTGAAGCCGGCGAGTGGACGATGACTCCCGACGAGATCGACGACTGGGCGCGCCGGGCCGGCGCCGTCGGCTGCATCGAAGCTCTTATGTGCCTCGGCGACAAGCCCGAAGTCGCCTTTCGAGGGTTCCGTTCTTTCCTGGCCGAGCACAGCGTCTCCAGCACTGCCCAGTACGTCGCGATAGCGTGCCGGATCTGTCTGGCCCAAGGCTTGTTGCCCCACACCAACGCCGGGCTGCTCTCCAAGCGCGACATGGCGATGCTGCGCCCGCTCAACGCCAGTATGGGGCTGATGCTCGAGAACGTCAGTCAGCGGTTGCGTGACCGCGGTATGCCCCACCACCGCGCGCCCGACAAGGATCCGCAGCGGCGTGTCAGGATGATCCGCGAGGCCGGGCAGTTGCGCATCCCGTTCACCTGCGGGATCCTGGTCGGGATCGGTGAGAACGAAGCTGAACGGATCGCGAGCCTGCTCGCGATCCGCCGTCTTCACGCCGAACAGGGCCACATCCAGGAAGTCATCGTGCAGAACTTCCGCGCCAAGCAATCCACGGCGATGGCCGACAGCGCCGAACTCAGTGATGGCGAGATGCTCCGGACGGTGGCGTTGGCGCGCCTGGTTCTCGGCCGCGACATGAACCTGCAAGCGCCGCCCAACCTGAGCCCCGACGCGCTGCCCTATTTGATTCGCGCCGGGATCAACGACTGGGGTGGCGTCTCGCCGGTCTCGATCGATTACGTCAACCCGGAAGCCGCGTGGCCGGCGGTCGAGCAGCTGCGCGCAGTGTGCGCCGACGAGGGCTACGCCCTGGAGCCGCGCCTGCCGGTCTACGACGCTTTCGTGAACGAGCAGTTCGTCGATCCTGCAATGCTCGACGCGATCGCGACCGTGCGTTCGCGCTCGGAGGCCGGACGGCGCACGCTCCGACAGAATCCGGGACAGGGAGCCGTGGCATGAGTTATCAGACCGAAGACTATCCGGATCGCGTCGAGTTCTTGTCCTTCGACGATCGTCCGTTGCAGCGGCGCATCGACAGCGTCGATGCCTACACGGCCGGCATCCTGGAACGAGCGCTCGGAGGTCTGCGCCCTTCGGTCGAAGAAGGTGCGCACCTGGTCACGCTGCGCGGCAACGCGCTGTCGGCGCTGGTGGCAGCGGCAGATCGCATCCGCCGCGACGACGTCGGCGACGTCGTCACCTACGTCGTCAACCGCAACGTCAACTGGACGAACATCTGTTTTGTCGGCTGCAAATTCTGCGCGTTCGCGCACATGAAGACCAGCGAACTGGCCTACGACTACCCGATCGAGAGCGTGATCGCACGCATCCGCGAAGGCGTCGAGCGCGGTGCCACCGAAGTGTGCATGCAAGGCGGCATCAACCCCGAGATGGAGAGCGACGGCTATTTCGAACTCTTGCGCGCGGTGCGCGCAGCCTTCCCGAAACTGCACATCCACGCCTACTCGCCGATGGAAGTCTACTACGGAGCGCGCCGCGCGGCGATGGATTACCCGCAATACATCCGCGAGCTCAAAGCCTGCGGCCTCGACACGATGCCGGGCACTGCCGCCGAGATCCTCGATGACAACGTGCGCGAAATCATCAGTCACAAGAAGCTCGACACCGCCACCTGGGTGCGCATCATCCGCGCGGCGCACGCCGAGGGCGTCCCTACCACCTCGACGATGATGTACGGCCACCTGGAAACTCCGATGCACGTCGCGCGTCACATCGACCTGCTGCGCAGCATTCAACTCGACACCGGCGGCTTCACAGAATTCGTCCCGCTGCGTTTCATCTGGCAGGAGACCAAGTTGTTCGCCGAAGGCTTGGTGACGCCGATCCCGCAAGGCCAACTCGACCTCGCGATTTACGCCACCAGCCGCCTGATGCTGCGCGGACTGATCGACAACATCCAGACATCGTGGGTGAAGCTGGGGCACCAACTGGCTTCACTGTCGCTCGATGCCGGCTGCAACGATATCGGTGGGACGCTGATGGAAGAGAGCATCTCGCGCGAGGCAGGTGCGGACGCGGGCGAATATACCTCGGCCGAGGAACTGCAGGCGATGATCCAGCGCATGCACCGCGTGCCGCGCCAGCGCAACACCCTCTACGGTTCGATCGACGAACCGGGCGGGGCATCGCCGCAGCGCTTCAACGGCCGGGCTTCAGGCACACACCGGCCGGCGGCGGGCGTCCACTGACACTGCCTGACTCACGGCCCGGCCCCTGCGAGCGGGTTCTTCGATGATCACCCTGCTGGCCGGCGGCGTCGGTGGTGCGCGCCTGTTGCGCGGACTGGCCGCGGTGGTACCGCACGAGCAGCTCACGGTGGTCGTCAACACCGGCGACGACGACGAGTTCTACGGACTGGCGGTTTCGCCCGACATCGACACCATCGTCTACACACTGGCGGGGCTGGCCCCGCTCGAACGCGGCTGGGGCATCGACGGCGACACTTTTCGCGTACGCGACGAGCTCGACCGCCTGTCGGGCAAAGGCTGGTTCGCGCTCGGTGATCGCGACGTCGCCACTCACGTCTACCGCAGCTGGCGTCTTCACCAGGGCGCAACCGCGACTCTCGTGACGTCGGAACTGTGCCGCGCGCGTGGGATCGACGTGCGCGTGCTGCCGATGTCCGACGACCCGGTCCGTACCGAGATCGTCAGCGACCAGGGAGTGCTGGCGTTCCAGGAGTATCTGGTGCACTTGCGAGCCGCACCGGCGGTGCGCTCGGTGCGCTACCGAGGCGCCGACAGTGCCGCGCCAGCTGCCGGCGTGATCGAAGCCATCGAAAGCTCAGCTCTGATAGTGATCGCTCCGAGCAATCCGTTCGTCAGCATCGGGCCGATCCTGGCGGTGCCGGGCCTGCGAGCGGCGCTCACCAAAGCCCGCGCGCGGGTCGTGGCGGTGAGTCCGTTGATTGGCGGCCGCGCGGTCAAGGGACCGCTCGCCGACATGCTCGGCGCGATGGGTCACTCGACCGACAACGCCGCGATTGCAGATTTCTACCGCGACCTGGCCGCGCGTCTGGTGGTGGCGCCCGGTGACGGTCCGCGCCAAGCTGCCCAAGCGAAGATGGAAGTCCTCGAACGAGACATCCTGCTGCTGGAACCGCAGCGCGCGCAGGCGCTGGCAAGGTTCCTGTGCAGCCTGGAGGCTGCACGTTGAACGCAGAGCCTGCGGCGCCTCGCCGCGCCGTGCAGATGTTCGCGCTGGCCGGAATTCCCGCGATCGAACCGGGGGCCGACCTCGGCGCTCTGGTCGGCGACGCGATCGAGGCCGCGACTGGCGGCCTGTGCGCAGGTGATGTCGTCGTCGTCTGCCAGAAGATCGTGTCGAAGGCCGAGGGTCGCATAGTCCGGTTGGACGATGTCGCGCCGTCAGCGCGCGCGCGCGATTTCGCGTCGTCGTTCGGCAAGCAAGCGCAGATGATCGAGCTGGCGCTTCGCGAAGCCACCGAAGTGCTGCGCATGCAGGGCGGTCACCTGATCACCGCCAGCGGCAAGGGCGTGGTTGCGGCCAACTCGGGCATCGACCGCTCCAACCAGACCCGTCCAGGATACGTCACTTTGCTGCCGCTGGATGCCGATCGCTCAGCCTCGCTGTTACGCGAGGCTTTGGCGGCACGATTCGGCGCCGCGCCCGCGGTGATCGTGACCGATACCTTCGGGCGCCCGTGGCGCCTCGGGCAAATAGACTTCGCTATCGGCGCCGCCGGCCTGCGCGTGCTCGACGATCACGCGGGCCGCAGCGACTGGAGCGGCCGCGAGCTCGAACACACCGTAATAGCCGTGGCCGACCAACTCGCAGCCGCAGCCGGCCTGCTGATGGGAAAAGCCGACGGGCTTCCCGCCGTGCTGGTGCGCGGATATTCCTACGCCGCCGGTAGTGAAGATGCCGGCGATCTGGTTCGTCCACGTGATCAGGATCTGTTTCGTTAGGAACCCGTTGAGAATGCCCCATCTGTTGACGCCGTGCGACATCACCGTGGTCACGCGGCGAAGTCCCGATGCTTCATAGGAGAATACAAATGCTGAAAACCAACACCTCGTTTGCCGTTACCACCGCGCTGGTCGCGTTGATCACTGCCGGTCCGGCGACCGCCGGCACTTACACCGTCGATCCCGCGCACACAGCGGTAATCTTCAAAGTACGCCACCTCGTTTCGAAGACGACGGGGCGTTTCGACAAGTTCGAAGGAACCATCGACATCGACCCCGACAAACGCGACACCGTCAAGGTGAGCGGCTCGATCGACGTCGCCAGCATCGACACCGACGAGATTAAGCGCGACGAACACCTGCGCAGCCCGGAGTTCTTCGACGCTGCGAAGTTCCCCAAGATCACCTTCACAGCCGGCGCTCTGAGCGACGTCAATGCCGACAAGACCAAAGGCAAACT
>Ga0172369_10008055_pt1 | contig 12046 bp, 6 predicted proteins | sample LakKiv25m_FD_114539 | JGI IMG/M metagenome (GOLD analysis project Ga0172369, IMG submission 114539) | Freshwater microbial communities from Kabuno Bay, South-Kivu, Congo - kab_022012_11.25m | ecosystem: Environmental > Aquatic > Freshwater > Lake | place: Democratic Republic of the Congo... | reverse complement strand
GTCTTTTGTCCACTGCCAATCCTGGGCGAAGGCGGAGGAGACCGCAAGGCATACTACTAAAAGCAATTGAAGACAATTTCCCTTGATCATTTTTCTACCTCTGCTTGTTCTGGGTGCCGCTCGGGCAAGTCTCGTCCTTGGGACGCGGAGCGTCCAACAGCCGTGTCGACGAGGATCGTCGACACGAGAAACATACGTGGTCATTTCGAGCCCGCCTTGGCGGGCGAGAAATCTGTGAACAGCAAATCCGGACCATGCAAAAGAATTGAGGGTCATAGATTCCTCCCTGTGGTCGGAATGACCCCTTAAGCTCAGACCTCTCAGTTTCCCCCATTTCATTCACCTCAACAACAAAATCCGTCCAAGCAAGCTGCGCAACTGACCAATCTTTTCCGGACGGACGGTTACTTGAACGAAATAAACGCCGCTGCTCACCGGCTGTCCGGTAGAACTCATCCCATCCCAGAAAAAGCTCTTCCTGCCGACGAGCATTTCCGAGCAAACGACCTCCTTGACCAATTGTCCGCGAATGTTGTAGATGCTCACGGTCGTCTCGCTCGGTTTTGGCAGGTTGATGCTGATCTGGGTTCGCTCGTTAAATGGATTGGGGAAAACCTCCAGCTTCAGCGAATCGGCCGCCTGCTCCTCTTCCTCGACGGCAGAGAGGAAACCATCCTCGATCAATGGATTGCGCAGGTAGTGCAGCGTGTCGTTGGGCTCGAGGCAGAGGAGCGCGGTATAGTCGCACAGCAAGTTGTTCTCTATCGCCAATTGCACAATGGCCGCCGTGTCCCAGCCGGCGGTGCTGAGCAGATCGCGTAGCTTTTCAAAAGCCAGCATGGCGGGAATGATTTTGCCGGACGCGAGCGAATCCGTAATGATGGGAACGTCGATTTTTTTATTGATAGTCGAATCCCGGCCTTGGAACTTGGCGTGGAAATCAAACTCGAAGGCGTTTTGTCCTCTTCCGGAGCCGATGAAAAAGATCGGCTTGTTGGGATCGTTGGGCTTGGGATCCACCTCGCGCGTCTCGATGCGCTGCCCGATGCCGCCATCCATGATGACATCCAGATCAAGCTGTTGCCGCAGCGGGACGGAATTGGGAGACAGGGAAGCGGCCATGTAGGCCCAATCATCCGTGTGCCGCTCAAAGTGCAAGCCATTGCTTTGATCGGAAAGCTCTTTCAAAAGGTAGCCGCTGCCATAGTATTCGATATGATCGACAGTGACGGAGGGCGGCTTGGAATATTTACCCTGCAGCAAAGCAACAGTGTGGATGATTGGGATGCCGGTGTTGAAATCTTGCAGATAGGTTTTTGCCCAAGTCGTCGCCGCGGCGGGTTGAAAGAGAGAATCAGAATTGCTCACAATAATGGCTCTGTCAAAAGAGCTCCCTTGGTGGATGCTCTTGATCTCGCCCAACAACTGCGGCAATTGCTGGTATTTTGACTGCGGATTCAGTCCCAGCAGCGGAATGCCGAGCATGGCGCGTAGGGCGCTGTCATCGGAAAAGGCCCAAATGCCGCTGACCACCAGCAAGCCATTTTTGACTTTCTTGGAAATGACTGCGGCATTGCCTTCGCCATCCATCAGCTCGACTCGGACGCCGGCATCATCGTACTCCAGAAAATTGACAACCGGATGATAGACAGATTCCGGAAAATTCTTGCCAAAATTCCCATCGGGATTCCGGTACAGCATGCCTTTGTAGCGCCTTGAGGTTGTCAGGCCGGTGATAAAGTAAGAGGCGAGTTTTTCCTTTCCCACTCGATTATAGTCATAAAAGCTCAACAACCGCCCGCCGCTGGTGAAAAATGAGTCGAGCGCTGCCGTTACTTTGGCCAATTGCGTGTTGTCCAAAATATTTTCCATCCCATGCTCATAGGCGGCAATGACATCCGCCGATGAGAAAAAGTCCGTGCTGGATTGGATGGAATTCTGAATCTCAAAGGTCGCAAGTTCCTCGAGGCCGGGAAAGCGCCAGCACTGCGCGGCGTGCGGGTCGCAATAAAGAATATGCGGCTTGTGCAGCTCCTGTAAGGTGCGGCCCAAGTCGCTTTGCTGGAATTCCTGCAGCACCGCGCGGACGATGGCGGAATCGCCCGGCATCCATTCCTGCAAGTATTTTTGTATCCTGCCGCCGCCTACGGCCACTAATTTGAACTGATCGTTTGGCTTCATGGCCGCGCTCAGTGTGTTGCGCAAATTGGGGAGGAGAGCCGGCAAATCGTCCTCCAAAGTGCCGCTCAAATCCAGTCCGACCAAAAAGCGATGCCGGGATGTGTCGGCGCTGAGATCGAAGAACAATCGCGGCATGATGCCTAATTGAAAATAGCTCAGGGCATTTGGTTTTTTGTAGCATTTGTAGAAAAAGCCGTCAAGAAAATTGGTGGCGAAGGTGAGGGTCAGCGCCTGCGCCTGACTGAGGTCCGGAATGTAACAGGTTTTGTAGCGATAATTCAGCGTGTCCTTTAAGACCCTAAAAGTGCGATCGGGAAATTCAGCAATGGCCGGCTGGCCCCAGACGCCTTCTTGCGCACGGAAGAGAACGTCCAGCGGCTTGGTTGCCGCGTTGTTTGCCTGAAGCAGCGGCAAGGGCAATGTAGCAGAAGCCTGCTCTCCCAGCCAGCGGGTCGGGGTGATAAAATTCATCTTGACCTTGCGAAAACTGCCGGGCGTCAGCGGGTAGACATGCAATTCGTACTGCTCGCCGATCTTGGTGAGAAACGCCGGATCACGCTTGTGACTGACGATGCTGTCGTAAATAGCCCGCGCGGTCCAGGTATCCATCATAATGGCCTGCATGACGCTGTCGGCGATCCACAGCCACAGATCGTTGATCACCGACCCCGGCGGCAGCTCAAAGCGATGCACGATCTCGATTTGCCGTCCGGCGGGATATTGGCCGTGATCCGAATAGCTCAGATACAATGACTGCTCCACGTACCCGCCGTGCGGCTCTACCACCAGCGTGGCATCATTGATAAAGCCGGGCGCTGAGCCGTATTGCTGCGGGTCTTGGACGCTGAGGATGTTGACCGCGGATGCAGGCACAGTCAGGAACAGGCAGAGAAAAACTACCGCCAATAATCCATGGAATTGACAAAACTTGTTCATAGCAAACCTCTCCTCGCTATTTTACCAAACTCATCTTTCTGCTCAGCACCAGCTTTTGCCCATCCTTGCTTATAAATTCGATTCGGCAGATGTAAATCCCCGAAGCGACCGGTCTCCGGTCCGAATCTGTGCCATCCCAAAGGGCATCGTGAAAACCGGCTCTCTGCCTTCCATTGGCCAATATCTTGACCAGTTTTCCGGTGATGTCATAAACTTTCAGCGCAGTCTCCCCTTCGCTCGGCAGCTCATAGCTGATTTTGGTTTCCGCATTGAACGGGTTCGGATAATTGCCGATGAGCTGATATTCTCCCAGTGCCTCTCTTGCAGTGTGGACATTTACGGCTTGAATAACGTCCATCGTGATGTGAACGGTGACTGTGCTTTCGGGATAGACCTGAACGTAAGCAGAAGATGATTGGTAGTTTTCTTTTTCAAACTGTAGTTTGACAAGACAAATATACTTTTGCAAATGGAAGCTACCGGAGGAGTCGGTGGCTGCAATTAAATTCATCCGATCCCAGTCATACCTGTAAACGTGATAGACTTTCACGTCAGTGAGAGGCACATTTGAAACATCCGTGACGGTTCCGGTTATGTTGCCGGTCGCATTCAACGTATCGTTAGGTTGGCCAATGGTTGGCGTATTATCAAGATAAACGCAATCACCCCAGAGGCAAACTGATTGACCCAGTTTTGGAGATCGAATTTGGCTACCTGGGACATTGCCAAATCTAAATTGGTCATATACCGATGAATCAGAGGACAATAACAGGATTTGATCTCCGGCCGGGTCTACGAAAAGGGACTGTTGCAAACTGTCCTGAGTAATCACATAGAAACCGTAACTGTTCTGGACCAGGCCGTCTTTGAACAAAGCTGTATCGGTTTTTGACGACAAATGCCAACCATCGAATCCGGTTCGCCAATCCAAGTGTTCGACGCTAATCTCCAAAATCCATTTGGTCGAATCGAACATTAGTTCGCTGAAAGGGTGAGCCACAACGGGATTTGCCCAGGTAGACTCTGATGCGAACAGAATAAGGCAACAAACGAAAAGAAGTCTTGGGAATTTCATCTTATTTGACCTCCCAGCTAAGTGTTAAATTCTTTTCCGGCAGGAATGCCCGCCTGTGAATACAATAGGTGATTCCGGTTTCAGCTTTGATGCTTTTATCGGAATCCTGTGAAAGGGACGTCAAATGGAATTCCTCTGGGACGCGAATCAGAAAATCGGCCGTTACCAACGGCTGCCCCCAAAATCTCGTCGTGGTCAATATGTATTCGAAGAATTGATCGGGTGTTCGTTGGTGATATTCCACACAGTAGCAAGTCGAGTCGTGTGCTGCAACGTGAATCGGGAAAACAATGCCATCCTTGCCAAGGGTGAACGCAACTTGCTTTCCGCCTGCCTCGATAACTTTGAAAAAGTGTGGGAAAAGAGAATGTGTTTTGCTGACAGGATAGTATAGTGAGCCTTGGTACGACCGCTCGGTACTGTTCTTGAATTCATATACTCCAACCAGTACACAATGATCTTTATGTACCTCGACGCTGATCTTTTCACGGGCGAACTTAATCGTCTGACCTTGTGTGAAGCAGATAAAGGAGATGACAAAAACTGAGGTCATTTTCATGGTTCGCATGCACACCTACCGGCTCCCTTTAGTTTTGATGGTTCCTTGAAGAATCCTGAAGCAGACTGGCTCTTTCACGTACTGCAAGAAGAGGATGCTATCGCACCAAGCTCATCTTTGTACTCTGCACCAGCTTTTTCCCGTCCTTATTTGTGAATTCGATCCGGCAAATATAAATCCCTGCCGCCACCAAATTGTCGTCGAAATCGGTGCCGTCCCAAATGGTGTTTTGCGTGCCCATCGTTTGCCAGCCGCTCACCAGCACTTTTACCAAGCGACCGGTAATGTCATAGACCTTGACCTTCACAAATCCGCTGCTGGGCAGGTCGTAGCGGATGGTGGTTTGTGGGTTGAAGGGATTGGGGAAATTCTGACACAACTCGCTGACGAAAAGCGCTTTTGGTTTTTCAGGTTCTATGGTGGTAATGACTTTGCCATTGATTACAGCAGACTCTATATTATGCAAAATTCCCATTCCTGAGAGTGTCTGGATCAGGCCAATTCCTGGCGCAAAATCATAGACCTTATCTACATCCCACACACCAGGAACATGAAAGTGAAAAGTAATGCAGCTGTCAAGGACGCCCAAGTTTGTCTTCATCTCTCGGTTGCGAGATACTTTGACAACATAATTCAGGAAGGTATCATCGATTCGATAGAAATAGCTATCCTGTTCTGCTAGTGTAAAATCGAACCATAATTTTTTCAGATTGTCTATGTACTGCCAGATACGCCCAAGGCTATCTGAGTGTATGATTTGGGCTGTGTTCTTTTGACCCCCCCAGTAGAAATACAAATCGCCGTCTATTCTGATCGAATCAATAATCGAAAAGGTGGCCAGAGAATTGGGGATGCCTTATTCGGAATATGTCCAGGAATTACCAATTTGGATTGGAAAATACCTCTTCCAATCTTCAGTTTGGACGCCCATTGCGGCGGTGTCAAACTGATGCCCAATACAGGACGATGATTGCCCCTGCGAAGGGGGCACGATTCCAAAGAGGAACAATCCCGCTATAATGACACTCCTTTTCATGGTATTCCTCCGAGAATTTGAGCGTTCGCTACTGGAGACAAATTAAGAGGAACGCTACTTTACCAAACTCATCTTCCTACTCTGCACCATCTTTCTCCCATCCTCTCCCATAAACTCGACTTGACAAATGTAAATCCCCGCCGCCACCAAGTTGCCGTCGAAATCGGCCCCATCCCAGATGGTGTTTTGCGTGCCCATCGTTTGCCATCCGCTTACCAGCACTTTTACCAAACGACCGGTAATGTCAAATACCTTGACCGTCACGAAGCCGCTGCCGGACAGCTCGTAGCGGATGGTGGTTTCCGGATTGAAGGGATTGGGGTAGTTCTGCTGCAAAACGAATTGGCCGGGCGGTTGAGCTTCATTGTTCTCCACCAAAGTGGCATCGTGCCGAACGAAGAAAGCATTGGTGTTGGAGCTCCACAAGCTATCCCCGGCGAGGTTCTTGGCCAACACTTTCCAGAAATAGGTGGTACCTGGCTGGAGGTTTTGCAGAACTACTGTGGTGTCTCCATCGACTCTCACCGTATCCGGTGAGGAGAATTCCGAATTATCATCATAAAGGATTTTGTATTGCACTTCCCATGAAAAACATAAAATTTTGCCAATGGCCGACTGCCAACACAGAATGGGTGCGGTGCTTATGAGAGAAGCATCACTGGCAGGTTCAAGCAGAATGAAGATCCTGAGATTGTGACGTAAGAGCGCAGCGGAGGGGAAGCGTTTAGCATAAATATCTTGGTCTCCGTTGTCCCAGCAAATTACAAAATCTCCTCCTGATAGCGGAGCGATTAGCGGGTCTTTTTGATCGCCCAACGTATAGGTATTGACGCGAAATTCATTTCCAATCCTTTTCCCGGTTTCTGAAAAAAGCTGCGCGTATATTCCTCCTCCACTGCCGTCCTGATCGATGCTTTCCCAACAAATAACAAAATTGCCATCTTTTAGTGGAGAAGGAATAGGATTGAATTGGACGCTCCAGACATAGGAATTCACCTGGAATTCACTTCCCAGTTTATGCCCATTTGTTAGAAAAAGCTGGCCATAAATGCCGCTATTTGATCCATCTTGTTCGTTACTCTCCCAGCAAACTCCAAAAACATCCTTTGATAAATTTGTGGTTTTCGGATTTCTTTGATTGTTGTTTGTATAGGAATTCACCATGAACTCGCTTCCCATTTTCTCTGCATTTTTTGAAAAAAGTTGGCCATAAATGCCCGAACCCGAGCCATCTTGGAACCAACTCTCCCAGCAGATCACGAAGCCGCCGCCAAATAGTGGAGCAATGGACGGTTTTTGCTGGTAACCGCTGGTATATGAGTTTACCTGAAACTCGCTCCCAATTTTGTCGCCTACAGCAGATAAAAGCTGACCATAAACTCCCAATGCGGAGCCATCTTGCGCCTCACTTTCCCAACAGATCACGAAATTCCCCTCTGACAACAGAGAAATTATTGGACGCATTTGGTATTTTGCGGCCGATGAACTGGCTCGAAATTCGTCGCCGACTTTTTCTCCACTCGCTGAAAATTTTTGTCCGTAAATCCCAAGTCCTTCTCGACCTTCACCTGACCAACAAATCACAAACCCGCCATTCGACAACGGCGCGATATAAGGATCATTTTGGAAACTACTTGGATAGGAACCTGCTCGAAATTCATTTCCTATTCTTTCTCCGCTAGGTCCGAAGAGCTGTCCATAAGAGCCATATTCGAACCCATTTTGACCATAGCTTGTCCAGCAAAGTACAAAGCCACCGCCTAAGAGGGAAGCTATCTGAGGTTCAAGTTGGCTATCATTGGAATAAGTGTTTACCTGAAATTCACTTCCCACCTTCTCGCCCTGAGCAGAAAAGAGTTGACCATATACTCCCCAACCAGCCCCATCTTGCTCATAACTTTGCCAGCAGACTACAAAGTCGCCCCCTGATAAGGCAGCAATTTGTGCTTTGTCCTGTGAATCATTCTTGTAGGTATTCACCTGAAATTCCACCCCATAAGGTACTTGCCCTCGGCATGGAAGCACGATTCCTAAAACGAATAGGGCTATCACAGCGAAATTTTTTCTCATTCCTGTCCTCCATGAAGAACATGCCGCCGCTACATCGCCTGCAGCGGCGACCATAGTTTATTTCACCAAACTCATCTTCCTACTCAGCACCAGCTTTTTCCCGTCCTCACCAGTGAACTCAATCTGACAAATGTAAATCCCCGCCGCCACCAAGTTGCCGTCGAAATCGGCCCCATCCCAGATGGTGTTTTGCGTGCCCATCGTTTGCCAGCCGCTTACCAACACTTTTACTAAGCGACCGGTAATGTCCAAGACCTTGACCGTCACAAAGCCGCTGCCGGGCAGCTCGTAGCGGATGGTGGTTTCGGGATTGAAGGGATTGGGATAGTTCTGCTGCAACTGGAATTGGCCGGGCAGTTGAGCTTCATTGTTCTCCACCAGAGTAGCGTCATGGCGAACGAAAAAGGCGTTGGTGTTGGAGCTCCACAAGCTGTCGCCGGCAATGTTCTTAGCCAGAACTTTCCAGAAATAGGTTGTGCCGGGCAGGAGACTTTGCAGAGTTACTGTGGTATCTCCATCCACCCGCACCGTATCCGGCGAGGAGAATTCCGAGTTGTCGTCATAGAAGATTTTGTATTGCAGCTCCCATGGGTAGCAAATGATTTGGTCGCTGGGCTGTTGCCAGAGCAGTGTTGGATTGAAGGTGGTGAGTGAGGCATCATTGGCTGGTTCCAGTAGTGCAAATGGCACCAGTTGATGAAGAACCGGATTTGCAAGGAGTCGTTTAGCATAAATTCCACCGTCTGGGCCGTCCTGACCATCACTTTCCCAACAGGCGATAAAATCTCTTCTCGAAAGAGCGGCCAGTTGAAGCCACCAGTGGAAATCTTTTGTATAGGTGTTGAAACGAAACTCCTTACCTACCTTTGCCCCGTTTTGGTCAAAAAGCTGACCAAAGAGACCTTCTTTCCCCATTCCTTTATACTCAAAGGTTGACCAACCAACGACAAAACCACCGCCCATCAATGGCTCTATCTTAATATCATATTGCCCTCCTTCAACATTCGTATTCACTATGAATTCTTGCCCTACCTTAACACCACTTTCAGAAAAAATTTGGCCGTAAACGTCGGTACTTGGAACTTCGTTTTGAAAACCTTCCCAACAGATTACAAAGCCATTTCCAGGAAGAACTGATATTGCCGGGTAAGATTGCCATTCATAGACAGTCGTGTTCGCACGAAATTGCTGACCGATTTTCTTTCCGTTCGAGTCAAATATTTGGGCGTAGATGTCTGTATCAGTTGCCGCCGGTTCTTTGCCTTCCCAACAGACTACAAAGCCGCCGCTTGACAGTGCTGCAACCTTTGGATGCGGTTTACAGAAGGCAAGATTTAGTTCATCCCCCATCTTCTCACCTATGCTGGAGAAAAGTTGGCAGTAGAGAGGGAGGTCATCACTGCCCATGATATTGTCCACCCAACAGATGGCAAAGCCGCCGATTATGAGTGGCGCAATAATCGGGCTTACTTGATCGCCCGCTGTGTGAGTACTTATCTGAAATTCTGGGTTGACCTCGTTCCCCTCGGGTGAGAAAAGTTGACCATAAAGGCCCCATCCCGATCCATCTTGCCCAAAGCTTCTCCAAAAAACTGCAAAGTTACCTCCTACCAGTGATGCAACCTCACAGTATTCTTGATCTCCGATCGTAAATTCGTTTGCCTGAAACTCTGCCCCAACTCTGCTTCCGTTTTCGGAGAAAATCTGCCCAAACACACCCCAACCCGAGGTGTCTTGGTCCTTGCTATCCCAACAAATGACAAAGCCTCCGTTGGGCAGTAAGGCGATTTTGGGATAACGTTGATTTAGATTTGTATAGGTATTAACCTGAAACTCGCTTCCGACCCTTTCGCCGACGGAAGAAAATATTTGACCGTAAATTCCATTGTCCGAGCCGTCCTGGCCTTCGCTCTGCCAACAGACCACGAAGCTACCATTGGTTAACAAGACGATTTGTGGATATGATTGCCAATTCTTTGTGAATGTGTTTACTCTGAATTCCTCTCCATACAGCACTTGCCCGTGGCCACTGAAAGCATTGGTCAAGAAGAGCAATATGACGGCAAGAATCCTCTTTTTCATTTCATCCCTCCAAGGAAGCTAAATTGGCCGCGGCCTGCTTTGCCGCGGCGTTTGACTCTATTTCACCAAACTCATCTTCTTACTCTGTACCATCTTTTTCCCATCCTCGCCGGTAAATTCGATTTGGCAAATGTAAATCCCTGCTGCCACCAAATTGCCGTCGAAATCGGTACCATCCCAGATGGTGTTTTGCGTCCCTGCCGTCTGCCAGCCGTTCACCAGCACTTTCACCATGCGGCCGGTAATGTCAAAGACTTTGACCGTCACAAAGCCGCTGCCGGGCAGCTCGTAGCGGATGGTGGTTTCGGGATTGAAAGGATTGGGATAGTTTTGGTGCAGGACAAAACCCTCCGGCTGTTGAGCCGGCTCATCCGTTTTGACGGACGTGTTCGGGTCCGCATAAAAGGCGGTGTAGGGCGTGAGAATCTGGAATTTTAGGGACAGCTCGATGACCTGATTCTTTAGCTCCGGTCGCTCACCGTAAATGGCAATTTGATCCATCAAGTAATCGATCTTGGCCTTGGCCCATAGCCGCGGCACGAAACGGTGACCGCCCGGCAGGTTGGAAAAATCGGCCATGGACTGAAAGCTGACTTGTTGCCCTCGCACCTTGCCGGTGAGGAAAACCGGGTAGGCGCCGGAGTTCATGTAAATGCCAAGCTGCGTCACTTGGTTGCCCCAGAACAAATCCGACAGCGGGCGCGGATACTTGTCCGAAGTCACCAGCCCATCGATTTTAATCTCCAAATCGGTCACAATAGGCTTGGAGATGCGCTGGAAGTGATTGCCGACGATTTTGGCAATGTCATCATCCTTCTCGATAAACGTAGCATAACCGCCGTTTTCCGTCGCCATTTGCAGCAGCAAGGGCGCGCTCACGTCTTCGCCCACGCCAAAGGGGAAAATGCTGACGTTCTTGGTATTGTAGCTTTTGATGTTGGCGAGAATGTTGGGGACAAAGGTCTCGCCCCAGGTGGGATAGCCGTCGGTGATGAAGACGATCATGTTGGCATAGCCGTCGGAAAAGGACTGCTGCAACGATTGCCTCATGGCCTCGTTGATGTTGGTCAATCCCACTGCGCCAATGTCGATGACAAAAGTCTTGGCGGCCTGAATTTCTTCCTGGGTTGCCGGGACCAAATCCAGCCTGAAGGGCACAATGCCGGTGCCGAAGGTGATGATGTTGAATTGGTCGATGGGGGAGAGGTTGTCGAGAAAAGCCATCAGCGCCGACTTGAGCTGTTCGATGCGCAAGCCTTCCATGCTGGAAGAGACGTCGGCGGTGAAGATGATCTTTTTGGGAATGACCTCTTCGCCGGGAATGCTGTCCGGCGGTGTGATCCAGATGGCGTAAAAGGAATCGCTGCCGATCGAGTCATCCGGTGTGGGCGTATAGCGGATCACGTTCACGTCCACCTGATCGCGGAAGGTTTCGTATTCCAACAACAGGTCTTTGTCCGGCAAAAAGTTTTCGTCGCCAAAGGTGAACTGGTACTTTTGCTCGTTGATCTTGGTGATCTGTATGTCCGTGGAAGTGCCGTGGCTGACAGAGCGAAGATACTTGATGGCCGTCGCCGTTTCCAGCTTACCGGTGACCGAGACTCGTGTGAGCGGCTTGGGGGACAACTCAACCGATTTGAGCAGAAAGCTATAATCGATGGCGCCGAATTCATAGGGCAAAAGCTGTACGTAGGTGATCTCGGTGCGCACGTCACTGTAGGGATTGATGGGCGCAATGCTCAGCTTGAAGAGGTTGTTGCCCAAGTACTCCAACAGCGCCGGATCGATCTGTTGCCGTATTTGCCGGTTGTACTCATCGCGGGCTTCCTGCGCTTCGCGAATGGCGCCTTTGTAGCGCTGGCCGTTGAACCAATAGTAAAGCTCCACCATCACCGCGTCTTCCGGCAAGGGGAAAACCCAGACCGCTTCTACCGTGACTCCCATTTCGTTGCGAAAGGTTTGATCAACGTAGGTAACGGCAATCTGGCCGTTGATGTCCACCCGGGCGTCCACGGTCTTGATCCAGACCTTGTTGTAGGTCAACTGGCTGTTGAGCGGGCGGGAAAAGAGTGCGCCGATGGCGAAAGCCGATTGCTCGGCGGCAGCC
>Ga0172369_10008050_pt1 | contig 12050 bp, 7 predicted proteins | sample LakKiv25m_FD_114539 | JGI IMG/M metagenome (GOLD analysis project Ga0172369, IMG submission 114539) | Freshwater microbial communities from Kabuno Bay, South-Kivu, Congo - kab_022012_11.25m | ecosystem: Environmental > Aquatic > Freshwater > Lake | place: Democratic Republic of the Congo... | reverse complement strand
CGCTGGACGACTTGGCAGAGAATGTCCAGCACGGGATTGATGAGCTCAATGCGACTGTCAACAGCGTTAGTTAAGAGCATTATTTATTGATGTCTACTTAGGCCATCGTGAGGATGTTACACGTGAACGTATCCGGCAAATCGAGAAAAAGCGCATGCCATTATTACAGTTGCCAGATAACATCGAACAACTCAAACGTCTTTGGTTATCCGCCGATGAGATACTCAGTGCTGGAGGAGGGGTTTGTTGTGCTATTGAGATCGCCGATGCATTGCGCGGACGTTGGGGGTGGACATCACTCCCTACAGATGAAGCGATGGCGTCTCTGATCAACTTATCGCCAAAATACGAGATAGTGTGGGCTCCTCCCATTCGCGTGATACTACCAGAGCATCATTGCGTCAGATGCTCCGAGGTTGGAATTATCCTGACAGAAGCAGTCGGAAATCAGAGTGATGGCATTCTACCTTTTAGTGATGCAATCAATATTATACGTTCTTTCTGCCAACAGCGGAAGTGTGCTATATCATCGGGTATACCACGTTTTTCGAAGGGCTTCTTACTATTTCAGGATGATGCCATTGAGGAGATATTAGCTGATGAGAGCGCGTTGTATAATCAATACGCATGGGCACTGAAATATGGAAAGCGCCGTATGCTCATTGCAGAGACAATATTGCGCAATGCTGGCCGAGCAATGCATTTCACAGAGGTATATGCTGAAGTAAACAAAGACCGTCCTACCCATGGGCGGATATCCGAAAAAAATATATACTCTTATATCGAGCGTTCGCCAGATTTGTTGCTTTGGGGACGTGGCATATTTATCCATCGTGACCATGCCTTTATACCGATCAAGCTAATAATTGAGATTGAAGAAAACTTGTTGTATCGACTCAGTAGTGACATCCCTTACCTTTCTGTCGGTGGAATTTTTGAACTATACAAAGATAGGCTACTGGCTGAAGGAATACCTAGCGAACATGCACTCTATTCCTCCCTGCGGGAATCCAACAACCCGTTGCTATCGTATACAGATTATCCCTATATTATGAAACAAGGATCAAGTAAGACACGCCTGCCATTGCCTCTTGTTCTGGAAGCGTTCGTGTTATCGCAGGAAGGTATAGTGACATGGGAGCAGATACGAGAATATGCCGTAGAGCGCATGTGCGTGAATGAAACCCTTTTCATGGCGAACCATTTCTCGAATATACCAAATCTATTGCGTATGAATCGTGGAGAATACATCCATGCTCAACAGCTTGGAGTCAATAAAGACCGGTTGACCCCAATTATCGACCACCTCACTGCCTTACTCGGAATGTCTAGCCATGTTTCCGTGGCAAAGCTCTTCAAAGATAAACGAGTGACATGTCGGATGTCAGCGATAACAACTCCTATGCTGCTGTTCTCACTACTGCAAGCTTTCTACGCCGACCAATTCGATGTTTCAAGATACCCAAGCATTCGTCAGATAGGATCTATGGCTGAAGGCCGTTCTTCCGGTGTCGCAGCAGAAGTCATCAATTACTTGCGAGGGAAGAATGCCCCTTGTAGTTTTGCAGAACTCTACGAGCATTTCGTTGATGGATTGGGGTATGAGCAGCAGAGCGTGTATAATGCCCATTGGGATAGCCAAATAATGCGTTATAGCGAAGGTGTCGTAATACACCTCGAATCAATCGGATGGACCAGCGAAAAACAAATTGACTTAAATACTCTAGTAATAATCCACTTGCATGACCGTCAGAGTGCAGGGAAACCCTTCGGACTGATTGCCCATATTTATGAGTATTTTTATGACCAATTGCCAAGGTTACCTGACCATATTCCCTGGACTCCGATGCTCCTTGCAGAGTTGTTATCACGGGTAGGGAATTACCGTATTATCGGCACACAGCGAAATGCCTTTGTTTCTGTTTCCAATGCAAACGGAATCGAGAGCCTTGATGACCTTCTCGCTTATCTCCTCGACAGCGAATATGATGGGGCAGCGAATATCGATGTATTCATTACTGCGATGCGAGAAGCTGGCATTCTGATGAAGAGTCTGACGCCATCAATGCTGGGTGCAGAGAGCCGAGTCACTATCGATAGGGATGTCGTGTTATTATCGGAGTTGCAAAGCCATGCTACCTGATCTTACTCTATTACCTGTTTATGATAGCGAATACTACGATTTAATCCGCGACCTGCAAGTGCCATTGCTCACTCACACAAAGAATTACTTGCGAGGCGTAGGGTTTTTTACCTCTGGATGGTTACGCCTTGCCTCACAGGGGATAGCGTCACTTATCGCAAAAGGTGGTTATGCCAGAGTGGTCCTCTCCCCCATCTTAGACAAGGCTGACTGGGAGGCGTTCAAATTTGGGGAGACCGCGAAAACGGATGCTGTCCTGCGCAAAGCCCTCTCACGGAATATCGATGAGTTGGCGAAGACATTGCAACACGATACGCGAAATGCACTTGCCTGGATGATTGCTGATGGAGTACTCGAATTTCGTTTTGCCATACCGCGCGACCGTATGTCCGCAGGGGATTACCATGATAAGGTCGGCATTTTTATTGATGGGCATGGTAACCGGGTGGCGGTCCACGGATCACTTAACGATTCCATTAAAGGTTCATTAAATGGCGAAGCCTTCTCCGTGTTCAAATCATGGGATGCCGGGCAAGCCCCTTATGTGGAGATGCATCAAACCCGGCTAGAGGCACTATGGAATAACCAAAATCAACAGTTCCGCGTTTATTGTATACCCGATGCAATCCGCGAAAAGTTCATCCAACTGCGCACCTCTCCTGATCCTCCGTATACTCGTCCTGCTTCCTATCAGGTGAGTAGTGTATCCCCACACTGTTCCGCGAAGCTTCACGATTATCAGCAAACCGCTATCGATGCATGGCGGCAGGCGGGGTATCGCGGAATCTTCGAGATGGCGACCGGTACTGGCAAAACCATTACGTCGCTGGCAGCAGCAACCGCCGTCTACCAGGAACATGGTCGATTAGCAGTGCTTATTCTCGTGCCGTATTTACATTTGTTGGAACAGTGGGAACGCAATTGCCAGCAATTCGGCTTTACCCCGATTCTCTGCAGTGGTGAACACGGGCGCTGGCAGATCGACGTAAAATCGGCTATTCAGGATTTTAACATCGGTGTGATGAGTAACCTTTGTGTGCTTGCTGTGCATAAAACCGCCGCCATAGATAGATTTGCTTCGGCAATTCGCCGTCTACCGGTAGAGAATACGTTGTTGATCGGTGACGAAGCGCATGGACTTGGTGCCACGCACATGCGGAAGGCGTTGACGGAAAGTGCAGGCCTTCGGCTGGGATTATCGGCGACCCCACGCCGCTGGTTCGATGATGAAGGAACTGACACCATCTTCCGGTATTTTGGGCCGACTTGCTTTGAATACTCGCTGGATCAAGCGATAGGCAAGTTTCTTACTCCCTATGAGTATTACCCGCAATTGGTCAGTCTAACCGATGACGAGGTGGACTTATACGATGAATTTACCCAGAAGATTATTGCCATTGCCAGCGCGGCAGAGCATGACCAGGATGCGCGCGAACGCATGCAAAAACTGCTATTGCAACGTGCGCGTATTATCTCGTCTGCACAGCACAAATTACCCGCGTTACTCAAATTGTTGCGTAGGATGCAGGATGAGTATCGGCAACGTGGGGATGAACCGACCGGAATTCTTATCTATTGTGCGCCGGGAGGACACAAATCAGTATTACAAGCCGTTGCCGCGTTGGGGTTCCGCTGTCATGAATTCGTGCATGAGGTGAGCTTATCTGAGCGAGAACAACTCCTTGCTCAATTCGATGCCGGTGACATTCAGGTGCTCGTAGCCATCAAATGTCTTGACGAGGGAGTTGATGTGCCGTCAACCAGGACGGCATTCGTCCTGGCAAGCAGTACTAACCCACGCGAGTTTGTCCAACGCCGCGGACGAATCCTCCGGCGGGCGCCTGGAAAGGAGCGGGCGGTCATCTATGACTTCCTCGTCGTACCCCCTCCCGAACGGCTGGAGTTGAAGATCGGCGCAGATGTGAGTATACTTCAGCGAGAGATGCCACGTTTCGTCGAGTTTGCATCATCTGCGACGAACCAGTTCAGCGCTCGTTCAGCGGTGCGAGACATCCTTGACCGCTTCGAAATGCTCAATCTTCTCGATGAGAAGCCCTGGGATGTCTACCATACGCTGAAACGTTGGGATTGGAGTGCTCATGATTAGTGCCGGCAAAGCCCTATTAACTGATGTGAATACATTGATTATTGACAAACTCAATGCATACCCGGAGGACGTGCGTGAGTTAGCAATCCAGGCCATACGATTATCGGAATCGAACTCTGAAGTTGTGGTCGCCGACCAGCTCCAGGCGGTGGTGCGAAGGCTTGCTAAGCAACAGGAAGGTGATCGCGAATGATATTGCTGAGGATGACAGTGGAGAACTTCCGCCAGTTCCGTGGGAAGCAGGTGATTGAATTCGTCACTCCGACGCTGACGCACAGCAATGTAACGGTAGTGTTCGGCGAAAACGGTCGGGGGAAGACCGGATTATTCCGTGCGATCATGTTTTGCCTCTTTGGAGAGCGTCGCCTCAGCCAAGACGGTGACGTGCCTCGCGAGGAATTGCAACTGGTTAATGTATCAGCACTCGAAGAAAGCCCGGGGCAACCGGTCAAGACTGCCGTTGAACTGGAGTTTTCGCACAAAGGACAGACATATCGATTACGTCGTGCCATCCTGGGAATGCGCGATGGCGACCGCATCATCGAAGAGGAAGACGAGAAGCGTCTCTTTGTCATATCGAGTGCCGGAAATACGCGAACTGTTCAAACCACCGAGATTGATACTGAAATCAATAACATCCTTGACAGACGAGTTAAGGACTACTTCCTATTCGACGGCGAAAAAATTGAGCGTTTGACTCGCGCCAGTCTTGAACAACGTCGTGAAATCAGTGCTGGTATCCGGAATTTGCTCAACGTTGATGCGCTTGAAACTGCAATCCGTGCGGTTGGGCGGGTGGCTAAGAGTCTTGATAAAGAATTGTCCAACTCGTCGCATGAGGAGTTGGCACGGCTACTAAAGCGTCTCGGTAATAATGAGGAGGAGCAAAGCCGCCAACGTAAACGGCTTGAGGAACTTGCCGATGAAATGCGTCTCGCTCGACAGGAGATCGAGAAGACTGACAAGGAGTTAGAGAAATTTAACGATATCCGGCATCTGCTTGAACGGCGTAAAGCGTTGGAACAGGAACTCCATAATTTGGAGCAACAAGCGGATGATGCATTGAATGAGATGCGAAATCTCGTCTGCAGAGCAACTGCACTCATTGTGGCACCGACCGTGATAACCGTGTTTGAGCACATCGAGCGGCAAAAGCAGAAGGGAGAAATCCCTTCAGAAATCCGCCGCGACTTAATCGAACGCATTCTCTCGGAAAAACGGTGTATCTGTGGTAGTGCAGTTTGCGAAGGCGCTGAAACCTACACTCATATTATCGACTGGCTGAAACGCACCAGTGACGGCACCACGCAGGACGCAGCGCTCAATTTGTGGCGTTACTTGAGCGATGTCCGCAACCATTTCGGTGAAGACGCAGATCTGGTTGAGAAGCGTTTGCAGCAATACGGTAATATCCGTAGTGCAATCGCCAATATCAATCGCAGCCTGGAGAACGTGAGCACTCAAATCGGCACATCGGAACGGCAGGATGCCACGAAATTGGATGAACACCGCAGAAACCTTCAGGAGAGTATTATCGCATTGGAGGCGGATGCCCGCATCGCACAAACCCAGTTAGAGCAACTCCAGCAGGAGAATGACCGACTTCGTGCATTGCTCAAAGAGGAAAAGCTGAAAGTTGGACGCAATGACGAACTGTCACGTCGTTCCATATTGGCGCGTGATACAAAGGATGCCCTCACAGACGTCTACAATCAGTTCACACGGGAAATCAAAGACTTGATCGGGAAATCGGCCACACAGCTATTTCGTGAGTTGCTGGATAAAGAAGGGCGGGAGAACCTTCGAACCATCGTCGTCAATGATGATTATTCGTTGCAAGTATTGGATCGTTACAAGAAACCCTTCCTGGCCAATATCTCTGCCGGACAGCGACAGATCATGTCGATTTCCTTCATTGCTGCGCTTGCACAGGCAGCGTCACGGGGAGACCAGATAGAAATGCCCTTGTTCATGGATACACCCTTTGGCCGTTTGTCCTATGAGCACAGGCAGCACCTCATTAATCACGTCCCAACGTTTGCGTCGCAGTGGATTCTCCTGGCGACTGATACCGAATTCCGCCGGCAAGAAGCACAGCTCTTAAAAGGAAGCGGTAGGTGGGGGAAATTCTTCATGCTGCGTTCCACATCGGACGGTAATACGGTAATCGAGGAACAGGAAATCAATTCTGCCTTGGCGATTCTTCGCGACGAGGAGGATTTCAGATGAAGATGGATGGAAAGATTCGTGTCGCGACAGACGCAAAATATAAAGAACTCTACAACAACATGAAGAACAACGGCGCCGTGGAAGATTTCCATGAGTTATTCTTCCTGTGTACATGCCTCGGGTATCGGAAGGGGAATCTGAATCCAATTAAAAAACGTGATGACCGTTTCTGGTCGAGCACGATTACGCCTCGTGAGTGGGCGTGCTACTACGCCATGATATTGGAACAGCACAATTTCGATTACACGACGGTTGCTGATGACAAGGAAGTGCTTGCGACCATCGAAGGCTATGCGAATGCCGGTGTAGACATCCTGATCGCGGAATTCCTGGGAGACTACTTGCTCGCGAGTTCAAAAGCCACTGACCCGCAGCTCGATACGACATGCAGTAAGGAACTCCCAAAACAATTTGTTCACTTCATTTTTGAGCAATTGGAATCGGAGACATGGGATAGCTAATGCGCAACATCCTGCTCGTTGAGCCACCATATAAGAGTAAGTATCCCCCACTAGGATTAATGAAGATCGCGACCTACCATAAGCTGTTGGATGACCGAGTTGTCTTTGTGAAGGGATGCGTTCCTGCAAAGCGTGCAGAACGTTGGGATCGTGTCTATGTCAGTTCGCTCTTTACTTACTATTGGCGTGAGACAGTCAAGGCAATCGAGTATTACCAGGGGAGTGTCCCTCGCCGTTCTGACGTCTTTGTCGGTGGCGTCCTTGCGACCTTGCTTCGAGATGACTTAGAAATCGCAACGGGCGCAACCGTTGTCTCAGGACTGCTGGATACGCCAGGCATACTTGATGTAGGAAATAAAACAAAGATTGACACACTCACACCGGATTATAGCATTCTCGATGAGGCCAATTTTACTTACGAGTTGCAAAATTGCTACATCGGCTACGCGACTCGTGGATGTCCGAATGGGTGTGATTTTTGTGCAGTCCATCGGATTGAGCCTGAATTCAATGGATATCTGCCGTTGCGTCGACAAATCCAACTTATTGAGGAGGTATACGGCGAGAAGCGTGATCTCATTCTTTTAGATAATAACGTCTTGGCATCAGAGCGATTCAAAGATATCATCCAAGACATCAAGGCGTTGGGGTTCGGAAAAGGGGCGACCTTCTCATATCGAAATAAAACAGGGCGTACAACAACCGTAAGCCGATATGTTGACTTTAACCAGGGATTGGACTCCCGTGAACTCACGGAAGAGAAGATGGCGCTGTTAAGCGAGATTGCGATTCGGCCTGTCCGCATCGCCTTTGACGATATTCGCCTTCGCCCTTTATACGAGGAGAAGGTGCGCCTTGCCGCCCAATATAGCCTTCCATATCTTTCGAACTATATCCTGTATAACTATACCGATCATCCTGACGAATTTTACAACCGACTGAAGATTAACCTTGATCTTAACCAAGAGTTGGGGTTGCATATTTTTTCATTCCCCATGCGGTATGTCGATTTGCAGAGTAAAAATCGACTTTCAACAACTCCCGGCAATGTCGGACAACACTGGAACGTGAAGTATCTCAGGGCGATTCAATGCGTATTGGTTCGAACCCGTGGCCTCGTCGGAACAAAGCGTGATTACTTTTTAGAAGCTTTTGGGCATGATGTTGAGGAATTCTATAAGATTCTTCTAATGCCCGAATCATATATCATTCACCGACATAAGCACCGTGACGATGGCTCAACAGACTTGTGGTGGTCGCAAGTCTGCTCTCTGTCTGACTGGGAGTATGATATCTTCAAACATATCGTGTGTAATCATCAGTTCCGTACAATTGATTATGTTGACTTACCCCGCAGTGTCAGAGAAATACTTTTGCATTACATGACCCCATGATGATTACGGGGAAAATAGGGGACAGCCACCAATTAGTTAATCGATATATATCTATCTATATCACCAACCACCATACCCGTCCCTTCCCCCGTCTCCTTCTTTCGGCAAACGCAAAATCCGTAGGATATTACCCTCCCCCCGTCGACGGCGCGTGCAAGATGAACGCTTCCGCGAACTCGCAACCGCGCTCCAGGCCGCGGAAGCGCTCCATGCGCTCCTGCTGCGCTTGCCACCCCTGCTCCGGGCGCTGGCTGCGGTGGGCCAGGAAGGCTTCGTGTTTGCGCGCGCGCACGGCGGTGATGTCCAGGTAGTGCGTGGGCTGGAACTGCTGGGTCTGCCAGCCGGTCGCCGTCTCGTAGAAGTAGAGCAGCGGGCGCGGGTCCATCCGCAGCCACGCCTCGTAAACCAGCAGCCCGCAGGCGCGGTGGTCGCGGTGGGTGTCGATAGGCCACTGGGTGAGGAGGATGTCCGGCTGCTCCGCGGCGATCCGGTCGCAGGCATCCTGATACCAGGGCGCAGTCACCTCGCACTGCCCGTCGGTCTGGCCCAGGAACAGCGGTCGCGCGCCCAGCAGCGCGCACGCCGCTTTCGCTTCCGCCGTGCGAATGGCCGCGGCCTCGGCGGCGCTTGTGCCCGCGATCCCCGCTTCTCCGCGCGTCAGATAGGCCACCACCACTTCATGCCCGCGCTCGATGAAGCGCAGGATCGCTCCCCCGCAGCTCCCTTCCGGATCATCGGGATGCGCGCCGGCGACGAGGATTCTGGACGGTTGGATGGGCAGCATGCTCTCTCCTTCAGGCGCGCGCCGGCTCGATCACCGGTCGTGTTGCGCAGCATATCGACCGCAATCGTACTGCGATTTGGGGATGGTGGCAATACGAGGGGAAAGGTTACCAATAGAAAGTCCGAGCCCTGAAGGGGCGACATTCGGTATGCTTCGTTCACGCGTCCTGGAATTCCGCCCTTACCGTCTTGCAATATTGCAAGATTTTCAGGGCTTGGACTATCTATTGGCCACCTTCCCCCAGGGCGTTGCCCTGGGCTGGTGAATGTGAGCCTTTCTTGCAGGACTCCCCTCCCCGTCGTGGAAGTAAGCACAAGGCCGGCGTTCGCCGGGACGATTCTTCTCATAAGAAGGTGATGCGATGGAGACGACCGTGAGCACTCTTTCCCTGAACGCGCTCATGCAGACTGCCGCGCGGCAGGCGGAATACCTGGTGGAGCGCATCGAGGCGGAATTGGCGTTTGCCGAGGGGCTGTGCGATTTGCTGCCGGACAAGGCGCCGGGGTGGCGGCCGCTGATCGGGCGGGCGCGGGAGCGCGTGGCGGCGGCGATGGGCGATCGTGGGCTGGGCGACCTGCAGGCCGCGGTCAGCGAAGCGGAGGAAATGCTCGCGCCCATCGGCCAGGCGGCGAAGCAGTATACCGTGCACATCGCCGGGCACGCGCACATCGACATGAACTGGATGTGGTCGTGGCCGGAGACGGTGGCGGTGACGATCGATACCTTCGGCACGATGCTCAAGCTGATGGACGAATACCCGCAGTTCCACTTCTCGCAGAGCCAGGCCAGCGTTTACCGCATCATCGAGCAGCATCGGCCCGACATGCTGGAGGGAATCGCCGCGCGGGTGAAGGACGGCCGCTGGGAAGTGACCGCCAGCCACTGGGTGGAGGGCGATAAGAACCTGGCGGGCGGCGAGAGCCTGTGCCGGCACCTGCTCTACACCCGGCAGTACCTGCAGGGGCTGTTCGGCTTGAAGCCGGAGGACGTGCCCATCGACTGGTCGCCGGACACCTTCGGCCACGCGGCCACCGTGCCCAGCTACCTGGTGCGCGGGGGCGTGAAGTACCTGTACCTGCACCGGCCCGGCGTGCAGACGCCCTCCAAGCCGGATGCTTTCTGGTGGGAAGGGCCGGACGGCGCGCGCGTGCTGGTGCGCAACGATATGAAATTCGGCTACAACGGGGTCATCACGCCGCGTATCGCGCAGAATCTGCTCGGTTTCGTGCAGTTCACCGGCGGCAAAGATTACCTGTATGTCTGCGGCGTGGGCGACCACGGCGGCGGCCCCACCCGGCGCGACCTGCTGCGCGGGTTGGACATGCAGGACTGGCCCATCTTCCCGGCGGTCGCCTTCTCCACGACCCGCGCCTTTTACGAGCGGCTGGAGAAGGAGAAGCTGCCGGTCATCACCGGCGAGCTGAACTGTGAGTTCACCGGCTGCTACACCACGCAGACATTGATTAAGAAGGCCAACCGCTTCGGCGAATCACGATTAGCCGATGCCGAGGTCGCATCGGCACTGGCGTGGGCAACCGACGGCCTCCCCTACCCCGCCGAGGTTTTTTGCCAGGGCTGGCGCGATACACTGTTCAGCCACTTCCACGATATCCTGCCCGGCTCCGGCGTGCACGACACCCGCACCTATACCCACGGGCTGTACCAACAGACGATGGCCGCCACCAGCGCTGCGGAAACGCAGGCGCTGCGCGCCATCGCCGCGCAGGTGGATACCACCGCGGCCGGCCAGCCGTCGTTGGGCGATGGGCCGGTCTCGCAGGTGCACAGCGCCCTCGGCGCCGGCGTGGGCTTCCGCTCCGTTGACGGCAGCTACTGGAATTCCGAGCAGAGCGCCGGCCACGGCCCGCGGCCTTTTGTCGTCTTCAACCCGACCGCCCACCAGCGGTGCGAAGTGATCGAGACGACCATCTGGGACAACGCGCCCGGCTGGCAGGTGACGCTGAAGAACCGCGCCTTCTCCGTGCGCTGCCCGGACGGCGCGATCATCCCCGCGCAGGTGGTGACCGGCGGCGCCTACTGGGGGCATGATTTCGCCATCCTTTCCTTCCCCGTCGCGGTGGAGGGGCTGGGATACGCGCTGTATACCATCCTGGAGGACTGCACCACCGCGGGAGAAAGCGGCGCCTGGCAGACCGGCACACGCCATCACTGCGGCTACGCGCCCACCGAGCGGGCACCCGAAGGGTTGGAGAACGAGTGCATTCGGGTAGAGCTGGACACCGTGACCGGCGGCATCCAGCGGCTGACCGATAAGCGGAGCGGCGCCGTCATTGTGGAGAACGCGCCAGCGCTGGAATATGCGGTCGAGCGCCCGCACGGGATGACCGCCTGGTCCATCGACAACACCGGACCGACGGAATACCCGCAACTGACCGCCATCCGCCGTTCCCTCGACAGCCCGTACAAGGCAGCCATCGAGGTGGATTTGACGATTCACGAGTCGAACTTCACCCTCACCTACGAGGTGCGCGCCGGCGACCCGCGGCTCTACGTGGGCATCAAAGGCGTGTGGTTCCAGCGCGGCACCGAGCAGACGGGCGTGCCGGCGTTGAGCTTTGCGCTGCCGTTGAACCTGCAGGACGCGGCCGGTCGTTATGAGATCCCCTTCGGCGCCATCGACCGGACCTGGAACGAGGGCGAGGAAGTGCCCGCGCTGAACTGGGCGCAGGTGACCGGCACGGCGGACGGCCAGGCCGCCGGCTGCCTGCTGGCCAATGACAGTAAATACGGCCACTCGCTGGACGGCAGCACGCTGCGGCTGACGCTGATCCGCAGCAGCTACTCCCCGGATATCCTGCCGGAGATCGGGCAGCACGAGATTCACCTGGCCATTCTGCCCTTCGCCGGCGAGCTGCCGGTAGCGCAGGCGATCCACGCTGGCCAGGACATCAACCATGCCCTGCGTCCGGTG
>Ga0172369_10008042_pt1 | contig 12058 bp, 18 predicted proteins | sample LakKiv25m_FD_114539 | JGI IMG/M metagenome (GOLD analysis project Ga0172369, IMG submission 114539) | Freshwater microbial communities from Kabuno Bay, South-Kivu, Congo - kab_022012_11.25m | ecosystem: Environmental > Aquatic > Freshwater > Lake | place: Democratic Republic of the Congo... | reverse complement strand
TTTGCCATAATATTCAGGGTATATGTCTTTACTCCGAAGCATCGAAAACTTAACCATGCCGTCCGGTTTTTCGGTTGCTCTCGGAAGGGGCTTGTTGAACTTACCCCAAAGTGCCGTTGTCTTCTGGTAGTTATCGCCATATTCCCACGGCTGGAATATCATCGCCGGTTCTTTCAGCCATTTCCTGAGCAGACCGCATGCAGGGTTTTCGATAGCCCAAAACTTCGGCTTTGTGGTTAGTATTATCCGGCAACATGCCGCCGCCACTTCAAGTCCCGCTTTGAAATCATGCGTGTAGTTACCTTTGCCGTGGAAGTGTTTGGCTATGCTGAAATTATCGCAGGGCGTGGCGGCTAAAATGCCGTACACGTTGTCGGGCGGAATATAAAGCCTGACATCATCGGTCGGCAAGGTTACTATTCGCACGTCATAGCCCGCCTCAGCATAGGGGCGGCTCCATGAGCCTGTGCCTCCGCAAAGGTCAAGAATGATACGACGCGCATAACAAGCGCATCGAGAGGGACGCGGTATCCCTCCATCCCTTTTTTTAATTTCTGTCTTATTCACCGCGCCCCTCATGCTTGTCGTTATAATTTCCCGCCCCAACAGCCAATAAAGGCATAAGTTGGTTGCCTATCCATTCCGTATAAGCTGGCGGGATCGCCTGTGTTAATCCTCGTGTCGTCATCCAATTTATACCCAAAGACCGTTTCCAAATGTCGGCTTCACCTGCAAAATTCGGGTGGCCGCAGGGGTTAGAAAATCCCCCAGGTGAAGCGGCGCGGCCTTTGCGTGTGAGACGTTCAGGGTGCGGCAGATGTTCCGGCTGAAAAACCAAGAAGCTCATTTCAAAGCGTCTGTGTCGGTATGTTTTTAGGCCGAACATAACGCCGCAAAGTTCAACATACCACCGGAGGGGAGCACCTACCACATTTTCTATCACCCAGGGCTTGCCGAGATACTCAAGCAGTTCTCGGGTTTGCGGGATAAGTTCAGGGCGATATTGGGGTGCTAAAGCGTGGCGCGTTACGCTGTATGCTTGACAGGGCGGGGAAGCGTGTATCACGTCGTATTCGTGGCCGTGTGCCCTTGCATAGTCCAGAGCATCACCCTGAATAAACATAAACGGATAACGCGGCTGTGGGTTTATATCCACACCTACAACCTCAAAGCCTGCTCTATGGTAGCCCATTCCTGCGCCTCCTTCGCCGCAATACAAATCCAACAGCCGGGGCGGGGAATTATAACAACAAAATTGAGAGCGACGGGGAGAAACCCCCGTCGTTTTTTCAGTCATTTGTCATACCTCCCCGCGCCTCATTTTGAGCGTTACGGGTTTCCCCATTGTCCGGGCCTCGTTACACACACGGCATCTACGCCGAATGGCGTCCTCGGTCTTCCGGTTAATTGTTATTTTTTCCATTCCAGTTTGCCCCAGAGCCCACATTCACAATCTCCCTTCTTTAAGCTGCTTAAACATGTTCTCCCATTCCTTGGAGAATTGGGTTTTTATTTTTTTCTCGACCGCCGCTATAACTTTGGGCTGTCGGAACATGGATGTTTCCGTGATAACTTTAATCGCAAGCAGGCCTTCTTTTCTGCCTGTCTTGCTTTTTGCCTTACTGCTGCGGATAAGAACGAGCGGGATTCCGCCCTTCCGGGCGCGGGCGATGAACGCCTTCGGTAGCACTGTTTTATGTTTTTGCTCTATTTGGGATGTTACCCCACTATATCCCCTGCCTTTGCCTTTTTTGATTTGCGCTTCAGGGGAGATGCGGCCTTTTCTTTTTATTGATATCGCAGAGCTTCCGGCGATTTGCCTTGTCGGAAAATAGAGTAGGTTGATGGGCTCGCCTGTCAGTGAGATTGTGGCGCGAAAGTTAGAGCTGACAGCAGGCTTGAGCGAAATTTTCTTATCGAGGTCTGATTTTTTAATGCTCCATTTCTCGCGAATCTGTGATGAGATTTCAGTTTTCCCTGAACCGGCTGCGCGGTTAAGCGCAAACTGAATGCCGCGCATAACCTTTTTTGCGTCGATTTTTTTAAGAAGTTCATTAACTCCCTTAATGTCAACGCTTATTTGCATAGCGCCTCCAGCACTGAGGTGGGTTTTTTTATGTGTATCAGACCGCCGCAAGAAAAACTTAGTTGCTTGCCTGTGATTTCGTTTACGCGCCGCTCAAGCTCTTGTTGTGTGATTTCTCCCTTGAATTTCATCCAGAAGAGTTCTCGCATTTTTTTAACGTCCTCCGTTTTACTCGTCGTCTTCGTCATTGGCGTTATACCTCCTGCGAACTCCATTCCAAAGTTCGTTGAATATGAGTTCTTTTTTTCCTGTTTCGCCGAAGGGCCGGTTTTTCTTGATGGTGCAGTCTATGTGCCGCTCTTTGCCCTTGCCTCCGCGAGTCAGCCATAGCACAATGGCAGCGGCTGCGGCAAGCTCTCCGGCGCCTTTCAGCCCGATAAGGCCTGAATCTTTTTTTGCTGATTCGTTGTCTATCTGTGAGACGCCGATGCATGTAATTTCAAGTTCTTTGACCATGGCGTCGAGTTTTACGGCGGCGTCCACCATTGTTTCATAGAGGGTATTTTTTATCGCGAGGTTTTGCACGTAGTCTATCGCCACAATGTTGATGCCGTCTTTGATTTTGTGTTTTTTGGATTTCAGGCGGATGTCGTCCACGGTGCGGATGTCGTCGTAGATTATGGGGTTCCATTTCGTGAGGGCTTTTTCCGCGCTGCGGATGTCGTCCTTGAAATTGCTAATTTTGCCGGTCATGAGCGCTTTATAGGGGATGTTTGCGAGGGCTGCGATCATACGCATCATTTTTTCTTCTCGTGAATCTTCAAGGGAGAAAAGTAGAATCTTTGCGCCTGCGGACATCGCGTCACAGAGGATTTGGTTGAGGAAAATGCTTTTGCCTTTGCCTGTGTATCCGCCCACCATCCAGAGGTGTTTCGGGTAGAAGCCGGGTATCTGGGCTTCTAAAAAAGCGGGGGCGGGAATATTTTTTACCTGACCCGTTAAAGAATTATTCCAATACTGCCGAAGGGAAGAAATAATATCTCCGGCGAGGGGGCTGTGTTTGCTGCGCGAGGCGAGGGAAAGATCTACAAGTTCGCTCTCAATCTTCCCCAGCCATTCACCAACATTTTCGATGCCGTTGCGGGATTGCTCCATCACGGAAGCGGCCCATGTGCCGGTTTGACGGAGGAGGGATTTTTTCTTGATGATGTTTGCGTGGAATTTTGTGTTTGCGCTGGTGACGTGCCCGGCCGCAAGCTCGGAGATGTAATCGCTGCCGCCCGCCTTATCGAGAGCGCCGATGTTCTGGAGGCGCTCGCAGAGCGTGACAAGGTCTATGGTGTCGCCTAATTGATGCAGGTCTAACAGGGCGGAGAAGATGAGCTTGTGCGGTTCCCTGTAGAAATCTTCGGCGCCGAGGATGTCGGAGGCGACAAGAAGCGTGTCGGGCTCCGCGAGGGCGGATGCGAGAAGCGCCTGCTCTGCCTCTATTGCCTGTGGGGGAAGCGCGTTCATGCTCATGCGAAATCCCTCAGCACGATATCGCGGGCCGAGAGGCCGCCCTTTTTGATGGGCAGCACCTTTGCGGGCACACCAGTGGCAGGGTCGAGAACGGGGTTGTCGTCTGGTGGTGTGGCAAGGCCCTGATTATTTTTTTGATGCCATTTGCGGATTGCGAGGTAGTGGGATTTGTATTTATAACCCTTAAGCTCGATTCCTTCGCTGAGTTTTTCTATCCAGTTTTGGGTTTGCCCGTTCAGGAGGGTTTTTAGTTTTTCAAGTTCTTCATCAGTTAAAAATACATTTTTAAATTCGCCGTATTTATGTTTTATATTCTTATTCTTATTCTTATTCTTATTCTTATTCTGTTGCGTTACTGTAGCGTTACTGTAACGCTGTGTAACGTTACAGCCTGTATGACCTATAAGTCTTTGATTTTCCCTGTGTTTTTGAACTCTAAGCTTTGTGAGTTCGCGTGTTTTTTGCATCCCAATAACGTTCTGATGCTTGTGCCAGTTGGCGATTGATAGATGTCCATTGTCGGTTGTTTTTATCATATTGAGGCGTTGAAAGGTGTCCACTGCAAGCTTTACGGTATTGATGGGGCGGTTGAATTTATGCGCGAGCATTTCTTCTGTATATGGGATTTCGGGTGTTAGGTAGATGAGGCCTTCGGCATTTATCTTTCCGGCAAGCGTAAGAAGTTTAACCCAAAGAACAAGGATGGTGTCTTTTTCGGGCAGTGAATCAATGAAGTTTATTTTCTCATCCTCAAACATATCTGTCGTAATTTTTATCCACTTAATGTCAGCCATTTGTCAGCCTCTCCGAGATAAATTTATTTATTTTTTCAAACCTGTTTTTTGCGGTGAGAATTTTTCCGTCGTGCATAGCAGAGAAAGCCCTTGCAATCTGAGTTTTAAGAATCAACTCAAGATCGTATAGGTGCCCACGTGTGCGGCCTGAGATTAAGATAGTTTCTTCTGCCATCACATTAATGCCAGCCCAAGCTCGGCTGTCCTTTCCTTTTGGAGTTTTTCGGAGGAGATGTAACGCAGCATTGAACCCTAACCTTTTCGGCTATGAGTTCCCTCATCTTCTCTCTGCAATCGCCTATAAGAATCATTTTAACTTCCTCTGCCATAACCTCACCGTGTCTGGATGAATTTTTAAGACCTGAGCGATTTTTTCTTGCATCTTTATTGAATATAGTCTTTCGTCTTCCTCCGAAAGAACTGCAAGAAGAACAATTTCACGCGGGGATAACTGGGAGTTCTGCAAGATGGTCTTTGACGTTGCGGTGAACCAACGCTTGCAGACTTCGCACTTACAGCGCGAGAGACTACTGAAATTTTTAAGGGTGATTTCTTTTTTAATTTTTTCTCCGCAGTGCGGACACTCCGGGCCGGATGGATAGAGCAGTTGCAGAATTAATTTTTTACAGGCTGAATCGTCGAGCAATTCTGCATTAATACGCGCCGCGATGTCAGAGCGTGTGATGCTTCTATAACTCGTTGTTATTGCAGGCATTTCAACTCCTTCCGCGATTCCGAGGGCAAAAAAAGTTGAATCGTAGCCTTTTTTTGCAAGCTTCGCTGTCCGTATTGGGTATGCCATTGGAAGGACCCACAAAAAATATTAAAAGGGAATATACTTGCTCTGTGGTTTACTCTAAGGGAGGGTTTTCTTTTTTGTGCGCTTTCCCCGCCCGATTTGTTGTACTGTTGACCAGACTCGCCATGCGCCTGTGATGCGCCTGAGAAAATTTGATTTAGGCTGGAAAGCGTTTTGATTTTAAAGAGAAAGTTGAATCGGGGCGAAAGGATTTGAACCCATAGCCCCAACCTTAACTGTTTGATTTTAAAAATTTTTCTCCCCGCCGCTTTTTTGTATGCGCCTGTCATGCGCTTTCACTCCTAACGATATAATACTTCTGGGTTGTGAGGTTCAGGTGTCCTAACCGCTCGGCAATCTCTACGCAGGCTTGCTTATCGTGCCACTCTTTGATTGCTGTGGCCGTGCTGTGCCTCGATGCCTGTTGCAGGCTAATAGATTTAACGCCGGCATCACTGCAAGCCCTTTTCCATACCTTATAAAGCCTGCCGGTTGTGATGGGTTTAGAATTGATTTCAAAGGCATAGGCATCGCTTTCCTTGCCTGTAATGTGAGCCACTATTAATTTCCACAGTTCCGGTGTAAGCCTATATGGAACTGTGCCGCCTGCTTTTCTTGCGAGCCTTAGTTCTCCATCCGAAGACATCGCCTTGTCAACCCATGCTATTCCATCGATTAAATTATGAACCTTTAAGGCTATAACTTCATTAATTCTCATACCGGTTCTGATAAGCGTCAGGATCGCAAGCCTATAACCATGCCTTTCCGGTATTTTCTCCATGATGCTCACTTCCCGGGCTAATCCCAAGCGTTGTTTTTCTTTCACAGGGATAACGGTGAAGTCGGGAAAATTCGGAACATTCGCGGCCCTGTACCTGAGAAATAAGCCCTTGAGGATATTTAGAATCTGCCGTATATATTTTGAAGACAATTTTCTGTTTAGAAGTGAATGGTAAAAAGCCTCAACATCATCTTGATTAACCGCATCTATATCCATCCCTTCAAAAAATTCCGCGATGTAATTTTCGCAAATATACTTTTTTTGTTGAAACCACGATTTAGTTTTAATTCCTTTCTCCGCCTCCGCCTCGTGATTTTTAAGCCATGTCTTTGTAATATTCTCAATGCGCCTCTCTGCTGCGCGGGCCGGAATCCAATCATTCGGATTAAAACGCTTTTCTCCTTTCTCTTCGCTGTCGCGGTTAATTGCAACCAGAACATCGAGCGCGTGGCTATAGGTCTCTATGACCTTGTGGGTTTTGGGGTCGGTATAAACCTCCCCGATGCCAAAAGCCCTGCCAGAGATGAAATAGCGTGTCGGCCTTGTTTTGCACAGTGGACAAAAGAATCCCTGATTATCTGAGTTTTCCGAGACAAACTTCCCCTTGCACACAGGACAATGCTGTTTAGAATTAATTGTTCCTTTCACGCATAACCCCCCTAAAATTGATTTAAGGGAATTATACTCTTGGCATTCAAAAGTTCTCAAATCTCTACTCCCGCGCTTGCCTGCGCAACCACTTCCTCGATTCCCACAGTCGCTGTTTAGAATTAATTGTTCCTCGCATGCATAACCCCCCTAAAATTGATTTAAGGGAATTATACTCTTGGCATTCAAGCGTTTTTAAATCGCCGTATCTTGCGATAATGCGGACATCATAAGGGATTGCGTCTATCTTCTCTGTTTCGTGGCTCTCCTGCCCTTCTGCGAGCCTGTGCGGGCTGTCGGGGCAATCAATCCGCGCCACCACGCCGCCGAGGCTCTTAATAAACTCCGCTTCCTCCGCAAGCCGGACATCTTCGATTACGAACAGATTTCCGCCTGAATATTTCATTTTTAAGAAAACCTCATTGATGAAAATCTCGGGGTCAAACTGCTCGCGGATAAGCATTCCAAGCCCCTGTAAAAGCGTCCGCACATGAAGCGGCTTTGTCTCAATCTCCTCTTCTGTAAGTTTGAAATAATGCTGCGCGAGGTCTTTCAAAAGCCCTGCAAACGCAAGGCGTTTAAAGCCCTTTGTCTCCAGATGTTTTGCGACTGTGGATTTTCCTGAGTAGGCCTTGCCCATAAGTCCTATAACTAACACTTCAATCCCTCCAGAACTTCAAAAACCTTTCCCGAATTATTCAGCTTGTTAAAAATCGCCTCTTCGTCTCTTGAAAGTTTCTTGTCGTCCCACGGCCTACTGCCTTCAAGAATTTCAACGCCGGAACCCGCCGTGAGATTTTTGAGCGATTTTTTAAAATTCTTGCCTATCAGCTTCTGGCATCTCGGGCAGAATTTCCGGTTAAAAAGGCGTTTAAATTCCTCACCGCACGCCTCACAGACATTGCCGTCTGCCCGCCTTTTGGGATATGCGGGATAATAGGCATAACCGCACAGGCAAAGAAAAGACTCTATTCCGTGATTGGAAGTTTCAAACATAGCTGCGCCGCACTTGGGGCACTTCATTTTCTCCTCCAGGATTTAACGATGTCTTTAAGCGAACAATATATAACCCTGAAAGTTCCACAGGTCTTGTCGGTGTGAAGACAGATGTGTTGCTTTTTCAGCTTGTACCTGTAACGCTCGACGCGATAAAGACAGGTCGTCATTTCCCCTCCCACACGCGGCGCGGGCCTTCGTCTCCGGCTCCGGCAATAGCCGGTGAGGGTGAATCGACAATCGTGAGAGCCGCTTTATTTTTGCCTGTCGGCTTAATTGTAATCGGGGAATTCGGAATACTGAACTTGCCGCGCGGTTCCTTCACGCCCTCCACAATGCCCGACACAAACCGCGCGTGATAAACGCGCTCTGCCAAGTTCACAGCATAAGATACAAGGCAAACCACGCCTGCGGACATTAAAAAAAAGATTAACATCGCCGGCCACAAAGGAAGGGTTGTAGATCTTGCGCCCTCGCGCTCAACATCCGCGCTTTCCGCAGACGGCTTAACATAATTGCACCGGTCATTAATGCACCTGCCGAAGGTTCCGTATTCCCACACATGCTCATGCATAAAGCCTCCTTTTATTTCAGAGAGTCTTTTGCTTTGTTAAGAAACGCCGCAATCTCTTTGATTGCGTCCCAGCCCTCTTTTTCCACGCGCTTAAATTCCTGCGGCGTGAACTTGCCGTCCTCTAATGCCTTTGACGCCTCTGAGGCAAGCTCGCCGAATTCTTTTACTGTTTTAAGCAGGCCCTTTGAGATTTCCGAATCCGACGCGGTGACGGTTATCGGTATAGCTATGAGATTGAATCTTTCATTCAGCCAGTAGACAGGGGCCAGCGCATCCTCGCGCGGCACAAGCGCAAGCGCCTTTTCGACTATCGCCTCGATCCTGTCAAGCGGGTTGTATGCGCCGGAATCCGTAAAGTCGGTGTGCGGCTCCTGCCACTTTGCGATGAGCGAGGTTGACTTGCCTAACATCCGGGCGTGTTCCACGGTGCGGCCCTGAATCGCCTTTTGCAGAGCTTCGTAAGATTTCATTATATCGCCTCCGCGAAAATGTAATTAATTCTCAAAGTCAAAAAATATATAATTGACGCAATGACAAAAGGGGAGGTAGGGCATGGGAAGGAGATTTTGATGCGTTCGCTCACTTTATCGTCAGAGCTCGACGGCTTACGTGTGTTTAGGCTGCGCTGGTTCCTTCCATGCCCTGTGAGAGAAAGTAAAGATTGCGAGCGTGCCGCCGGAACGAAGCTGCTAAGCACAAATAGAATCCCTTGGCGGGAACTATTCATCGTCCATTGGCACGCTTTTCTTGCCCTCTGGTATAATTTGACTGCCGAAGAAAAATTAACCAAGGAGGCAAGCATTATGATAATACTTCCCAAAAGAGAGGGTCGCTGCCCTGCGGCAGCATATTGCGGACATCTCGGCAATCTCAGGCCTGAGTGCATTGAGTCATCAGGCTCGTTCCATGATTCAAATACCGAAAAATGCCTCGCAAGCATTGTCATGCTCCTTTCATGGAATCATCGGATTTTCTCTGCCGATGTTCCTCAGAAGGTGATTGATGGTTTTTCGCAGGGCGAAACCCAATAAAATCAACAAGTATGGATAAATTTGCATCTATGCGCTCAAGAAGTTCAATCTGCCGAAGGAGGTTGGCGTCAATGCCGGCATTTTTAAGTGAAAGTGCGGTGCCCGTTGGGTTTTGAGTTTTTCTATTTGTAGTTAGCATGATGGAAGATTATCTGTAATGGATAATTTATGTCAATATAATTATATTTATCGGATTATTAAAAATGTTAATACATTTTGGATAATTCAGGGGAAAAAATAAACCATTATGTTGAATAGCCAAAAAGAGCGTCTTTCTGTAATTCTATTTCCTATGGGTGAATGGCGCGATTACGAGATAGACGGCCTGATAGGTAATAATCTCAAGAGAATTCTTTTTGATAAAGATATCTCACAAAACAAACTTGCCGAGATGATAGGTGTTGACCCGCCTTTAATAAATCAAATCATTCAGCAGAAGAAGGGCATGGGGAAGGATATTATGGCTCGAATATGCAATGCCTTAAAGGTTGAGCCATATGAATTTTTTCTTACAAGCGCCGCGCCTGTAATTCAATATCCCATAGAGAAAACATATCTTAACAGAATGAGAGATGCTGAGAACCTCGGCGTCGCCGAAGAAATAATGAGTTATGCGAGTTATAAGGTAAGCCAATTACGGATTCAAGGAGAAAAAAGCGGGAAAGATTCTTCCGTTTCAAAGAAGAAGAAAACGCGCAGACCCCGCGCAGCTTAATTTATTTGATTGCATGGATTGTGATATACTGCAAGCATGGAACGATTTAAGGGCAAGGATTATAAACAACGCGTGCCCTAACTGCGGACTGAGGAGGCGGATTGCATGAGTGAGAAAAAATGCAAGTATTGCTCGCTGATGATTCCGGCGGATGCGAGGATTTGCCCGCATTGCAGGAAAACGCAAGGGTTGACATACGCTCAGGGCTGCCTGGTTATTATTATCGCTATAGTTTTGATTCCTATTCTGTTGTATTTAGCAGGGACGTCTTCAAATTCACCTGCACCGTCAGACCCTTACAGCGCAGCCAGAGGCGCCTGCCGCATGGCTATAAAACAATCATTACATGACCCGGGCAGCGCGGATTTTGATTTGGGTTCAAGCTGGTATACTGAGACGCAAAAAAATGGAGCAATTCTTGTTCAACCGAAATTACGCTCCAAGAACGCCTTCGGAGCATATATCTATGCGACCTATAACTGTATCGTAAAGCACGAAGGCGGAAATGTCAGGGTTCTATCTTTAAAACAAATCCAGCCTTAAACCTTCCCTCTCACTCCGGCCACAATGGGCTGTTATTGTAATCATAATTCGCATCAGTATCTATCTCCGCCTCGATGTCGTTTGAGGCGGCCCTGAGCGCCTTCACGCGGTCCCAAATGCCTTGCATCATCGCCATCTCGTCCTCTTCCGACTGCGTCAAGGGTATGTCGTCCTTACAACATATCCTGATTAATTCACTATGTCGCGCCGTATAATTTGCCTGCTGCCATTCAGAGATAAAGGCGAGAATCTTTGTGCGGCACAGGGCTTTAACTGCGATTTTTTTCTCATCTAATGTCAAGAGCATACTCTGATATTCCTGCTCTGTGATATTGAGTTCAACCTCTTCCATATCATTTTCAGGAATCTCAGAAAACAAAAACCTTGCGTTTAAAATCCCCTTGCCTGCCTCAAAATCAGGAGATTCCCGATAAAGAATGTTGCCTGTGCTAATTTGCCTTGCTATTTTCATTTTATCCTCCTTTAAAATGGGCCTGCTATCGACATAAATGTGTGTGTGCTATCCGCCCCAGCTGCTTTATTACTTCCGGCATTTTGTAGGGCATACAATTCCAGATAGTCGGTACTACCATTAAAATAAATAAGATCGGACCCATGCGAACTGATTGCTTGCGTTCCCGCTGCATTTCCCTTTATGCCGGTTGATATAACTACACCATTCTTGTATGCATAACTTTCGATATACGCTGTATCCACAGAATCTTGAGTCATTTTCACATTCCAGTTCACCTGATAATATCCAGCCCTCAGAGGTATAAATTTTCCGTTCGCTGAATCCAAAATTCCGCCAACATCGTATGTTTCAACGTTTATGGGCACTTTAGTTGATACGCCGTTTACGAGTGTAACACCAGAACAATACCCGCGAGCTTTATCATAAGTAAGAAGCGGCGCATTTTTTATCACCCATCCGCCACTGCTGGAGTCAAGAGCGGAGTCATAGCTGAGTGAGGCGTTCATGCCTGCAAATATATTTCCGCTTCCAACCTGAGCGTATGCGCCGGATGATTCTATGTATATTTTTTTTGCGCCGAGAGAGTTTAGGTTGAGCGTTGCCGCCGCTGTTGAAGCATTTCCGAACTTAATATTTATCTGCATTCCATGAACCAGCGCAGCCGGAGCAGGGGCAAGAGTAGCCGTGTAAGTGTTTGTGCCGCTTGATGCGGAGTAAAGCTGTTGCCCGCGCTGATTGATATAGGCATTGACTGCGGCTGTCATTGTCCTTGCATCATCTGTTCCTGTCTCGCCCTCTGCATTCGTGAGTAGCTCTACAATGCCTTTCTCAGTTGCCGAAGCGGACATATCAGAGAGCTTCCAAAGTTGTATCCATGCGCTGTTTGCGGCATTACGCATCTTGAGATAGCCGTTTGTGGTGTCTGCCCATAACTGATACGCGAATGTCGTTGACGGCTCTGTCGCGCCGGAATTCTGGCTTACAAGGGCGGCAAGCGCATTATTTAAATCCGTTCTAAAGTTCGTCCTGCTTTGGTTTGCGATGTTCATGTCATGCTGGCTCATTTTCTTTTATCCTCCTGATTAATATTTTTTTGCTTTCCAGCCAATTATTCTTTCTGCTCCGCCGCCGGCGTTTTTCACAGTTAAAACGCAC
>Ga0172369_10008031_pt1 | contig 12066 bp, 16 predicted proteins | sample LakKiv25m_FD_114539 | JGI IMG/M metagenome (GOLD analysis project Ga0172369, IMG submission 114539) | Freshwater microbial communities from Kabuno Bay, South-Kivu, Congo - kab_022012_11.25m | ecosystem: Environmental > Aquatic > Freshwater > Lake | place: Democratic Republic of the Congo... | reverse complement strand
TTTGCTATATTAACATTTTTAATATCAGCTTTTGCAGTAATTCTTTTAATATTTCCAAGAGTTAGAAGATAGGCTTTCGCACTTATCGTCTTAGTGGTGGCAGATCGGATCATTGATTTTACTGACACTAACGATGCGATTCCAATTTGTTTTAGTCGCGCCTTAACTTGAGTGGTCTTGGCGAGGCTAACAGTCTTGATTCGGGATTTTGCTTGAGATGTCTTGGCTAATCCTGCCGTCTTCAATCTAGCTTTTGCCTGAGATATTTTTACTATATTGATAGTTTTTAACCTAGATTTAGCTTGAGATGTTTTACTAGATCCTAATACTTTAACCCTTCCTTTTGACTGAATTGTCTTGGCTAATCCTGCCGTCTTCAATCTTGCCTTAGCTTGAGTAGTTTTGGCGAGGCCGGCAGTTTTAATGCGCGATTTTGCTTGAATAGTGGCAGTTTTTGTAACTACTGGTGGAGTGACTTCCACTGATAAAACATCGGCATTGCCACCTGTTGTTTGCGTATAAAATATTATGCAATGAGAAGCATCAATTTTGACTGGGTTAATATAAACTGCATAATCAGTATTGAACTCGAATGCTGTTCCCGTGGTAATAGCCCAGGTGGATGTATTGACTGATAAAGCTACGGCAAATCCATCATTAGTAGTAACCTGCCTCCAAACCACTAAATATTTATTACTTCCTAGATCAACGGCTTCATAGTCATAAGAGGAATCTGCGGTGATATTATAAACATTGCTGGCTGTCGATATGGCCCAAGTGGAGGTGTTGACTGCAAAGATTTGCCCAACATATTTTGAGCTCGACTTCCACATGTTTATAAAATGGGTGCTGTCTATGAAAAATGTATTATTATATTGTCCATTATCGGTATCAAATTCTAATACTGAGTTGGCTGTCGATATGGCCCAAGTGGAGGTGTTGACTGCTAATACTTGTGCAAATCCGTCTTGCCCTGCCCCATAAAAACATACCACTATATGATTGGCATCAAGTTTTGCTAGACCTCTGTGACCATTATAATTATTATAAAATGTAAATGTCGAGTGGGCTGTCGATATGGCCCAGGTATTAGTATTTACTTCGTAAATATTTGCATATCCCGCTGTCGACCCTTGATCGTATAATCCAAGAAAATGATTAGTATCTATCTGGATTAAATTATTGCCGACACCTGTGTTTGGATCATATTCTAAAACGCTGGCTGCCGATATGGCCCAAGTGGTCGTATCAACAGATAATACTCTTATAAAACCATCTGAGTATGGGCCGGTGTATGAAAAAATAAAATGAGTTGAATCTATCATAATTAAGTCCGATGGACCTTCAAAAAAGCCCGTGTCGAACTCAAGAGTAGAGGAGGCTGTCGATATGGCCCAAGTGGAGGTGTTGACGGAAAAAGTTTGGGCAAATCCGTCTTGGTCAGCTCGAGAATTAACTAATACAAAATGGTTTGAGTCAACCTGAACAGCACCATTTTGAGCTAAAGCTGTTGTGTCAAAATTAAAAGCTGCATTTGAAGTTGTTATGTCTAGCTGTGCCATATAAGTTTTATTTGATTACCTAAATGGATCGGGGTTATTCTTTCATCTAACCAAATTTCAAAACCTTCTTTATTCGCTTTTTCGCAAAATTCTACATCTTCAGATAATGTCCTGCGCTGACCATCAACAGTTATATCTCCAAATTCAAACGGAAATTCGTATTTTTTAAGTAAAGTTTCTAAAACTTTTCTTTTAATCAGCATGCACCCGGTTCCTCCGGCATCAATTTTATGAAGCGGTCCCTCATCTCTGAATTTCTTTATAAAATCATACATTGTAAGTGAGTTCTTCTTAATTTTAACTTCCCTAGAATAATATGCGCAAAGATCATACTCTCCGTTTATACCTGGATTTCTGGTTAATATTGGAGCAATGATTATGTCTTTATCATCCTCGATCATTAGTTCTAAGGTTTGTGGCGGTATTGGATTATCGTCATCTATCATTAAAAGATAATCAAATTTTTGATTGACACATTCTCTGGCAAAATAATTTCTAACTTTATCTGTCCTTTGTCTATCAACCACCAAGAACGCGCAGGGACACGGCTTATGAAGCTGCAAAAGGCTTTGGACCATAAGAGATGGCATTAATCCGCTGCTACATGGGACTCCTAGTAAAACCTTTTTTTGTGATATCTCCTGTTTATTCATATCTATTTTTCAAATTTTTCTATATTACCATTTGGCATAACAATCAATGCCTTCATGCCATTTTCAGTTTCATATCCAATAACGAAACGATTGTAATAAAACACTTCGTCTTCAAATGGGAAAAACTCTTTATACTGATCATTAATTTCCCCGGCTGACGAGCTAAATCTTTTCCTAGTAAATAAAATTAATTTCTTATTACCGGCTAGAGGCTCCATGCAAGCATAAGCTCTAGTGTCTTGATTAATAAATCCGTTTTGAAATTCAAATAACCCGGTCTCCCAATTTAACCTGATAATTATCCTCGGGTCCCGGCCTTCTTCTGACGGCCAATTAAAGTTAGAAATAAAAGAAATGCTGGCCAGTCTTTCTTGATCGATATGGGAAAAATTACGCTGCTCTTCTCCCTCAAATTGTCTTAAAATAGAGCCGTCTTTATACTTTGCCTCCCATTCAAATTCTAAATTTGAAATATTATATTTTTCCAAATATGGTTCGAATGACATTGGAACAGTAGTATCATCCGTCTCTTTATTTTTTATCTTTACCCCTAAATCAATAAGCTCGCTAGTGGAGCGAGCATAGTTAAACATAGCATCTTGCCTTGTTTTTAATAAACTATCAATTTTTACATTTAGATTGTCCATAGAGATAAGTGGCCAGGGAGGTATCCCTTGATCTGATTGGATTCAGATCTAACCTGATTCGGCCGTTAGTTTTTATTTAGCTCTCATCGTAGTTCATGGTGAACACTGCTAAAGATGTGTCTCCGGCAGCAGCAGCCGAGGTAGTGGACAACTGGGTAACGATATAATCGGTATAACCAGAAGCTACTAAACCTGAAGCTAGTCCGCCACGGCATCTGACATTAGCAGTGCCTGGATCTGAAGTGGGAACCGCTGATACGCACTCGTTAGCGCCTGTAACAGGGGTTGCATACGCGCTTGGAGTCGCTGGGGCCCATAAGATCGAAAGACCAGTGTTAGGGGAGAAATCTGTAGAACGCCAAAACTGAACATTATCGATCTTATTAAAAGTCCCGGTGAATTTTCCGCGTAACCACACTTCATAGCTTTTCTGTCCGGCTGTTACCGGATTGGTGGAATAGTTGGCAGCGGTGGCATCATCAGTTCTCTTATAATTAAACAAGTTACCTGAGATACCAAGCGATGCTACTGTCCCTGGCGAAGTCCCATAGGTCTGCGCCCAAGCAAAAGTTGCGGCCATAATATTATTGATTACTTAAATTAATTATATTAAGTCGACCTTTGATCTTACATTATCTCTAAATAACACAATGCACCGGTGCCGGTTACCTTAACATGCATTCCTCTATCAAATCTTTTCCCGGCTAATTCTATCTGCTTATTTCCCCCGGCAGTCTGATTGACTGTCAACCTGACATCGCCAGAGGCGTTGCCATCGCGTATCACTACGACACCGGCTGAAACAGTGGTGTTGACGATCACGCTTTTTAGCACAACCGGCCTAGTGGAAGCAAATACCTGCTTGCCAATAGATCCGGAAATTCCAACTTCTAATAATTCGCTCATATTATTATTTTTTAGATGATTTATAATTATCTATTATTTGCTTAAAAGCGTCATAATAAAGGGTAATATTATCTCCGATCCATTTTTTTGATACCCAATCTTTATTATTTTTCACAATTTCGCTTCTTTTATCAGGGTTATCGATTAGATCCTTAATGTAATTATACCACTCATCGAATGTTTTCGCCAATAGGACATCGCATCCGTCCTCTTTAGCTTCAATATAAGGGGTGACAGCGGAGGCAATAACTGGGTATCCGGTAGCTGAATACTCCTTTAATTTTAAGTCTGATTTAGCGGAGTTAAAAGAAGTATTTACTATTGGCGCTAGAGCTATATCCCAACCATGACTAGCTAAAACTAGGGGGTAATTTTCTAAAGATTCCCCGGTCCAAGTGATTGATTCCCCCTGATAACCGCATTTCGGACAGGTATCGTGGAATTCCTCGAGCGCCGCGAATGTATCGCCAAGCTCATGCTTAACCATCCCCATTGTCTCAAATTTAACCTTCCCCTTATACTCTTTGACTATCTTTTCAATAACTTTAGATATCATCTTAAGATCATCGAGGTGAGCGTTTCCCCCGGCCCAGCCTATTCTGATATACCCATCATTCTTTTTAACTTGCGGATTATTCCATTTATTCTCGTTTAGGAAATTAGGTAATACAAAAATTTGTTTATTATAAGGAAAATATTCTCTAGCTAACTGTGGAGTAGATACAATGACCGCATCAGCTGCAATTATTTGCTGAATAAACCGATAGATATACAGCGTTCCCGGATTCCATGCCCCATAGCCGCCAATATTGTGCGGAGAGATAGTTCTCACCTCATCATCCATCTCTATCACCACCGGCTTTTTATTATCTTTGGCGAATTTCATGGCTTCAATAGACTTTGGTGATCCTGCTTCTTGGAAAATAACAATATCGGCCTGCATTATGTGTTCCGGGGTTGTTTCCTTAAAATCAACAATAGTATTCATTAGCCCTCTAGTCCTTAAAAATGATGCCGGCTGATAGCAACGATAATAACCGCATCCGCCTTTATCTCTGACTACGAATAGGGCGGTTGGCAAGTCTTTATTAAATTTAATTTCTTCTGGTTTTTTTTCTATATTTTCCATATTATTGAAGATTATTTTTTTTAGCCATTATAATTATCTCCGAATTCTTTTTATGGAATATCGGACTATCTTGCCACCAGACTTGCTCTTTAACCGGGAATCCGGCTCTCTCTAAGAAATTAACTATTTCTTCCTGATTGATGTGCGTTATCTGGGAATAGTCTTTATTGAATTCTCTAAGAGGCAAGTCCCCTCCTAAAACAGCGCGCAAGATATAGTCAAAGTCTTGCTCAATGATATATAACTCCCCCCCGACCTCTAATATTTCAACGAGATTTTTTAACAATTCCGGTATCTTTTCCTGCCTTGTTATTCCCAGAAGTCCGAAGGCGTATATCACCTTGACTGATCCCGGCTTAAACTTTAGCCCGTATGGCGGCCGGGCATCCATGACTAAATCAACATCGTCATTTTTTTCGTGCCAGACTACCATAGCCCCGTCTACTTTTTTTGTTGGAGAAATTTGAATTTTTAACATAAATTTATTAACTATTTAATTCTTTATCTAATTTACTAATCCATTTTTTCCCGACATAATGCGAGCAATTTTCTCCTCCTTCGTAATCTGCGTGTTGCAATATTTTCATTGGATCAATACGAAATTTATTTAATAGTTTTATTACCACTTCATAGGCATACAAACAAATGCTCTTATCTTCTGGAAAACTGCTATAATATTGCCCGACTATTTCAATATGAATACTATCTTTATCTAAAAACCTTGATGATGTCCGGCCACGCTTATTAAGCGGAGTAAAAAGCCATATTCCATTAGGGGCAATAAATATGTGCGGACCAGATTTCCATCCACGCGACCGGTAAAGATTCCAATAATGAAGCATCGATCCGCTTCCCTGCCAGGAATCTACCGGGCTTGAGGTGTGATGCATTACTATTCTTTTTGGCTTTAGAGACCATGGATAAAATTTTAATTTATCCAGGTATTCTCCAAACTGGCTTATGTTAGTAATTTTTTTATTTAATATTTTCATATTAATTGCGGCCGTATGGCTGGGATTCTAATGAAAACCCTTCCTCTCGGCCAGATAAAATATCGTTAAATTTAATTAATTCATTGCCAAAATCTGACTTAGTATGGACTGCCCTTCCTAATCTCTCTTCCCATTTAGCGGCATATTTTGGCCAGAAATCTATATAATATCGGCAGGTTTCCTCCCAATGCTCAACAGATAATCCTTTGCCGAAGTGCTTCACTATTCCGGCAATTACCGTTTTGCAATCTCCGGGGAGATCGACAATCCTTTGATCCGGCTTGTTATAGCGCAGATAAGGAGAATTTCTGAAGAAAAAGACGATAGTTCGGAACTCTGGTCCGACCCATTTTCTCTGATTATGATCAGATTCGTTTTTATCTTCAGGAGTGATGTAAATGTCATACAACCGGCAGGCTATGGCTCCAACGCTTTTGTTAAACAATAACTCCCAATTATCGAAATAAAGGCGCTCATCAGCGTCAAAATAGACAAACCAATCATCTGGCTTGGCATCTTGTTGAGCTCTCTCTAATATTCTCTGTCTAAGCCTCCATTCCGACTTCTCTCTATCCGGATCCCAATGGCGCTCTTCTAGGACACAATTTACGGATGGATGAGCTAGACAGATATCAACGGTCTTATCAGTAGAGGCATCGTCAATGATATATAGTCCGCCGGTGCAAATCTTTCCCCAATGATCAAGAGTTTCCTTGATTATTTTTTCTTCATTGCGGATTTTCGCAAGGCCAATAATGTGCATAACTATTTAATTAATTTATTAGCAATATCTAAGAACTGCGCGGCGATTACCTTAACATCATGATTCTGTTTAGCTAATTCAATATTAGCGCTGACTATTTCTGGCTTCCAGGCGGCATCTATCTGCTTAATTATCTCCTCAGCTGGAAGCAGATTATTAATTATCCCCTCTTCTATCGATCGGCCTGAGAAATTAGTTTTCTTTAATGTTTCGTATGACTCCGGAGTAATTACCCCGCCTGTCCCCCAGCGCCCGTGCACAACTGCAATCTTACCAGCGCAAAATCCTTCCATTACTGACCGACCCATACCGAAGACTATATCGGCTTCTTTCAATATCTCATGGACTTCTGAGGCCGGAACGAAGTTAGCGCCGACTGCCATTAACCTTGCTCCATAGTGCTTAGCCACATCCTTAATAATCTGATTTATTTCATCATCTACCCCCCAATAATTAGAATTTATTAAAATAGATTTTGGCTTTTCTGGAAGAGCGCCGCTTGGAGCAAACTTTTCTAAATCAAATAAATTTCTCATTACTATTGATTCTATGCCGTATTTATTTTTAAGCATGGATTGGATCTCTTCTGAGACAGAAATATACTGGTCTACCTTCATATCAGTTACCGGGTGCTCCGGGAATATTTCTCCTGTTTCCGGGTGAGAATGCAAAATTCCATGGCAAATAGCAATTATTGGAATATTAGCTAATTTCTTACGAATAGTCCTAGTTATCTCGTAATGGGCGCAAATTGCCACATCGAACTGCCCCTCAGATTCTTGCAGAATGGGGCTAAATGGCCTCGCCTGCGTTGGATTGTCCCCTTCCAGTTCATTTATACACCGGACTCCGATAGCCTCCAATTTCGTGGCTATAAGCCCTAAAAGCGGGCTATAGGCCGTAACCTCGTGTCCAAGCCTTCTTAATTCCGTGGCCAGGGTGAGCATGTATGTCTCACTTCCGGCTAAATAAGAGAAGCTGTTGTTGCCTAATAAAATTTTCATAAGGTTATAATTAAATTATTATTTGAGTTTTTCTTGACTTAAATTCCTCCGGATCTTCGCGGTAGTATTTGATTACTGGCGGCGGGAGATAATCGTTCCTAAACGTCCAAATATTATATTTTTGATAAAACTCTCTTAGTCTAAGGAAATCAAATATATCGATCTTTCCTTCGACAAATTTACCGTTCGGATTGTCTCTCGTCCCAACTAGATCCTGGGGACAAAATACTGTCTTTCCGGCTGATATAAAATTAACTACCGCGTTAATCATTACATGCTCAGGGTGGCCAAACTCTCCCCATTGGTTATGCGTGTATATTTCTGAAGCATTTAATATTAGCGGCGGGAGATCTAATTCTAGCCGGTGCCAATTACCCATAAGTCTTTTCATCTTATCCTCGGCCGCTAAAGTTATTTTCCTATTAGTAATCCCTGACTCCTCGTAGTTTAGAAATATCATTTTATGCCTATACGGATGGTTAGATAGCGCCTGGAGGCGGCGATGATTAAATTCTATATCATCGTATCTGTCCCTAAATACTAATATTATCCTATCAAAACTGTCAGGATTAAACCACAGAAATTCGTCATCTGGATGGGCGCAAACGAGTATTTTCATAATTTATTAAACAAAAGGAGTGCTAACACAAAACCGGTGTCAACACTCCTTCGAATTTTAAGGCTATTTAAGGCTAGATAAGTAAGAAGGCTCTATACTTAACCCCCTTCAAATTCGCTACGACATAGTATACCGCGCTGGTAGCGGCCGAAGCTGCTGACAGAGCGACTACTGCGCCGCTAGTGAAATTCTTGGCTTGATCGGCCGCCAGTAAAGGCGTGATACCGATGAAGGAAGGGACCTTCCCTAATTGATGGGTTTTAGAGTATACGATATTAGCTGACAATACCGTTCCGCTAACTACCTGGGCCTTAAGATTATCTTTATAAATCTTAACCCCGCTAGTCCCAGCAAAATTAGGGTAATAACCTGAAATACAGTCTCCTCTAGATGTAGGCATAGTATTAAAGGATTAGTAAATTAGGCTATTGCTTTAGGTTCCAATGGATGGCATGTGCCTTAGCGGCCTGCTTGACTTCCATTGTGTATTCACCAACGATCTGAGAGTTCTCAGAATCACCAGTCTTAGCTAACTTCTCTAGGAAGAAAGCGCGGCCCTGTAAAGGCTTAATGGCAATTCTTGAAGAATCAATCACGATCGCCATATCACTCGGAATCCAGCGATCTACGACTACCCTTAGGTTGACGCCTAAGTCTGAGACGAACTCTTCCACGGTGAATCCCGCTCGGCGAGAATCCATGGTTGAGCGGCGATATTCTTTGTCAAAAGCGGAAATCTTCTGCTTCTGGACACCGCCGACTAATACCATATCCGGAGAACCGCCATCATCCCAAATCTGTTTGATCATCGCGTTCAAAACGCTAGGGACCATGGTTTCAACGGTGGAAGTAGTATTACCGCTAGAAGCGTGCTTGATGTAATCGATCAAGCCGCCCATGGTTCCGTATGTTCCGTCAACTACGTTAGCGGAAGCGCGAATACCCATGATAACGGTTCTATCCAGCTCGCGGACTAACTCGCGCATGCGCTTGTCAATCTGATAGCTGTCCTCAGACCCAATGCCGTTGTGCTCAATAGCTAGGGCAGTTCCTGATAACTTGACACCCTTCGAGAAGATCTGGGTATAGTTATAGCTGCGGGTTCTAGCTACTGATTCATCCTTCGGACAATCCATACCCTGAGGGCGTGGGTTGGCGATGATGTCATACACAGCGCTAGAGCCGTGAGTTTCTGCTGAAGTTCCACCGTAACCACGGGTGACAGTGGCGGACTTGCCGCTAACAGCAGTTACCTGGAGAACTTCATTCTTACCGGACAACTGATCCTTTAATAAGGTGCCGGCAGTTACGCGCGCGGCGTGAGCCGTGCTGGTAAAGACTAAAGCGGAACCGGTAGCAGATGCTGCTGACTCTAAGATTCTCCCAGCGGTAGCAGTCACCGGGTTTAATTCGTCTTCATCCCATTCATGCTTAGTCTGGGTCACCGGTTTCCCGGCGTTAGAGAAGCCTAAAGTCGATAAGACATCGGCATCGTCTAACAAGATGGCATCAACCACCTGATCCAAACTCAGGATGTATGTTGCGCTTTGGTCGTAGGAAGTGGTCATTCCTGGAGTTTGTAAGGCCATAGTATTAATTATTAAATTAGATTGCTAAGCTTTATTCCCTCTATTTTTAAGCAAATTGCTTATAATAGCGGTTGATCTAGCCGGTCCAACTTTATTTGCTACGTCTGCATCAGGAGTGGAGTTAGGAGATGCTGGTCCAGATCCACCTGCAGGGGGAATCTGGTGCGTCTTCTGCTCTTGAGCAGGCGGAGTAGCTGGAGGCTGATTATTATTGGCGCTTCCGTTATCCAATTCCTCGTCTAAATAATCTTGGATATCGGCTACAGCGTCTTCGATCGTTTCTGACGAACGGTTTACGAATCCGAGGGGATTCCTGATAATAGCTTTTTTGACTGATATCGGGAGTCCTTTGTATTCGTCCGATTCGAACAGATCACGAACTTTGTCCTTAACCGCTAATTCTCTTTTCTCCAGAGAGAGCGTGTCTAATAACTCATCCTTTGATCTCAAAGCTTCTAAGACCTCGGGAGCTGCTCCGTCTAGTTTTTCGTAAGAATTGCTAGGGCGGTTAGTCCTATTGTTTCGGCGATTCTCACGTTGATCTTGCTGATATTTCTTCCATCGACCGGCGTCTCGCTTTAGCGCTTCCGCTTCGGCGGCGTCCATCTCGATTTTAGAATTATCATTTCCTCCATTTGGCGCGGCATTAGCGCCGGCGGCAGGAGTGTTGTTAGCAGGCATTTGAGCCTGACCGGGAGCTTGTCCTGGCTGAGCAGGAGAGGCGGCCGGATTGTTATTGTCTGCCATATAAAAATTATTATATCACTATTCAAAAAACAAGTCTAATTTTTTAGCGCCCTTGACGTTCTCTACACGCACGCGACAGTAATTGTCATTGACTGGAAGGTCAATTCTTTCCCCCCAGCGCCCGGTGGGGTTCTTGCAGCCACGTTTTACCAGTTGCTGATTTCCGGCCATATCTTCAACAATCAGATCAAATTCCGCTTTAGGGTTATCGAACTGGGCATGGACAAAGCCAATTTCTCTTTCTCTTAAGATAATTTTTGCTTCCCCCTGATTTTTTGTTTCGTCTAACTCAAATGACGCTTGATTTGGTAATTGTGGCATAATTTTATTTTTTATTTTTTTCTTTTTTAACTTCTCCATAATAAGTCTTTCCTCCGATTTCGCATCCATGTCTATATTTATTTTTTCCAATGTTTATCGTAAAAACACGACCACCTTTACGAATACATTCTAAAAACGCTTTTGGCATATATTTACTTGTTAAGAGTAAAATTGACCGCTAATAATACTAACGATTGCTGCCCAAATAGCAATAATAATCGCTAGATTATCAATAAACCAATTCCCCTCCGGTTTTAATTTTTTATTTTCCATATATTATCGGAGTTACGATATTATACCATTTTAACTTTTCTCTATTGTCCATGCGGTCAAACACTCTTTGCAAAATACTCTTTTGATAAGAGTCAAGGCGATCTGCCGGGTTGAAATATAGGGCGTTATCTACATAAATCTCGTTAAATTTCTCAAAGTCCCCAGCCACAAAGGCGCGCATAGCCTCTTCCTCTTTTACTTTTTTCTTATTTTCAACCTTGTTTATTTCGTCTAACATATTAAATTGCTCAACTCCGCCTATATCATCAAACCCAGCCCCATACATTAAAAGTTTGCCAAAGCTAAGTGGTCTTATTAATTTTCCATTAGCCGCCCTTAACGGGAACGCCTGCTGCCCGGTTGCCGGGTCATACACCGGTATTCCCTCCTCATGCTCTTTTACTGAGTCAAAAACCTTTTCCCATCTCTGCGCTCCGACTCCCTCTGCTACCCCTAAAAATAACTTCAAACTTCTTGTAATTTCCCTATAATTTTCGTTCAATGCTGCGGTCATATTACCAACCGCATTTGCAGTCCCTTCTGTTGCTAGCATTCCCAACCTGACCATAGGGCTGATTGGCACTGATAACGGCCCAAACCCAACCCATTTTGAAGCATCGATCCCCAACTCTTCCTTAAAAGATTTATCAATGTTAGCGCTCATCCCTAAGAATCTAATCAATTTATCATACTGCTTCCTAACAACCCAATCCCTAAGCATTGTAGTATAGCCCCAAGTAAAGAGCGAAAATTGTCCGAGGACTTTCCCTCTTAGCCCGTGGTGGAAGGCAGCTCCTGATCCTTTTCTATAACCGAATTGTAAAGAGTCAAGAGTTTCTTTTATAGCCAACTCTTTAGCTT
>Ga0172369_10008029_pt1 | contig 12067 bp, 11 predicted proteins | sample LakKiv25m_FD_114539 | JGI IMG/M metagenome (GOLD analysis project Ga0172369, IMG submission 114539) | Freshwater microbial communities from Kabuno Bay, South-Kivu, Congo - kab_022012_11.25m | ecosystem: Environmental > Aquatic > Freshwater > Lake | place: Democratic Republic of the Congo... | reverse complement strand
GTTGATGAGGCGCTTGTCTCAATCATGCGCTCGCCTAATACATACACCAGAGAGGACATTGTTGAGATTAACTGCCACGGCGGGATGACTCCTTTGGGAAATGTGCTTGAACTTGTGATTAAACACGGCGCGCGGCTTGCTGAGCCCGGAGAATTCACAAAAAGGGCCTTCCTGAACGGCAGGCTTGACCTCAGCGAGGCAGAGGCTGTCCTTGACCTCATAAGGGCAAAGACAGATGAGTCAAGAAGAATTGCCCTTGAGCAATTAAGGGGAAAACTCTCCGAAAAAATCACAGGCCTGAGGGAAGAGCTTACAAAGATCTGCGCCTTTATAGAGGCCTGGATAGATTTTCCGGAAGAGGAAATAGAACTTGCGTCAATGAGAGAGATAACCGAATCAGCGGAGAAAATCCTGAGAGAGCTTGAATCGCTTTTAAAAACCTATGATGAAGGCAGGCTTTTCAGGGAGGGGCTCGCGGCGGCAATCGTAGGGAGGCCTAATGTCGGAAAATCTTCCCTTCTTAACGCCCTTCTTCAAAAAGACAGGGCCATTGTCACAGAGATTCCCGGCACAACAAGGGATACGATTGAAGAATATCTGAATATCAACGGCCTTCCCCTTCGCATTATTGACACGGCGGGCATAAGAGAATCTCACGACATGGCTGAGAAGGAAGGGGTCAAAAGAAGCATCAGGGCCCTGGAGGACGCTGATTTGGTCATCGCGGTAATTGACGGCAGCAGCCCTTTAAAAGATGAAGATTTTGAGATGCTTGAAAGGGTTAAGAGTAAGAATACGATAATTGCAATCAATAAATCGGACATTTCGTCCGAAGACAATATGCTCGCCTCACGCCTCACTCCGTATAAGGCGGACGCCTCACGTATTCTGAGAATTTCCGCAAAGCGCGGCTACGGGCTGGAGGAATTGAAAGAAGCCATATTCCATTCTTCGGTTAAAAACTGGAAAGAGCAGAGGGAAGGCATCATTGTCACTAACCTCAGGCATAAGCTTGCGATTCAGGCTGCTTATGATTCTCTGAATGAGGGGCTTAAAGCAATTAAAACAAACAAACCTTTTGAGATAATCGCAATTGAATTTAGGTCTTCCCTTGACAGGCTTGGAGAGATTGTGGGCGCTGTGACAACTGATGATATCTTAAACAGGATATTCAGCGATTTCTGCATCGGAAAATAGTTAGAAGAGCAATTTTTAAAGAAGTCGGCCGTCTTTTGGCAATATTAAACTATCTCCGTAAAAGAGCAGATGGCCCTATAGATTAATATATTATAATTTACCATTATCACGTGCTTTTCTGTTCAAGTATTAATAGTCCAAAAATTCACCATAACGAATAGTGTCTCCGATAGAAAGAGAACCTAACCTATTCTCAATAATTTCGTAAATTTTTCTCAAATACTCTTCTCTAAAAATAACAAAACCGTTAGGAAACATAGAAAAACTCTCATTAAATGTGTCCAGCTTTCTTGTTAAAGTTTCTTTTGTTGCTGCTTTTGTTCTCGGGTTTAAAAGTTTTTCTTCTATTTCCGTTGGGTTATCTACCACATAGGGAATTTCAACCACAACATCTGCAAATTTTTTCTGACTTGGTGTAAATCTTCTGTCCGAAACTTCGCGTCTGAACGAAATTTTTTTAATTTGAATTCCAACAGTTTTATTGTCTTTGGTAAACCGTGCGTCCAGCCCTAAACTATCCAGCAATGCAGATGATTCAATTTTTTCATTAAACAATTTATTCCATAAATATTGAAAATGAATTTGTGTCAGCAGTGACATCCAAGTGCGATACATTCTTGCACAAAATCCTTCTTTGAACCATTGTTCATTTGCTCCATCAAAAAAGTAAGTTTTAAATTTCTTCAATGCTGCTTTTACTTCTTCGTTGCCGTTCATATCTGTCCAGTATTGTTCAAACCATTCATTGAAATTTGAGAAGTTGGTGTTATCCCAGTAGTAAAAATAAATGGACGCAAGTTGTAAATGTCGGAGTTTTATTATTTCACCCTCCTTGTAAAGATTGGGAACTTTATCTTGCGGCAAATCTTGTTCAACCCATTTTATTTCTCTAAATCCAGAATAACTTTGAATATCAATATTGGAGAGAAAATTTTCATAATCGGCTAATTCTTGTATCCAGTTTCTATGCATAAATTTCAGAAAGTTTTTTAAACTCTTTAAAAGTTAGTGGAATAGGAATTTGTTTTAATTGAGTAATGCTTAAATGGTAAGTTACTTCCTTGAAAGTGTCTATAAGATACCTTCTTACAATTTCGGAATTAAGATAGGCAACGATGTCCTTATCCGATAATTCCATTTTATATGAAAGAAAAGTATTTTTACGTGTTAAGTGATAAACATCGCCCATCCAAGGGTATGCCTTTTTATCGTATGCCGCTGCAATTTGCCTGTCCCCTCTAAAACCTAACGCAACAACAATATGTGGCCGGTTAAAGTAACCGCGCAGCGTGTTAATCTTGGATTTATGTATCCAATGTTCCCTTAACGGTTCATAAATTATTTCATCCACCTTTAAATTGCGCCCATTAAGAATCGGTAAATAATTTTCATCAACAAGTTTTTTATCTCTTACTATGAAGTTATTTTTCTTTATCTCCGGTGTTCGCGGTGAAATTCTAATTTCGTAAATATCCGACAATTGATGTTCGCAGATTTTTTTGATGCCGTCTGTGAAAGCAGAGTTAAAAGTTATTATCTCGCCTTTCCAAGACGATATTTTTTTATGCAAAATAGTTTGCCCACTCTCATATTCAGCAAGGAGAAGATTATGCGCAATATTTTTTCCCTTGGTAAATTTTAAAATTACTGATGTCACAAAGGCCTCAGGCTTAAAAACTTCTTCGCCCATATAAATAATTTCTGTGTCTCCATTTCTGGCAAGAAATTCCCGCAACCTCTTAAACTCATCAAGAAAAGTAAAAGTGGCGGGAGTAATAAAAATTAATTCTCCATTTTCCTTAAGCAACTGAATTGACTTTTCAATAAACGCGCCATAAACATTGTACTTGCCGTACCATGTAGAAAAATTTTTCTTATAAATATTTTTTGTTTCATCATCCACCTTAATTGTGTAATGCTCGGATAAGCTCGGAATTCCATAGGGCGGATTGCCAATAATAATATCAAACCTCCGGTCTGTCTGCCACAGCAAATAGTCGGCATTAATTATTTCTGCATTTTCACCTTTTATATGGTCGTAAATATTTTTATTTATTTCTACGCCAAATTTTATTGCTTTCTTAAATAATGTGTGGTTATTCCGTTTTATCCCAGCCAAAAACTGCGTCATCCCACAAGCAGGCTCTAAGATAGCGACATTTTTCTTTTTAGAAAACTTACTGTCGTCTATCAGCTTAATCATAAAATCAACTATCCATTCGGGCGTGAAAAAAATGCCAAAATCTCTTTTTACCGGCTCAATGATTTGGCTTACAGTATCAATCGCAACTTCTATGGTATTTGTTGTTTTCAAGTTATGACCCCACCGACATCTCAGCTTTTTTGATGGAGCTTTGAAGGTATTCCTTGAACTTGGAAGACACAAGCCACTTAATCCCTAATTTCTCAGCCCACTTGATTATCCCCTGATCCGCGGTTACAAGGAGCCCGTCAAGTTCTCTTGCAAGAAGTATAAGGTCCACATCCTCCTTGCTGTCTATAATCCCCTCCCTTAAGGCCTCCCTGTATTTTCTTCTGAGGTCTTTTATGATCTCTTCCTCTCCGGTCTTTGCAACGCCTCTCACAGCCTTTTCCGCCACCCTCAGGCCTTTATTAATCCTCTCTCTAATGTCTTCTATCAATTCATAGAGAAGGAATGCCGGGCATGCAAGCTCATATTTCTTGGGAGGTTTTTGCTGGAGGTAAACAAGCAGGTCCCCTGATATTTTCTCCGGTTCAAGAAAATTAAGGAGTTCCTCAAATATTGACGGCGGCATATAGAACTCAAGATGAGGAATCTGCGATGCCAGAAATAAGAAATTCTCAAGCGCCTCTGTCGGCGTCCTGCCGAAGCTTTCGCGAACGTCAGGATTTACAAAGAGGCTTGTATCTAAGACTACGGCTCCCTTTTTAAATTTTACCTGCGCCATGAAGTTTGAAGGTATACGTGTTCCAGTTATTGCAGCTTGGACACCTGCCGGACCAATCCTTCGCCGAATAACCGCAGGAAGAGCACCAGTAGGGAAGCCTGAATGCTATTTTCATGTCAACGGCTTTTTTGAATTCAACTGCAGCCTTGTCGCATTGATTCCGCTTGAGATAGAGGTCGCCCATAATCTGATAAAGCTCGGGAGACGCCACACCGCTTGCATCAACATAAGAAAATGTATCAAATGCGTCATCCACCATCTCAAGCCTGTAATATAGCTTGCCGAGCAGAAAACGGAGTGCATGGTTCTGCGGTTTTCTGGACAGGCTGTTTTCATAAAGCCTTATAAGCCTTGAAGGTTCTCCTATGCTTATGAGCAGGTCTTCAAGCCTTGCAAGTATTATCAGCGATGACGTCTGCTCATAGCTTCTCTCAAGAAAATCTGCTGCTTCATCCGATTCGCCCTCTCTAAGCATTACTTCCGCAAGCCCTATATACGCCGGAACAAAATTCACGTCCATCCTGAGGAGTGTCTTGAATAATTTCTTTGCCTTTTCAATATCTCCGCGTTCAAGACTGTACCGACCGTATTCATATTTGTAACCAAGGAGATTTGTCTGTTCCCGTTGCCTGTCTTTCTCGGTATGTTCATGTTTTAATATCGTCTTCTGCACTTCAACAAGCTCATCCCATTTTTCATCCCTTTCAAGGATAGCCCTCTTTTTATAAAGGGCGTTGAGGTTGTCCGTGTCTATATCAAGAATTTTTTCTATGTAATTCAACGCATCTGCCCACCTTCCTGTTTTTTCCATCAGGTTTTCAAGAGAGAAAAGCACCTCAGGGTTTTGCTGGTTGGAGGCAAACGCCTTGTTATAAAAATTCATCGCCTTTTGATATTCCTCTTCAGCGGATGCAATATCGCCGAGCCTGAGCAGCGCATCAAGATGTTTCGGCTCTTCCTCAAGGATGCCTTCAAGCGATTCTTTTGCCTCGTCCTCGTTGTGGGCCAGAAGGGCATTCAGCGCCTTTGAATACATTTCCTGAACCCTCGCCTCTTTTTTCTGTTTACGCTGATACTGCAAATTTTCTATAAAACGCTTTGTGTCTCTAATGGTAAAGGCTATAAGCATGGCAAGCGCGCCTGCAACGCTTGAAAGGAGTATCAAAGCTATCTTCGGGACTTCATACAGGTCATCAAAAGGTATCTTTATCGTTGTGATTTCTTTATTGTCAATCGCAAAGAGCGCGAGCCCGGCAAGAAAGATGACAAATATAAATATTGCGAGTTTTCCCATTGTCAGTTATGACCTTTTTCCTCTACGTGTATTCTCGGCGCGTCAAGCCAGAGTTTTTCAAGCTGATAATACGCCCTTGTTTCTTCTTCAAATATATGAATAATAACGTCTCCGTAGTCCATCAACACCCAGCGGCTGTAACTTTGTCCTTCAATTCCGAGGGGGCGGAGGCCTTTCTTGGAAAAGCTCTCTTCTATTGCGTCAACAATAGCCCTGACCTGTGTTGTGCTTTCTCCCGAACAGATAACGAAATAATCCGCGATGATGGATACGCCCTTCAGCTCAAGAACCAGCACATCCTGGGCCTTTTTATCCATTGCGATCTTCGCTGCCGCGAGGGCTTTTGCTTTACTTTTTATTAAGGATTCCCCTCCTTTTTTATGTTTAACTTCTATAAATCTTATGAGTAATTATATAAGATTCAACTTCTTCTGGCAATAGGTTTTTTATGTTTTTCCCCTGTCTTATACGCTTTCTTATGCCTGTTGCCGACACCTCTACAGGCTCAACACGCATCATTATAATTTCCCTGCCGCTCTTTAGTTTTGTTTTATAGGTTTTAAATTTTGCCTCATCAAGTCTTTTCAATATGTTCCTGCTTATCTTCAGATACGGCGAAGATGCAAGGTCTGTAAATTTAAAAGACGGCCTTGAGACCACAATGAAATCCGTTAAACCAACAAGCTTTTCAGGCTGCCACCAGTTGGGGATGTCCATAAAGGCGTCAATTCCTGCAATGAAATAAAGCCGGGCCCCCCGATAAAGGCGGCGCAGCTTTTCGAACGTGTCCACGGAATAAGACTTGCCCTTCTTCTTGTATTCGATATCGGAAACAGCGAATGCGCGGTTTTTTGATGCGGCGAGTTTTACCATCTTATACCTGTGCCTTGCCCCGGCAAGTTCCGTATCCTTCAGCGGCGGATTGCCAGAGGGCATAAAGATAATCCTGTCGAGCCTGAGCCGTTTTCTTACCTCTTCGGCGACTATGAGATGGCCGTAATGAATGGGATTAAAGGTCCCGCCGAATATGCCAAGTTTCATTTATATATAATACTCCTGTTCAGGTCTCACGCCAATTGATGTAAGCCATTCCAGAATTGTCTTTTTCATGGCATTCGCGTTGAACGCGAACCACTTCTTTTTTAGGTCGGGAAAAGCGGAAAGAGTTTTTTTGAATCTGCTGAACGAATCCGGGCTGTTGAGGGCGCTTGAGAGTTCGTCGTAGGGTTCTAACTGCTCTATCTCCTCTGTAAATTTTTTCATGAGGCTGTAAGCTTCTCTTGAATCCCGCTCAGGAATCCGGGCATATCTTTCTTTTTCGGAAAATATCTTTATGGCAAGCTCAATCTCGTTTTCAATCCATTGCGGCATGTCAAATTTTTCAATGAAAGATTCATCAATTAATTCATCGCCTTTGTAGAGGCTGCCGTCTGCCCTTTCAAGAGCCTCAATAGAGATTGTTTTTATGTCCCCTGTCTCTGTATCGAGGAAGTAGTCAAGCTTGTCCCTTGAAACATCCTCCATCGCCTTCTGAATTTCACTGAAGTTTATTCTTAGAAGTTTCACTGCCCCTAACCTTGTCAGTCCCCTCATGATTTTTCTTTCTGGAAACCTGCTAACACCAATTGCAAATTAATTCATTTTAATATTTTGCCGTTCCAGAGTTCGTGGAGAAACTCCCGCCAGGGCATTATTTCTATTTTGCCGTGAATCCTCTTCTCTTTTTCATTGCAGACAACAATGCTTCTCTTTGGAGAATATGTATCCATAAAGGCAAATAAACCTTTTAAGTTCCTCACGTCAATATTATCCGAACCCTTTACCTCTATGGCTGTTTCTCCTTCTCCGATAATAAAATCCACTTCAAGGCCTGATTTCGTTCGCCAGAAATTTATCCTGAAATCGAAGCCCTTGTAAGACCGGTAGGCAGCCATCTCCATAAGCATAAAATGCTCAAAAGCCTTACCGAACTCTATCCCTTTTTCTTCCTGCAAATGCCTTTTAGTAAGACCTCCGGCTACCCCTACGTCAAAGAGATAATATTTGACAGCCTTGGTTATAACCTGCCGCGACTGTTTTTTCTTGAACGGTTCTATTCTTATTGCCATAAGAGTATCTACCAGGATCTGATAATATTCCTTTACTGTCTTTGAATCTACGCCGCAATCACGGGCAATATCGGAATAATTCGTAAGTTCGCCGTGCGCGTAGCCAAAGGCGTCAAAAAATCTTGAAAACGCAGGGACATTACGGATCAATCCCTCGGCAAAGACCTCTTCTTTTAAATAATCCTGCACATAGGCGGTTAGCGACTTCCTTGCATCCTCGCTGCCTTGGAGATAGTGCGATGGTATCAGTCCGTGATTCAGCGCGCGGAGCAGGTTAAAATTTTCTATCTCGGCAGTAACCAGAGGAAACATCTCATAACGCCAGGCCCTGCCTCCTAAAAGATTGGCATGTCCCCTTTTTAACTTTCTGGCGCTTGAACCGCAGAGAATGAATTGTAAGCCCTTATTTTCTATCAGCCAATGCACTTCATCCAGCACATGAGGAGCTTTCTGCACCTCATCCAGTATTACAGGGTATTTAAGCAAGGCCTTGTCCTTTGCCAAAAGCATTTCGCGCAGAAAAGCCGGATTTTTGGAGATTTTAAAGAAAAGGTCTGTTTTAAGAAAATCAAACACTAGGCTATCGGGAAAGCGGTTTTTCAAATATGTGCTTTTGCCTGTCTTTCTTGCGCCCCACAAAAAAGCGGATTGTTTAGCAGGCAGCTTAATGTTCAAAATTCTTTTAAATTGCATTATAGGCTATGCTCCATTTTAGTTTAACTAATTCGGAGTATATCCCATTTTTGTCAACCAAGTCAACTGCTATTTTGGTTTGAGGTTTTTAAGACGTTGAATTGATGATTTAGCAAAAGAAGGCGACCGCTCCCATTGCCTATTCTCTCAGCTGCCCGTCTCCAAGCACAATGAACTTTGTGCATGTAAGCTCCTCAAGCCCCATCGGGCCGCGCGCATGTATCTTGTCAGTTGAAATACCTATCTCAGCGCCAAGCCCGAATTGATAGCCGTCATTCAGCCTTGTGGATGCATTGACAAATACGGCGGATGAATCAACTTCTCTCAGAAAGCGCATCGCCTTCTCGTAATTCTCTGTGACAACCGCATCCGAATGAGCCGAGCTGTATTTAGCAATATGCTCCATCGCCTCATCAATATCTTTTACCACCCTCACATTGAGGATGAGGTCCAGATACTCCATATAAAAATCCTCTTCCTTTACCGAAGGAATGGATTTATCTATCTTCCTTGTCTCGGGGCATCCCTTAAGCGAAACGCCTGCATCCTTAAACCTCTTTATCATCGGAGGGAGAAATTTCTTTGCGATTTTTTTATCAACAAGCATCGTCTCCATGGCATTGCAAGTGCCCGGCCTCTGAACCTTAGCGTTAAAGCAAATGTCTTCAGCCATCTTTAAATCGGCATCCCTGTCAACAAAAATATGGCACACGCCTTTGTAATGTTTGAGAACCGGTATCCTTGAATTCGCAGTAACCGCCCTTATCAGGCCTTCGCCTCCGCGAGGGATTATGAGGTCCACTATCCCTTCAAGCTTTAGCATCTCCATGATGGCCTCTCTCTCGGTAATATCAATAAATGTAATCGCGTCTTCGCTTAGGCCGGAAGATTTTACCGCGTCTCGAAAGATTCTAACAATCGCCTTATTGGAGTTTATGGCCTCGGAGCCGCCGCGCAGAATCACCGCATTCCCTGCCTTTAAGCAAAGGCTTGTCGCATCCGCAGTAACATTAGGCCTTGATTCATAGATAATCCCTATAACTCCGATAGGAACGCGCATCTTTCCCACAACCATCCCATTGGGTCTCTGCCACATCTTTATCACTTCTCCGACAGGGTCCGGAAGCGCCGCCACCTCAATCAAGCCCTGAGCCATTTCGTTTATGCGCTTTTCATTCAGGGTAAGCCTGTCTAGCATCGCCTTTGAAAGCCCTTTCTTTTGAGCAAATGCGATGTCTTTTTTATTTTCTTTTATAAGCTCTGCCTTGCGTTTTTTAATGGCATCGGCCATCTTTAAAAGCGCGTTATTTTTTTCCTTAGAAGACGCCTTCGCAAGCTGCCGTCCGCCCTCCTTGGCAGCCCTCGCTTTTTTAAGAACATAAGCCTTAATATCCATCTTTCCTCCGGGATTTAATAATGCAGTCTGAGAAAATTCCTGAGAAGGTCTTTGCCTATTTTTGTAAGTATTGACTCGGGATGAAACTGCACACCCTCAACTATAAATTCTTTATGCCTTACTCCCATTACCTCGTCCTGATCCGTCCACGCCGTAATCTCAAGGCCTGAAGGCATGGTCTCCTTTTCTATTATGAGCGAATGATACCTTGTTGCTTCAAACGGGTTCGGCAGTCCTTCAAATATGGTCTTGCCATCATGATGAATCATGGAAGTCTTGCCGTGCATAAGCCTCGGAGCCCTTACCACGTCCCCTCCGAATGCAGCTCCGATTGCCTGATGCCCCAGGCATACGCCGAGAATAGGGATCTTGCCTGCGAAATACTTGATGACATCAACCGAAACACCGGCCTCTCTCGGAGTGCACGGCCCCGGAGAGATGACAATGCTTTCAGGGTTCAGCTTCTCAATATCTTTTATCGTAACCTTGTCGTTCCTGAACACCTTTATATCAGCCCCAATCTCTCCAAGATGCTGGACCAGGTTGTAGGTAAAGGAATCGTAATTATCAATCATTAAAAGCATAAACTTAGCCCCTTGAACCCTTCATTTTTCTAACTTAGTCCCTGTTCTGCCATATCCACCGCCTTCATCATCCCCATCGCCTTATTCACTGTTTCCGTATATTCTTTTTCAGGCACTGAGTCCGCGACGATTCCGGCCCCCGCCTGAACATAAACCTTCTTGTCTTTTATTATAAGCGTTCTTATCGTGATACACGTATCCATATTTCCCGAATAGCTGAAATATCCCACAGCGCCTGCATAAGGCCCCCTCTTAATCGGCTCAAGCTCATCAATAATCTCCATGGCCCGGACCTTCGGGGCGCCTGAGACAGTGCCTGCAGGAAAGCTGGCACGAAGCACATCAAAGGCGTCAAGCCCTTTCTCAAGATTTCCCTCAACATTTGAGACCATATGCATAACATGGCTGTATCTCTCAACTGCCATAAGTTCCGTCACATTGACAGAGCCTTTCTCCGAAACCCTGCCTACATCGTTTCTTCCGAGGTCGACAAGCATAATATGCTCCGCAATCTCCTTCGGGTCTTTTTTAAGTTCCTCTTCCAGAGCCTTATCCTCTATATCCGATTCACCCCTTCTCCTCGTTCCGGCAATGGGCCTGAGCACAACCTTTTCTCCCTCAAGCCTGACGAGTATCTCAGGCGACGAACCCACAATCTCCGCGTCTCCGGTATTAATGAAGTACATATAAGGAGAGGGGTTAATAACGCGCAGCGCGCGGTAAACATCAAACGGCTCAACATCGGATTTGCGTTCAAACCTCTGAGAAAGAACTACCTGAAAAATGTCTCCTGCGGCAATGTATTCCTTTGATTTAAGCACCGCCTCCTCAAACGCCTCTTTCGTCCCAAAGCTTGATTTAAATTTCTGAGTTATATTTTTTCTCTTTGACCCTTTGTCCGCCTGAGGCGGATGACCCTTTGACCCTTTCAGCCTTTTCTCTATCCCCTCTATTTTCTCAACCGCCTCTTTATATGCCTTTGCAGGGCTCTTGCCCTCAACATGCGCGTTAGAGACTATCTTTATCTTTTGCTTAAGGCTGTCAAATATCAGCATCGTATCCGCAAGCATAAAAAACATATCAGGCATATCAAGCCCGGCCTTCTTGCTGTCGGGGACTCTCTCAAAAAACCTTACCATGTCGTATCCCATGTATCCGACCAATCCGCCTGAAAACCTCGGAAGGCCCGGCACATCAACAGGCTTGTAATGAGAAAGTTCTTTCTTAAGTACATCAACCGGGTCCTCAGCCTCAAACACAACCGGCTTTTTGCCTTTTTCTTTTATTTCTATGTTCTTCCCACGGCCTTTTATAACCTTTGACGGATTCGTTCCGAGGAAGGAATACCTCGCCCATTTTTCTCCTCCCACAACGCTCTCAAGAAGAAACGAAGGCGTCCCTCTGATCTTCAGGAACGCGGACACAGGAGTGTCAAAATCAGCGAATATTTCCCTATAGACAGGGATGAGATTTCCCTTTCCGCATAGAGACTTAAACTCTTTGCTATCAGGATACAGCATATTGACAAACGGGTCCTTTTTTCATTATTCTTGATAGTATAGCTTATAATTCAGTTATAAGTTAAGAGTGAAAAGTTACGAGTTAAACAACCGTAAAAAATCTTATTCAAAAGTTATGGTTAATAGTTGAGAAGTAAATCTTCATTCGCTTTTCCCGCCTCAGGCGGGTTCGTCGCCTCAGGCGGGAATCCGCCGGGTGCGGAAACTTGTAACTTTCTTTTCGCGGGAATAGCTCAGTGGTAGAGCACAACCTTGCCAAGGTTGGGGTCGCGGGTTCGAGCCCCGTTTCCCGCTCCATAAGGCGGCGTACCCAAGTGGCAAGGGAGAGGTCTGCAAAACCTTTAT
>Ga0172369_10008024_pt1 | contig 12074 bp, 13 predicted proteins | sample LakKiv25m_FD_114539 | JGI IMG/M metagenome (GOLD analysis project Ga0172369, IMG submission 114539) | Freshwater microbial communities from Kabuno Bay, South-Kivu, Congo - kab_022012_11.25m | ecosystem: Environmental > Aquatic > Freshwater > Lake | place: Democratic Republic of the Congo... | reverse complement strand
TACTTATTATTGGAAACTTGATATTCTGAAATCCTTAGAATATATGAAAGAAATTTTAAAAAAGAAAATTAATGAGTTAAATCAAGAGGTTAAAGAAAAAGAAAAAAAAGTTTATTATTATTGCAATAGATGCAAACTTGAAGTTGATGAAGAGAGTGCTTTGAGTGCAAATTTCTCTTGTAATGAATGTGGAGATATATACATTATAAAAGACAATTCTGCTCCGATTAAAGAAATTAAAAAAGAAATTTTAAAATTAGATGAAAAAGTGAATTTAATTAATAAAGAAATTTTAGAAGAAAAGGATGTTCTGGAAAAGAAAAAAGTTAGAACGATAAATAGACTTGAAAAAGAAAAACAATTGTTAAAAAAAGCTAAAAGAGAAAAATTGAAATCTTTAAGAACTCCAGCTAAAAAAATTATCTCTAAAAAGACGAAAAAAGTGATTATTAAAAAACAAAAAAAAGTTATTAAAAAACCAGTTAAAAAATTTATTAAAAAGATAAAAACTAAGAGGAAATAACTTTTTTAATATGGAAGTTTCATACCTTTCTAATAAGAAAAAACGAAATATTTTTAATATGAGTTTAAATTTAAAAATATTAATTTTTAATGTTCTTGTCTTTATAGTTTTTGAAATTCTTATTTGGGCAAAAATTATTTCAATGGACTTTGTTGCTTTAAATCCTTCAAATGTTCTTGTTGGGAAATATCTTTGGACTTTTTTAACTAGTATGTTTATGCATGCAGGAATTTTCCATTTATTCGCAAATATGGTCTCTTTAATATTTGTTGGTTCTTTAGTTGAAAAATTATTGGGCAAAAAAAGATACCTTTCTTTTTATTTAATTTCGGGTATTTTTGCCGGATTATTTTTTGTTTTATCTGCTTTGATTTTTAAATCTGATTTAAACAGTTACGCTGTTGGAGCTTCCGGAGCCTTGTTTGGTTTAATTGGGTTGCTTATTTTTTTAACACCAAATTTACCTGTTTATATGTTTTTTGTTCCAATTCCTATTAAAATGAAATATGCTGCTCCAGCAATGCTGATTTTATTATGGTTAATCTCTATACTTGGAAATCTTCCTGTTGGGAATTTTGCCCATCTTGGTGGTTTGATTATTGGATTAATTTATGGATTTTATTTAAGAAAAAAGTATCCCAATAAAATTAAATACATCTCAAAATTGTATAGTTAAGATGAAAAAAGAATTTTTAAAAAAACAATACAAAGAAAGTTTTAATTATATTCGAGAATGTAAAAAACCAATTTTTTATATAATCTTAATTTTTCTTTTATTTGGTTTAATTGGTTTTTTTCTTCCTGTTCCACAAGCATTAACGTCTGAAATTCTTAAATATATTCAAGAATTGTTAAAGCAAACTGAGGATTTTGGATTTGGAGACATGTTTTCTTTTATATTTTTAAATAACTTAAAAGCAAGTTTTCTTGGAATGATTTTAGGTGTTTTATTTGGTGTATTTCCTGTTTTTAATGCGCTTGGAAATGGTTATCTTTTAGGATTTATCGCTTCTAAAACTGCTCTTGAAAATGGAATCCTTTCATTATGGAGAGTTTTGCCTCATGGAATATTTGAACTTCCGGCAGTTTTTATTGTGCTTGGACTTGGATTAAAAATGGGGACTTTTTTCTTGGCAGATTATAAATTAAGATTTTTAAAAGAAAATTTAAGAAATTCTTTTAGGGTATTTGTTTTAATTATTCTTCCCTTGTTACTTATTGCTGCGGTAATAGAAAGTTTGCTGATTTTATTTTTGTAAAATTGAGTTTTGAAAAGAAAAATCGTAAGATATATATATATATATTTCGTCTATAATCTATAATGAAGTTACTTTATTTATTTAATAATTTTGAAAGGAGGTTTAATTTTTAATTTAATATGGCTAAAAATAATTCGTGGATTGTTTGGTTGATTGCCCTCATAGCTGTTGTGGCTTTAATCGTGGCGATTATTGCTTTTGGAAAAGTTAGTTCAACAGGTGAAGCGATAAAGATATCTTCATCAACAAAAAAAGGAAATTTAGTTTATACTCAACAAGAAATAGATAATAAACTAAACGTGTTAAGTTCTGCAATTTATGACTTAACTGATAGAGTTAATAAAATCTCTAACATCATAAACCAAACCAATCAATCAGGAATCTTAATTGTAGTCTCTTATCCTTCTGGTGCTAATATTTCGATAGATAATATAACTAAAGGATTAACTAATTACAATATTTCCGGATTATATACGGGGAATCATCAAATTAAGTTGTCAAAAGTAGGATATCTTGATTATAGTCTTGTAAAATATATCTCGCCCGGAAGCAATTTTTTGAGCGTAAACCTTACGAGAATAAATCAGACTATCTAATAATTGATTATTAATCTTTTTATTTTTTTAATTTGTTTTTCTTTTTAGTTAATCTTAAAAATAGGTGTTTTCTTGATATTTCATGAAAATTGATGAAAAAGAAAAAATTGCTAGAAAAAATATTCTTAGAGAATCTGATGAAATTGAGGGTATTGTTATTAAGGGATATGACTTTAATAAAGGAATAAATTATGAAGAATTAATAGATAATTTTAAATCCACTGGAATCCAAGCATCAAATCTTTACAAAGCAATTGAAATTATAAATGAAATGAAAGAAAAAAAGGCATTTCTTTATTTAGGTTATACTTCTAATTTAGTAACTTCTGGTTTAAGAGATGTTTTTAGATATTTGGCAGAACATAAAAAAATTGATGTAATTGTAACAACTGCGGGGGGAATTGAAGAGGATATTATTAAGTGTCTTGGTAGTTTTATCTTGGGTGATTTTAGAGCATCTGGAAAAGATTTGAGAAATAAAGGAATTAATCGAGCTGGAAATATTTTTATTCCTAATTCAAGATATTGTTCTTATGAAGATTTTATTATTCCCATATTAGAAGATTTGTATTTAGAACAAAAAAAATCAAATAAAATCATCGGTGTTAGTGAATTTATCTGGAAACTTGGAGAGAAAATTAATAATAAAGAATCTATTTATTATCATTGTTTTAAAAATAAAATACCGGTTTATTGTCCGGCAATTACTGATGGAAGTACTGGAGATATGATTTACTTTTTTAAGTCAAAGCATCCAGATTTTAAAATTGATGTTACAGACGATATTTGGAATTTGAATAATTCAACTATTGGAAAAGATAAAACTGGAATAATCGTTTTAGGAGAAGGAATTATTAAACATCACATTTGTAACGCGAACATGTTTAGAAATGGTGCAGACTATGCGGTTTATATTAATAGTGCTCCTGAGTTTGATGGTTCTGATAGTGGAGCATTACCAGAAGAAGCTGTTTCTTGGGGGAAAATTTCTAAGAATGCAAAAAGTGTTAAAGTTTATGGCGATGCTTCAATAATATTTCCTTTAATTGTTGCCAAAAGTCTTGCTAAAAAGTAGAGATAAATATTTATAAATCTGACAACTATTTCTGAGTTATGGAAGAGGATAAATTTGAATTAAAAGAGATGTTTATTCCTAATGATAATTTAACAAAACCTATTAATAATGAAAAAGATTTTGTCGACGTATTAAGGATGTTCGCGCCAGGGACTTCTCTAAGGACAGCTTTAGATGATTTGCTGAGAGCTAGAATGGGTGCGTTGGTTGTTTTTGATAATGGAAATGTTGCACCTTTATTAGAAGGGGGATTTAAAATTAACTGTAAATTTACACCACAAAGACTTGTTGAATTGACCAAGATGGATGGGGCAATTGTTCTCTCTGAAGATGGAAAAAATATTTTGTTTGCAAACGCACTTTTAATTCCAAGTGCAGATACTGCTACAAATGAGACTGGAACAAGACATAAATCTGGTGAGAGGACTGCTAAACAAGCTAAGACAATTGTAATTGCTGTTTCTGAGAGAAAAAATAAAATTTCCCTTTATTATAAAGATATTAATTATCGATTGGAAAATAGTTCTGAAATTTTAAGAAGAGCCGCAGAAACACTACAAATTTTGGAAAAACAAAAAGAAATTTTCGGCGAATTATTAGATAATTTAAATGCTCTTGAATTAAAACGAGTTGTTTCAATTAATGACGTTAGTTTAGTTTTGCAGAGAGCCGAAATTGTCAAAAGAATTTCTGAAATGGTCAAAAGATATTTGATTGAATTAGGTCAAGAAGGAGTTATTGTTAATATGAGATTGAAAGAACTGATTGGAAATGTTCCAAGAGAACAAGAATTAATTTTGAAAGATTATTTTGGTTCAAATCATACCTATAGTTTGCAAATTTTAGAAGGAATGGATTTTGATTTTCTTTTAGAGCCCATGAATATTACCAGAATGTTATTTGAAGAATTACATGATAGATATGTTTCTCCAAAAGGAACAAGAATTTTATCTAAAACCAATTTACTTGAAAGATATGTCGAATCTCTTGTAGCAAATTTTGAAACCTTAGATAAAATATTAGTTGCTAAAGATAAAGATTTATTAAAGTTTTTAGATACAGAAGCAATGATTGCATTTTTCAGAGAAGAAATTTATAATCTCAAAGAAAAAGTAAGTTTAGGAAAGAAGATTTAATTTCAAAATACTTTTATAGTTTGAATTTCTTTTAAAATTTATGTTAACTAAAAAACAAATTAAGGAAATCCGAGGTTTTCTTGAAAATTCGCAAAATCCTCTTTTCTTTTTTGATAATGATCAAGATGGGTTGTGTTCTTTTTTAATTTTACGACGATATCTTGGGAGAGGAAAAGGTTTTCCAGTTAAAGCTACCCCCATGCCCATTGATTATTTCAGGAAGGTTAAGGAATTTGAACCAGATTGTGTTTTCTTTTTAGATCAACCAGAAGTTTCTGCAGAATTTTTTGAAGAAATACAAAAATTAAATATACCTGTGGTTATGATTGATCATCACGACATCGATAAGAAAAATATTCCAAAGTTTGTAAATTATTATAATCCTTTTTTTAATAGAAAAAAATCTTCAGAGCCAACAACTTTTCTTTGTTATAAAATTTTAGAAAATAAAAGAGACGAATGGTTAACCTTGGTTGGGTGTATTTCTGATAAGTTTGTTCCAACTTTTTATAAGAATTTTGTTAAAAATTATCCAGATTTATCGATAAAATCCACTCAAGCTTTTGAAATTTATTTTAATTCTTCTATTGGAAAAATAGCGCAAATTCTTGGTGCAGGTCTTAAGGATACTACAACAAATGTGATGTTAATGTTAAAGTTTCTAATTAATGTTAAAACCCCCTATGAAATCCTTGTTGAAAATAAAGAAAATTCTTCTTTTCATAATCGATTTAAAGAGATAAATAAAAAATATCTTGATTTACTTGAAAAAGCAAAGACCATTGATAGTAGTCAAAAAATAATTTATTTTAACTATTCTGGTGAAATGAGTATGAGCTCTGATTTATCCAATAGATTATCTTATTTATATCCAAATAAAATTATTATCGTGGCTTATGTGAAAGGTGGGGGAGTTAATATTTCTATGAGAGGAAAAAATATTAAAGAAAAAATTGTAAAGATAATTTCCAAGATTGATAATGCTTCTGGTGGAGGTCATAATGATGCAGTTGGGGCAAAAATGAATTTAAATTCTCTTGAATTTTTTATAAATGAAATTAGAAAAGAATTTGAAGAATAAATCACAACCAAAATTCTTAAAAAGAGGGGAATATTATACTTATTATGAAGAATTTACTAAGTTATGAAAAATGGAATAATTTTATCTGCTTAGTTAAGACTTCAATTATTAAACGAGCTTAATTTGATTCAATTTCTTTGATCTTGAATTGAATTAAGAGATAATTCTTAGTTAATTCGGATTTTAGATTTTGAATCTTTTAAAAAATGAAAAAAGAAAAAGAACAAATGGAAAAAGAGAAAGTAGAAGAAGAATTGGGTTATTTATTAGAAAGAACTTTTAGCATGGAAGATGAACTTAATTCTTTGATAAAATTTGAAGAATAAAAGATTATTTGTAAGTTTTATGAAGAATTCTAATATTCCAAACAAAGTTCTCCATATTTTATGTTTTTAAATATCGGATTAAATATCTTTCTAATTAGTTCATCATTTTTAGAGAATTTTTTGTATTCTATATTCTTTGCTTGATTAAGAAGATTCTCTAAAGGATTCTTCCCATTTTGATTTAATTCAGAGGAATAACTTTCAAATTCTTCCCTTATTCTATCTATATACCTCTTTTCATCCTTTCCCATATTTAGGGGTATTGCCCCATTTAATCCATACCTTGTTCTGTAAAAATGGCAATTATATACTCTAATCTTCCAATTTTCTTTATCAATTTTTTGGACTATCTCTTTTGTTTCTATTGATAATGAAAACAATTTTATTTTCTTTTTCTTTTTATTGACAATTTTTCTACTTAATCTTCTTATAGTAATATCCCCATATATTGAAAATCCAAAATCATTAGGATTTTCATTAAAGTAATGAAGATTAGAAATTCTTCCAGTATACACATCTTGACTATCATTTCCTAGGGGTGTTATTATCTCATTTTCATATCCTTCAGGTTCTTCACATTTTTCTTGTATGGTTTTCATCTTCTTTTTATTTCCGGGTATTTAATTAGAAAATCCCAACTAAGTTGTTTATTCTTTCTCTTTGTTATTGTTTTTCTTTCTATTTTCAGGTAATTTTAAAATTTTATATTTATAATAAACTTTGTTTTAATAATTAATCTTTTTAGCAAAATATTTATAAATTATTGCTACTTTTATAATGCATGGAATTGGATAAAAAAGATTTACAAATTTTAAGTATTCTGGATTGGAATGCTAGAATGCCTTTAACTCAAATAGCCAAGAAAATAAAACTTAACAAAGATGTTGTAAGATATAGAATTAAAAATTTGGAGGAAAGGAAAATTATTGAAGGATATTACACCTTAATCAATTTAACTAAATTAGGTTATCTAACTTTTAGGATTTATTTTGATTTTATTGATTTGACCAAAGAAACTGAAACAAAATTAATAGATTTTTTAAATAAAAAGTTTAATGCTGGAGATATTTTTTCAAGAGAGGGAGAATATCAATTGGGGATAATTGTGTGGGAAAAATCTATTTATGAATTTGAGAAAAAACTAAGAAAATTCAAAAATGAATTCGGAGATTATATTAAAAATTTAGAATTTACAATATTTACTGAATTTAATCATTATTCATTAAACGAATTTAATAAAAATTTTTTTGAAGCAATTTCTATCAAAGAAAATGAAGAAATGAAAATTAATGATTCTGATTTTAAAATTTTAAAAGAATTAGCAGAAAATTCAAAAATTAGTTCTGTTGATTTAAATGAAAAACTAAAAATTCCACAAACCACCATTATACATAGAATTAGAGATCTAGAGAAGAAAAAAATAATTCTTTCTTACCGAGCAAAAATAAATTTTTCAAAGCTTTGTTATGAAAATTTCTTTTTGGAAATCTTCACGCATAATAATAAAGATGTTTCAGAGATTGAAAAATATCTTAGAAGTCATAAAAATTGCACATATTCTGTTTTGGGAATTTTTGGGGCCGATATTGAAGCAGAATGTGAATTCAAATCAAAAAAGGATTTAGTTGTGTTTATAGAAGAATTAAAGATGCAGTTTAAATCTATAAGAAAAATTAAATATTGCTCTACTTTAAAATATTATAAAATAAAATATTTTCCCAATTAATAACTTCTTCCAATATAAACAATTTCTTTTGCAGGTTTTCCACAGATAATGCATCTTTCTTCTGGTTTTTCCTTTTTATTTACTATTGTTCCTCGAACTTCTGCTCCAAATTCTTTTTCAATAATTCTCGCACAGGAATTTCCAGATTCTTCTACCGAACACCAATTTACTCTTGCTATTTTTTTATCATTTAATGTTTCTTTAATTTCTTTTTTGTTTGAACAATTTTTTATTTTATTTTGCATCATTTTATCTACTTTCGAAAAAATTCTTTTTTCATATTCTTCTAATGCAATTTTTAATTTTGAAATTTGTGTTAATTTTATTTTTTCTTTTTTTCCAGTATCTCTTGTAAAAATTGTAACCTCTTTATCAACTAATTCTTTTTCTCCAATTTCTATTCTTAGGGGAACTCCTTTCATTTCCCAAATGTGGTATTTTTCTCCTGGAGATTTTTCAGAATTATCTATTTCAGTGGTCAAATTCAATTTTTCTAAATCTTTTTTTATTTTTTCAGATTCTTTTAATATTTTCTCCTTGTTTTCTTTTGAATAGATAGGAACAATAATTATCTGAATAGGAGTTATTGAACTGGGTAAAATTAGCCCTTTATCGTCGCCATGCAGGGAAATTATCGATACTAAAATTCTTGACATTGCTGGGCCATAAGCTGTTGTCCAGAGATAATTCTCTTCGCCTTTTTCATTTTTGAATTTTGCATCAAATGCCTTTGAGAATTTTTGTCCCATTAGATGCGTTGAAGGCTGTTGAATCAATTTTCCGTCTGGCATAAAAACGTCAGAGCCAATTGTATATTCTGCTCCTGCAAATTTATCCCAAGAAGGTCTTTTGATGGGTAAAAATGGAATTCCAAATTTCTTGTGCATCACGTTCTCTGTTATTTGAATATCTTCTTGAACTTGTTCTTCTGCTTCCTGCTTTGTTGAAAACGCGTCGTGTGCTTCTATCCATAAAATTTCTCTAGTTCGGATTAAGGGTCTTGTTGATTTTGTATCTAATCTAAACACAGAACCTCTTTGATATAATTTCATAGGTAAATCTCGATGACTTCTTATCCACAATTTAAACATTGGGGTATAAAGTGTTTCACTTGTTGGTCTAAGTGCTAATTTTTCCTCATTTATATCTTTTAACCAAAATACTTCTGGAGTAAAACCTTTGATGTGACTTGATTCCTTTTTTAAATTTTCTTCGGGAATTACAGAAGGCATGAAAGTTGGTTTGTGACCTTTTTTTTGTAATTCTTCTTCGTAAAGTTTATACATATTTTCTATAATCATTGCTCCCCAAGATCGAATAACCATAAATCCTTTGATGTTAAGTCGCATATCTACAATTTCTGCTTTCTCGATAATTTGACTAAACCATTCACTGAAATTTTCGTCTTTTTTTACATTAATTCCTTTTGTATCTTGTTTTTTATCCATTATGAATCTAATTGTTATGGGTTTAAAATTATTTTGTATCACAATAATACTTATAAATACAAGGAATATTGATTTTTTATGACAAAGTGTGAGATTTCTAATCCAGAAGATGATCAAGAACTCTTAATTAAGTATTCTGTTCTTTATAGTAAAAATCCAGAAACTTATGCTCAAGCGTTTAAATCATATGGTTTGACTCATATAAAAAAGATTTATCATGCCATTGATTCTATTCCTGAAAAAGATCTTGATACTAAAAGAAAAAAATTCGCTGTAAATCGAGCCAAATCTGATTTAGAAAAAATGATTCAAGATCGCGAAAATCAGTAAATTAAAGTTCTGTTTAATAATTTCTCTGAAATGGCATTTACAACTTCTTGGATATAATTTGATTCTAAAGCAAAACCCAGATTTTCTCCTGTTCCTAATTTGAAATTATTTATTCCTATTATCTTGCCCTCTTTATTTATTAAAGGTCCTCCAGAATTTCCTGGATTTAATGCAGCGTCTGTTTGAATATATGCTGGTTCTCCATTTAATCCTGGCCTATGAATTCCAGAGATGATCCCTTCTGTTACTGAAAATTGCAATCCGAGTGGATTTCCAATTGCTATAACTTTTTCTCCTAATTGAATTGCATCAGAATTTTCGAATTCAAATTTTTCAAAAGTTCCGTTTACTTTTAACAAGGCAATATCATAATCTAAATTGTAACCCACTAATTCTGTAATTAATTTTTCTTGTTTGTAATTTAAACAATATAAGCTACTTGCACCAGCTAAGATGTGCGTATTTGTTACAATATATCCGTCTTTTGTAATAAAAAATCCTGTTCCCTGAGCAACGTCTGTTTTTATTGTTACTACGGATTTTATTGAACTTTCAATTATTCCGGAAAAATCAGAACTTGTGCTTGCTTTTAATAAAGAGAACTCTTGATTAATTGACCCAAGATCATTATTTAGAGAATTTAATTCTTGTCGAGTATTCATTATACTCTCTGTTAATTGATTTAATTTTGTTTGAGTATCTAATTGCAATTCATCTATCTTTGCGAGAGTTTCTTTATGGTTTAGGGTTTGTTTTACGATCAATCCATTTATTAAAATTCCGCTAACTATCATAAAAATTAAAACAATTGTTCCAAAACTTCCAATAATTATCTTGTGATGTCTTTTCATATTCTCTTTCTTTTTTAATATATCAAAATATTTAAATTGATTTGTTTTTGTGTTTTAGTAGAATAAATATGAATAAAAACTTACTACTCTCAAATTTTTTATTCAGGAGTAGTTTGAGAAGAGATCATAGGCTCGTCGTTCAACGGATAGGACAACAGGTTTCGGCCCTGTAGATGGGGGTTCAATTCCCTCCGAGCTTATTTGTATTATTAAACATAATTATCTTTTTTAATTCTGAAACCTTTTTAAGATGCAAATTCTTAATATTTAAAGGTGATTAATGGATGAATAGTCTAAAAATAAAATTAGTTTTTTTAGTTTTTTTAATTAGCTTATCTCTTTTTGTCCATTCTGTTAATGCAAGTAATGTAACCTCTACTTCTCCAAGTTCAGAAGATTATAGTTTAAAATTCTTTTTTAAATGGTTATTTGGTGGCGAAGCTCAAGCTCAAACATATCAACTCATTTATTTTTGGAAAAGTACTTATGTTCTTGATGAAGAGGAGTTTGTCGATAGATATAATGCTAAATTAGGTTATAAAGAAAGAATAAAATTCAAGATTGATGAAAAGTCTTATTATCTTGGTGTTTTTAATATTAAGAGTGGTTCTGCAAAAATAATTCTTGGTCCTGGAAATCAAACACTTCTAATTGGAGATTCTAGAAAAATTGATATTAATTCTGATGGTTATTTTGATGTTTTTTTAACTTTAAATTCAGTTAGTGGATTTTTTAAAAAAGCAGATATTACTATTTATAAAATTCATGAAAAGATAAATCAAGATTCTTTAATTTTAGAAAAAGAAAAAGAAAAAAGAGCAATAAGCGAGTTTGGAAATAGTCGAGATTCTTTCGATTTTAAAGAAGTTGATTGGTGGATTTGGTTAGTTCTTGTTTTAATTTTGTTGTTGTTTGTAATTTTAATAATAGTATATTTTTCTATTAAAAAGTAATTTTAAGAAGATTTTTATATTAAATTTTGTTTATATTTTAAGATGGTTGATAAAGAGCTTAAAGATTATATTGAGAGAAATTTTAAAAAAAATTCTCCTGAAAAGAAAATTAAATCTGAATTAACTTCTTTGGGTTGGAAATATTATGAGATTAATGAGGCTTTAGAAGAATTTAATAATAAACCTGTTGAATCAATCAAAAAAGAAAAAACATATTTTCTTAAAATATTTACAATAATATTTCTTTTAATTATAATTTTTGTCGGAGGAGCATATTATTATTTTATTTTATCAGGAAATTATTCTAATTCAGGAATTTATTTTGATAATAATACAATTTATAATGGAGTTTTTTTACCTGTTGTAAGGGAATCTAAAATAAATTTTTATTATGGGGAAGATAATTTAAGTTTTGTAATAAATTCAATTGGTTTTAAAAGTTTTAATATCAAAAATTCAGAAAATTTAAAAATAGGATTAGGCGAATCAAAATACCTTGATTTAAATAATGATTCAAAAAGTGATATTTATATTAGGGGGGTTTTATTAGATATTGGGAAGATTAATTTATCTATTCAAAGCTTAGATTTAATTGGATGTCCTGAAAATTGGTATTGTTCTGGATGGAGTGCTTGTCTTAATGAAACTCAAAACAGATCTTGTGTTGATCTTAATCTTTGTCAAACAAATAAGAATCAGCCTTTTTTAAACCAAAAATGTGTTGAAAAACCAATTGTAATAATAAATGAATCTAATTCAAATAAAGGAAC
>Ga0172369_10008023_pt1 | contig 12077 bp, 13 predicted proteins | sample LakKiv25m_FD_114539 | JGI IMG/M metagenome (GOLD analysis project Ga0172369, IMG submission 114539) | Freshwater microbial communities from Kabuno Bay, South-Kivu, Congo - kab_022012_11.25m | ecosystem: Environmental > Aquatic > Freshwater > Lake | place: Democratic Republic of the Congo... | reverse complement strand
GCGTAAAATTTTACCAGCGCTTTGTCTATATCGTCCTGGCTGGAAAGCGTAATATTCACGCTGAAGCCGGTTATTCTTTCAAAAAAATCAATTGCAAGGAAATTAATAGGGTCGTCCGTCGCAAGAATAAGCGTTTTGCCTTGGATATTAATAGGAACTATTCTGTGTTTAATAGCAAGTTCCGGGGGAATCTTGTTGGTTATTTTTAAATCAATGTCCCCTGCTTTTATCTCCGCAGGAAGGATACTTGCCTGCGATATAAGGGCGTTGCCCGCGTTTTCGCTCTCTATGTAACCCAGCCTGACCAGTATCTTGACAAGCCGCTCCTTGGTGGTGAATTGTTCGTCAAGCGCTCTGGAAATCTTATAGTCATCCAGAAGCCCTATGTTTTTTACAACCTCTTTCATGATCTCGCGTTGTTTTTTCATACAAGATCCTTAACGGGGATATTTTTTTTAGAGGCGATCTTCCTGCAATCGTCGTATTCCGCGGAAACCCTGACGAAATCTTTGCCTATATAGCCTTTGTTTACTTTTATTTTTTCGCGTCCGACTGCTCTTTTCCCTATCTTCCGGAAGAGCTTTAATCTTTTTGCTTCATAATACCTGACACCGAAACTGGTAGTCTCTCTTAAAATGATTTCCGTTATTTTTTCCAACATATTTTTCTTTATAAGCGCTGTAAGCAAAATCCCCGGCCTTATCTTTTTCATCTGGACGGGAGTAAGGAATACCTCCAGCGCCCCCGCGCCATATAATTTCTCAAAAACCGTCTCATATACGACAGGGCTCATGTCGTCGATATTCGTTTCAACGACGTATATAGCGTCTTTCAAAAACTTTTTCCCCATGTCCCCGCCTATAAACTTGACACTCTGACAATGTTAGTTTTGTCAAGTTTGTTACTTGTTTATTAAGCTTGCGAAGTAACCGGCCCCAAATCCGTTGTCTATGTTTACCACCGTAACTCCCGGCGCGCAGGAATTCATCATTGTAAGTAAGGGCGCGATGCCTTTGAAGCTGGAACCGTAGCCAACGCTTGTTGGAACAGCGATAACAGGCTTGTCTGTAAGCCCGCCAATCACGCTTCCCAGAGCGCCTTCCATTCCTGCTACTACTATAATAACATTTGCTTTTGAAATCTCCGGCAATTTATCCAGCAGGCGGTGTATTCCGGCAACGCCTACGTCGTAAATAGTTTTTACCCTGTTCCCCATGACCTCAAGGGTAATCCTGGCTTCTTCAGCGACAGGAATGTCGCTTGTGCCCGCAGTCAGTATTAAAACCGTTTTCTTATTTTTTAACCCGCCCTTTTTCAGGTATATGACTTTTCCGGGCTCGTTGTATTTTAATATGGGAAAATCTGCCTTTAAAAAATTATATAAAGATTTTTTGGCGCGCGTAAGAAGTAGAGGTCCTCCTTTGTGCCTTAAAAGGAGGGCCGTTATTTTTTTTATCTGGTCTGGGGTTTTGTTCTCGCAATAAACAACTTCCCCGAAGCCTTTGCGAAATACCCTGTGGTGGTCCAGCCTGACAAACCCCAGGTTTTCATAAGGAAGATTTTTTAAAGCCTTCATGGCGTTTTTGACAGAAGTCTTCTTGGAATAAAGCTTATTTAATATCGATTTAATATATTTTTTAGAAAGCATGAATTATTTAAAAATAAGATATAAAATAAAAACTATTATAATAAGCGAGTATATATAAAAATCATTGAAATAAAAAAAATCTTTGAGGTCATCGAATTTGTTATAGCTACGGCCTTTGTTTCCTTTTGTTACACCTTTTCTGCGGTATCCTTCCAGGTCGTCCACGTTGAATCTGGTGTATATGCCGCCTATCTTGTACGTGTTAATCTGATGGGTTGTAGACAAACTGGTCAATTCATCTTCTGTAACGCCCAGATAATCAGCCGCTTCCTTGGAAGTCAAAAATCTCTTCATCATAATCTTTACACTCTGACAATGTAAGTTTTGTCAAGTTTATGCGCTTACTTCGCTTTTTCTTTCGCGATCCATTCTTCTATTCTGGGCCTTTCAAATTTCCAGTCATTCCCTTCTTTGAAAGCCGGGATCTTCCCTGAATTTGCCCACTCAAGAATGTTGGAAACCTCTACCTCCAGGTATTTTGCAAGCTCGTCTATATTGAAAATTCCGCCCTTTGTGCTGACTCCGGTAAGCATCTGGCATTTCCCGTGAATGACTGCGCCTGTTTCCACGCTAAGGCTCGGGGTGTTAATATCGCCTACTATATGGGCACTTGAAAGAACCTTTAAGCTGTTTGCGGCAACAATATTGCCCGTAAGTTTTCCACCTATTATTATCTCATCGCCGTTTATATCCGCGTGAACTGAAGCGTTCTCGCCTATTATAAGGCTGCCTTTTGTGTCAAGCTTTCCTTCAAAGCTCCCGTTTATTCTCAAATTTACAGGATCTTTAAACGCAAGAGTTCCCTGCATGCTAGCATCTACTTCCAGAATTTTCTTTTCATTCTTTTCTCGCTTTAGCATACGATCCCTCCTTTCGGTATAAAGTTTACAAAATTAACATTGTCAGAATGTAAACTTTATTATTGTTTTTCCTCCTCGACGGGCAGTCTTCTCAAAAGATATAATATGGTAAATGTTATGACCGCAGTCGCCCAGCCGGCTATGTAAAAACCGCAGCCGATAGCCAGCCCTATGCCTGAAACGGTCCAAAGGCTCGCTGCCGTAGTAAGGCCTTTTACTGAGGATTCGCCGGAGCGAATAATGGTCCCGGCCCCTAAAAATCCTATACCTGTCACTACCCCTGCGGCTATCCTTGCGGGGTCCACAGGGACTTTGCCTGCGTAAATCTCGAATATATGTATTGAGACAAGCATTATAAGCGCGGAACCTACGCTTACAAGCATGTGAGTCCTGAGTCCCGCCATTCCTTTATTGTGTTTTTCTCTTTCAAAACCTATCAAGCCTCCCAGCACTACGGCAAGAAATAAACGCAATATTACTTGAGTGTCAGTCAGCATAATCGTCCCCTCTCCTTTAGTTTAACCTGGCCGTAAAATTTAACGACGATCGAGAACCTTTTTTGTATAATCTGTATCCAAGGCCCGCTACCATCGCGGCGTTATCCGAACATAAATTTAACGGCGGAAAATATAATTTAAGATTCCTGTATCTGGCCTCTCTTTGCATCATTTCCCTGAGTCTGGAATTCGCGCTTACCCCTCCGCCTATAACAAGAGATTTTATTTTATGTTCTTCTATTGCTTTTATGGAATTTCCTACAATAACCCTTAAAACTGCTTCCTGAAAAGAAGCGCAGATATCCTCTTTTCTAAATCTTTTGCTCTTTCTCTTTGTTCCGTCATATCCTTGCACATGGTACAATACTGCCGTCTTTATCCCGCTGAAGCTGAAGTTCAGGGTGCCTTTTACGGCTTTGCAAGTAAATTTTATTGCTTCCGGGTCACCTTTTTTTGCAAGACTATCAATAACAGGCCCGCCTGGATAACCAAGTCCTAAGATCTTCGCGACCTTATCATAGGCTTCGCCTGCGGCATCATCAACCGTATCTCCCAGCAATTTAAATTTATCAAAGTCTTCTACAAGATACAGCCTTGTATGGCCTCCCGAAACAACAAGGCCTATAAACGGAAAGCCGGGCGCGTCTTTAACCATTATGGAAGAATATATATGGGCCTTTAAGTGATCTACGGAAATAAGCGGCTTATCAAGGCAATAACTCATGCTCTTGGCGCACGAGATACCTGTCAAAAGTGCCCCCATAAGTCCAGGCCCGTCTGTCACAGCCAAAGCGTCCATATCTTTTATCCCAACGCCTGCTTCATGCAAAGAACGGATTATTACTTTGTCTATATTTTCTACGTGGTGTCTTGTCGCTATTTCAGGGATAACTCCGCCGAATTTCTTATGATGTTCAAGGCTGGACGAGATTACGTTTGACAAAATATCCACGCCGTTTTTTACTACGCTGGCGGCTGTCTCGTCACAAGAAGTCTCGATGCCTATAATTAACATATGCTCACTTCCCGTTGTATACGATTATTCCTTTAAGCACGTCCATTGCCCTTAATAACTGGTTATCCAGTTCTTTTTTCTTTTTCTCTCCTGCTTTTTCTTCGGGCGTTTTTTCTTTGGTATCCATTAACTTTTCCAGCAAGTCCGCCTCTTTGTCTATTTCCTTGTCTTTAGAAGACTTTTCTTCGTATTCAACCACGATATCCGGCATTATCCCCAACCCGTGTATAGAACGGCCATTAGGGGTAAAATATTTACTTGTAGTAAGCCTTATCCCGGAACCGTCCGGCATAGGTACAACAGTCTGGACGGAACCTTTGCCGAAGCTCTTGGTTCCCAGAAGAATCGCCCTCTTATAATCCTGCAACGCGCCTGCTACGATCTCAGACGCGGATGCGCTACCGCCGTTTATGAGAACTACTATTGGGTAATCCAGGTGGTTGTTTTTATTCCTGGATTTAAATTCTATATTCTGCCCTTCGACCCTTCCTTTTGTGCTGACGATTACTTTGCCTTCCTGGATAAATTTTCCTCCCACATCAACCGCTACATCCAAAAGCCCGCCCGGATTGTTCCTGAGGTCCAGCACAAGAGCTTTTAGACCTTCTGTTTCTAATTTTTTCAGTGCATCAGACATGTCTTTCGGCGTATTTTCCTGAAATTCGGTAAGTCTGATATAGCCGATGCCGGGTTCCAGCATCTCCGCTTTTTTAATGCTCGCTATTTTAATTATGGCCCTCGTCATCGTGAACTCCAGAAGCTTTTTGTCGGATTCTCTTAGGACTATAATAGTTACATCCGTGCCTGGTTTGCCCCTTAGTTTTTTTACCGCGTCTATAAGTGTCAGGTCTTTTGTGGTGGACCCGTCTATCTTTACAATCTTATCCCCGGCCTTGATCCCGGCTTTATACGCAGGCGTATCATCGATAGGGGATATTATCGTAAGAAGGTCGTCTTTTAAAGTGATCTCTATGCCTATGCCTCCGAACTCGCCTTCTGTTTCCACCTTCATCTCGCTGTAAGTGTCAGGATCCATAAACTGGCTGTACGGGTCCAATGATGACAACATCCCTTTTAGCGCGCCGTATATGAGGTCTTTTGAAGTTTTCTCCTCAACGTAATCTGACCGGATTACGCTTATGGCGTCCGAGAAAAGCTCCAGCTCTTTATAAAGGTCATCCGTTTTTTGTTTTTGCTGATCAAGTTGTTTTTCCGCAAAACTGATATTATGCGCCGCAATGCCTATCGCAAAACTTGCTATAACCAGTAACAAAACTATCCTTTTCTTCATTTTGCTCCTTTCAATTTTTCCCTTAGCATCTCATTTACTTTGTTGGGGTTGGCTCTCCCTTTTGTTTTTTGCATTACTTTTCCTACAAGAAACATTATGGCGTTATCTTTGCCGTTTTTGAAATCCTCCGCAGATTTCGGGTTTTCGGCAATGACGCTGCCTATGGCGGCCTCCAGCAAGCCGATATCTGAAATCTGTTCAAGGCCTTTTTCTTTTACTAATTTTTCAGGGTCTTTGCCTGTTTGTATAATTTCTATTAAAAGAGTTTTCGCTATTTTTCCTGTAATAACTCCGCCGTCTATCATCTTAAGCATGCTTGAGAGATTTTCCGGCTTCAGTTTTAAATCTTTTATAGATACGTTGTTGTCTCTCATGTACGCGGAAATGTCTCCCATGATCCAGTTGGTAACCGTTTTGGGATTTCTGTATAAAGCCGCGCATTTTTCGAAATAATCCGCGGTGCTTTTATCGGAGGCCATTATTGCGGCATCGTAGTTTGAAAGCTGGTAGTCTTTTATGAATCTGTTTTTTTTAGGCTCAGGCAGTTCGGGTATGTCTTTTTCTATCTCTTCTAAAAGGCTTTTTTCGAAATCAAAAGGCACCAGATCCGGCTCCGGGAAATACCTGTAATCGTGAGCCTCTTCTTTTGACCGCATCGGCTCCGTGATGCCTTTTTCAGCATTATAAAGCATTGTTTCCTGGACAATCCTTTGGTCGGCATCCAATAAATTCGCCTGGCGTTTCGCTTCGTATTCAAGAGCTAACTTTACACCTTTAAATGAATTCATATTTTTTATTTCTGTTTTTGTTCCCAGCTCTTTGTCACCCTTGTTTCTGAGGGATATGTTGGCGTCGCACCTGAGGCTACCTTCTTCCATGTTGCAGTCAGAAACATCCAGGTATTCTAAAATTGATTTTAAGGCCGTAAGATACAAATACGCTTCTTCCGGAGAATTCATATCAGGCTCACTTACTATTTCCAGTAGCGGTATCCCACACCTGTTAAAATCTATAAGGCTTGCGTCTTTTTGGTGAAAAAGTTTTCCGGTATCTTCTTCCAGGTGCACTCTTCGGACTCTTATAATTTTTTCCACTTCTCCCGCAATAATAGCAAGTTTGCCGTGCTGGGCCAGCGGATTATCAAATTGCGAGATCTGGTAATCTTTGGGAAGATCCGGGTAAAAATAATTTTTTCTATCAAATTTTATTTTTTTCGCAATCTGGCAGTTCAGGGCAATCGCGACTTTCGCCCCAAGCTCCAATGCACGTCTGTTTAAGACAGGTAGGCTGCCCGGAAAGCCAAGGCATACGGGGCAGGTCTGCGTATTGGGTGCGGAGCCAAAATCCGTACTACATCCGCAGAACACCTTGCTCTTTGTGTTGAGCTGTAAGTGGACCTCTAATCCTATAACAATTTCGTATGACATATTACAAGGCCGGCTTTCTTTTATGCCAATCCGTGTTCTGTTCGTAATTATATGCTACCTTTAAAATCGTCTCTTCGTCAAAAGGTTTTCCGAGTATTTGAAGTCCCACGGGCAGATTATTTTTTGTAAATCCGCATGGTATGGATATTCCTGGAATACCAGCCAAGTTTGCGGAGATTGTAAATATGTCCGAAAGATACATGGTAAGAGGGTCGCTTATCTTCTCTCCTATCTTGAACGCGGCAGTAGGAGAGGTGGGTGTGACTATTGCGTCAAACTTTTTGAACGCCTCGTCAAAGTCCTTTCTTATCAGCGTCCTGGCTTTTAGTGCTTTTAAATAATACGCGTCGTAATATCCGCTGGAAAGAGCGAACGTCCCCAGAATAATCCTGCGCTTCGCCTCGTCCCCGAATCCTTCTTTGCGCGTTTTTTTATACATATCTATTATCGATTTTATATTTTCCGCCCTCAGGCCGTACTGAACTCCGTCAAACCTTGCGAGATTCGAGCTCGCTTCGGCTGTCGCGACTAAATAGTAAACGCTTACTGCGTATTCTGTATGCGGCAGGCTCATGTTTTCGCAAATTGCTCCGAGAGATTCCAGTTTTTCTATAGCCAGCTTGATCGAATCCTTGACTTCTTTATCCATACCTTCAATAAAATATTCTTTCGGTATTCCTATCTTCATGCCTTTGATATTTTTTTTCATGCCGGAGGCATAATCCGGAACGGACATATCGGCGGAAGTAGAATCCATTTCATCGTGGCCTGATATAGTTTTTAATAAAATAGCAGCGTCTTCCACGTCTTTTGTAATCGGGCCTATCTGGTCCAAGGAAGACGCGAACGCTATGAGACCGTATCTGGAAACCCTTCCGTATGTCGGCTTTAGCCCTACGACTCCGCACACTCCGGCAGGCTGCCTTATAGAGCCGCCCGTATCCGAGCCAAGCGCAAAGATAGCTTCATCCCCTGCTACGGCTGCCGCAGAACCTCCCGACGAGCCTCCGGGAATTCTTTTCGGATCCCAGGGGTTCCTGGTCGGGCCGTAACACGAGGTTTCCGTGGATGATCCGAAGGCAAACTCGTCCATATTGGTTTTTCCCATCAGCACCGCATTCGCGGCTAAAAGTTTTTCTATTACGGTTGCGTTATAAGGAGACCTGAAATCTTTGAGGATCTTTGAAGAACACGTGGTCAACTCGTCTTTAACAGAGATATTGTCTTTTATAAAAATTGGGATGCCCCAAAGCCTTCCTCTTTTCTCGGTGCCTTCTCTGAGGTTTTCGCATCTTTGGCGGGATTTTTCTTTGTCAAAATGCGCCAAGGCGTTAAGGGTCTTTTCTGTCTTATCTATTCTATTAATAATATTATTGCATATATCTATAGGCGATATATCTTTTTTATTAAGAAGTTCTATAAGAGCATGCGCGGTAAGGGTGTTTAATTCCATCATGCCTCGGTGTCTATAATCTTAGGAACTTTGAACAGATTATTTTCTCTGTCTGGGGCGTTTTTTATAACTTCAGGCGCCGGCAATGATTTTTTTACAATATCCTCTCTGTATATGTTTTTCATCTCCAGGACATGGCTGGTGGGTTCGTGCTTGGCGACATCCAGAGTATTCAGCTTATCCACATACGCCAGAATCCTGCCTAATTGGTCCGTAAAATGGTCCAATTCCTTATCCGACAGCTCTATCCTTGCCAGATTAGCCGTATATTTAACAGTATCTCTGTTTATAGCCATAATTTAATTTAAAATAGCATATATGGGCGCTATTGTCAACGGGATAATCTTGACACTCTGACAATGTTAGTTTTGTCAAGTTTTTAGGGCAATAGTTTTGCAAATTCTTGCAATGAAATGGTTTCCGGGCGGCGCTCGGGAGATATTTGGGCTTTTCTTAGGCAGGAAAGCGCGTCTTCTTTTGATTTGAATATGCCAGAAGAAGCCAAGGAGTTTAAGATAGTCTTCCTGCGCTTCTCAAACGATGAGCGGATTATTTTAAAAAGTAGTTCCTGGTCAATGGAAGCGTCTATCTGTTTTTCAAAATCTATCTTTAAAAAACATGAATCTACTTCAGGTGCGGGGAGAAACGCGCCTCTGGGTATTTTAAATAAAATCTTCGGGTCTCCGTAAAATTGCACATAGCAGGATAGTGACCCGTAATCTTTTGTTCCGGGCAGCGCGACAATCCTTTCCCCGAATTCCGCCTGGACCGTAGCATATAAAGATTTTATGCGGGCCCTGTTGTTTATCAGCTTGTTCAGTATCGGGCTGGATATTGAATACGGGAGATTTCCCACGACGGCTAATTTTGAAGAGATGTCTTTGAATTCATATTTTAAGATGTCTTCGTTTATCAGGCCTGAGCCTATCTTGTCCAACAAAAAGCTATACAGGCGCTTATCTTTTTCTACCGCGATAAATGCGCTTACTTTTTTGCTCAAATCTTCCGTAAGCGCCCCTAACCCCGGGCCTATTTCCAGAACAGCGTCTTCTTTTTTTAGCTGAATAGAGTCTATTATCTTATTCTTGATATTTTGGTCTATTAAAAAATTTTGACCAAGTCGCTTTGAAGGCCGGATATTATATTCACGGAGGATGGATTTTACTTCGCCTAATCTCAACATCTTGACAAAACTGACATTGTTAGATTGTCAAGTTTATGCATAGCGACGGCTAGTTTTATGGCTTCTTTCATGGATGTCGGGTTGGCTATGCCTTTTCCGGCTATGTCATAAGCTGTGCCATGGTCGGGGGACGTTCGGATAAAAGGCAAGCCTAGCGTAACATTCACGCCTTTTTCAAAGGCCGTCATTTTTAAAGGCCCAAGGCCCTGATCATGGTACATCGAAATAACAGCATCTAGTTTGCCGTTGTATGCCATATAAAAAATTACATCGCCTGATATCGGGCCCTGAATTTTCGGAACAAACCGCCTGATTTTTTTAATAGCGGGGATTATTATATCCTGTTCTTCTCTGCCTATCTTTCCGCCTTCTCCGCAATGCGGGTTCAGGCCGCATACCCCTATCCTGGGATTTCTAATCCCAAAATATTTTTTTAAGCCAGCGCCCGTCAATCTTACGGCTTCTATTATTTTTTCCTGCGTAATAATGCCGGAGACTTTTTTTAAAGGAACATGGCGGGTAACAGTAGTAACCTTAAGCGGCCCGCCACAAAGCATCATTGCAAAGATTTTTGTATTTGTAGATGCTGCCAGATATTCGGTGTGGCCTTGAAAAGGTATTCCGGATTTATTTATTGCCTCTTTATTGACAGGGGCTGTTACCAAGGCATGGGCCTTGCCCTTTTTTAGGATATCTACAGCTTTTCGCACGGCGTCAAAGCCTGTTTTGTCTTCCGACACTATTACAAAAAAATTCGCAAGGTTTTTGATCTTCGGATCTCGCAGAGCTTTTTTTGTAACTTCCGGGCCAATGCCTTTAGGGTCTCCTGCGGTAATTAATACGGTGGGTTTCATATAAACGTCTAACTCTGTTGTTTTATAGAGATGTACGCTTTCTTTTTGAGGTTTGACAGCCACTCGCTTACCATTACTTTAAATTTGTTCTGGAAAAGCATCAGCTGAATGTCTTTTTGCACTTCTTCAAGGTTGGCGGATTCTCCGTATTTTATATCCTCTACCTTGAAGATGTGGTATCCTATTTCACTTTTCACAGGCTCTGAAAATTCTCCGGCCTTTAATTTAAAAATAGTTTTGTCCAGCGTTTCGAGCATCTGGCCTTTTTCAATATAACCTATGTCTCCGCCTTTCTCGGCATTGGGGCCTTGGGAATATTGTTTTGCCAGGGCGTCAAAGTCTTCGCCGGCTTTTAGTTTGTTATATACGTTATCCATCTCTATTCTCGCCAGCTCAAACGCAGCCTCGTCTTTTGCTTTGATCAAAATATTTTTTACCCTATATTGGGCTTTTTCCATGAACTGGTCTTTATGTTTTTCATAATAATCGCTTGTTTCGGAAGGTAGGACCGAAATCTTTGACTTCACCTCGTAATCTACCAACTTTTTCATCATTATCTGATCCATGTACCTGTCCTTTAAATTAGCGATTGTAATACCCTGAGTTTTAAGTGTTTTATAAAATTCTTCTTCCGTAGGGAATCCTTTTTTAATATAATCCAGCCTTTCGTCTATCTCCGAGTCAGCAACCTTTATACCAAGTTCTTTCGCCCTGCTCAGCACAAGCTTGTCTTCTATTACCTGGTTCAATATATCTTTCTTAACTTCTTCCATTTTCTGCAATAGCTCGTCGTCTTTATATTCCTGGCTGTACTGGGCGTACAATACCGATAGCAGCTGGTCAACGTCCTGTTGGGTTATAACCTCGTCGTTAACAACCGCTACAACCTTATTAACGGTAGCTGCCTGCGCCGAAGTGCTGAGCATTGTAATCGCTGTTAAAATTATTATAAATTTAATTTTTTGAATTTTTGTCAAGTCCATCCGCAGCCTCTTTCAATATCCTACAGTATAAGTCAAAACCTATCGCGGATATATAGCCGTGTTGCTCTTTGCCTAGCAGGTTTCCCGCCCCTCTTATTTCCAGGTCTTCCATCGCTATCTTGAACCCGGAACCAAGGTCTTTATATCTCTCCAGGGCGTCCAGCCTTCTTTCCGATTCCCTGCTTAATACATGCTCTTTTGGAACAAGAAAATACGCATGCGCCTTATTCGTAAACCTGCCCACCCTGCCTTTAAGTTGATACAGATCAGCAAGGCCAAACATATCCGAGCGGTTAACTATAAGGGTATTGGCGTTAGGTATATCAATGCCAGACTCTATTATAACGGTTGATACCAAAACGTCAATACTTCCTTTCATAAAATCTTTCATTATGATTTCCAGTTCCTTTGGATGCATCCTGCCATGCGCTAAAGCCACATTTGCTTCCGGCGCCAAACCCGATATCCTGGCGGCTATCTTTTCGATGCCTTCTATTCTGTTGTGTATAAAAAATACCTGCCCATTTCTCTTCTTTTCAAAAAGTATCGCCTTTTTTATCAGATTGTCGTCGTATTCCGAGACAATCACTTCTACTGGGAGCCTATTTTGAGGAGGCGTTTCTATGATAGACATGTCTTTCACCCCCATCAAAGACATATAGAGAGTCCTTGGTATAGGCGTCGCGGTGAGCGTCAGGACATCCACTGTAAGCCTGATCTTTTTAAGCTTCTCCTTGTCCTTTACTCCGAATCTCTGTTCCTCGTCTATTATAACAAGCCCTAGATCTTTGAATTTTATATCCTTTTTTAGTATCGCATGCGTGCCTATCAGTATGTCGATAGACCCGTTTTCCGCTTCTTTTAGT
>Ga0172369_10008020_pt1 | contig 12082 bp, 12 predicted proteins | sample LakKiv25m_FD_114539 | JGI IMG/M metagenome (GOLD analysis project Ga0172369, IMG submission 114539) | Freshwater microbial communities from Kabuno Bay, South-Kivu, Congo - kab_022012_11.25m | ecosystem: Environmental > Aquatic > Freshwater > Lake | place: Democratic Republic of the Congo... | reverse complement strand
TCGCCACAGCAGCCATGCACCGACCGCGCATACCGCCACGCCGCCGCCGCCTGCCACCGCCGCGCCCGTCCATTTGGCATTGATGCTCCGTTGTTGCGCCTGCCCATCGGCTACGGAGATCTTGTCGAGATCGTAGCGGCCGTCCGGTACGCGCGTGGCGTCGAGGTCGGTCTGCTGGCCGGACGCCAGGATCGCCAACACGCCCGCGCTGACGACGCCGACGCCACCAAGCGCAACCGCGCCCCATTGCGCCGGTTTGTGCCAGGCCGGCGGCGCGGGTGGCACGGGTTTGTCGACGAGCAGCGGCACGACGACCGGCCCCCGGGGATCGGGCTTGCGGGTGTCCGGCGCGGGCTGCACAGGCTGTGGCTCCAACTGGCGCAGGAGGGCCGTCGCCGTCGCGCGTTCGGGCGCATCCGCAGGTGCAGCTTGCAAAAACGCGCGCAGGTGCGTCGCCGCCGCCTTCGCGTCACCGGCCTCGCGCTCGACCATCGCCGCCTTGACCAGCAGCGCGTGGCGATCGGGGGCCAGGCGCTGCGCTTCGAGGTAGAGCGATGCGGCCAGGACGTGATCGGCACGGGCGCCAGCGCGCTCGGCCTCTGCCGTCTTGTCGTCGGCGCGAATTCCCTGCAATTCCTTGAGATACGCCTGCGCCTTCTGCACGCGCGCCGGGTCCGCCACCGGCAGCGCGAGGAACTGGCGGAAATGCTGCTCGGCACGGTCGAGGTCGCGCGCGGATTGTTCGGTTCGCGCCGCGCCGTAGAGGTAGTTCGGTTCGCTGGCATCGTTGCGCCAGGCTTCGTGGTAGAGTTGCGCGGCTTTCTGCATGTCTCCGGCTTCAAAGGCTTTAGCCGCCTTTTCGGCGAGGGCGGCGGCGGCTCTCTTCTGACGCTCGTCCACGGCGCGAGCCGGGACGGCGGCCAGGCACAGGCACAAGCAGGCGAGTGCCGCGACAGCGCGGGAGGGCAAGCATCTTGGCATCGGCAACCCCAGGCGCGTGGAGACGACCTGGGCGGAATTATAGCTGGTTGGTGCGGCGTTGTCGAGGGCAGTGGCTGGGCTGGGCACGGCTATCGCAAGGTCGGCCGAAAGCGTCCCGGAGCGGCGACTTCTCGTTCCGTCATTCCCGCGAAGGCGGGAACCCAGGCTAAAACACTCAGGAATTTCGCCTGGTCCCCCGCCTTCGCGGGGGTGACGGGACTTGAAGTGCTCCGCTCGCGTGGGACTTTGCGATAGCCCTGCTGGGCTGGGTTCGAACACCGAGGTCTCGGTGCGGCTGAGACTGAGACCGCGAGTGAGACCTCGATGATCGCGGCGCAACTGGACGAATCGTGGTTGGTTGCAGGTGGTTGCGGATCGCGAGGGGGTTGGCATGGTTGTTGCGCTGGAGGCTGTCGCCCCGGCGTGCCAGGTCGGGGACTCGCTGGCGCGGCGTACGCGGGCCGGCGGGACCGACACCAGCGCTGGCGCGATGCGGCGCGAAGGGGGGCCGGGACCGGATTGCCGGGGACCCGGGGCGTGGGCTGCGAGCCGCGAACAGCGGTTGGCGGGCTGCGCGGTGGAGGTGCGCCCGGAGCCAAGGCTCTGTGGCGTCATGGTGGGGCGGGCTTGGCCGGGCGGTTCCCGGCTGTAAGCCGGAACTGCGCCCAGCGTCCGCCGTGCATCCCAAACCCAGCACGCAAGGCTGGCAAGCACCCGCCGCCCGTCGTACCATCCCCGCACCCGCCCGAAACCTCGCCGCCACCAGGACAAACCCATGCCCTTCCCTTTCCCGGTTCGCAAACAACTCCTCGACTTTCCCCGCACATCTGCCACCTGGCTCGCCGGTTCGACACCGCTGGCGGACGAGCACGTCTGCCTCATCCTGCAAGGCGACGGCACGCCGCGGGTGACCGCAGTGCTGGCGACGGCGCCGGACGCGGAGGACTGGCAGCGCTTGTGGCTCTACGCCTTGAAGGGCGAGCGCGGCCAGAAGGCGATGCGGCCGGGCACCGTGCGCGTGTTGGATGCGGCGGTGGCTGCGCACCTGCGGCCCGTGCTCGAACCGCTGAAAATGAAAGTCGAGACCTGCGAGGCGCTGCCGGTGCTGCAGACCGCGCTGGCGCAGCAACGCGGCGAGGCGCCGATGACGGCGGGCTCCACCTGGGCGATGCTGGAGCGGCCGCTCTACCTGGCGGCGGCGGAGTTCGCCAAGCTGCGTCCATGGCGCTATTTCTGGAGCGAGCCGGAGTTCGCGATCAATCTGCCCCATCTCGGTTGGCAGCAGCCGGTGGCGGTGATGATGGGCGGCAACGGGCAGACCTTCGGGCTCGCCATCTTCAAGGATGCGGACGCGCTGCTGCAGGCGCGGTCCACGATCGGTCGCGGCATGCACGGCGAACAGGTTGCCGTGACGTTGGAGTCCAGGCGCGATACGCCGTCCTCGGTGCGCCAACATGCGGAGATGCGCCGCCTTCCCGTGGAGCCTGGCATGTTTCCGCGCTTCGGCCACCGCAGCACGGAGGACCGCCTCCAAGAGACGCGCAGCGTGCTGCACGCCCGCGTGCTGGCCGACAGCCTGCAGGTCGTGACGGCCTGGATGCGCGTGCATCTGTTTCATCGCCTGACGGATTCAGACCTGCCGTTGGACGAGGTCGTGCGCGTGGGCGACGCGGCCTGCGTGCTGCGCAATCCCGAGTCCTGGGGCCAGAATTTCGACGACGACGAGGAAGACCACTTCGACGACGACGAGGCTGCGAACGCGCTCGATGAGGTGCGCATGCACGCGGCGACGACCACCGACCCGGACGTGGTGGCGGCGGCGCGGCGCGAGTCGGCGGTGCAGGAGCTGGAGGAGGTCGCCATTCTGCGCCTCCACACGACATCCAAAGGGATCCTTGACTTGGACTGGGTGCTGGAAGAGGCGACGGAGTTGCGCTTCGTGGCTGATCCGGAGGCCGGTGCCGTCCTCCGGTGCGTGCAGGACGATGAGGACCTGGTTCTCGCGGAGTGCGCGCGCCGTCCCGCGGATGCGGAGCGTTGGCAGTCCGTCGTCACCCAAGCGCAAGACCTCGTGCTCGTGCAGTGGCTGGAGGCGCCCGACGATGATCTCGACGCGGCACATGTGGGTGTGGAGCCTCTGGGGCAGCGGCTGGTGCGGTTGCATCAGTCCGAAGTCCTTCTGGAACTGCCGCATTGAGTGCCCGGGCAGAGACAGGCCGCCGACAGCAGGGCAGCGCGCGGCCGGATTCGCCCGACAGGACCAAGCTCGCGAGACGCGAGGACCTCGACGGCGACAACGACGCGCAGCGGCGCAACTGGCGCGGGCGATAGGGACTCACAAGCTCCACGGCGGTCGCAAAGTCGGACGCGTGAGGAACTTTCCCATGTTCGTCACCCCCGGCGCAGGCGGGAGACCAGCCGAAATTCCTAGGTTTTTTAGCCTGGGTTGCCGCCTTCGCGGGAATGACGGAACGGGGAGCTGTCGCTCCCGGCGCTTTCGGCGGACGTTGCGATAGCCCTGTTACAAGCTCAGATTGCCGTTGACGCGAAGCGCCGCTTCAACTAGCCTCCCGCGCCCGAGAGATCCGTTCACCAGGAACTGGCGGGGCAGCAAGCAAGCACGGACCCCACGCACTGCCACCGCCGCACAGACGCCCAGAGGGCGTGCAAGGACAGAAAGACCCATGGCGCTTCTCGCATTCCAGAAGGCTGACATCGTCGCCAAGCACCAGAAGCACGCGACCGACACTGGCTCGCCCGAGGTGCAAATTGGCCTCTTGACCGAGCGCATCACCTACTTGACCGAGCACTTCAAGGTCCACACCAAGGATCACCACGGTCGCCGTGGCTTGCTGCGCCTGGTCAGCAACCGCCGTGGCTTGCTCGACTATGTCAAGCGTCACGACATCGAGCGCTACAAGGCCATCCTGGCTACGTTCGATTTGCGCAAGTAGGCCTCGCGCCTGCCATCGTCGACTTGCTTGCACCGTGCCACGACGTGTGGCGTTTGCGGTGCGCAGGTTCAAGCGGCGAGGTCCATCCGCGTGACGGTCTGTTCCAGCACGCGCTTCTTGTAACTCCATTCATGACTTGCGGGGCAAGGACATCCGTCCCCGCGCGGAGTTCCCCCATGGCACATGTCCAGAAGACCATCGATTTCGGTGGCAAAGCTTTGACCTTTGATACCGGCAAGATGGCCAAGCAGGCCAACGGCGCGGTCTTCCTCAGCCAGGGCGAGACTTCGCTCTTGTGCACCGTCGTCTCGACGCTGGTCGCCAAGCCGAACCAGCCGTTCTTCCCCTTGTCCTGCGACTACTTCGAGAAGTTCTATGCCGCGGGCCGCATTCCCGGCAGCTACTTCAAGCGCGAAGGTCGCCAGGCCGAACACGAAGTGCTCATCAGCCGCATCATCGACCGCCCGTGCCGGCCGCTGTTCCCCGAGGGGTTCATGGCCGAGACGCAGGTCAACGCGATGGTCGTCTCCTACGACAAGCTGCATGATACCGCGGCGCTGGCTGTGATCGGCTGCTCGGCGGCCCTGGCCATCTCCGACATCCCGTGGAACGGCCCGGTTGCCGCTTGCCGCGTCGGCTACGTCGATGGCGCCTACATCTGCAACCCGACGCCGGCCGAGAAGGCGGGCAGTGCGCTCGACCTCTTTGTCGTGACCGGCCCCAAGGGCATCGTCATGGTCGAGGCCGGCGCCAACTTCGTCAGTGAAGAAGTGATGATCGGCGCGCTGCTCTTCGGTGAGGCGCAGTGCAAGCCCGTCATCGCCGCCATCCAGGCGCTCGCGGCGGAGTGCGGCAAGAAGAAGTTCGAGTTCGTCTCACCAGTGGTTGACGCAGAATTGGAAGCCGCCTGTCGCGAATTCGCCTACGACAAGACCAAGGTCGCGGTCGTCATCAAGGACAAGCACGAACGCTATGCCGCCGCCGGCATGATCAAGGCCGAGACGGTGCAGGCCCTGGCCGACCGCTTCCCGGGCCGCGACAACGACATCAAGGAGATCGTCGGTCACTTCAAGGACGAGATCTGCCGCAAGCAGATCGTCGAAGACCGCTGCCGCTTGGATGGCCGCAAGCTCGATGAAATCCGCAAGATCACCATCGAGACCGGCGTCTTGAAGCGCGCGCATGGCTCGGCGCTCTTCACCCGCGGCGAGACCCAGGCGCTGGTGGCGGCGACGCTGGGCACCGGCCACGACGAGCAGCGCATCGAGACGCTCAATGGCACCGAGCCGCGCCGCTTCATGCTGCACTACAACTTCCCGCCCTTCTCCACCGGCGAGGTCAAGCCGCAGCGCGGTCCCGGCCGTCGCGAGATCGGTCACGGCGCGCTGGCACACCGCGGCATCCAGCCGGCCCTGCCCAGCTTCGAGATGTTCCCCTACATCCTGCGCTCGGTCTCGGAAGTGCTGGAATCCAACGGCTCGTCGTCGATGGCGACGGTCTGCGGCACCAGCCTTGCGATGATGGACGCAGGTGTGCCCGTCAGCAGCGCGGTCGCGGGCATCGCCATGGGCCTCGTGCAGGAAGGCGACAAGTTCGGCATCTTGAGCGACATCCTCGGCGACGAAGACCACTTCGGCGACATGGACTTCAAGGTCGTCGGCAACTCCGAGGGCATCTCGGCGCTGCAGATGGATATCAAGATTGACGGTCTGTCCAAGCAGATCATGCAAGAGGCGCTCGGTCAGGCCAAGGCCGGCCGCCTGCACATCCTCGGCGAGATGAACAAGGCCCTGGCGCGCGAGCGGCCCGAGCTGTCGACCTACGCGCCGCGCATCTTCACCATCCTCATCAACCCGGAGCGCATCAAGGACCTCATCGGTCCCGGCGGCAAGAACATCAAGAGCATCGTCGCCCAGACCGGTGCGCAGGTCGACGTCGAAGAAGACGGCACGGTGCGCGTCGCCGCCATCGACAACGAAGTCGCCGAGGCAGCCATCAACATGGTGCGGGCGTTCACGTCGGAAGCCGAAGTCGGCAAGGACTACGACGGCGTCGTGACGCGCATCGCCGAATTCGGTGCGTTTGTGCGCATCATGCCCGGCACCGAAGGCCTCGTGCACGTCAGCGAGCTGAGCGAGGAGCGCGTCGAGAGCGTCGAGTCGTTCTGCAAGCTCGGCGATGAGATGAAGGTGCGCGTCATCAACGTCGACCGCATGGGCAAGGTGCGCCTCTCGCGCCGCGAGGCCTACGGCGGTGCACCGCGCCCGATGCCGACCCGCGACGGCGGCGATCGCGGCCGCGGTGGCGATCGCGGCCGCCCGGGTGGCGGCGATCGCGGCGGCCGTGGTGGCGACCGCGGCGGCGACCGCGGTCACGGCGGGGGCGATCGTGGCCCGCGCCACGAAGGCGGCGCGCCACAGCGCAGCGAAGGCGGCCAGGAGCGGCGCGAGCGGCGTGAGCGCCCGGCGGAGTAACTTGCTGGAGTAGAGACGAAGAAGCCCGCGCTGGGAGACTGGCGCGGGCTTCTTGGCTCTTGGCTGGTGGGCGGTTCGGGTTCGGGTCCGGTTCCGGGTCCGGGTCCGGGTTCGGGTTCGGGTCCGGTTCGGGTTCGGGTTCGGGGTCCGGTTCCGGTTCGCCAACGGTGCCAAGACTTTGAGTGCAGGCCAATGGCTGAACGCGGCAATGAATTGCCGCGCTACGGTTCCAGAAATCTCTTCGAGATGGAGGAAGTCCTGGCCGGCAGCCACGCGACAAGGCGATGGCTGCGCGCAACGGGACCGGAAGTGTCGGTGGGGCTCAAGCCCCCGCCGGACAGGCGTTGGACCGGCGTTCAGCTACCGCCGCCGCCATTGCCGGTTGAGCCGTTGCCGCCGCCGATCTTGACGAACCTCTGGAAGAACGACTCGACGTAGGCCTTCTTGCCCGGGAACATGGCCAACAGGTTGCCGTACAAGGCGTTGTAGGCGAGCGACCACGCCGCGCGCTCTTTCCTTACCACCGCTTCCGCCTTGCTCTCCGTGGTCTTGGCCGCGTCGAGCCCTGCCAGCGGCTTGGCATACGCGCCCTCCAGCGCGAGGAACTGCGCATGGTACGGCTTGAGCGCGTGCTCCTTGGGCAAATCCTGCAGGTGGATGCCCACGCCCTTGATGCCGGCAAGCAGCTCTGCACCCGAGAGCTTGCGCAGCGCGCTCAAGCCCTTTGGCAGCAGCGCGACATACTGCGGATGCTTCAAGTCCTTGTCGACGAACTTGAGGACGTCCAGATGGAAGGAAGTCAGCACGCCGCCCACCTTGGTGTCGACCTCGACGACGGGTCCGCGCGCCCTGTTGGTACCGTCCTTGGCCGCGACGTGGGCCACATTGGCCGCGCGCAGCTGGTTCAGGCGCACATCGAAGGCCGGCAGCAGGGTCTTGGATTGCTCGTTGGAATTCAGGCGCGATGCGGTGAAACCGCCGTTGTCGAGCATGCGGCCGGTGGGGGTCTTGTCGTTGGGGCGCTGCATGGTTCTCCTTGCGGTCCGGGCATGTGGCCGGGCGAGTTGGGGAACCGTACTGCTGAGGTTGGAGTGCGTCAAGTTTCGGCTGGGAATGTCCTCTGGAGTCCTTCTTGCCTGGGCGGCGCCGACCACTCTGCCATCGAGCGAACACGCCTTGGAGGTTGCGGATTGAGGCGCGCGGAGGGCCGCGGAGCGAAGGGACAAGGCACCTCGGGCGCCGGTATGGAATGCCGGCGCTGCGGTTCAGGATGTCCGCGTTGCGAACGGGACGACACGTGGCCCAGCGGATAGGGCCATGGGATCCTCAAACGCCCGCCAAGCGCAGATGCCAGAAGTTCAGCGCCGCAAACTTGCGCGCCTGTAGCCGATGTACCAGCGGCGCGTCCGTGCTGAGGATCTCGACCTTGCTCTGCGCCACCCGCTCAATCGCGGCATCGGTCAGCCCGAGTTGATGGTAGACGGCCGCGCCGACCGCTTCGCGACTCGGCACGAGCCGCTCATCCAGGTTCGGGATACTGGCAGCAAGGACCTCAAAGAACCGCTCTTTCTTCGCACCGCTGAGCTGGCCGCCCAGGTTGCTGACTTCGGTCAACACGTGTGGCGTCGCCACGAGCTTGCGACGGCCGACGAACCTGCACAGCCACTCGAAGTCCTCGCGGCTAAACTGCTGCGTGTTCTTGAAGCGCAGGGCAAGGTCGCGATCGACGTGGCCAACGAGATAGAGCAGGAGCAGGTTGGTGTCGACGAGCAGCGCGCCCGCTTCAGGCGCAGGCATCACTCGACCTGACGAATGCGCATCGCCTTGACCTCGCCGTTCTCGGCGTTGACGACGAAGCGCTTGTAGATGCGGTTGGAGCCGAGGTTCGGCGGCAGCATCCCGCCGAGGCCCGGCGGCAACAGTGCCGACTCGAAGGGCTGCAACCAGCTCACCGTGATCTGCCAGTCGGCGTCGTCGCGCTCGACCTCATCGACGCGCGGCGCCTGGACGGCCTGTTCGCCGTACACGTCGCGAGCGAATTCGAGTGCCTTTGCCGCTGCTTGCTTGATCGTGACCATGGCTCGCCTCCGGCGGGAAGCATACGGCAGCGGCGCGGGGTCGTCACGTCCGCTGGCAACGGTCCGTGGCCGCGGGGCCTTGGAATGTGGTGTGTCTGCAGGTTGCTTTCTCATCGTGAGGCTCCAGGGCGTGGCGCGTGTGCGTGCCACAGGAGTGATCGCTCGATCTCGGGAAAAGTGGCGGGGGGAAGCAGAAGTTTGTTCCGGAGGACGCTCGCTGCTGCGCGCCGCCAAGCGACGGTGCGCGAGATGCCGCGCAGGGTGGCCCACCGGGTCGCGCGAGATGCCGCGCAGGGTGGCCCGCGAGAATGAATTCTCGCGCTACGGTTCAAGAAACCTCTTCGAGGTTGAGGCAGGCCTGGCCGGCAGCGCAGCGGCGCAACGTCAAGATGACGTCCCTACCGCGTCGCGTCGGCCTCTGTGCCCGCCTGGTAGATCAGCGGCCGGTAGCGCGGTGGCGGCACGCGGCGCCCCGACGCCTTGGCCGCCTCGATCCACGCGGCCTTTGCAATCTGCACTTCGTGCAGCGCCTCCTCCGGCGTGGCGCCGAACGCAGAGCAAGCGGCGAGGTCGGGAACGTCAGCGATCCAGCCGCCGTCTTCTTCGCTGTAGAACACATTGAGATGGTAGTCGCGCATCGTGGTTGCTCCTCGGGCCTCGAGCCTATTGTGCCATGTTGAGGCCGTACTTTTCGACCAACTGCAGGAACTGCCGGATCTGGTAGGGCTTGGCCTCGCCGTTGCAGTCCTGCAGGTTCACCATCTCGGGCAACGCCGGATGTCCGTAGACGTGGTGGCTGCCGCGCACGCGCAGCTCCACGAAGGCGAAAGCGCGCACCAGATCGTCGAAGTCACGGAAACTCACGTTGTGCAGCGCGCCGGTGGCTAGCTTGCGCAAGAGGATCTTCCGGTTCATGGCAACGGCTCCGCGAAGGCCAGGACGGGATGGTAGCACGGGTCGCGGGGGCGGTGCAGGCGTGCCGCTGCGCAGGCGCGGTGAAGGCAGTGCCTGGTTACGGCTTGCGGACGGCGCAGCGGAAGCCGCCGCTGCCCGGCAGTCCAGACCAATGCGCGGCAAATGCGCCAGCGCCCGCGCCGTCATCATACCGCCCACCACGACGCAACGACGATGGCCCGTTTTGGCCGCACGGATTGCCGGAAGAGGCGGACACTAAGTCATCGGCAGCAAAGTAGGAATAGGAGCCGCACTTCGAACCGCTCTCACCGCCGAAGCCCGGACCCCAGGGCCTGAATGCGCTAACGTACGTGACGCCGATGCTCCACTCGTCGGTCAACTCATCGATGTTGCCGATGCCGTCCTCCACGCCCCAGCGCGACACACACTTCGTGGCGCCAAGCCCTGTCTTGCGGTCGCCACTCGAGTTCGTGTTGCAACTGCCATCAGCGCCGTCGTTAGCGCCGGGATCGATCGTCCCCGCTACGGCCGCCTGCCACTCCGCGTTGGTGATGAGGTGCTTGCCCGAGAGTGCGCACGCCGACTGGGCTTGAAACCAGGAGACGTAGCTCGGCTGGACTCCCTTGATCGAGCACGCGTAGAGCGGCGTTGTCGCCGAGCCGTTCACCGGAAAAATGGTCGAATTGAAGCCAGCCGTCACCTGGTATTGACCATAGCCTGCAGGCAGCCCCGGGCCCGCCACATCCACCGCCGCCTGCAACGCAGCGCAGTCCACGGGCGTGCCGTCGTTGCGGCCCCAGATGCTCGCCTCATACTTGTCCACGCAGACGTCGCCCACGACCACCATGCCCGATGGACAGGGTTTGGGCGCCTCCAGCGCTGCAATCTTCGCCTCCGCAGCGTTCAGCCCCGCGTACAACTGCTGGAACTGCTGGTTGAAGGCCGACGAGGAGATGACATCGCCGGCCTTGAACGTGTTGGGCGGCGTCGCGGCGGTCGCGTAGAGCGCGCCCGCTGCCGCAAGGACGCCGATGCCCGCCAGGACCGCGCCGCGCTTTCCGCCGAGGACGCCGCGGATGGCACGCACGATGCCCTCATCGATGTGAATGTGGATGTCCATGATCTCTCCCTCAAGGTCCGAAGGTCGATTGGTCCATGATGGCCTTGTCCCACGACTGGCAGATCGCCGCCGAGAACGTGAACACGCATGTGCCGCTGGCCGGGCTGCAGGTGTCGATGGTGCACGCGTCGCCATCGTCGCACTGCTTGCCGGCGCAAGGGTTGGTGGCAGTTTCGACGTCAAATAGCGAGTCTGGCTCCGCGTCCGTGACGACCACATCGGGCACATCGGCCGCGAGGACATCCGGCACGTCCGCTGCAGCGTCGTCGGGCGCGTCCGGCTGGGCATCGATCGCATCGTCCTGCACCGCCAGCGTGTCTGCGTCGCCAAGACTGGCCGCGTCGACACCAGCGTGGACGTCGACAAAGACCTCAGCCCCCGCATCAACGAGTGCATCCAGAGCGATCTCGCCAGGCGCGTCGCCATCCTCAACCGCGCCGACATCCCCCGCCACATCCGCCCGCTGCTCCGAGCGGAACTTTGCGCGACCAGGCAGATCTGCCCCGCACGCCGCAGCGATCAGCAATAGCCCCAGTATCACCATGTTCGTCACCCCCGCGAAAGCGGGGGCCCAGGCTAACCGCGCCAGTAGCCTGGGTTCCCGCTTTCGCGGGAATGACGATGTGGAGGGTCCGTACGCTCTCTCGCAACAGCCTCTTTCGCAGGAATGACGAGCGGTGGATGCGCTGTCGGGGCCGCATTGCTTCTTCGGACTTCGCGTTACGCTTGGCTTCATCCCCACCTCAAAACCGCGCAGCAAGGCCAGCCCCCATCGGCGCCGGCACCAAGGCTGCCCGCGCGCCTGCCGGCGAATGCCACAGTTGCCAACCGCCGACTGCCGCCGCCGCGACGCCGATGCCGCCCAGGACGCCGGCCCAGATGTTGCGGCTGCGGATGTCGGCGTTGCGCTGCGTCGCCGCGCTGTAGCTCACGCCCTCGACCAGGCCAGACCTGGCATCGAGAGCCACCTGGCTTTGCAGATCCGCCCTGTCCACCGCCGCCCAGATGCCGAGGCCGAGCCCTGTCGCCGCCAGCGCCGCGCCCGAGGCCACGAGCACGTAGCCGAGCGTGCGCGACGGCGCTTGCACTTCCGCGGGTTTGGCGACCATGACCGGCGGCTGCGGCGAGGGCGCCGCTACCGCCGGCTTGTCGACGACAACCACGGACTTGGGCGGCTCGACCGGCTTCTGCGGCGCCTTGTCTTCCAGCGCCGCCAGATGCTCGCGCGCCTCGGCGATGCCGCTCGGGTCTTTGGCCAGACTCAGGTACAGCCGAAACAGCCCCGCAGCGTCGCCGCACTTACCGGCGCTCTCGTAGGCGCGGGCGGCATTGAACACGGCGTCCGGTTTGTGCGACTTGGCGTAGGCCTGCATGAACAGCTTGGCGGCGACCTCGAAGTCGCCGGCGCGAAAGCTCTCGACAGCGAGTTGCGCAGCGGTCTCGGCTTGCGTCGGAGCGGCCGCGGCAAAGGCGGGTGCAGCGAGGCTGACCGTGACGAGCACCGCGCAGGCGGCAAAGGTGCGCCAAGGCTGCATGAACCGGCTGAAAAGGAGCGTCCCC
>Ga0172369_10008016_pt1 | contig 12085 bp, 5 predicted proteins | sample LakKiv25m_FD_114539 | JGI IMG/M metagenome (GOLD analysis project Ga0172369, IMG submission 114539) | Freshwater microbial communities from Kabuno Bay, South-Kivu, Congo - kab_022012_11.25m | ecosystem: Environmental > Aquatic > Freshwater > Lake | place: Democratic Republic of the Congo... | reverse complement strand
CGCAGGCAGCGCCGCGCGGGACGGACTGCCCATCCCACCCGTTCCAGCAGGCCCCCCCCGAAAACCGTCCCCGGGTCGGAAGGGCACGCGGCCCGAGGGCGAGCGCTTGCCGGCTGGCTTTGGCTCCGGTACTGTCGAACGCAAGGTGACGGCCCCGCGTACCATCGCCAGGCAGCCACGCCCGGGGGCGGCGAGCCGCGTCCAGGTGGCCGGTTTCGTGGCGTCCCTCGTGGCCGCGCCCGTGCCGTGCCTCGCCGCGACCTCCCGCCAGTACACGCTGAGCCTGCTGCTGTTCGCGCTGCCGGGTGCGGTCATCCTGGCCTGGTTCGCGCGCACGCCCCGGCACGAAATCGGGCGCTCGCGCGGCGCGTTCGCGCTCACGCTGGGCGTGCTGGTGCCCATGGGGCTCGTGCTGGACCTGCTCTTCGCCCGGTTCTTCTTCACGTTCGAGAACCGCACGGCCGTGCTGGGCTGGGACGTGCCCTCGCTCGCGCTCTCCGGATGGGACCGGGCGCACCCGATTCCGGTCGAGGAATTCGCGTTCTACGTGCTGGGGTTCCTCGCGATGCTTCTATTCTATATATGGGCCCGCGAGGATTTCCTGCGCCCGTGCACGCCTGCGCCGTCGCCGGCTCCGGAGCACGTGGTGCGCCTGGCGTGCGCACCGGCCGCGGCTGCGGCTGCGCTTCTGGGCGCCGCATGGCTCTACAAGTCGCAGGTCGCGCAGGAGCCCGGTTTTCCGGCCTATCTGGCGTATCTGCTCGCCGTGCCGTTCCTCGTGACTTTCACGCTGCTGCGGGTGGCGGCGCCGCTCGTGAACTGGCAGGCGTTCGCGCTGACGCTCTCGTGGGTGCTGGGCGTCTCGGTGCTGTGGGAGGTGTCGCTGGCGGTGCCCGGCGGATGGTGGGGCTACCGCGCCGAGGCCATGTCGGGCCTGCGCATCGCGGCCTGGCACGGGCTGCCCGTCGAGGCCGTGCTCGTGTGGTTCCTGGCGGCGCTCGCGACGGTCGTGCTCTTCGAGGCGTCGCGCGCGTTTCTGCACCATCCGGATCCCGTCTGGCGCCGGCGGCTCTTCGGACCCGGCGCACGGAGCCGTGCATGAGCGCTTCCGCTGAGATGATGCGCGGGGCCGGCAGGAGGATCGACCGCTGGTGGGACCGGCTCATCGAGCCGGTGCGGCCCATGGGTCCGGACGAGCGGCGCATCGCCCGGCGCATGTCGGCGATTCTCTACGGACTCGTGCCCGTCTACGGGGTCATCGTGCCCCTGTCGGCGTGCGTGCGCCGGCAGCCCATGGGGTGGTCCGAAGCCCTGCTTGGCATCGTGCCGCCCATGGGCGCCGTCGGGTGCGTGGTGCTCGCCCGCCGCGGCCGGGGCGTGCTGGGGTCGTGGCTGCTCGCCCTGCTGGACGTGGTGTCGGGCATGGGCGTCGCGCTCGAGGAGGACGATCCGCTGCGGGCGGTTTCCACCGTCTTCTTCGTGCTCACGGGCGTCGTGTACGCCGCGTACCTGCTCTCGGTGCGCGCGACCGTGGCGATGTCCGCCGTCGCGCTGGCGGCCCTCGCGGTGTTCGGCGCGCTGCACCCTGCGCTGCACGCCACCGACCTCGTGCTGGCGGGCTCGGCCTTCGTCCTCATCTCGACCGTCGTGGCCATGGGCACGGAGCTTCGCGAGGAGTACGTGCGCGAAATCCAGGCCCGCAAGCGCGAGGCCGACGACAGCGCGGCGCGCATGCGGGCGATCATGGACGCGTCGCCGGACGCCATCGTCACGACCGACTCGACGCTGAGGGTGGTCGAGTGGAACCGCCAGGCCGAGGGCGTGCTGTGCCGCACGCGCGAGGAGGCGCTGGGGAGCGGGCTGCCGGACCTCGTGCTCGCGCCGGACCACCGCGCCTCGCTCAAGGACGCCTTCTTCCGGCACGCCGCGGGCCTCGAGCGCGGCCCGTTCGAGATCCAGGCGACCGACGCCCGCGGCAGGTCATTCCCCGTCGAGGTCTCGTTCTCGCCCGCGGGCAGCGGCCCGGACTCCGGCTGGATATTCTTTCTGCGCAATATATCGGAGCGCAAGCAGCTTCAGGCCGAGCGCGTGCTCAACGACCGGCTGGCCACCGTGGGGCGCCTGGCGGCGAGCGTCGCCCACGAGATCAACAACCCGATGACGTACGTCATCTCGAACCTGGAGTATCTGGACGCCAAGGCGCCGGAGGAGACGCCGGAGGTGGCGGCCTCGCGCGACTCGCCGCGCCACGTGCTGCGCGAGGCGCTGGGGGGCGCCTACCGCGTGCGCGACATCGTCAAGGACCTGCGCACGTTCGCGCGCCGCGACGGCGAGGCGCTGGCCGCCGTGGACGTGCGCGACGTGCTGGAGCAGGCCGTGCGCCTGTCGCGGGTCGACCGGCAGGCCCCCACGAGGCTCGTGCGCGAGTACGACGACGTGCCGCGCGTACACGCGAACGACGGCCGGCTGTCGCAGGTGTTCGTCAACCTGCTCGTGAACGCGTCGTCGGCGCTGCCGAAGGACGCGCGCGGCGAGATCCGGCTGCGCATCCGCCGCGAGCCGGACGGCCGCGTGTCGGTGCAGATCCGCGACAACGGGCCGGGCATCTCGCCGGAGGACCGGGAGCGCCTTTTCGCTCCCTTTTTCACGACGAAGACGGCCGGAGAAGGCACGGGGCTGGGGCTCTTCGTGAGCCTGAGCATCATGCGGGCGCTGGGCGGGGATCTGCTCGTGGACAGCGAACCGGGGCGGGGCGCGGCTTTCACGGTGCTGCTGGCCGCGGCGCAGGGAGCCGCGGACAAGCCGGTCGAGCAGCCGTCCGGCCCCGCGCCCGCGGGGCTGCGCATCCTGGTCGTGGACGACGACCCCGGGGTGACCGCGGCGCTGCGGCGCAGCCTGCCGGGCCACGAGATCACCGAGGCGCTGGGAGGTACGGAAGCGCTTGTGTTGTGCCGCGCGCGGACCTTCGACCTCGTGCTCACCGACCTCGTGATGCCGGGCATGTCGGGCGCGGAGCTGGCCGGGCGCCTCGCCGCCGAGGGACTGGTCCCCGACGAGCGCATCGTGATCATGACCGCCGCGGCGCAGCAGCCCGAGCACGAAAGCGCGATCGCGCGGCGGCCCGATCACGTGCTGGAGAAGCCGCTGGACCCGCGCAGGGTCGATGCCGTGCTGCGCCGGGTCGCGCAGACGCTGCCGCCCGCCCGCACCGGGTAGCGCAGCGGGGGATGCGCGCCGACCTGCGCGACACGACGCCGGCGGTTCGCCCCGTCCTCGTGCGGCGATTCACCCGGCACGGACGTTCCTCAGCCGCATTCCGCCGGGGATTCTGAATATCCGCGGCGCACGCTCTCCCGCCCGGTTCCGCTCGACGGGCGGCAGCGCACGGCGGTATCCTGCATCCATCGGCTGCGCCCCCCGGCGCATTCGCTTCGTTGCACGCACGTGCGACGCCGACCGTGGTTTCCGCCGCGGGAGGGCTGCGATGCGGCTCGAATATCTGGCGCCTCTCGTGGCCCTGGCCGCGTCCTGCGTGCCCAAGCTGGAGGTCCCGCCGGGGGCCAGGGTCGGGTGCAGGACCGACGCGGACTGCCCCGAAGGCTTCCAGTGCAGCACGGACATACAGCGGTGAATCGCCCTCGTGCGCACGGACAAGGAGGGCGCCGCGCTGGACGGATCGCCGGTCCTGACGCCCCCCGCGGGACGTGCGGGAACGGTGTTCCGGCTGGTTTTCAAGGTCACGGAGCCCCTTGCCGCCGACCCGACGGTCGCGTTCCGGGCGCCGTCGGCGGGCGTCGGCGTGCGCACGTTCGCGCTGGAAGGCGGTGAAGGTCTGGAATACCGCTACACCTACGCGGTGGCCGGCGACGAGGGCGAGGGGGCCGCGCCCGTCGAGGTGCGTCTCATCGACGCGTCCGGGAACATCGCCGAACGGCTCGCCGCGGGCACGCTCCGGTTCGACTTCACCGCCCCGTCGGTGGCGCCGGTAGCCGACCCGGTGAATCCGACCGTCGCGAAGGACGGCACCGCGGTCACCGTCCGCCTGGGAGCGAGCGAGACGCTGGGGGCGCCGCCGCGGGTGCGGGCCGGCACCGTGGCAGGCGCTATGCAGGAGGGCTCCGGTCCTCCGTGGAGCGGGCCCTTCGCGTTCACGGTGGTCGTGACGAAGGCGGAGCTGGCCGACGGCGACGTGCCCGTCGTCGCGCGGCTCGAGGACGAGGCCGGAAACGTCGCGCAGGCCGCGCCGGTGGGCACGCTGCACTTCGACACGGTTGCGCCCGCGCTTGCGCAGGAGCCCGAGCCCGGAGCGCCGATCCTGCGTCCGGACGACGTGCTGAGCATCGTGCTGCGCTTCACCGAGGAGCCCTCGGGGGTGCCCGTCGTGGCGATGCAGCGCGGCGAGGAGCCTCCCGTCGCGCTCGAGAGAATCGTGTCGGCGCCGGTGGTGAACACGTTCGTACACCAACTGCGGGCCGGCGAGGACGGGGACTGGGTCGTGTCGATGTCGGGGCTGACCGACGCGGCGGGCAACGTGCAGGACCCGAATCCGCGCGAGCTCCGGCGGCTGCAGGTGGACGGCAGGGCGCCCGCCATCGTCGGCGGGGCACCGACTCCGCCCGGCCAGGACTTCTACAAGGCGGGCGACGTGCTGCGGGTCGCTTTCACGGCGGACGAGCCCGTCGCCGAGCCGGAGCTGTTCGTGAAGCTGGACGGCGGGCGCCGCGTGGACCTCGCGAAGGAATCCGAAGAGCCCGCGGTGCTTCCCGACGGGAGCACGGGGATTTCGTGGGCGTTCTCGCACACGATCACCGAATGGGACGAGGAGGGGACCGGCCAGATCACGTTCTCCCTGGCGGACGCGGCCGGAAACCGCGGCGGCCCGTGGACCCTCGGGCCCGTGACGATCGACCGGACGGCGCCGGTGCTCGCCGAGGCCGGGCTTTCGGCCAGTCCGGCCTCGCCGGTCCCGCTGGGCGCCAACCTCGTGGTCACCGCCACCGCCGTCGAGACGCTGTCCGCCGCGAGCCTCGTGTCGCAGCCGGCGCTGCCGCTGGGCGAGGCGATCGTGTCCGGAAGGACCGCGATCTGGAGCGGCGTGGTGACGGGCGCGTACGCCAGCGGGACGTACGTGGCGACGCCGACGATCACGGATCGAGCCGGAAACACGACGATCCTGTCGCCGCTCGAGGTCGTGCTGGACACCGATCCCCCGACGGTGCTGGAGGGGTACTCCGTCGGGCCGTCGCCCGTGGCGGCGGACGCGACGGTGCGGGTCGAGTTCACCATGTCGGAGCCGACGGGAGCGGACGGACCCGTCGTGCGACTCGGCGGCGTCGAGATGGACGCGCAGACCGACTCGACGGACACGCGTTTCGTCTTCGCGCACGTCGCGGCGGCGACGGAGAATTCAGGTGCGAAGCCCGTCGCCGTGCGACTGACCGACGCCGCCGGCAACGCGACGACGACGAGCCTGGGCAGCGTCGTGTACGACTTCGACGCGCCGCGGCTCGCCGAAGCCGACATCGCGGTGTCGCCCCGGTCCCCGATTCCGCTGGGCGCCAACCTGACCGTGACGGCGACGGCCGGCGAGCCGATCGCCTCCGCGGAGCTGTCGCCCGCGTTCGCGCTGTCGCTCGGAACGCCCCTGATTTCAGGCCGATCCGCGATCTGGAGCCATGTCGTGACGGAGTCCGACCCGTCCGGTCCCTTCGACGTGACGGTGACGGTGACGGACCTCGCGGGCAACCGCGCGACGGCGACGCGGACGGCCGCGGGGACGCTGGACACGAGCGCCCCCCATGTGCTCGCGGGCGCGACCGTCGCGCCGTCCATGGTCCGCGACGGCGCCACGGTGACCGCCGTCTTCGCAGTGTCGGAGGAATCCGTCGCGCAGCCGGTCGTGACGCTGGGCGGCGTCCCGATGGAGCTGGATTCCGAGGCTTCCGCGGGGACGCGGTACGCGTACTCGCACGCGGTCCGGTCGTCCGAGGGCACGGCGGCCAAGCCCGTGCTTGTGAAACTGACCGACACCGCGGGCAACACCACGACCACCGCCATCGGGACGGTGGTCTGCGACTTCACGCCCCCCGCGCTGACGGCGGAGGCAGTCGTCGCGACGCCGGCCTCGCCGGTGGGGCTCAACACGAACCTCGTGGTGACGGCGACGGCGGACGAGCCGCTGGGCGCCTACGCGCTGCTGGAAACCGTGCCGGCGCTCGCGATGGGGGCGCCGGTGGTCTCGGGCAGGTCGGTGCTGTGGAGCCGGCTGGTCGCGGCGGGGGACGCCGCCGGCTCCTTCGACGTGACGGTGACCGTCGAGGACCTCGCGGGAAACCGCACGACGGCGACGAAAACCGCGGCGTTCGTGCTGGACACGAGTGCGCCGCGGGTGGCCGGCGAGCCGCAGGTCGGGCCGTCGCCGGTGCGGGCCGGGGCGACGGTCTCCGCCCGGTTCGAGACGACCGAGGACATGGAAATCGCGCCCGTCGTGACGGTCGGCGGCGTCGCGATGGCGCGGGACGAAGACTCGACCTCGCGGCGGTTCGCGTTCACCCTCACGCCCGAAGGCACGGAGGGCTCGGGGGCCAGGCCGGTGGTCGTCGTGCTGACGGACCGCGCGGGCAATTCGACGACGACCCCGCTGGGCCTGGTCCGCTTCGACTTCGACCCGCCGGCGCTGACGCCGGACGATGTCGCGGTCTCTCCCGGTGCGCTCCTGGGCCTCGGCGTCAGCCTCGTGGTGACGGCGACGGCGGACGAGCCGCTGGAGACGGCGACAATCGGAGCAGTGCCGGAGCTCGCGTTCGGGGACGCCCTGATTTCGAGCCGATCCGCGATCTGGAGCCACGTGGTCGCGGCCGCCGACGCGGCGGGAGTCTACGACCTTGCGGTGACCGCGAGCGACGCGGCGGGCAACACGACGACAGTGACGAAGACGGTAGCGTTCACGCTGGATACCACCGTTCCCGAGGTGCTCGCGGGAGCGGCCGCGGGGCCTTCGCCGGTCGGGGACGGCGGCATGGTGCAGGCGGCGTTCGACACCTCCGAGCCGATGACCCGCGACCCGTCGGTGACCTTGGGCGGGGCGGCGATGGCGAAGGACGCGGGGCGCTCGACGGACACGCATTTCGTCTTCACGCACGTGGCTGCGGCGCTGGAGGGGTCGGGTCCGCGCACCGTGCAGGTTTCGCTCGTGGACGCGGCCGGCAACCTGTCGTCGGGGCCGATCGGGACGGTCGTGTACGACTTCGACGCGCCCGTGCTGGGCGCCGCCGAAGTGGTCGTCACGCCGCCGTCCCCCGTCGGGCTCGGCGCGAGTCTGCGCATCAGCGTGGCTGCGACGGAGCCGTTGGGCAGTGCGGAGCTCGCGACGGCGCCCGCGCTCGCCATGGGCGAGGCGGTGATTTCCAACCGGACCGCGCTCTGGAGCCGGGTCGTCTCGGCCTCGGACCCTGAAGGCACCATTGACATAACTATCACGGTGGAGGATTTGGCGGGCAACCGGACGACGGTCGGGAAGGCGGCGGCGGTGGTGCTCGACACCGGCGCCCCGGTCGTCTCCGACGCGGTCGTCGGGCCGTCTCCGCTGCGGGACGGCGCGACGGTGACCGCGACGTTCGACGTGTCCGAGGCGCCCGCGGCGGATCCGCAGGTGACCGTCGGGTCGGCCGCCATGCGGAAGGGCGAGGCCTCGACGGCGACCCGTTTCGTCTACACCCATGCGGTGTCGGCGACGGAGGGCTCGGGCCCGAAGCCCATCGTCGCGCGGGTCGTCGACGCGGCGGGCAATGCGGCGACCGCCGCGCTGGGCTCCGTCGTGTACGACTTCGACCCGCCGCGCCTGACGGCCGACGACGTGTCCCTGAGTCCTCCGTCGCCGGTCGGACTCAACGCGAACCTGACCGTACGGGCGGTCGCCGACGAGACGCTCGGGGCCGCCACGCTGGTCGCGGACGGCGCGCCCGACTTCGGAAACGCGGTGCTTTCCGGCCGGGGCGCGATCTGGTCGCACCTGGTTACGGCCGGGGACCGGGGCGGCACGTTCGGCCTCGCGGTGACGGTGGAGGACCTCGCGGGCAACCGCACGACGGTGAAGTCCAGCGCTCCCGCGTACGGCGGACCGAACATCGTGTCGTAGGGCGGCGAGGGCGTGAACGGACAGTGGACGTCGTATCCCTGCAGCAGCAGGAACATCCTGCGGCTCCGGTTCTCGTCCACCCACTTGACGGCCCAGGGCACGAGCTCCTCGACGCCGACGTAGGCGCTGGGACCCGCGTTGGGCCTCGCGTCGCGCGAGAGGATGCCGTGCGCGGCGAACGACGCCTCGTCCAGGTACACGTCGTAGCCGCGGCTGAAGTTGTAGATCCGGCTGTAGTCGGCCCCTCCGGTGAAGCCGGCGGACGCGTATCCCGCCGGCTTCATCAGCGACGAGAGCGGCACGACCTCGTCCGACAGGCGCGGTTTGTCGTCGCGGCTCATCAGACCGTGGGTGTAGGGCTGCAGGGACGTGTGGAGGCTCGTGGCGACGGGCAGGGTCCACGACGCGGGTGCGAATGTGTCCTGGAAGACCAGGGCGTCGGCGAAGAAGCGCTCGAGGTTCGGCGTCGTCGGGCGGGCGTAGCCGTAGGCAGTCAGGTGGTCCTGACGCAGGTTCGTCAGGTCGATGATGACCAGGTTGCACCCCGGGCATGCCAGCTCCCCGGGCGTCCACCGCGGCAGCACAAGGCCCGGCGCCGCGACGGAGGTCCGGGAGTCCGGCGTGCGCGGGCCGCGGATCGCAAGGCCGATCGCGATTCCGACGGCGCACGCCGCGGCCGCGATCAGGATGCTCGCGACGCGCTGTGTCATCGGCCTGCGGCACCCCGACCTGCCGCCGCCGTTTCCCCGCGTGCGGAGAGCGCCTCGCGCAGCACCCGTCCCTGGACGTGCGCCGGCACGCGCTCGCCCATCAGCGTCAGAATCGTCGGAAGCTGGTCCACGTGTGAAACCGGCTCGGACAGCGCGAAGCCCCTTCTCACGCCCGGGCCCGCGATCGCAAACGGCGTCCACATGCCTCGATTCGCCTGCGGATCCACGGCCTGCTTGTACCCCGACACCAGCGGCGTCGAGAAGAGCGCGAGGTCCGGCGTCACCTCCTCCCACCACTGGTACCCGGCGGCCGCCTCCAGCACCAGATCCCCCACGCGGTCGTCGGGCAGGTCCAGGAAGCGCGGCGCGTCCTCCCGGCGCACCGCCCGCACCAGCGGGGCCGTGCCGTCCTCGTCGCGAAGCTCTCGGATCGCGTGCACGACCTCGTCGCGCAGCGCCTCGTACGCGGGGCCGGAACCGCGCTTCCACGCGCCCGCCAGACCGTCCGGATTCACGTAGACGTAGGCCATTTTCAGGTACACGACGCGCGTCTTCTCCCAGTCGATCGCCGGCTGGCCCGTGGCGGCGTCGACGCGCGACGACAGCCACCCCTTGCGCGCGAACAGGTTGTTGAGGCGCACCTGCCTCCTCAGTCCAAGCACGCCGTGATCCGACGAGAACGCCACGAGCGTGTCGGGGCCTGCGTGCGCCAGCGCCTCCCCGAGAATCGCGTCGACTCCGCGGTACATCTCCAGCACGTCCTTCCATGCACCGGCCTCCTGCGCCGGGTCGCGTCCCGGATGGCCGGGCTCGACGTGGCGCATCCACCAGCGCGACTCCAGCATCAGGTTGGGCGTGTACGTGTCCTGCAGGAAAACGTCGGGCTTGTACAGGTCGAAGACCGCTGCGGTCGCCCGCTTGTGCCAGGCGAGGCTGTCCATCGCCTCTTCGCGGAAGGTTTCCCGGTCCTCGTCCTCGTACACGAGCTGCGCAGGCCAGTTGTCCGCGAAGTCGACCATGGGGCCGGCACGCTCGACGAGCTGCGCCGCGGTCTCCGGCGGTTCGGCGAGCAGGCGGTTGACGTTGTCGAAGAACACGCGGATGCGGAAATTCCCCGTGTCGGGCCACAGCTTGACCACCTTGACGCGCATGTGCGACGCCACCGGCTGGTCGCGCCACTTCAGCACGACCTCGATCCAGTCGCTCCAGCGCCCCGGGGCGAGCCGGAACAGCGGCCGGCTCCGGTCGAGCGCGAACGCGACCTGGTCGTAGCCCGCGCGCCCGTCGTCGGTCGAGTCGACGACCAGCGCGTGCAGATCCAGGCCGTGCGCCGACAGGGTCGCCTCGAGCGGCGGGCCGAATCCGAGCTCGCCGCCCCAGCCGGCGGCAGGCCGTTTCTCGACGAAGCGGGTCAGCTTCTCCCCGAGGAAGAAGAGCCGGAACGCCCTGCCCGCGGCGCTGCGCAGGGGAAGAAGGTCCGACGGCTCGAAGAGAATCGCCGGCGTGTCCGCGCCCCAGCCGCCCCAGCGGCCGCGGATCGTGATGCCGTGATCCAGCTCCGGCGGCGTCGAGCCCGGAATCGACAGCAGCACGGTGCGGCGCGAAGGGTTCTCGAGCAGCTTCCAGATGGGCGCCACGCGCTTGGCGGGGGCCGAGAAGCCGCCGAGCGAGGGCTTCTCCAGCGGCGCTCCCTCGGTGTGCATCGGCCCGTCCGACACTCCGTGTACGGCCGGGTAGGTGCCGGTCAGCAGCGTCGCGAAGTTCGTCGGCGTGTGCGACGGGAACACCGGCACCGAGTATCCCCACGTGCCCTGATCCATCATCCGCTTCAGGTTCGGGAGCTTCCCTTCGCGCGCCCAGTCGAACACCCGGAACACGTCGGGCTCGGCGCGCAGGCCGTCGGGAATGAACCAGTAGAGCCGGGCCGCGCGCGGCGGCGCGCCGGCCGGCGCCGGTCGCCGCGAAAGCACCAGTGCAGCGGCCACGATGGCGGTCAGCACGGCCGCGCCCGCCACGGCGATCCGGCGGCGGCTCACAGACATCGGAACGACTCCAGGACGGCGGAGATGCCTGCCGGCGTCCCCGCGGGGACGAAATGCTCGATCCGCGCGAGCCGGCGACTGTTCTCGCAGTAGAATAATCCAATGGACGCGCGGTACCGCACGAGCTCGTCGGCGCAGACGCCGTAGCCGAGTCTCTCGCTCGCAGGCAGAGAGAACACCGGGCCCGCCGGCGCGTCGGTGCGCACCGGGTGGAACCTCGCGGGGCACCAGGTCTGGCGCGTGAGGAACTCGGGATACGGCGGGAGCTGCGGCTCCACCAGGTTCTCCAGCAGCGCCTGATGGCCCGCCCTCTGGCTCCGCGCCTGTTCCGGGCCCACGTTCTCGGTCACGCGGATTCTCAACGTCTCCCCCGCGCGCCGGGCCAGAAGACGGCCTTGCGGGGCGTCGCCGGCTTCCGGCACGAAGCCGCGCCCGCCGTCGAGGCGGAACCCGTGGCGCTCGGCGAATCGGTCCACCGGATCGCGAACGCACGCCCCGCCGGAGCATGTCGCGGCTGCGAGCAGCATCGTCGCCACGGTGGTCGGCATCGGACCCGTCGCTGTGGCGCGCCGTGCCTGCACCTGCGGCAGGGCACGCGCGTGCGAGCCGGCTTTCGCCTCCACCCCTACCAGCCGGGCGCCCGGGGCGCAACGAGGCGGCCGCCGTGCGCGTCCGCGCAGCCGTTGACGCGCCCGCGCACCCCGAGGCACGATCCGATCGCACCCGAGGCTGCCGCGACGATGGCTGCCCGCGCCGTCGCGCGGAGGAAGAATGAAGCGGACCGTGGCACTTCCGGCATTTCTCGCGGCCGCGCGCGCCTCGGCGGCACCGGGCTTCTCGGTGAAGCTCGGCCTCGCGTCCCCGTTCGCATCCTTCGAGAAGGCGTCCGTGCGGCTGGTTCCCATGGCCGGGTGGCCGCTGGGCGCAGGGTTCTCGTTCGGCGCCGGCGCAGGTCTGGACGTCCCGCTGGCGGCACCGGTCGCTCGTGGCGCCGCGCGTCGACTCCGGCCTGACGCTGAGGCTGGCCGGCCCCGTCGCGCTCACGGGCGGCATCGGCTACCAGTTCAACCCGGCCCGGGACGGCAGGGCGCGCTCGCATGCCGTCGGTCCGAATCTCGGTCTCCTCGTCGGGTCGGGCAGCCTGCGGGTGGCCGCGACCGTCGTGCGCGCGTGGGTTCTCCCGCAGGGCGGAGGCT
>Ga0172369_10008015_pt1 | contig 12086 bp, 14 predicted proteins | sample LakKiv25m_FD_114539 | JGI IMG/M metagenome (GOLD analysis project Ga0172369, IMG submission 114539) | Freshwater microbial communities from Kabuno Bay, South-Kivu, Congo - kab_022012_11.25m | ecosystem: Environmental > Aquatic > Freshwater > Lake | place: Democratic Republic of the Congo... | reverse complement strand
TTGCCGGGCTCGATGTACTGCCGCGTCAGGTGTTCCGTAATCCGTTCGAGCCGTTCGGGTGCGAAGCCAGCCTTCGCCGGGTCAACTTTCATCGTCTGTCCCTCTCGTCCGCCTTCGTGTGTGTCCTGACGGTCGCAGCAAGACAGCCCGAGACCGCTCGTTGGCTGAGGTGCATCCGCCCCGTCGTGTCGCGCAGCATACCGGTCCCCACCCGCATTCGCACATCGTGACGGGGCCTCACCGCACCGCTACGCGTCAAGCACCGCCCGCCGCACTTCACCGAGGCGAGCAAGCGAGCCCAACACCTTCTCCTGGTCGTCTGTCAGGTGCCGCACAATGACGTCGCTGTAGCCCATGCCGGCGTATTCGCGGAATTGCGAGGCGACGCTGTCGACCGTCCCGTATGTGCATGCCGACCGGTCGAACCCCCGGTAGCCAGCCCCAAGGATGGGCTCGGCGACTGATTGCGCGTCCTCGGCCGTTTCGCCCACGTAGACATCTCGCCGGATCGCGATTGCCGTCGGCGTGCGCCCATGGTCCGCGCACCTTTCGCGATAGAAGTCGATCCACCGGCGTGCGCGCTCGGGCGTGAGTTCGGGACCGGCGAGCCACCCGTCGCCAAGCCGTGCCGCCCTGTCGATCGAAGCCTCCACGCTCCCACCGACCCAGACCTCGACTGGCTGCGGTGGCCGGGGCGCAACTCGCGCCCCCTCGATCCGGTAACGGCCTGCGCTGCTCACGACCTCACCCGCCAGGAGCCTCCGGGTAATGTCCAGCCCTTCTTCGAACAGCGAGGGCCGATGGCGCATGTTCGCGCCCATCCCGAAGAACTGCGCGCGGCCGTCACCCAGCGCGCACTGCAAGATGAAACGACCCTTCGCGATGGCCGCCAGGGTCCCAACCTGTTCCGCGACGAGGACCGGGTTCCAGAGCGGCACGAGAAACAGGCACCCGGCCGGCCGCTCGTCCCACTCCGCCAGCAATCTGCCCATGATCGGCGTGTTCTGATAGTACGGACCCGGCATCGCATGATGATCGCCGACGAAGAGCGAATCGAGCCCTGCGTCACGCGCAGCAGCCGTTCGCTCGACCATCCACCTCGCTCCCTCGCGTACGTCTGCCACATTATGGAAGCTGGTCAGCGAAATCCCCACTCTCATGGCGCTCTCCCCGTCTGTTTCGCGCAATTGTAGGCTCGCAGGCGCCGAGCGGTGCGCTAGCCGCCTGCAAGCGACCTCAGCCGGCTGACGATTCCCGGTAGCACGTCGAGCACGCGCTCGATCTCCGACTCTGTGTTGTCCTTGCCGGTCGTGAGTCGTAGCGAAGCGTGCGCCAGGTCCGGCTCGATCCCCATCGCAGTCAGGACGTGTGACGGCTCCACGGACCCGGTAGTACAGGCGCTGCCCGAACTCGCTGCGATGTCGGCAAGGTCCAGCGCCAGGAGCACGCTCTCCCCTTCGACATTCCGGAAGCAGCAGCTGAAACTGTTGTCCAGCCGGCGCTCCGGGTCAGTTGGACCCGTGATTACCGTGTCCGCGATGCGCTCCGGGACCCCGAACATCAGCCGGTCCCGCAGGAGCCGTGCGTGCGCATTCCGCTGTGACATCTCGTCCCACGCAAGCTTCATGGCCGTGGCCAGGCCCACAATCCCGGCCACGTTCTCGGTTCCCGCCCGGCGTTCCTTTTCCTGCGCACCGCCCAGGACCATCGCCTGCCACGGCGTTCGTGCTCTGACATACAGCAACCCGGCGCCTTTGGGTCCGTAGAGCTTGTGTGCGGCAATGGTGAGCAGGTCCACCCCGAGCGCCGATGGCGAGATGTCGAAAGCACCGGCCGCCTGCACCGCGTCCGTGTGCACAACGACATTCGCGTTCTTCGCCCTGGCGATGCGAGCAGCGTCTGCCACCGGCTGGATTGTTCCAACCTCGTTGTTCGCTGCCATCACGCTGACCACCACGGTCTCCGGCCCGATGGCGGTTTCCAGCGCGCCAAGGTCGACCACCCCATCCCGGTCCACCGGGACGTAGGTTGCCGAAAAGCCTTCCCGCTCCAGTTGCTCGATCGTGTGCAGGACGGCGTGATGCTCGACCTGCGTCGTCACGATGTGACTGCCGCGGCCCCGCGCGCGTTGCGCGAACGCCGCACCACGAATGGCCGCGTTGTCCGACTCCGTCCCGCCGCCGGTAAACACGATCTCACGCGGCTGCACCCGCAGCACGTCCGCGCATAGCTTCCGCGCCGCGTCGACCGCCCGGCGCGCTTCCTGCCCTTCGAGGTAGATACTCGAAGGATTGCCCCAGTAGCGCGTGTACATGGGCCACATCGCCTCAAGTACGCGCGGGTCTGGCGGTGTGGTGGCGGCATGGTCGAGGTAGATGCGGGCCATCGTTCGTTCAGCGTAGCTGGCAGCGAAGGTCCCCGTCATCCCGTTTGCCCGTCAAGAGGCGTGGACGTGCGTTTGGGTTGGCGGCTATACTTTCAATAGTGTTGACGCCGGGACCGGCGCAGCGACATCAAAACCCCGCCCTGGAGGCACCATGACCACCGAATTCGCCCCGGCCGCACTGGTCAACATCACCGAGAAGGCCGCCGAAAAGGCAAAGGCTCTCCTCGCAGAGCGCGAAATCCCCAGCGGCGCCCTCCGGGTCTTCGTCGCCGGCGGCGGCTGCTCCGGCTACCAGTACGGCATGGCGATCGCCCGTGACAATGAAGCCGACGACATCGTCCTCGAACAGTTCGGCGTCCGCCTGGTCGTCGATCCCGAGAGTGCGCAATACCTCGCCGGGGCCGAGATCGACTACGTCGACGACATCATGAAGAGTGGATTCAGCATCTTCAATCCGAACGCCACCAAGAGCTGCGCCTGTGGCGCCAGTTTCCAGACCGCAAACGACAGCGGGCAGCCTCGCGCCTGCTGCTAAGCGGCCAGATTCTGCGAAGAAGCAAGGGTGGTCCCGGTTGGGACCACCCTTCACGTTTGTCTCACGCACCGCTGGCGGTCCCTGCCGCCAGGCTCAGATCAGGTTACGCGACAGGTCGATGTGGCTTGTGAGGAACACCATCGTCTCCCGCGTTGCCTTTCGCAGCTGCGAAAACTCCGCGTCCTGCATCGCCATCTCGTCAAACCTCTCGAGCTCCACGAGGCTGTCGAATTCGGCAACGATCGCCACCCCGGCGGTCTGTCCTGTAAGCGACGACCAAACGCTTGTCGTGGCGTCGACCCCGTGTGTCTTCTGGTATTCAAGCGCCGCCGAGATCGCCATCACGAACTCACGATGCCTGCCCGGCAGGTGCTCGCCCCGAAGCGTGCGCATGTACCGCCGCGGCGCCGTCGCCTCCTCGCTCGAAATGAGCCCGTGTGAATGGTACGACATGCGCTGAATTGCCACTTCGGTCGCGTCGTAAATCATCTGCGACCGAACCGCCTTGCGCACCGATGCGAAGCTGGCGTCCTCGGTCGCAAGATCAGTGAACCGCTCCAGGTCCTCAAGCGTGTTGAAGTCGCTCGCGATCACCACGGAGTTCGTCAGGCCCGTCATCGCGCCCCAGACCGTCGTCCGTGCCCGGATGCCCCGCTCGTCCTGGTGGCGGATGTTCAGGCGCATCGCGTCCAGGAATGCAGCGGTCTTCCCCCGTTCGATCATGCCGGTGAGGATTCGGCGGTACATCGCTGCTCCAGGACAGGGTCTCCGGCGGCAAAACCAACACCACCGGGAACCGTAGTCTAGCAGACACCAGCGCCGGGGCCGATCGCGGCAAGTCAAGCAGCTATACTCCCCACATGCCGCTCTACGTCGCCTACATGGTCTTCAAAGCCGGGGTGAATCCCCTCATGGGCCTCGCCGCTTTCGAACGGCGCAAGACCTTCGTCCATCCCCACCAGGCGAACGTGGTCGGTGAGTTCTGGGTCAACGCACCTGTGGGCCTCCCGCAGGCGGTTCTCATCTGGGAATCCGAGGACGAAGGCCCGGGCGACTACTACGAGGCCGCCTGGGGCGATGTCTTCGACATTACCGTCTCCCTCGCCACGCGGCCCGTCACCGAGATCCCCGACGACCTCCCCGAAAACATCCGCGACCTCGCGAAACAGTAGCCCTGTGCCCTATCGCCCCTGGAACAGCGGTTCCCGGCGCTCCGAAAACGCCGCGATGCCTTCCTTGAAGTCCTGGCTCTGGAAGAGCGGCAGGAGCTGCAGGAAGATGTGGTCGACCGCCGTCTCGAAGGTCTCATCCATCCCCAGCCGCATCATGCGCTTCGTCGCCTGCACGCTCAGCGGAGCGTTCTTCGCGATCTGGGTCGCCAGCTTCATCGTCTCCGGCATCAGGTCCTCGTGCTTCACCACCCGGTTCACCAGCCCGAGTTCCAGGGACTTCTGTGCATCCAGCACGTCGCCCAGGAAAGCGACTTCCGCCGCCCTCGCCCACCCCAGCAGCCGCGGCAGGTACCAGCAGCCGCCCGATTCAGGCAGCACACCGCGCTTGGCAAACACAGCCCCCATCTTCGCGTTCTCGCTCGCAATGCGAATGTCGCACCCGAGCGCGAGGTCCATCCCGTAACCGGCCGACGGGCCGTTCAGGGCGCAGATCAGCGGCTTGTCCATCCGGTTGATGACGATCGGCGGTGAATTGTGCAGGTCGAACATCCGGTAGCCGCGCAGACCGCTCCCGATCCCGTCCCCGGCCGTCTCCGCCTTCAAGTCGAGCCCTGCGCAGAATCCCCGCCCCGCACCGGTGAGCACAACCACGCGCACCTCGGAGTCGGTGTTCGCCTGTTGGAGCGTCTTCGCCAGGGCGTCCAGCATCGGACCGCTGATGGCGTTCATGCGATCCGGCCGGTTCAGGGTCACGGTCAGGATGTGGTCGGTGTATTCCGCGAGAAGCTCGTCGGTGCCGGTGTTGTACACAAGAAACCTCCAGATGCTGATGCCACCGCTGCGAACTGCGAGTGTGCCATCACCACCGCAGCTCTGCAACGGCGCCTCAGCGCTTCAGCAGGTACTCGTGCAGCGTCAGTCCACTGTCGTGCACGCTCTTCGCCGCTTCCTTGCCCAGGTAGCGAATATGCCACGGTTCGTACGCGTAGCCGGTAATGTCTTCTTTCCCGTTCGGATAGCTGATGATGAAGCCATACTTCCACGAATTGGCGGCCAGCCATGTGGCCTCGGCCGTGCCTGTGAAACCTTCCAGGAAATGCCCCGGATACCCAACGTCCGCCGTCGTCCCGAGCTGATGTTCACTGTGCCCCGCACGCGCGCTCGTGCGCTCCGCATAGGCAAGGCCAGAGGACTGTACCCATTGGTTGAAGGTCTGTTCCTGCACCCCGTAGCTGCGATACGCACTGTTTACGAACAACCGGTAGCCATCCCTGCTCGCCGCGTCAAACAGCTCCCGTATCGCCGCGAGCGTTTCCCGCCGCAGATAGTGCGTGCCGTCCGCCACCAGCGCCCCGGGAACCGCCTCAAGGTCGGGCGGCTCGCAGTCGGCCGCTAGGCGGTGCTCCTTGTCCAACGGAGCAAGCATGTCGCCACAAGGCACCACTGCCGCGTAGACCGTGGGGACGGGCGCCATCGTCGACGCGGCAGTTGCCCGGGGCGTCGGCTCGCTCGTCGCAACTGCAGTCCCGGTCCCGGTCGCCACGGGTTCCGCGGGCACCGGCTCATCGCCGCCGAACCGCGAAACCAGCACCATGATCAGGACGACGACGCTCGCTCCGGCCGCCACCAGCGATCCCACGAACGCGCGATACCAACTCTGACTCTTCGCTTTCCCGCGCGGGACCACGCCCCGTTGCGATCTGGTCCGCGGACGGGAGCGGGCGGGCTTTCGTGCGACATCGGCCACAAAGCTACTGTACCCGGCGGCCTTCGTCCGGTCGCGCCGCTAGTCCTTCTTCGCCAGTCGCGGATCCCGCCGCACGTCGTCCACGAAGGCCCGCAGCAGCGCATTCGTCAGCTGCGGCTGTTCGAGCTGAAAGAAATGGCCCGCCCCCACGATTGGCTCCTGGCGAACGAACATCGTGATGGCGCGAAGATGCTCCGGGTCGCCGAGCGGTCGTGACCCCCAGATCGCCATCAGCGGCTTCTTGTCCGCCGCCTTGATCATCGCATCCAGCCTCTCCACGAACACGCCCCCGTTGGAGAGCATCCCCGCCCCCACCTCGGGCGGGCACGCGAGCATGACCCTGCGAACATGCTCGCGGATGTCATGCGGGGTGTCCTCGACGAAGAACGACTCTACTGTGGTCCGCGCGGGCTCCATCGTCCCGGCGGCGAGCACCTCGCGACTCATGGCCTCGAACGCGCCTCGCCCTGCAGACATCAGCGGCGAATCGCCCAGCACTGTCCCCAGGACCATCTCCGGATGCCGGTCGTTGAGCAGCAACGCCACCAGCCCGCCCAGACTGTGCCCAACAACAATCGCGGGCCCGGCGTCGAGCTCACGCATCACTTCCGCGACGTCGTCCGCAGCCGTGGTTGTGTCATAGGGTGGCGTTGCGTCCGACCCGCCCCGGCCCCTCCAGTCGATGCCCAGGCAGCGGTGGTCACGCTTGAGATCATCGAATTGTGGCTCCCAGAACGTGTGGTCGCAGGCCCACCCATGGAGAAAGACAAAGGGGGGGTCACCCCGCCCTTCGTCATAGCAGGCGACAGTCGTACCCCGGACTGCTAGCTTCGCCACAGCCGCTTGCTCTGCCGCGTCCGCGATGCCAGCCCAAGCAGCCGAGGGGCAACCACCATCGCAACCCGAAGACCGGCGCGCCCCGCCGACCGGCCCCGCTTGGCCGCCTTCTGGCCTCGCCGTTTCAACTTCTCCCGGTCGACGCGCAGAACCGCCCCGGAAACGGCCTCTTCGGCGAGACGCGTACGCTCACCCAATGCGCGCAGCACGTCAAGTGCGGCCTCTCGGGCCTGGTCGATCTCGACTTCCTGCACGACATCGCGCGCGCGGCTGATCCCCCGCCGCCCGGCTGCGGCGAGTTCGCGTGAGAGGTCCATTGCTCGTTGCTGCGCCAGTTCCAGGTCCGCCCTCCCAGTCGGACCCAGTCTCCGGGGCCGGCGCTGAGCCGCCGCGGCCCGGGCCAACGCCAGCTCCCTCTTCCGGTCAGACCGCTGTTTGGCCGTGTACGCGAGCCCGGAAAGCGCGAGCACCGCTCCGAGACCGGCCATGACAAGCACGGCCACACTCGGTCCGCGCCGCCGCGATTGGGCCTCCACGAGCTTCTCCAGCGGAGGCAGATCCAGCGCGATTGGCTCGACGAAAGCCCCGCCGTCGAGGTCCGCGATGAACGCCGACACCGCCTCGGTGAAGCCCTCGGGGTTGTCGCCCGGCACGCTATGACCCGCACCCGGAACCACAACCAGTCGCGCTCGTTGCATCTCCCGGGCCGCTCGCTCTGCCACGTCTGGCTTCAGAATGTCGCTCTCGCCACCACGCACCAGCAACGTCGGCACCGATATGGAACGGTACGCCCGCCACATCTCGTCGTTCGAGAGCTGGCTGCCCACCTTCAGGCCCGACTCGGGCGTGCGCAGGCGCCGATCGAACTTCCACGTCCACTTGCCATTCTCGGTCGGCTTCAGTCGATGGCGCATCCGCTCCCGGATATTTTCCAGGGAGCGCCGCTGGTTGAACCGGTGCGCCATCTCCACGAACTTGTCGAAATCAAGCTCATCAGGACCGCGCGTGAACCGGGCGATATTGTCGACGCCCTCCTTCGCCGCCTCAGGCCCAACATCCACCAGTACAAGCGCCCTCACCCGTTCCGGGTGCCGCAGCGTGTAGGCCACCGAATTGAGTCCACCCATGCTGTGCCCGATGAGGAGGAATCGTTCCAGACCCAGTTCCTGGGTCGCCCCCTCCAGGTCCCCGACGAACGCATCGCGCGTGTAGTCGCCCTCCTCCGACCAGTCGCTGTCACCGTGACCCCTCTGGTCGAAGGCGATGAGATGAAACCGGTCCTGCATCCGCTCCGCGAACTCGTCGAACATGTGCCCCGACACGCCGAAGCCGTGCAACATCACGACCGCCGGGGCCGATGGGTTGCCCCACTCCTGGTAGTGGAGCTTGAGGCCTCCCACCACGACGTCGCGCTCGAGATACCCGGTCGTGACCACGGCCCACCTCCATACGTGGCATGGCCCGGTGCGCGACTGCGCCCGGGAATTCGATGATAGCACCGCTACCGGCCTCCGATGCCGCGCATCGCGCCGGCCGGCCGCTGAGTCAGGCCAGCGGCGCCAGCCCCTGCTCCGCAAGCAGCTGGTTATAGTGCTTCACCACGCTGTCGCCCTGGTATGCCCACCCGCCGCCCGGGTTGAACGAGTAGTTGTAGGCTGCGCGCACAGCGTACTCGCCCGAATAGCCCACCTTTTCACCCGCGTGCCATGCCTCGGCGAGTCCGCGCACACCGCGATCTGCATTCGTCTCCGGGTCGAATCGCGAGTCGCCCATCCCCGCGCCATAGCCCTGATCGTGCAGCTGAAACAGCCCGACGGAATGCCCGCTGTCGCCCACGGCATCCGCACGTCCGCCGCTTTCCGAGAGCATCACCGCCTTCAGAAACAGCGGCGGAACGTTGTACTTCTTGCCCAGCCGGTTGAGCATCCCGTCCCATTGATCGGGGTCGGACGCGCCTGTGGACGCGACTGGCGTATGGGGATCGAACGCTCGGCCTGTCGCCTTGCGCGCAATCGGAGCGCGGCTCGCCCCGCTCGTTCGCGTCGGCGCCGCCGACGGCCTCGCCAGAGTCGCGGGTCTGCTCGCCGAAGTCCCCAGCGCGCTCCGAAGCTCGCGCGCAATCTGTCCCGCCTCGAACAGCGACACGTGCAACCCCGGTGGGCTCGCCCCACCGAGCGAATCAATACCCATACCAATGCCAGCCTAGTACCGTTGTCAGCGTCCGCGGCATCCGCCGTGGTCCGGATCCTTCTCCGGAATTCCCCGCATCCTGAGGTTCGACATGGCCCACATTCCCGACCCCACGCTCATGGCCCGGCTCCAGCTCAGCGCAAAGGGCGTCGACTGGGCCGCCTCGCTTACCGCCCACCGCCAGCACGAGCACCCCAACGGTGAATGGTCGACTCATCAACACGTCTTCCACCTGCTCCATACCGAACGGGAGATCCACCAGCAGCGTATTCGCCGCATGCTCGCAGAGGACAACCCCGTATTCCCGGACTGGGACGAGGTCGCCCACATGCGCGACCACTACTCTCCCGACCGCGACGTCGACGATTTGGCCGACGCCTTCCGCGAAGAGCGCGAACGAACATTCGAAATACTCAGAGCACTCACTCCCGAACAGTGGGCCCGCCGGGGCATGTGGCCCGCTGGCGAGGTCGACGTCGCCTGGGCCGCCGAGCGCGCGATCGCCCACGCCCTCGAACACTTCCTTGCCCTGCTCCGCCGCCACGAGGAACTCGAACACTTCCAGGCCGCCCAGTGGCTTCGGGACTGAACCAGGAAGAGCCGCCGCACACCCTCGCGAATACGATTCGACCCGGCAGGCCTGCGCACGACGGTGGTTCGTGGTCTGTTGGGTCGCCACCGCTCGACCCAATCCGGGACCCCCACGCTGGCCGACAACCCCACCTACCGGGTTGGAATCTTGAAGTTATCCCAGGTGACGATGTTCTCCGGCGTCACGACAACCCATCGCCAGTCGCTACCTCGCGCCGTCGCTTCATTGCGGTGCGGCAGAGACGGGTCGCCGTGCCCCCCCGCGTACTTCGTCCCCATCTGCATCCGCACGGTCTCGAGATCCGCGTCGGCATTCTCGTCCCCGGCGGATTCGAGCACTCTTGCCGTCCCCTGGAGCATCGCGCCCTGTAGTTCCGGAAAACGTTCGTTGCGGTCTACGAGCACCGTAACGTTCGGATTGCGCCGCATATTCACGACCTTCTGACCACGGCAGTACGTGTACACCTTCCCGCCGGCCCACCCAAACCAGAGCGGCGTGAGGTTGATGCGGCGGCCGGGGCCGCTGGAAGCGATCCGCATGTTCCAACTCGTCAGCATCAGCTCATCGAGTTGCTCAGGCGTCAGTGCCAGCTTACGAGAGATCCCCACGCGCTATTCCCCTTCTGTTTACCCCGCCACTATACCGGCCGGCGCCGAGCGAGCAGATTCGACGCAGAGCCGGACGCCTTCACGGTCCTTGACCGCGGGCGCACCGCCACCGGCGGAGCCCAGCATCCGTTCTCCGCCGGCCGTCCGTCCTACGGCCCCAGGTGAACCGCTTCGTACCTGCCGGACCGCAACGCCGCCAGCAGCGACCCCCCGTCGTTGATCGGCATGTCAAACCGGGTGGCAGCGCGACCAATTTCCGCGGGCGTATGAGCGTCCGACCCGCCGATGCCCGGGAGGCGAAAGCCGTGTGCCAGCCCCGTCGCCGCGAGGTTCTGGAGCCGGCTGTCCGAACCGTTCACCGCCTCCACCGAGTCGAAGAACTCCACCGTCTCGTGCGTCACCCGCAGCAGTCCGTCGCGCGCCGGGTGCGCCAGGTAGAGAAGCCCTCCTCCGGCCTGCGTCGCGACAAACGCCTCGTGCGCAGTCGCCATCTGCGACGATCCCTTCGATAGCCCGAACGCGAGCAAGTGTCCCATGTCGGTCGTGAGTTCCACCGCACTCAATACAAGGAACCCGGTCACCGCCCGCAACTCCGCAAGCTCCTCAGGGTCCCACAAGGCGTCGTGCTCGGTGAGGCACACACCGTCGAGTCCGCGATCGCGCCCCAGCTCGACCAGCTCGGCCGGCCGCAGCCCACTGCACTGCGACAACGGCAACGTGTGGCAATGCAGGTCGATCAGCACTACCGCGGCAGCTTCATGCCGTACATCTCGCCGACCAGGTCCAGGAACGCCGACATCGGGCCCGACTGAGGCTTGTTCCGCCGGTACATCACAGCGATCTCCCGCTCCACCGGTTCCGTCGCCTCGATGTGCACCTTGTGCAGCGTTCCCAGCTTGATCTCGCGGTCCACAGACACCTCTGGCAGCAGCGCAATGCCCAGGTTCATCTCCACCATCTTCTTCGTCGCCTCGATGCTGTCGAGTTGCATCTGTTGCTCCGGCACCACCCCCAGGTCCCTGAACAGCCCGAGGATCAGCGCGTGATACCCCGAATCCCGGTCGAACAGAATGAGCGATTCGTCGGCCAGGTCGTCAACCTTCACGGCGCCGCTTTTTGCATACCGGTGGTTCGATGCGACCACGAGCACCAGCTCATCGCGGTACAGTACGATTGTGCGAACATCCGGGTGATTGATCGGCCGCCCGAACCCAACCTGCACATCCTCGTCGAGAACCATCTCCAGAACGTCGCCCGAGTGCCCCGTTCGCACCATGACGTCCACGCCCTCGTGGTTGTCGCAAAACACTTTCAGCAGCCGCGGAAGCACGTAGGTTCCCACCGCCGGCGCAGTACCGATCGTGAGTCGGCCCGCTGTTCCCTCTCGCGTTCCTTCCAACACCATCAGACCGTCGTGAAGCGTCCGCAGTACACGCTGCGCGTAAGGCAGGAACGCATTGCCGGCGTCGGTCAGCTTCACGCCGCGCCCCATGCGCTCAAAGAGCGGCTGCCCTACCTCACGCTCCAGCGACTGGATCCGGTTGCTGAGCGACGGCTGGGCCACATTCAGTAACTCGGCAGCCCTGCTGAAGCTCCCGCAATCGGCTGCGGCTATGAAAGCATCGAGTTGGGCAAGTTCCACAGATAGCTCACCAGGTAGCCATAGTGACCGGCTATGGCCGGCAACATACGCTATCGGCGTCCCATAGGCCAGAGCTAGGTATCCATCACCGGCGACTCATCAAAGTACCGCATCATCACCCACCGCATCACGTCACGCCCGGTTACCATCGCCACAAGTTGCCCATCGTGCACCAGCGGGATGTGCCGAAATCCGCCGAGACCCATCTTGTTCACCGCCACCGCCATCGTGTCCGTGTCGCGCAGCATCACCGGATCCGGGGTCATGTGGCTGCTCACGGGCGTATCCATGGCCTCCGGATGCCCGGCTACCTTCAAAAGGACATCGCGTTCCGTGAAGATCCCCACGACCGCGCCCCTGTCCACCACGACAATGGC
>Ga0172369_10008012_pt1 | contig 12089 bp, 11 predicted proteins | sample LakKiv25m_FD_114539 | JGI IMG/M metagenome (GOLD analysis project Ga0172369, IMG submission 114539) | Freshwater microbial communities from Kabuno Bay, South-Kivu, Congo - kab_022012_11.25m | ecosystem: Environmental > Aquatic > Freshwater > Lake | place: Democratic Republic of the Congo... | reverse complement strand
GTAACATATGAGCATACCAAATAGGGTAGCAACTGGCAGTGCATTGGTGGATAGGAAAAACGTAGCAGTTCCGATGATCGAAACCGCTGAAGATGATCGTGTAATTGGTATCCCGCATGTTATGACACTCTTTGTCACAATACAGCAAAGAGCATAAAAACCGCGGGAGACAAAATATACATCATCAACGGTCGAGTAAATTTCCCTTTGTGGTTACAAATGGAAAACTAAATGACTGGCTGGAGCATGTATTTTTCGCTCACGTCGATAAAATCACCGGAAAACTACTCGCAAAAATTTTTTGTGGCTCGTGCCGCAGAAAATGGTGATTAGTAGATATCTGCTACAACGTCCCCTATATCTTTGCCGCCATACAAAAGAGAGCTTCTCTCTCCCTAGGTGCACGATTCGACATAGTCGACGACCCTACCATTTCCAGCGACGACGAGGCCACCAAGTTTGCACGCAAGCTTGTTTTCGACAAACTTAACATCAACGGCAGGCTTCTAAAGAAAATATCGGCCCATCTTGACATTTACGGCAACTCGTATGTTCATATACGTAGAACCCACGATGGGACGCCCGATAAACTTACAATACTGCAGCCCGAGAGGATGAAGATTTTCCTTGATCCTATGACTATGAAGATATTGTTCTATGTCTATCTTCCTCCGATTATCGGCGGCACTTTGCTTACTCCATACCCGTACGAGAAGCCAAATCCCAACATAATCCAAAATATTGCATTGACATACCCAACGCCCATAATCATACCGCCCGAAGATGTCATGCACTTAAAACAAAACGACTGGACAGAGTACCCCTTCGGGTTCTCCCTGCTCAGAGCAGCTATGGAGCCGGCCCAGGCCAGGTTGGATTACACTATCATTAGCCCGATAATCTATAAGCACTATTCCAAGCCGATAGTGCACTGGAAGTTCGACCCGACCGGCCTGAACCCGGCCCAGGTCAAGACCCGTATGAATTCGCTTAAAGGGCAGCTTGAGTCGCTTGAACCGACCTCGGACATGATAACCACGAACAGGTGGGATAACGCGGTTATTACAGGCGTATCCAAAGGATTCTCTTCGGCTTTGGATATGATTGCTGACTGCGATACACAGATCTTTGCGGCCATGGGAATGCCCGAGACCTACTTCAAGGCGCGCGGCACAACCGACAGGATGGTTGCCGAGCAGGACAAGATCTTCGTCAAGGAGATGCGCGACAAGCAGGAATACTTTGCGGAAGAGCTCAAGAATAAGATTATATATCCCGCTCTTAGGGCCAAGTATCCGAAATACAACGGTGGCAACACTCCGCATATCCGTATGCAATGGCGCAAAATGATCATGACCGATGAGTCTATAGAGATTCAAAACAGCATAGCCTTGCTTCAATCCGGCGTTATTGACATGGAAGAGGCCCGCAGGCGCCTTGCCTTGCCAAAGAGCCCTGTACAGGCCGCAAATGACCTTGCAGCGCAGTTTGTGAAGCAATCGACCGGTCAGCTGGCCGGGCAGATACCGGCCGCAGGAGGCCAAGGAGTGCCCTTAAACCCACAGGCAGTGGCTGCTCCGGCTAAATCGGCCCCAGATTTCCTTTTTGCTGACGAATCTGATCCAGCCGAGCAAAAGTTCGCACAATTTCAGAAGCGGCCAGGCGAAACCGATGAAGCCTTTGCAGTGAGAATAGAGGCTAGTGCGCCAAGAAAGGCGCCAAAGAAGGCGGCAATAGAGATAGCGGACGAAGCAGTGAGAGTAGCAGGAAGAATAGGCAAGGTCGAGGAGTATACTGGCCCGAAAGACCAAGGCGAAGGAATTTCCCAGAAAAAATGTCCGTTCTGTAGGGAATTTCTCTTCGAGGCTGCAGATTCAGATGGAAATGTGCGCCATAGATGCAAACGTCATGGCATGATGTATATATAGGAGGATTGTTATGATAAAAACACATAAAGGTTGGCAATTCGAAAGCGCGGATGCAAAAGGAAGAGCCGAAGCAGCGAAAGACCCAAAACAAACCAAAATGGGCAATTCGCCTTCTTCTGCTCCTCGGCCATATAAAAACAAGGCGCTTGATTCCATTGAAAGCGGATTTGTTCAGGCAAAGAAAATTAAAACCGGAATTCAAAATCAAGGAAAGCAAATTGCGTCGCAAATTCAAAGCGTAAAAAAAACCTATCCCAACACATATAATGCAGGGGTTACTTTAGTTGGAGCCGGCACTGTGGCGGGATTAATGAGACTATTATCTGGTAAAAAACCGATTCCTCGAGCCACTGCTCCGGTGCCGCCTCAAGCCACTTCACCGATTTTAAATGCCCCGCCGCGCAAAGGAGTTGTTGATAGAATAATGAATAGCGTAGATCAATTTTTGAATAAAAGGCGATGGTGATATTATGAGGGAACAGTTAAACAATTCACATAAGAGACGAATGAATTTGACGGGGTCTATCAAACACGGCGGGACAGAAGCAAAAATAGAAGCTACTCCAGACGACATAGAGGCGGTCGGGAAGGCAGCGGGGCACATAATTAAATCAATCCCGCAACGCGAACAATTCGCGGACGCGCACCCTGATTGGCAGTTTGAAAAGGCCGAGGATGATCCTGCAAAAATGAAAACGTTTCCAATTAATTATAAAACAAGACCCCACGATGTGCTTTCAAAAGGCAATCAAACAAACCAGCAACTTATAGCGGCTATTCATAAGGGGCAAGGATTTAAAAAAGACAACAGCGAACACGCTCCGTGGGTTAAAGATTGATTGTATGAAAGTCAAGAAGGATAAGTTCCTTGAGATGGCGTGCGCCGATCTCGACCTCGAGACCGCGACACGCGAACACTACGGGTACAAGAACAAAGGCAGCACCGCGACCGACGCGAGTTACACGATCGCGCCAAAAGCTCGCGTCGCGTCGCGCATCGGGAGTTCAAAAAGGCGCGGGTTCATGAGCGCCAGGCCCAACAGCGTGCAGAAGGGAACCCAGGCAAACAAGAGCGACTCGGTGAAGGCTATGCTTGGCAGGAAGGCCAAGAAGAGTATGAAAGCCGGAAAGAGTTATGTTACTACAGCAGAGGGGGAATACGATGAAAAAGAAGAGGAAGAAAAAGAGGAGCGCGAGAATATCGATACTCCGGAAGATTTAAACATAATTAGAGATATTAAAAAGAAAGAAGCCGGTGTTGGAGCAACCGATGCCGAGGAAATGGTCTATAGTGCGCTTAAGGCGATGGGAAAAGCTCCTTATTCTTTAAATACATTTATCAAGCAGTTCAGGAAAACGATGAACCCTGAACCGAAAGCCAGGCTAACCTCGTTTAATGATCGCGTCGCGAGACGGTATAATAAGCGGTTCGCCGTTACTCCGGAAGACGTTCTTGAGCATATTGGCACAACAATTCCAATAGAAGAAAGGCAAAAAAGAGCGGCAAAAGGGGAAGACATTATTAAAACAGAAGAACAAAAACTGATTAATAAAAGACAAATGCAGGCATTTGTCGAAGAGCAAAAGCAATATATTAAAAGAACGCTTCCTGTTATAAAAGAGCTTAGGGCAGCAGCGGCTGCGAAAAAAAGGAGCTTATCGAACGACGAGGCCGAGGAACTTATGGGATTGCTTGAAACCAAACCGTTTGAGCCAGTAAAAAAAGAAGACCTCGAAATACCAAAAGATCCAACGCCACGAGTAAAAACGAAAAAATTAAAACAGTTGCCGCCATATACTTCTGAACAAATCGCGCGCATGTCCCAGGAACCAACGTTTGAAAATAAGGAACTTAGTGAGTCAGAAAACGAATTAAAGGCTTGGGCGATAATGCAGTGGATAGCGCAAGGCGGTGCTGGTGAGATTGCGCAGTCGCTTATAAACAATATGCGCGAGACGGAAAAACGGAATTATGCAATGGAAAAGGCCCAATTAAGAAAGCGATTTAATGTTAATGTTCCTATAGAGGTTCCTGCCTCTCCGGCAATAAAAAAAGAGGAGGCGGTAATGATAAGCGGCGATATAAGAAAAGCCACGGAAGGAATTCTTAGCCCGGAGGAAAGGGCAATTATATTCGACTTGGTGTTGCCAAGGGATAAACAAAATCTTTATACTCTTCGGGATAAACTTTTATCGCATATAAGTTCCCGTGCCGGTAAATCGTTATATGACCGGGTTTCCCAATCAGATTCATTTAAGGCATTGACAAAAGATAGTACCCCGATGGAGGTTGGCGCCGGGTTTATATGGGGGCCGGAAGGAGCCAAGGAAAGAAAGAAAAAATATCAAGAAGCCCAAGCGTTACGCGACGTTTGGTATAAGGAAAAAGGAAAATCCCAACGCCGTATTTTTGATCGGGAGGCCGGAACTAGAGCCAAAGAAGCAATGGGAGTATACGGAAAAACGGATTTTGATAGGGATATGTCAGATATGGACAGTACTACATTATTAGACGGCACAGATAACGTTTATTCCTGGGAAAACACTCCTATGGGCTCTGGCCCAACACAGACAAAAAGAGTCATTACTCCCGAGATGGAAACCCGCCGCGCTATACAAAGCGCAATGCATACCCCGGAAATAAGATATAAAATGGAGCAATATGCCGCAATAAAAGAACGAATGGGCGAAATGGTGGACAGAAAGAAATTGCGGTTTTTGCTTGCAATGAAAAAACACCCTGAACTTGCTTCGGCCGCGGAAAACAATATTCCGGGCGGCTATAATATGATTATTGCCGAATTAAATGATGCCTTTAAACGCGGTAACGCTGAACTATTTGCAGGCCCTATAGCTCGCATTAATCCGTTTGGGCGCAGCCAAATACCTGAAACCGCCCATCAATCCGGCCTTAAACACGTTGGCGCGTTAAGAAGGTATCTTACAATCTTAAAGCACGCCATTCCAACCAGCAAGGAACTTACTCTTAATGAAAAAACCGCTGGTGGAGAAAAAACCAAAGAGGACAAAATCCTTAGATCGTTTTTGGGAACATACAAGGATATTATTGGGGATATTGAAGGAAAGCTGTGGGCAAACAATAATAATTATAAACTTCTTTCCGATCAGTTGGCTAATGCAAAAACAAACGAGGAAGTTCTAGCCCTTGAGCGCAAATTGGATATTCTTGGTCAGGAGCATAAGCGGTTAATCAATGACGTTGCGGAACACACCAAAGGATTTTTCCAACACGAATATACCCCCAAGATACTTAATCGAGTATATAAAAACAATCCAATGGCCGGGCAATTCATGCATAAAAAAGTCAAATTTAAAACATCACCGGAACGTGTTTTAAAAAGAGCTAAAGAGATATTTGGCATGAACAGCATGTCACCGTCTACTTATGAGATATTGTATCCAGAACGGATTAAGGATGAAAGAAAGCGCGCTCATGACACAACGGCAAGATTAAAAAAACAGGCATATATAGACGGTGAATCCCCAACCCTTATTCCTTCTGAGGCCGAAACCATAAAACGGGATGACTATAGAAGGGTAATGGCAGAGTTGCCCGAGCTTTATGCAGGAAATAAGGCATTAAAATCCTATGCGATCGGGTATCCGGATTTTATACCCCCATTATCCAAAGAAGATTTGATGCGGGTTACTCAATTAACAGGGACCCCGACTCCAAACGCCGCCCAGGTATTTTCCGCAATGAAAAAACTAAATTCGGAGATAGAAAATCAAAAAGACATGCTGCCAATTTCCTATCTTGCAAGATATCTTAAGGGAACAAAACAGGAACAGGACGCTGTGCGAGAAATCGATATTGCAAATACCGTCGCTGAAATTAAACAACTAGGGGCGCAAGCAAGATTGCCAGAAGATAAATTGGTTCAACTTATCAACCACTATATAACAAAACGCAAAAAATCGTCTATATCTGATATGGATATAGAATTAATGCTTAATGCTATTATTCCAAATAATGCAAGTTATGCCGCATCTGAAGCCGGAGGACTTGTAACTGCCGGGCACAAAGAAGATAAAAAATCCTTGTTTAAGGAAAGTAAAATCAAGGAAGAAGTTGCGAATACAACCAATAGGAGATTTATTGATCTTGGAACATTGGGCGGAGAGGCCCATAATTGGATATCCAAAAACACAGGATATCGGCAACTTGGCGTTGCCTTAGATGAAATTGAAAACGGATATAGGAAGGCGGCGTTGGAAACTCCGGATAGAGCCGGGGAATTTAATGCATATGCCGACTATATCCAGAAATTTAGAAACTTAAATCCTAAAAGCCAACTTGAAAAAATTATAGAACTTACAAATAGAAAAACCCAATCCGGCAATCATCTTGGCCTTTCCAATAGTGCATATTTGAATATTTCAAAACTATTATATAGTATAACGGAAGATGCCCCGATAAAACCATATGAAACGGATGAAGAACTTGAGCAATGGACGCCTCTGGAAAGGGAATTGTGGGGAATTGGCTTACAGGCTACAGGGCATGGCCCGGCGGGGACAATGCATGGGATATGGAAAAGATATCTTCCGTATGTTCAAGATAAAAACAGCGCAGCTGTTATCAAATATGTAAAAAACGCGATAGAGGACAACGTTCCCCCTCTTTACCATTTATGGTTGCAGCGATACAAGGAAAAGATTCCGGATGAATTGAAGGATAGATTTATCGATGATCGATCTTCGTTGGAAGACGCTGTTTTAAAATTGCAAGGGCCCAAAAGAGGCGAAGAAGAATCTCCTGAAAACGAAATAAGAAGAAGGATTATTAGTGAACTTAATCCGCCAAAAACGGCCAGTGGACAGCCGGCGCGTGAATATGAAACCATAACCACAACTCCAAAAATAGAGGAACCTAAAATAATAGCCCCTCCACAGGAAAATATAGCACCGCAACCCATTCCGGAAGCATCTAACCCCAACCCTGTTCCTTCCACAAACAGCGGGGCATCGCCGAAACTCAAGGATTTGGGCAATACTCCAAGGCAAACACCGCTTTCAGAAACAGCCGACGTTGTAGATAGATTTCTTTTACAAAATAAAAAACTTGAAATAGTTACACAAGGCGGAGAAGGGTCCGGGGAACCGATTATAGGGGTTGGGAAAACTTGGCATGGCGAGCCTGGAACAAAAGAGGGATTGGCTATCTTTCAAAGAAGGGGGGCACCAAGAAAAATGGAAGCGCTACAACCCAACTCAATAAGTACGAACCAAATAGCACAAAATACAATCCCACCAACGAATGCAAAGAATAATAAACCAGGTTTAGACACAGGTTACCGTACAACTCCGGGCGGTGGACAGCCAGGGAGCATATGCGACAAATATTTACGTCAAATAAATATGAGGTTGAAAAGCAACGTATAAAGAGGGATAATTATGATCGACAAAGGAAAGAAAATAGACATGACCGTGGGCAATCTCGAGACACGCGACCACGTATACGCCGTGAATAAGTCAGGGGATTTCAGTAAGAAATCCGTCAAAGAAGCCGAATGGCCGCAAAACGCCGATAAAAAACAGCCGCTTTCAGAGATTAATGAAAACAAATCCGAAGGGGCAAAGCGTTTTGAAGACGTTATCCGCCGTGTTATTGAGACCGGAAACATCCCCCGAGGATTTACGCATATTCCTATCTCTATAAATTCCCCGAAAGACAATGCAATGGGCATTATAACGCTTCCAACAAACGATATGAACGAGAAAATGGCGGAGAAAATAAAGGAGATTTCCGGGCTCATTGACGAAGCAAGAAATGTGCCGGACACGTTTATATGGACGAAATCAAAGGCCAAAATGACTTCGCCAAACGACTCCGGGCACGAGGAGAAAAAAACAGGCCGTGTGGAACAGATTTCGGTTATTCAGGGTATTCCTATAGCGGGCGGGGAAGCTAAATCGAAAATAGAGATCGCGGATCTTAAAAATAGAGATTTGACGGTCATCCGGTAACTGTTGTATTTATAAATGTTTGCTGTTAGATATGGTACAATGGGCGAAGATATGGAAATGAGGGGCATACGAGGGATGATAGAAACTGCAGACGCCCTAACTATCGTGTTAGATCGAGGAAAGAGGGCATCATCTCCCGTAGCAACTAAAGAATTTGGGTCTTATTGGGATCAATGGGTTGCGCGCAGAATGGCGCAAACACAGGACCCACAAGATCTTTTATTGAAGTATTTAATGGGCCAAGGCGATCGACCCGATATAGGTGCCGGTATCAATTACATGGGCACCATGGGCAATTTTTCCGATATTAACCCGGAAAAACGAGAAATTAGGCAATTGTAATTTCTTTCGCAGAGGAGCAAATGCAACACTATATACTAGGTCTGTATCTCTTTTTCTTAATATACTTAATGCAATTGGAGGGAGTTGGTTATGGAGGATGCAAAAACGGTAATGGTATTAATGAAACAGGACAAGGAAAACAGAACAATAATCGGCATTGAACAAGCTAAAAAATTAACATCCCGGGATAGGCACGAATTAATTCAAACAGAAGTTAGAGAACGTATTAGGGACACTATAAAGGAATTTGGCGGGCAATGGGTAACCGTTCATGATATTGTGAAATTGGCTAAACTTAGATACCCGGATATGACCCCTTATTTCGAAAATAAAAGCGTTGCCGAATATCTTAAATTTATGGTAATACATAAGAAAATGGGAACTATTTTTTATAGATGCGTTCGTCGTACAGTATCGCCATCGTCTTCTCAACCACCAGTATATGACCTTCTTTGGTCGATTGTCGAAAGTCTTAATGGGCATTGGATAACGGCACAAAATATTTCGCGTTTAGCGTGCGCAAAATATCCAGAGGCGCGCGAAAGTTTCAAGCCTAAAAGTATTGCGGAATATCTTAAATTTATGGCCCTGACAAAAAAAGAGATAAAAACAACGGTTTATTTTTGCGGATGCCCGTAGGTAGACTAATCAAAACCTTTAAAAAGAAGAAATGGGTCATTGTGTAACATGGCACGTCATGCTACTCAATCTAAATCAGTAATTGAAAGTTCCGATGGAGTTTATTCCTCGGCGTTTTCATTCGTTGGCTTCGACCAGGTTTCTAACCCGTCATTAGCGCACGTTTCGATACCATTGATGCATGTCGGGCCAAACGCCAAAGGTCTTTACTGGACACCGGAAGTTCTTAAAAAGATTGCTCCAATGTTTTCCAATACTACTTTTAAGTATGATATAGGCGGTAAAGAGGGTTCGAGCCACGTGCCAGACAAGCTATATTCCCCAGACTTCGATGTTGGCTGGACCCAAAAGGCGTATTACGATGAAAAAACCGAGACCCTTTGGGTTGAGGGCGACGTTACCTATCCCGACGTCGTTAAAAAAATTCACCGGCAAACCAGCGACGGCAAACGCGAACTGCGATATGCATCAATGGGGGTCTTAATAGATCCCGATGATGTTGAATGCAGCATTTGCCACAAGAAGATGACAGAATGCGGCCACAAACGCAACGAAGACTACGACGGTCAGACGGCTTATGCCGTTCCTACCGCCGTCAAAAAAGCATTGCATGTGGCTTTAACTAATGCTCCTGCAGATACTGAAGCGATAATAGCAAAGGCTATTTTTCAGGAGAGTAGAACACTTAGAGGTGAAAACATGGTAGATCAAGTTGGTGCAAACGACAGTTACACCAATCAACAGTCTCGCCCAAACACCCTAAAGTCGGTTCAGGTACAGCCTCAGCAGACTGAGTCGGTGGAAAAGTATCAGAAAGACAACGCCGGCGAGTCTATGATGACCAAAAACCCAACAGACGACAAGTTTGCAAAGACAAACGAAGCCGTCGGGGCAATGGCCGCAGAAGACGACATGATGGCACCTGCAACTGCACCCACGGGTACTCCAGGCGAGGCAGGCGGAGATGACAACGTCGAGTTGGTTGATGTAATAAAGGCTCTTATTATGAGAGTCAAAGCAATGGAGCAGGAACTCCAGGCTATGAAGGGTGGCGCAGCTCCGGCAGCTCCGGCGGCTCCAGCACCCACGCCGTCGGCGGCACCGCCTACGGAAATGGCAGACATCGCAGGAAAGTACCACAAAAAGCTCCTGACAGAGGTTGCTGACCAGTCTGTGAAGATTGGAAAGTATTCGTCTGCAAGAGAGGCTGTGGCAAACTTTGCTGACATGTCTATAAGTCAACTCGAGACGCTCAGTGCGGCATATGAAGGAATTAATGTGCCAAGAAGGTCTCACGTTGAAACTGCAAGCATGCCCGAATACGGCGCACCTGCAGCACCGGCCCCGGCCGAGAAAAACTTCGCAGACATGACACCCAGTGACCGCAAGGCCAAATATGGTGAATTTGCATCTTGGGACATGTGCTTCAGATAAGGTGATATTATGGCAGTTGGTGGAACAGTATCAACCCCTATCTTCAAGCAAGATGGACAGTATCTGACCTTTGTTGTTGAAACAGCGGCCGTTACCCTCGGGCAAGTTGTAAAACTTGTCTCTACGGGAACCCCTTCGACAGTCACCTATGCGGGTGCTGGCGATCTCGGGATAATCGGTGTCGCGGTTTCTGGCAACAGGATCAGCAGGACAGCAACAGACAACCAGGTGGCAGTCGGTGACCGTGTTACCGTTTGCACTCGCGGAGTCTGCAATTGTATCGTGGCGGCAGCAGGCGCGACCGTGGGCCTAGAGGTCAAGGCGGGCGCTGCAGGCACAGTCACTGACATCAATTCGGCTGGCTATACTGACCTTCGTGCCAATGTTGGCAGGGCACTACAGACCGGTGCATCGGGAGAAGTAATCCCAGTGCTGGTAATGATTAGGTAAGGTGACTTTATGGCAGTTGGTGGAACAGTATCAACTCCTGTCTTCAAACAAGACGGGCAGTACCTAACCTTTGTTGTGGAGACGGCCACTCCAGTTACTCTTGGACAAGTTGTGATGCTCGCGTCAACGGGCACTCCAGCGACGGTTTCTCCGGCAACGGTCGGAGCAACGGGAATAATTGGTGTTGCGGTATCAGGCAACAGGGTTAGCAGGACAGCGACCGATAATATAGTTGCAGCCGGTGACAGGGTTACGGTTTGCACTCGAGGAGTTTGTAACTGCAAGGTTGGCACCGGTGGTGCAACCGTGGGGTTGGAACTCGATGTAGGCGGCGAAACCGGAGTAGTCAGAGATATTGATTCCTCCAGCTACGTTGACCTTAGAACCCTAGTAGGACGAGCATTACAGACGGGTGCCAAAGATGCGGTAATCCCGGTGTTGCTCTCAATAAGGTGAAAATATGGCAACGACAACGAGTACATCAAGTGCAACGTCGTGGGCTTTGTTCAAAGAGCAGGTAGATGATACTATCATCAAGGCGCTTCAGCCTAAAATAATCTACCCGCTTCTGTTCAAGACCTACGCGGCGAACGGCCCAGTCATGGAATTCAACGTGACTGACAGCTGGCTAACTCCTGAGACTGTTTCCGAATCGGGCGAGTACCCGAGCGCGGTAATGGATTTCACGAGGAAATACGCAACCATCAAGGACCTCGGTATAGCGCCTCGGCTCCCCATAAACTGGATAAAAGACGCCAGGTGGGACCTTGTGAACGACTACGTCGAGCAGATCGGCTTCGGAATAGCGCGCTCTATTAACAGGGACGCTCTCGACGCAATGTATACCTTTGTGGCAGGCGGAACGTATGAAGGACAGACATGGGTAGCACCGACGAGCCACGCGCAAAGCGCGACGGCCGTGTGGTCAGCTGCAGGTGCCGATATCCTTTCGGATATATCCGGCGCTCTCGGACTTCTTGAAGCGGACGACGCTGGAGACGGTAAGAAATATCTTATCCTCCACCCGAACTACTTCAAGTATCTGAGGACTGACCCCAACCTCCTGAAGTACATCAACTACGGTGATGCATCCCTGATACAGAAAGGTATCTACCCGACTCCGTTCGGCGTGGACATTCTCTGTACCTCGCAAATGCAGGCCGCAGGAACGTCAACAGCAGCGACGTATGGACTTCTGGTGAATACGGACCTCGCCGCTCTCAAGTATTACGAGAGGGAACCCCTTACCACTGAAATGGACAAGGACGTGAGAAGTAAGCACTTGAATATAGTTGCATATTTGCG
>Ga0172369_10008009_pt1 | contig 12090 bp, 12 predicted proteins | sample LakKiv25m_FD_114539 | JGI IMG/M metagenome (GOLD analysis project Ga0172369, IMG submission 114539) | Freshwater microbial communities from Kabuno Bay, South-Kivu, Congo - kab_022012_11.25m | ecosystem: Environmental > Aquatic > Freshwater > Lake | place: Democratic Republic of the Congo... | reverse complement strand
GCAAGACCGGCCTGAGCATGCAGCCACGCCCCGACCCAGGCAGATTCGAAAGCGGGTAGACCTTGCGCGCGCAGCCCGGCGATCATCCCCGCCAGCACGTCGCCAGTGCCTGCGTGAGCCAGCGCGCTGCTGGCCACCGGAATCACGGCAGTCCGACCGTCAGGCGCGGCGATCACGCTGAATGCGCCTTTCAAAACCACCACATGACCCCACTCGGCCGCAAAGCGGCGCGCAACCCCCAACCGATCCGCCTGCACTTCCTCGCGGCGAAGACCGCTCAAGATACACATTTCACCGGGGTGCGGCGTGAGCACGGCCTCATGCGGCAGCAGTTTCGGCCAATCCGCGAGGCGCGCCAACAGTTTCAGTCCATCCGCGTCAACCACCATCGGCGGGAGCTGTGCGCGCTGACTGGCTCCTGGCGTATGTACCACCCCAGAAAAACCAATCGCAGTGCGCGGGCTGCCCTGCAGCAGCTGGCGCACAAAATCTGCCGTGCATTCTTCCAAGCCCAGCCCTGGACCCAGCAGCAGCACCGTCGCCTTGTCCAGGCCTTTTGTCAGCACCGCGGCTGCCTCCCCGGCTATGTGGCCGCCCATGTGCGGGAGTGGCAGCCAAGTCGCTTCCAGGATTTGACCGGCCAGCGCGGGGTGCAGCACGGCAGGCGCGGCCAGCGTCACCAGCCCGGTCCCGATGCGCAGCGCGCCCTTGCCAGCCAGCAGGGCCGCCCCGCTGAAATTCAACGAACCGGCCGCGATCACGGCCGTGCCAAACGTGCCTTTATGGCTGTTGACCGGCCGCGGGGCCAGGCAGCGCCGCACCTCGTTTTCGCCAACCACCTCCTGCCGGATCGCATCCCAACCCGCCAGCCCATCCGGAAGGCCGATGTCGACTACCTGCAGATCTCCGGCCAGTTCAAACGCGGGAAATTTCAACAATCCAGCCTTGACTGCCGCCATGCACACCGTCACCTCGGCCCGCAAGCATTCCGCAGCCGCCGCGCCGGTGTCGCAGTCGACCCCCGAAGGGCAGTCCACAGCCACCACCGGCGGCAGACTCAGCTCGCTCTGAACATGGCCGAGCAGTTCAGCCGCATCCTGGCGCAGCGGCAGCTGAATTCCTGTTCCCAGCAGGCCGTCCACCAGCACCACCGCCTCGGCAAGCCAGGCGTCCAATATCCGCCAATTCACATCCTGTCCGCGGTTTGCCAGGGTTCCTCCCGCGGAAACCAGGCACTGCACCAGCGGGTCGTCATCAGGTCTGGGGCGAAGCAGGTAAGCCCGCGCGCTCCAACCCGCCTCAGCCAGCGCCGCCAACGCAACCAACACGTCCCCGCCGTTATTTCCAGGTCCGACCAGCGCCATCACATTCAGGTTGTCCGAATACCCGTAAAACGACTGGATCACCTCGGCCAGACCAACGCCAGCCCTTTCCATCATGTGGGCATAGCTCCAGCCCGCCGCATCCGCTTCGCGTTCCACTGCGCGCATTTCATTGACCGTGATTAATTTCATTTATCCATGCTCCCTCGAATCGATTATAGCAGGTCAGGCTTGACAGTTTCCCCCATCCTCGCTAAGATACCCGTCATGATTTTTTCCCGCAAAACTTTCTCGATCGCCAGCGTCGCAGTCCTTCTGCTCGGACTGGTCTGGATCTACGCATCCCGCACAGCGCCCGTCGATCCCGCCGCGCAAACCCTCAGCCAGCCGCGCAAAGGCTTCTACGCGCCCGACTTTGAGCTGACCACCCTCGACGGTGAGACTATCCGCCTGTCCAGTTTGCGTGGCAAACCCGTCATCCTGAATTTCTGGGCTTCGTGGTGCGTGCCTTGCCAGGCCGAAATGCCGGCCTTGCAAAAGGTATATCAAGAATACCGCGCTCAGGGGCTGCAGGTGATTGCGGTCAACATGGCCTTTCAAGACAATCAGAATGATGCGCTCGCGTTTGTTGCGAAACACAATCTGACCTTCCCGGTTCCGCTGGATGTGTCTGGCGAGGCGGGCCGCAGCTACCTTATTCAGGCTTTGCCTTCATCCTTTTTTATCGGTTCAAACGGCATCATCATCGACGTGATTATCGGTGGTCCAATTGATGAGGCCGTTCTGCGTTCCCAGGCGGAATTTCTGATGAAAGAGGCCAACTGATGCTGCCCATCCTGCAGATCGGGCCGCTGGCCATCCAGACTCCCGGCTTGATCATCCTGATTGGCATCTGGATTGGACTGGATATGAGCGAGCGCCAGGCCAAACTCTTTGGCCTGGACGGCGGCCGAATTTTCTCGCTGCTGGCCTGGATGCTGGGCGCGGGCTTGATTGGTGCAAGGCTGGTTTTCGCGGCCAGCCAGATGGCGATTTTCACAGCCAATCCGCTTTCGCTCTTCTCGCTCAGCCCCCAGCTGCTCAACCTGCCGGGCGGGTTGGCCGCTGCGCTTGGCGCGGGCCTGGCCTACGGCCAGCGCCAAAAACTGCCCCTGTGGACCACACTCGACGCGCTCAGCACACCACTGGCCATTTTGGCGGTCGCCTCGGCCGTGGCCAATTTCGCCTCCGGAGACGCCTTCGGTGTGACATCCAACCTGCCCTGGGCAATCGACTTTCTCGGCGCCCGCCGCCATCCAAGTCAAATCTATGAGACCTTGGCTGGTCTGGCCGCGGCAGCCCTGGTTTGGCCGCGCCCGGTTGGCCGCCTGGATGCCTGGCTGCGCGCCGCGCCCGGCCTGCGTTTCTGGGTTTTTATCGCTGCCAGCGCCCTGGCCAGGCTTGCGCTGGAACCTTTCCGGGCCGGAGCAGAGCTGATCCTGGGCCAGTTCCACCTGGCGCAAGTGGTTTCCTGGTCCATCCTGGCCCTGTCCCTTTGGCAAATTTTTCGCCGCGGGTGGCCTGCGCCAAAACCTTCGGCGGAAAGCGAGACCATTTCATGAACAGCGGCGTTTATGACCAGATTTTAATCAGCGGGCTGCTGGCCCGTGGGCGGCTGGGCGTGCCCGAAGAAGAGCGCGCCAATCCGCAAGACATCCTGATTAACCTGACCATTTACACGGATGTCCGGCGCTGCGCGGAGACAGACGCGATTGAAGACACAGTCGACTATGCCTGGCTCACCAAACAAGTGCTGAAACTGGTCGAAAATTCAAGCCGCTGCACCGTCGAAGCGCTGGCCAGCGATATCGCCGCGCTCTGCCTCGCCGCGCCCCTGGCCCAAGGTGTGCGCGTGCGCCTGGAAAAACCGCACCGTGTCCGCTTTACCCAAAGCGTCGGCGTAGAAATTGAGCGCTTTCGACCGCAATAACCTGCGTATGGACGCCCTTCACATTCAGCGTGGCGATTATCTGCTCAGCACAGATCCGTCTTTGCTGCAGTTGGATCGTATTCACGAATTCCTGTCGACCCAATCCTATTGGGCCAAAGGCCGCAGCCTGGAGACCGTGCGACTATCCGTCGCGAATTCTCTGTGTTTTGGGATCTATCGCGCAAACAGCCAGGTTGGCTTTGCCAGGGTTGTCACCGACTTCGCCACGTTCGCCTGGCTGTGCGACGTGTTCATTCTACCCGAAGAATGCGGCCATGGCCTCGGAAAATGGCTGGTCGAAAACGTGACCTCCCATCCCGCCCTCAAAACGATCCGCCGCATGCTCCTGGCGACCCGCGACGCGCACGAGTTATACCATCCATATGGCGGTTTTCAGCCGCTTGCCAATCCAGAGCGCTGGATGGAGCGTTTCAATCCCGACGCTTAAGAACTTATTTTTTACGCTTCAACAGGCCGGCCGAAAGTTCGTTTAATTCATCACGGAGCTCGGCTTGCGGCACGGCGATCGCCAGCGCTGCCATCGCCTGACCGGTCAGCTTTTCAGCCTCGGCCAGAGCCAGCGCCCCGGCTTCAACCGCGTCCAGACATTTGATTGCTTCGCCAATCTCATCCGGCTGGACCGGCCCGGCCTCCCAGCGCGCGCGGAACTGCGGGCTGCGTTCCAGGCCGATCAGTACCGGCAGAGTCTTCTTGCCGCTGACCAGGTCACTTTCCGTCGATTTACCGGTCAAAGCGGCGTCGCCCCAAATCCCCAGCCAATCGTCCTGAACCTGAAAAGCCAACCCGAGCTTATAACCGAACTCGCGGAAGGCGGCTCGCCGCGCTTCATTAACGCCCGCCGCCAGCGCCCCCAGTTCCGCACAGCAGCCCAGCAGCGCCGAGGTTTTTCCGCCGACCATTGGCCAGTAGTCCTCCATCGGGATCACCGGACACGATTCGTAGGCGATATCCAGATACTGGCCCTCGGTCAGGCGCAGGCAAGTCTCTTGAAGGACCTGGTGCGCTTCCAGCGCGGCGGCCGGAGAAACCGTCTCGGCCAGGCGGTGCAGCGCGCTGAATGCCTGGGTAAACATCACATCCCCGGCGTTGATCGCCTGCGCGATTCCCCATCGCACCCAGACCGTCTTGCGTCCGCGCCGCAGCGGGCTATTGTCTTGAATGTCATCATGGATCAATGAAAAATTGTGCAGCAGCTCCACCGCCGCCGCGGCTGGCAGCGCCGCTTTCCAATCCGCCCCGCTTGCGGCTGCGCACAAAAGCACCATCATAGGCCGGATCCGTTTGCCCTGCGCCTCCGGGCCAGCCCCTTCGCCCTCCCACCCCAAATGATAGGTCAACATCCCGCGCAGCTCTGGGTAGGTCGGGCGAACGGTGCGCTCCACCACCGCTTTCAACTCATCTTCCACCGCTGGAAGCATCGATGCGATTGTCTGCTGCAAACTCATGGCTTTACCTTCCTTCCAGCCGGATCAATTCAGCCTTTTGTAATCCCGCCAGGTTGGCGGCCCCCACCCCAAACATGCAAATGCGGATTTCCGCGCTCACCTCTTCGATCATTTGGATCACGCTTTCCACCGGGTCGCCGCCGCCCGCCGCTGCCTTAAGGAACGGCCCAGCCATCCCGCCCAGGCAGGAACCCAGCGCGACGCACTTGGCGATATCCACCCCATCCTTCAACCCGCCCGAGGCAAACACAGCCAGCCCAGGCGCAGCCCGCCGCACCATCTGAATCGATTCCGCGGTCGGAATGCCCCAATCGCGGAACGCCCCGGCAACTCGCCTGCGGCTCTCGTCCTGAATTCGGAATTTCTCCACCTGCGACCAGGATGTGCCGCCTGCCCCTGCCACATCGATCGCCGCAACTCCGGCGTCGCGTAAAAGCCGCGCGCTGCGCTCGGATATTCCCCAACCGACTTCTTTCGCCACCACCGGGACAGGCAGCCGCCGGCACACTTGCTCAATCTTCGCCGCCAGGCCGCCAAAGCGCGTGTCGCCTTCTGGCTGGATCGCCTCCTGCATCGAATTGAGGTGCAGGTACAGCGCATCCGCCTGCACCATATCCACCGCACGCTGGCAGTGCTCCAGCGAGTAACTGTAATTCAACTGCACAGCCCCCAGGTTGGCAAAAATCAGCGCGTCCGGCGCGTACTGGCGAATTTCGAAGGTGGCGCGCAGTTCCTCGCGCTCCAGCGCGGCGCGCTGCGACCCAACCCCCAGCGCGATCCGACAGGCCTGCGCGCCGGCTGCCAGTGCGCGGTTTATCGAGCCCGCCTGGCCTGTGCCGCCAGTCATCGAAGAAATCAGGATAGGCGCCAGGAGTGTTCTGCCAAACAAGGTCTGGCTCAGATTGATCTCATCCAGATCAATCTCCGGCAAGGCCTCGTGCACAAAGCGCATATTTTCCAGGCCGCTGGTTAAGCCCGAGCGAACATCTTCTTCCAGGTTGATCCGGATATGGTCAGCTTTGCGGGTTTCGATCGTAGTCGAGTCTGGCATCAGTAGCTTCCCTTGAGCAGGCAAACGGGTATCAGATAATGACGGTCCGAAGCGTGTTATGACCTCAAACGCAACAAGTATACCAGAGTGAAGTTGGGCTCTTCAATTGCCTGCATATGCTTTGAAATTTGCCCGCTCAAGCGCACTTGACACCACGTTAAGCACAGTTAAAATGGAATGGTTCCATTCAAACGCAGTCCGTAGGAGAAAAGCAATGTCAGACACCTTTAACGATGTGAAAGCTGTCATCATGGATGTGATGAAAATTGATGGCGAGGACATCAGCATGGATACCAAGTTCGTCGAGGATTTGAAGGCGGACTCGATGGATCAATTTTTCCTGATTGATGGTTTTTGCGAAAAGTTTGGCATGACCATCAACGATGAAGACGCGCGCAACATCCGCACCGTCAACGACGCGGTCACCTACATCGACGCTCACAAGAATTAAGCAGCGTTCATCCAGCTTTCAGGCCAGGCATGAAATGAAAAAGGCGGCCGACTCGCCGCCTTTTTCATTTCATGGGATCTTACAACAACGATGGGATCTCTTCAGGGTGCTTGGCTACGCGCACACCAGCCGATTCCAATGCGCGGATTTTGTCCTTAGCCGTCCCGGTCCCGCCCTCGATAATCGCTCCAGCGTGCCCCATGCGCTTCCCCGCGGGCGCAGACTGGCCCGCGATGAAGCTGACCACCGGCTTGGTCATCTTGCGGTTGATAAAATCTGCTGCTTTTTCTTCGTCGCTCCCGCCAATTTCGCCGATCATCACCACTTTTTCCGTGTGCGGGTCTGCCTCAAACATGTCCAACACATCCAGGAAATTGGTCCCGTTGACCGGGTCGCCGCCGATCCCAACGCATGTGCTCGCGCCTAATCCTGCGCCGCGCAGGGCGTAGAGCACTTCGTATGTCAGCGTCCCCGAGCGCGAAACGATCCCAACATTGCCCGGAATGGCGATTGTATTGGGAATGATCCCTACCTTGCATTCTCCCGGTGTCAGCATCCCTGGACAGTTTGGCCCAACCAGCCGCACACCTTTCTGATCGATGTAGCTGCGCACGCGCATCATATCTTGCACTGGAATGCCCTCGGTGATGCACACGATGAGCTGCACACCCGCATCGGCGGCTTCCAGAATTGCGTCTGGCGCAAAACGCGCCGGCACGAAAATCACGCTGGTGTTCGCGCCGGTGGTCTCAACCGCCGTCTGGAGCGTATCAAACACCGGAATCTTACCATTCATCACCCACTCGCCACCTTTGCCCGGCGTCACCCCAGCCACCACATTCGTGCCATAGGCGACCATCTGGCCGGTGTGGAACAAGCCTTCATTTCCAGTAATTCCCTGGACAACCAGGCGCGTATTTTTATTGATCAGGATGCTCATAGCGTCGCCCCTTTAGCAATCGCTACCGCTTTTTGGGCGGCTTCCAGTAACGTTTCGGCGGTGGCCATCTTGGCCTCGGCCAGCAGTTGGCGGCCTTCCTCAGCATTTGTTCCAACCAGGCGCACCACCATCGGCACGCTGGTGTGAACCTCGTTCAAGGCCGCGAGCACGCCGCGCGCGACCTCATCACAGCGCGTGATCCCGCCAAAAATATTGAACAAGACCGCTTTGACTTTCTTGTCCGCCAGGATAATGCGCAATGCAGCCGCGACTTTTTCGGCTCCCGCGCCGCCGCCAATATCCAGGAAATTGGCCGGTTCGCCGCCGCTCAACTTGATCATGTCCATCGTGGCCATCGCCAACCCCGCGCCATTGACCATACAGCCGATTTCGCCATCCAGGCTGATGTAGGAAAGACCGTACTTTCGCGCTTCGATCTCAGCCCAGTTTTCCACATCCAGATCGCGCATTTCGTTCAGGTCGGAATGGCGGAAGAGCGCGTTGTCATCGATATCCATTTTGCCGTCCAGCGCCACCAGGCGCTGATCGGTGGTGATCACCAGCGGGTTGATTTCGGCCAGGGTCGCGTCACAGGCCTGATATGCACTCCACAACCCGCGCGCGATTTCCGAAAAAGACCGCCACAGTTCACGCGGCAGGTCAATGCTGACTGCCAGATCGCGCGCCTGGTATTCGCGCAGCCCCATCAACGGGTCGATACGGATCTTGATAATTTTTTCGGGTGTCTGAGCAGCCACCTCTTCGATGTCCACCCCGCCCGCAGCCGAAGCCATGATTACGGGCCGCTTGGCCGCGCGGTCATTGGTAATTCCCAGATAAATTTCCTTTGAGAAACTGGCGGCTTCGTCGATCAAGACTTTGCGCACCGGCAGACCCTTGATCTCCATGCCTAAAATCGTGGTAGCCAGTTCGGCAGCTTCTTTGGAAGATCGCGCCAGCCGGATGCCCCCCGCCTTGCCGCGCCCGCCAACCAGCACCTGCGCCTTTACCACCACCTTGCCGCCCAATTCCTCAGCGATCTGCTTGGCGTCAGACGCCGAAGCAGCCACCCGTCCGCGCGGAATAGCCACGCCATACCTGGCAAAAATCTGTTTCGACTGATATTCGTGAAGTTTCATATCCTTCCCCAGACCAGCTTGATTACTGACATAACTAATCCATTTATAACACAAAATTCAGGCCGCTTGCACAGCCTGAATTTTGCGTAAGGTCTTTACGATCAAGAATCGCTCATAGCCGCGAAAGCCAAGGGCGGCCAAACCCTTTCTGCCCGCCAGGCGCTAACCCTTCAGGAAGGCTTCCAGCGCTTCTTTGCTGATCCGGAAAGCGTTGCCAATCTTGCGCGCTTTCAGGTCGCCTGCGGTAATCGCGGCGATCACATCCTCTTCTGAGACGCGCAGCACCGCGGCCGCTTCGGCCGGTGTCATCACGTCGGGCGTGGCGCCAGCCGGTTTCGCGCCTGCAGCCGCGGCGCCCGCGGCCTGCTGCTGCTGCGGGGCGGCCATCCCGCCACCCAGCGCCTGCGACATGATATTGCCAATCCCAATCCCGGCGCCGATCCCAGCGGTCAAGCCGGCCCCGCCGCCCTGATTCTGCGCGGCATCGCGCATCGCGTCTGCCGCCTGCAGCTGGGTGTAGGTGGTCATGTCCAGCATTCCCATCGCGCGCAGTTCCTCTGCCGATTTATCCGAAGGCTTGAGGCTGCCAATGTAGAAAGTCTTGAGGGTGAGGCCGATTGCGGCAAAATCATCCTGAGCCTTGGCGCGCACGCCAGCGCCGATCTCTTCCGTCAGGCCGATCAACTCGGCCACGCTGTGCTTGGCCGCCGTCTCGCCCAGCAAGTCCGCCAGTTTGGACAGCAGCATCGTGCGCAGGCGGTTTTCGATCTCGGACATGCGGTAAACGCCGCTCGCGCCAACCAGCTGAGTCACAAACTGCTGCGGGTCGCGCACCTGGAAGGAGTACGTGCCAAAGCTTTGCAGCAGCGCCACGCCCAGCCCCATACCCGGGTTGCGCACCAGGATCGGCTGAGGCGTGCCCCACTTCTCTTCGGCAAATTCGCGCATCGAAACGTAGTAGATTTCAGCGGTGAACGGCGTGCGGTCGCCAAAAGCCTTGCCGATCAGGTTGGTGAGCAGCGGCACATTGGCGGTGCTGATCGTGTGGCGGCCTGCCCCCAAAACGTCCAGCGCGTGCCCATCGCGGAAGAATACCGCGCGCTGAGATTCGCGCACGATCACCTGGGAACCAAACCGCAGGTCAGCAACGCCCTGTTCCGGGAAACGATGGACGATTTCGTCCGTCATCTCGCTGGGATATTCAACGACATCAAAAATTCTAGCCATGGTTGCCTCTATATCGTCTATCTAGCAAGTGCTTACTGCTGCGCCCCGCCCAGAATGACCTGGGAACGTTTATCAAACGCCGATACGCTGTCGGCCGATTTCTGCACCAGGCTGCGGATCGCTGGCGCGAGCCCGTCGGTGCCGATCGAGGCCTCGACATTGTCGATCGCCCGCTCCACCTCATCACCCGACTGCATCAGAGCCAGGTCATACTGATAGATCTGGGCCAATTCTTCCGAATTGATCTTGACCGCGTCAAAGAAGCCGGCATAGCCGTAGCTGGCTGTGCGAATCCGGTCGGTAAACTGGCGCAGCTTGAGCGCAGCAGCTTCGAGGTCATCCACCCACGAGAGCCCCCCCGAGCTGATCAAATCGCGCTGCAAACCAGAAATGCGCTGGCCCATGGCATCAAAACGGTTGGCGATCGTCTCGCGCAGCAGTTTATCCGCGGCACGCCGGTTCGACCGATCCACATAACCGCTGAACCCGGGGATCTTGCCCAAAATTTTTTTGAAGATGTCTTGATCGTCAGTTACTCGTCCTAAAATGTCACTCATTGTTCCTCCTCGAAACCTGGCATATCATCCTACTCAAATGATTATAGCGCGAATTGCACATCCATCACAACTGCCAGATGGGTCCAAAATTTCAAAGTCAAGCCCTTGGTGGAGCCGGGCCTGCCTGGCGTTTTTCCCAGCCGCTGTCTTTCTACCATCATATACGAGCGCTTAGGCTCCAGGTTGCAGCCAGCTTGCGCCTCATTCCATATTAATTGCATAATAAACAGGATTTCAAAGAAACTTGCGTTTTTGATAAACGAATCGCGTGAGAAATTTGGCGTATAATTAGAATATACATTTTGGGTATAACGTTCTATGTAACATCATGCTCATTAGGAGGCACACATGGCAACAGGTGGGAGACGCCGAGGCAGAGTCCTGATTTTTGTGGCTCTCATATTGATCCTGCTGGTAGCATTAGGTTTTGTAGTGGTGCGTTTTCTCACCCCGCTAACCCAGCCGCCCCAGCCGACCCAGGTCGCAGACCTGTCTACCCCAACCCCCGTCATTGAACTGCAGAAAATTATCATTTCGCTTCAACCGCTCAAGCGCGGCGACGTGATTACCGGGGACGTCATCGAAGAAATTGACATCCCGCGCAGCTCGTACATCGAAGGCGCTTACATCACCAAAAAGGAAGATGTGATTGGCAAACGCGCCAAGGTTGATCTGGAAGCGCGCATGCCTTTGAACGCCAACCTGCTGGTGGACCCCGCAATCAAAAACTCGCCAGGGGCTTTCCAGATCCCGCGCGGCCAGGTAGCCATCTCCATCCCGATCAGCGACCTATCCTCGGTTTCATACGGGCTGCAGGCGGGCGACCATGTCAATGTGATTGCGTCATTGATGATGATCGACATTGATCCTGAATTCCAAAGCCGCTTGCAAAACTTAGTAGAGGTCGTGATTGCTCCAGGGGCTGGTGGTCCTGGAAGTGTTTTGACTGCTCCTATTTCAAGGGTTCCTACTGGTGCCGACGATATTCGAGTTGGCCGCGTTGAATTGGATGCCACACTAGGCCAACCGATTTATGTTTGGCCCTCTGAAAACCAACGCCCTCGGGTAGTTAGCCAGACCTTGATCCAGGATGCTGTCGTCCTTCAGGTTGGGCCCTTCCCATTGCCGCAAACCAAGTCCCCCAGTGCTCTTCAACCGACGGCTACACCCAGCGGCGTTCAGCCCCAGGTCACCCAACAGGCGCCTCCCCCCCAGACCACCCCTGCGGCGGCTCCGTCTTACCCAACCATCATCACCTTGATCGTCAGCCCACAGGATGCGGTCACCTTGAATTACCTGCTGCTGGTGGGCGGACGGTTGAACCTGGTGATGCGCGCCGCCGGCGATGACCAGCGCGTGACCACCGAAGCGGTCACCCTGCAGTTTGTGCTCGATCAGTACAACATCCCCAACCCGGCTAAGCTGCCTTACGGGCTCGAACCGCGCCTGGATTCCTTCCCCGGCAGCGCCGCGCCCTTCCCCAACTCTGGCGCTCCGCAACCAACGCCTGTCCCCGGACAATAATCGATCTGAACAGTATCCGGTATTCATTCCCCTCCACCATGCGCCGCGAAGGTTTCGCGGCGGTGGTGGAGGGCTTGCAAAGATGGGGCTTGCATGGCTCAATCTGAGAAAAAAATCAGAGTTTTAATCGTAGATGATATTGCCGAAACCCGCGAAAATATCAAACGGATGCTTTCGTTTGAGCAGTCGATCGAGGTGATCGGCACAGCTCGCACGGGCCGCGAGGCGATCGATCAGGCTGTGGCGACCAAGCCCGATGTGATCATCATGGATATTAACATGCCGGATATGGACGGCATCACCGCCACCACGGAAATCAAGAAACGGCTTCCGTACGTGATGGTGGTGATCCTCTCCGTGCAAAGCGACCCAAGCTACATGCGACGAGCCATGCTGGCGGGTGCACGCGACTTTTTGACCAAACCCCCCATGATTGATGAGCTG
>Ga0172369_10008007_pt1 | contig 12093 bp, 8 predicted proteins | sample LakKiv25m_FD_114539 | JGI IMG/M metagenome (GOLD analysis project Ga0172369, IMG submission 114539) | Freshwater microbial communities from Kabuno Bay, South-Kivu, Congo - kab_022012_11.25m | ecosystem: Environmental > Aquatic > Freshwater > Lake | place: Democratic Republic of the Congo... | reverse complement strand
TTGGAACACCGCTTTGCGGTGTTCCAATCCCCAAACCTCTTGGTTTTGCCCCCTCCCGCTTCGGGAGGGGGTTGGGGGTGGGTCCATTTGCGTTGGTGTCAAGCTTTCTTGAGAAAGCCATACGGCGCGCGCGCCGGGATCCGCTGTCCGGGATCCGCGCTCTCCGCTCGCGGCCATCCCGGCCTTCGCCCTCGCGATCAACCCCGGATTCGGATTACAATGATCGCTAATCGCTTTCCGCCATCCGCAAGAATCTTTGCCCTGCCGTCGCCGGACGTCGGACCCCGGACCCCGTTCTTTCTTCCCCCCGGAGACCCCCATGCAGCCCATCCGCACCCGCCTCGACTATGCCCGTATCATCCGCGCTGCCCTCGAGCGTGAACAACCGCGCGCCGCCGCTGAACGCGAGCGTGGCCTGCACCAGGCCGGGGCCAGCTCGGCCCTGTTTGGCTTTGCCCCGCCCGGCTGGATGCTCGATTACGCCCTGGCCTGCGCCTTTGTCTACGAGCAGGACGGTGACCCGGCCCAGGCCGAGGCCGCCCGCGACGCCCTGCTCTTTTACCGCGAATGGCAGCAGCGCCTGCCGGCCGGCGCGCGCGCCCTGCGTCCGGAATATGAGGACGGCTTCCCGCCGATGGAGCCGATCTTCCAGCCGCAGATCTTCCTGCCCGCCTTCACGCGCATCTTGCCAGCCCTCAGCCCGCAGGAGGCGGAAAGCCTGGCTGAGATCCTGGCCGACACGCTGCGCCCGATTCTGCGCTTCCCCGAGTGGGGCGGGCACAACCGCGCCATGCTGCGCGCCGCCGGGCTGGCCGGCGCAGCCCAGGCCTTGCCCGCTCACCCCGAAGCGCCGCTCTGGCGCAGCCTGGCCGACGAGCTGGCTGAGGAAAGCTGGGGGCGCTGGAGCATCGAGGACGCCATGCTCTACCAGCCGCATTGGCTGCGCGCCCTGATCCGCTATGCCGAGGCCAGCGGGCGCGCCGAAGCCCTGGCCGACCAGATCCAGCCGCGCCTGCATCTCAAGGCCATGACCCAGCTGATCAGCCCGCTGGGCGTGCTGCCTGACTTTGGCGACAGTCACTGGCAGACCCATTCGCATTGGGAGTGGGTGGCCTGCCTGGAATGGGGCGCGCGCGTCTACCGCGACCCGGTCATGAAATGGGCCGCCAACCGCATCGAGCTAGGCCCGGCCTGGCAGACTCCCAGCGGCTACGAAGCCTGCGTCAGCGCCCTGGCCCATGCCTGGTGCGACGACAGCCTCCAGCCGCGCCAGCCGCTCAACCGCTGCGACGCGCTGGACGACCTGGTGATCAAGAAGATCGTCTGGCGCAGCGGCTGGGAGCGCCAGTCTGCTTACGCCTGCCTCAACTACCGTGACGAGGGCGACTACGGACGCGTGGCGCGCGACTACCTGCGCGACACCCTCGCCGTCAGCGCTGAGAAGATGCACCACGGCCATGCCGACGAGGGCAGCTTCAGTATGCTGACCCACGCCGGGACGCTGCTGCTGCATGAGAGCGGCTACCGCGAACAGCCGCCCGACGGCATCTACCGCTCGGCGGTCTATCACAACCGCCTGGCCTGGCGCGCCGGCAGCAAGCCCGCCGGCCAGGGCCTGCTGGAGTTTCTGCGCGGCGACGGGCGCTACCATCCCGTGCGCAGCGAGCGCCTCTACCAGACCCGCCTGCTCGACGCCGAGTTCAGCCGCGTGCGCGTCAGCGACCCGCTCGAGGGCCTGGAGTGGGACCGCTCGGTGATCTTCCTGCCCGAACTGCCCTGCTGGCTGGTGATCGATGGCGTGCTGGCCCAGCGCAGCGCCTACCGCACCTTGAGCGCGCTGTGGTGGACGACCGACCTGCTGGCCAGCGGCGCGGACTGGTACGATACGCGCCTGCGCGGCGTGCAGGGCTGGGAAAACGACGGCCCGGCCGCGCTGTGGGTCGGGCTGCCCGCCGTCCCTGGCCAGAGCAGGCAGCTGGCCGCGCTGCCCTTCCGCCGCCATTTCCAGGAAGAGCTGGCCCTTAGCGCCGCCTGGGGCGGCGAACATACCGCCGGGCGCTATCTCAACTTTGTCAGCCTGCTCTGGCCGCACCTGCCCGACGAGCAGGGCGTGGCGCGCGCCGCCGCGCTGGAGCTGCTGCCCGCCCAGCCGGAGGGGCGCGGCCTGGGCCTGCGCCTGCGCTGGCAGGGCGAGGAGCGCCTGTTTGGCCTGCTCAACGACCTGAATGCCGCGCGCGGGGTGGAGGACGTGCGCCCGCGCTACACCGCCGAGCGCGGTCTGTGCGCCTATGGCCCGGCCCACAGCGACGCGGCCCTGGTCTACCTGCGCCAGCGCGGCGAGAGCGGCCAGGCCGGGCTGATCAACGGCACGCATCTCAGCCTGGGCGAGCAGACCCTCTTCCAGGTCAAAGCGCACGCCATGTTCCAGGAAGACGCCGGCGCTTTGCCTGGCATCCCGGCCCGCTTTCGCTGGGAAGGCACGTACACCGCCTGAGCTCCATCGAGTATTCCGGTTGATATCTCGAAATTGCGCCAGCGCAATATATTCAGATAAATTAGACTGTATTATACAAATATAAAATGCCTGTTGACCCTGCCCCACCCTTTCGAGGGTTGTACGCCGCCAGGGCGGGGGCAAGACGTTTTCCAGGGGTTTCGCGGGCAATTTTGTGCCCGCAAAACCTTTAAGTTCCTGACCCGTTATGAAAGGAATACCACCATGCAAGCAACTGAAATTCTGATGTCCGAACACCGTGTGATCGAGCGCATCATCGCTGCCGTGGAAAGCGGCGCGGCCCGCCTGGAGGCCGGTCAGGCCATCCGCCCCGGCTTCTTCCTTGACGCGGCCAGCTTCATCAAAGGCTTTGCCGACGGCTGCCACCACAAGAAAGAAGAAGGCGTGCTCTTCAAGACCATGGAGCAGGCCGGGCTGCCCGTCGAAGGCGGTCCGGTGGGTGTGATGCTCTACGAGCACGAGCAGGGCCGCGCCTTCACCGCCGGAATGCGGGCCGCCGCCGAGCGGCTGCAGGCGGGCGAGAGCGCCTCCGCCGCCCAGGTAGTGCATAACGCGCGCGGTTACGCCGCCCTGCTGCGCGCGCACATTCAGAAAGAGGACACGATCCTCTTCCCGATGGCAGATCAGGTCATTCCGCGCCCGTGGTACGACCAGGTTATGGATGGCTTCGATCATGTCGAGCACGAGGAAACCGGCGAGGGCGTCCATGAGAAGTACCTGGCCCTGGCCGAGAGCCTGGAACGCGAAATCGCCTGAGCGCTCGATGTGGTTTGCTTGCAGTTTGCCGCGAAGCTGGAAACTGCAAGCAAACCAGTCTACTTTTCTTGAATTGGATCCGAAATAAACCCTATTTGGGGGTAAAATAGGTCCATTATGGACACCAGCTCCCTGACGCGAGAACAGCTTGAAGATCGCCTGGCGGCGCTGCACCGCGCCAGCCTGGAACTGATCCGCGACATCTCCCCCGAATCGCTGATGGAAAAAATTGCCACCCTGGCCTGCGACCAGGTCTCCGCCCGCTACGCCGCTGTCGGCATGCTGGATGAAAATGGCCGGCTGGAAAAGTTCATCCCGGTGGGCATGAGCTCACGCGAAGTGGCGCGCATGCCGCACCCGCCGCTGGGCAAAGGCCTGATCGGGGCCTTGATGAACGCCAGCGCCCCGATCCGCCTGCCGGAGATCGCACGCGACCGGCGCTCGTCCGGCTTCCCGCCCCACCATCCCGACATGACCTCCTTCCTGGGCGTGCCGATCCGTCATGGCGACCTGCAGCTCGGCCAGATCTACCTGACCAACAAGCTGGACGCGGATGAGTTCACCCTCGACGACCAGGTCGTGATCGAGATGTTGGCCTCCTACGCCGCCGTGGCGCTTTCCAATGCGCGCCTGGTGCAAAAGCTGACCGCGCGCGAGGCCGCCCTGACCCGCCGCACTGAAAACCTGGCACTGCTCAACAACCTGGCCTCCACCCTGGCCTCCTCGAGCGAGATCGACAAAATTCTGGACAAGGTGTTGGAGCTGGTGATGGACTACCTCGGCCTGGACGTGGGCGAAGTCTTCCTGCGCCAGGAGGATGGCAAGTACCTGCAGATGGTCCTCCACCGCGGCGAGTTGGTCGACCGGCTGTGGGCCAGGCCGCAGTTTCAGTTCGGCGAAGGCGCGGTGGGCCTGGTGGCCTTGAACGGCCAGGCCTGGCAGCTGGAACCGGCCAACCCGCAGGCCGATCACAAGGCCATGCTCAACCCGGCCGTCTACGCCGAGAAACTCAGCCATGTGGCCTGCTTCGCGCTCAACGGGCGCAGCGGGGTCTACGGGGTGCTGTGCGTGGCTTCGCGCAGCCACGGTGTGCTGCAGGAGACCGAAACCCAGTTCCTCTCCACGATCAGCTATTGGGTTGGCACGGCGGTCGAAAACGCGCGCCTTAACCTGCAGCAGCGCCGCCTGGCCGTGTTGGAAGAGCGCGAGCGGATCGGCATGGACCTGCACGACGGCATCATTCAGGATATCTACGCGGTCGGGCTGACCCTCGAACACGCCCGCCTGCTGCTCAACGAAGATACCCCGGCGGCGCGCCTGCGCATCGAACAGGCGGTCAATGACCTGAACAGCACGATCCGCGATATCCGCGCTTACATTCTCGACCTGCGCCCGCGCAAGCTGCACGGCGAAGACCTGGTGGCCGGCCTGCGCCGCCTGGTGGCTGAGTTCCGCGCCAACACGTTCGTCGAAGTCAACCTGCAAGGCCCGCCCCGCGATGTGCTGCTGCTGCCCGAAGGCCCGGCCCTGGTGCTCTTCCACATTTGCCAGGAAGCCCTGGCCAACGTGGCCAAGCACGCCCACGCCCGGCATGTCAGCGTTTCGGTGTGGACCACACCCGAGCGCGTCCTGCTCGAGGTCAGCGATGATGGGCGCGGCTTCGACGCCAGCAAGGTGCAGCAGGCCCTGGGCCACGGCCTTTCCAATATTCAGACACGCGCCGTCAACGCCGGTGGGGAAGTGGAGATCACTTCTGAGCCGGGCGCGGGCACGACGCTGTTGGTATGGGTGCCGATTCCAAATGCCGCAGCCAAATAACGAGCGCGCGAGCGCGGTGCGCGGGATGTTCTCCTCGATCGCGCCCAACTATGACCTGATGAACCGCCTGATGACCGGCGGGCTGGACCTGGCCTGGCGGCGCGAGGTGATTCGCCGCGCCGCGCTGCACCCCGGTCAGCGCCTGCTCGACCTGGGCGCGGGGACCGGCGACCTGGCCCGCGAGGCGCTGCGCCAGCAGCCAGGCTGCCGCGTGACCGCCGGCGATTTCACCTTGAACATGATGCTGGTCGGCAAGCAGCGCTACCCGGCCAGCGCCGCGCACAGCTGGAGCGGCGCCGACGCGCTCAATTTGCCTTTCCCCGCCGCCAGCTTCGATGCAGTCGTCTCGGGCTTTTTGATGCGCAACGTGGTCGATCTGGAGCGCGCCCTGGCCGAGCAGCTGCGCGTGCTCAAGCCGGGCGGGCGCTTTGTCTGCCTGGACACCACCCGTCCGGGTGTCAACCCGCTGACGCCCTTCATCCGCTTCCACATGCGCGTGGTGATCCCCTGGCTGGGCACGCTGATTTCGCGCGACCGCGGCGCTTACACCTACTTACCCGAGACCTCGGAGCAGTTCCTGCCGGCCGAGGAGCTGCTGGCGCGCGTGCGCGCGGCCGGGTTCCAGCAGGCCGGTTTCCGCCGCGTCAACTTCGGCACCGTCGCCATCCATTGGGGAATCAAAGCGTAGCCTAAAAACCGCGGCTACGCGGCTTTTAGGCTGCGTGGCCTTTTTCACCTCGCCCTCGAGGGGTCGCGAGAAAGAAAAACGCGGGTTTGGCGACGCTTTGCGTCGCCAAACCCGCAAAAGTTCCTTATCCCATCCCGGATACTGTTGGCGAATTGGGCGCCGCCCATCCCCCCTGCCCCGAGCATAAAGGCTTGGAGGTGAAATGCGGCACTTTGTGCCGCATTTCACCTCCAAGCCTCCACTCCCCGCCCCAATGGGGCGGGGCCGGGGGTGGGGTGTCCTTTTTATTTGACCCGGTACCAGTAGGGGTAGGATTGGCTGAAGCCGAGTTTGGCGTAGAGTGCCAGGGCGGGCGGGTTATTTTGCATGACCTGCAGGTAGGCGTCCCGCGCCCCGCCGCGCGCGCCCCAGCCCAGCAGGGCGCGCACCAGGCGAAGGCCCAGCCCGCGCCGCCGCTGAGCGGGGTCGACCAGGATGTCGTAGATGCCGACCCAGCCGGATTGGCGCACCGCCAGCCCGCAGGCCGCCGGGACACCCTCCACGCTCAGCGCGGCGTAGCAGGCGTCCGGCTGGATTGCGGCCAGGATGGCGCGGTGGCGGGCCAGCTGTTCGGGGCGGCTGGCGCTCATGCGGCCATAGAGGGCCAGCCACTCTTCGCTGAGAGAGGCTTGCAGGGTGAGTGAGGCATCTTCGCCAGGCGCTGCATAACTGGCCAGGTCGAGGGTCTGGACGCTGGTATCGGCCTCGCGCCGGTAGCCCAGCCCTTCCAGGCGCGCGTCGAGTTCGGCCGGCTGGCTGGCCGGGGTCAGCTTGAAGATCACCGGCAGGCCTTGCTGGCGGTACAGTTCCTCGCAGGCCGCGATCTTGTCTTCCAGCGGCGCGCCCGATGAGGGGTAGAGCGGCTGGACCGAGTTGGCGCGGCGGGTGTAGCCGTCCGCGAAACGCAGCAGCCAGCCATCCAGCAGCAGGGTCTGCTGGGCGGGCCAGGCGTTGAGCGAAAGTTCTTCGAGGGCGCGAATGGCGGCGCTCATGGGATCCTCAGGCGCGGCCAATCCAGCAGGGTGACTTCGGCGACCAGACGCGTGTTGAGGTTGCCATCCAGCTGGGCCAGGGCTTTTTCCAGCCCGCTGACGCGCCGCCTGGCCTCGGCCAGCCCGACCTCCAGGGCCACGCGCTCCAGGCGCTCCTGCAGGTCGGGGTTGGCCAGCGGCAGCCCGGCCCCCGAGGCGGCGAGCAGGATGTCGCGCCACAGAGAGACCCAGCCCAGCAGGGCCAGGCGCAGGCGCTCCTTTTCCTTGGCCAGGCGCTCGGCGTGCAGGAAACGCTCGCGGCGCGAGGCCGCCAGCAGGATAAACAGATCTTCGGCCAGCTGAGCGCGCTGCTCCAGCAGAGATGGGTCGGCGTGCAGGCGCAGGGCCTGGCCCATCCGCCCGCCCGAAACGCGCGCCAGCAGGCGGGCCTCTTCGGGCGGCAGCCCGCGCCCCAGCAGCTCCTGCTCCAGGCGGGCCGGGCTGAGCGGGCGCAGGCGCAGCACCTCGCAGCGCGAGACGATCGTCGGCAGCAAGCTTTCGGCCGATTCGGCCGTCAGCAGCAGGATCACGCGTGCCGGGGCTTCTTCGAGGGTCTTGAGCAGGGCGTTCTGCGCGTTGGGGTTGGCTTCCTCAAAGCGCAGCAACAGCGCCACGCGGTATTGGGCGTCGTAGGGCGACAGCGCGAGGGTGCGCTGTGCGTCGCGGATCTGCTCGACCTTGAGCGTCCCGCCCACTTTCTCGGCCTCGATCACCGCCAGGTCGATGTGCTGCTGGCGCTCGATCTGCTGGCAGACGCGGCACTTGCGGCAGGGCTGGCCCGGAGCGGGCGGGTTGATGCAGTTGAGCGCCTGGGCAAAGCGCAGCGCCAGTGTGCGTCTGCCCAGCCCGGGCGGCCCGGCCAGCAGGTAGGCATGCCGCACTTCGCCGCGCCGGATATGGCCTTCCAATAAGGTTTCAGCCCATTCGTGGCCGATGACATCCCAGGACATACAGGCTATTCTACTCGAAGAATGGGCAGGAACCCCATTCTTCGAGTAGAAGCCGCGCAACGCCCACCCCTAACCCCCTTTCAAGGGTAGGTTTTTGCACCCCCCCCCGGCCCCCGCCCTCGAGGGCGGGGGAGAAAAATTTTTTTGCTGGTTTTGGCGGCGTAAACAGGGCTTCGCCCCTCTCCCTTTGGGAGAGGCGGGGGTGAGGGAAGGCCGCGCTATGCAGAATCGCAAAAACCTACCCGTGAAAGACCCCTAACCCCTCCCTCCGGGAGAGGAAGAAGAACTTAATGCGGTTTTTGTGCCGCTTCACGGCACAAAAACCGCAAAAAAAGGCTTGCCCCCGCCCTGACGCCGCGGAACTCTGGAGAGGGTGGAGCGGGGGTTGTGGAGCCTGCCCCGAGCTTTCGAGGGGGTGGGGTAATTGACGGTTTACGGACAAACCGCGTGGTGCAATCTCTACGCCGGTTTGTGCAGGCGGATGACGACCCAGTCGTTGATCGCGCGCTGCTCGTCTTGCACAATCCCGTGCTGGCCGGCGGCTTCGATCACGCCAGCGGCTTGGGTGTCGAGGATGCCGGAGAGGACCAGCGTGCCGCCCGGCTCGACCAGGTCGGCCAGCCCGATCTCGAACAGGCGGATGATGACCGGGGCCAGGATGTTGGCCAGCACGAGCGGCGCGGCGCGCAGGCTGTAGCGCCCTTCCAACACCTCGCTGACCGAGCCGATGCCGACTTCCATGCGCTCAAGCACGCCGTTGGCCGCGGCGTTTTCGCGGGTGGAGATGATCGCGGCGTTGTCGATGTCGACGCCCAGGGCGTGGGCTGCGCCCAGCTTGAGCGCGCCGATCGAGAGGATGCCCGAGCCGCAGCCCACGTCGATCACGGCCATGCCCGGCTGGACGGTGTCTTCGAGCAGCTCCATGCACAGCTGGGTGGTGGGGTGGGTGCCGGTGCCAAACGCCATGCTCGGGTCGATCTTGACCGGGATGCGCTTTTCGTCCGGCGCGGGGGCGATCCAGGCCGGCAGGATCAGCAGGCGCTTGCCGATCGGGATCGGGCGGTAATGCACCTTCCAGGCTGCCATCCAGTCTTCATCCTGGATGGTCTTGTAGGTAGGCTCGGGCAGCGGCTGGATCATGCCCAGGTAGTACAGGCCGTCGGCCACCTTCTGGCGCGTCTCTTCGATCTGTTCGTCGATGGCGATATAGCCATAGACGCGCACCGGGCCGTAGGGTGTGCCCATGTCTTCGGCGTCGTTATACTTGACGTTGCTTTCGACCACCACGCCGCCGGACACAAAGCGGCTGAGCACCTCGGAAATGGCTTCGGCCAGTTCGGGGTCGACGGTCATAGATACTTCCAACCATTTCGGGGCGGGCATGCAATGCTCCTTCTATAGATGAGAGGCGCTGCCCCTCACCCCTGGGAAAACAAAGAAATTTGGAGTGTTTGCGGGCACTTTGTGCCCGCAAACACTCCAAGTTCATCTTACTCCCTGCCCCTGGAGGGGCGGGGCCGGGGGTGGGGTGACATTAGAAGATTTCGCGCAGGCGGTCGAAGAAACTCTTAGCCTGCGGGTGGACTTCGCTGCCCAGGGTCTGGGCCAGCTGCTCGAACAGCTTGCGCTGCTCGCCGGTCAGCTTGGAGGGGATCTCGACGTTGACCACCACCAGCTGGTCGCCGCGCCCATTGGAGCGCAGGTGGGGCACGCCCTTGCCGCGCAGGGTGAAGACGCGCCCGGGCTGGGTGCCGGTGGGGATGTTCAGCTTGGTGGGGCCGTCGACGGTGGGCACTTCGATGTCGGCGCCGAGGGCAGCCTGGGCCACGTTCACGTCCAGGTTGAGCAGGATGTCATCCTGCTTGCGGCGGAAGAACGCGTGCGGCTTGACCTGGATCTCCAGGTAGAGGTTGCCGTTGGGGCCGTTGTTGGCGCCGGGCTGGCCTTCGCCGGCCAGGCGGATCTGCTGGCCGTTGTCGATGCCGGCCGGGATCGAGACGGTTTTCTTGAGCGTCTTGCGCTCCATGCCGCGCCCGCGGCAGGTTGGGCAGGGCCTGGTGATCACTTCGCCCGCGCCGCTGCAGGTGGGGCAGGTGGTGACCTGGACCATCGAGCCGAGGAAGGTCTGGCGCACCTGGCGCACTTCGCCGCGCCCGTCGCAGGTGGAGCAACGCTGGGGCGAGCTGCCCGCCTCGGCCCCGCTGCCGCGGCAGCTGGCGCAGGTTTCGTCGCGGGTGATCTCGACTTCCTTGTCACAGCCAAAGACCGATTCTTCGAAGGTCAGCCCGACCGGGTAGTTCAGGTCGGCCCCGCGGCGCGGGCTGCGCGGCGAGCGCCGCCCGCCCCCGCTAGCGCCCATGCCGAAGCCGAACAGCTCCTCGAAGATATCCGAGAAGTCCATCGAGGTGAAGTCGGAGCCGCCCATGTTGTTGAGCCCGGCGTGACCGTAGCGGTCGTAGGCGGCGCGCTTTTCGCTGTCGGAGAGGACGGCGTAGGCTTCGTTGATCTCTTTAAAGCGCTCCTCGGCGTCGGGGGCCTTGTTGACGTCGGGGTGGTATTGGCGCGCCAGCCCGCGGAACGCCGATTTGATCTCGTCCACGCTGGCTGCACGCTGCACGCCGAGTACTTCGTAGTAGTCTTTTTTTGCCATGCGCTAATCTTTAATCATGTGGTTTTAGCGCCGCTTCGCGGCGCCAAAACCACATCAAGTCTTGGCTCCCGCCCCCTTTCAGGGGGCGGGTTGGGGTGGGGGTCTTCTTGCTCCTATGCGCTGCGGAATTCGCCGTCGACGACGTCATCGCCGCCGCGGTTGGGCTGGCCGCCCATCGGGCCGCTGCCCGCGCCGGGGCCGGCCGGGCCTTCGGGACCAGCGCCGGGGGCGCCGCCAGCCGGGCCAGCCTGCTGGTACATCGCCCCGCCAACCTTCTGGATCACCTGGCTGAGCTCATCGGTGACGCGCTTGATCTCTTCGACGTTGTCGCCTTCCATGGCCTTTTTGACCACGGCCGACTTGTCGTTGATCTGGGCCTTCATCTCTTCGGGCACTTTTTCGCCGTAGTCTTTGAGCAGCTTTTCGCCGGTGTAGACGGCGTTGTCGGCCATGTTGCGCGCTTCGATCAGCTCTTTGCGCTTCTTGTCCTCGTCGGCATGGGCCTCGGCGTCCTTGCGCATGCGCTCGACTTCTTTATCGCTCAGGCCGGAAGAGGCGGTGATGGTGATGTGCTGCGAGCGGCCGCTGGCCTTATCGGCCGCGGTGACCTTGATGATGCCGTTGGCGTCGATGTCGAAAGTGACTTCGATCTGCGGGATGCCGCGCGGGGCGGGCGGGATGCCGTCGAGGATGAACTTGCCCAGCGACTTGTTATCCTGCGCCATGGGGCGCTCGCCCTGCAGAACGTGGATTTCGACCTGGGTCTGCGAATCGGCGGCGGTGGAGAAGATCTGGCTCTTGCGGGTGGGCACAGTGGTGTTGCGCTCGATCAGGGGGGTGGCCACGCCGCCCATCGTCTCGACCGAGAGGGTCAGGGGGGTCACGTCGAGCAGCAGGATGTCTTTGACCTCGCCGCCCAGCACGCCGGCCTGGATGGCCGCGCCAATCGCCACCACCTCGTCGGGGTTGACGCCCTTGTGCGGGTCTTTGCCGAACAGGCGGCGCACGGCGTCTTGCACGGCGGGCATGCGGGTCATACCGCCGACCAGCACGACCTCATTGATCTGCGAGGTCTGCATGCCGGCATCCTGCAGTGCGCGGCGCACGGGATCGAGCGATTTCTCGATCAGGTCGCCGGTCAGCTGCTCGAGGCGGGCGCGGGTCAGGCTCATCACCATGTGTTTGGGGCCGGTCGCGTCGGCGGTCAGGTAGGGCAGGTTGATCTCGGTCTGCATGACGGTCGAAAGCTCGATCTTGGCTTTCTCAGCCGTTTCGCGCAGGCGCTGCAGGGCCTGGCGGTCGCCGCGCAGGTCGATGCCGTGCTCTTTCTTGAATTCGCCGATCAGGTAGTCCATCAGGCGCAGGTCGAAGTCGTCGCCGCCGAGGAAGGTGTCACCGCTGGTCGAATGGACCTGGAAGACGCCGTCGCTGACGTCGAGGACGGAGATGTCGAAGGTGCCGCCGCCCAGGTCATAGACGGCGATGACCTCGTTCTTCTTCTTATCCAGGCCATAGGCCAGCGAAGAAGCGGTGGGCTCGTTGATGATGCGCAGGACTTCCAATCCGGCGATCTTGCCGGCGTCCTTGGTGGCGTTGCGCTGAGCGTCGTTGAAGTAGGCCGGGACGGTGATGACGGCCTGGGTGAC
>Ga0172369_10007999_pt1 | contig 12100 bp, 15 predicted proteins | sample LakKiv25m_FD_114539 | JGI IMG/M metagenome (GOLD analysis project Ga0172369, IMG submission 114539) | Freshwater microbial communities from Kabuno Bay, South-Kivu, Congo - kab_022012_11.25m | ecosystem: Environmental > Aquatic > Freshwater > Lake | place: Democratic Republic of the Congo... | reverse complement strand
TCACATCTGCCGTCTGAGCAGACCATAATCGACGTTATGTTAATGTCCCATTGGCCAGAGCCAAGCTCTGGTTAATACCGTTTGCCTATCGCAGGCTCAACGGTTAGCGGAAAGTAGAGTTATAGAAGCAGCAATGAATACCGCGCCGCCAAGTTGATGTGCCTCTTGTCGGAAGCTGCCGCGCTGACGGGATGCACATCGCCCTGGCCACGATCGCCGAAGTGGATCTCCTGGTCAGTTGGAACTTCCGACATATCGTCCGCTATGATAAGATCCGCCTCTTTACAGCCGTCAATCTGGAACGGGGCTACAAGCCGTTGGCGATCTACTCGCCGCGGGAGGTCGCAAGCGATGAAGAAGACAACCATTAAAGCCGTCGAGATGGTACGGCGCATCCGCGATGCGCATTACGAGCAGTTGCGCGGCAAGAGTCCGGAGGAGCAGATCGCCTTTTATCGTGCGAAGGCCCGCTTGTTACAGGATCAAGTCGAAACGCAGCGCCAGCAACAACAAGTCAACGAATCCAAACCCACCTGACAGGCGTTGGCGGTCGTGGGACAGCCAGGGCCGTCGCCTAACCTCGCCTTTCACCTGACGCCCTGGACGGGCGCGCTTAACGGCCGTGGCTCGTAGTGCGAGGCCATGCGGGTCACAACCTGGACTCGTCGCGACGGGCGCAGGGGGAGCGGTAGCCGTCAGGCTCCAACCGCCGCCATCGCGCTGAGAACGAATAGCCATACCTCGCCTATGCAGTTCGTGTTGCTATCACGCGACTTGCGTCTCCGTATCTTTCAGGATACAATATCGTCGTGATCGAAATCCGCCAGACGGAAATCTATGCCAGTTGGTTTGCTGAGTTGCGCGACAGGCAGGCGCGGGCCCGCATTGCCGTGCGAATCCGCCGTCTATCGCTCGGCAATCCCGGCGACGTCCACCCCGTGGGCGAAGGAGTCTCTGAGTTGCGTATTGACTATGGCCCTGGCTATCGCGTGTATTTTGTTCAGCGTGGCGCACTGCTCGTCATTCTGCTGGCAGGTGGTGATAAGAGCACGCAAAGCCAAGATATTCAAGCCGCACTAGAACTGGCACGACAGGTATAGGACAATGAATATGACCCCCAAAACGCTCGATACCCGACCTTGGGATGCCGCCGAACATCTCGAATCCGAAGAAGATATGGCCGCCTATCTCGATGCGGCCTTGGAAGATGGTGATCCCAGCCTAATCGTTGCTGCGTTGGGTGACATCACGCGCGCCAAAGGCATGACACAAATTGCCCGCGAGGCTGGCTTGGGACGGGAAAGCCTGTACAAGGCGCTTTCACCGACCGGCAACCCCGAATTCGCAACCATTCTCAAAGTCGTCCATGCACTCGGCTTGCAGTTCCATGTTCAGGCAGCACATCCTTAGAGCCTTCCTTGCATGGTCATTGGGCTCCGTCCGCAGTGCACGGTTCGAGGCCACGGGCTTAACCCACACTTCCACCTGACACCCTACAGGGGGTGTCTTGGCGTTCTTTGCGTCTTGGCGTGAGCCATTCAGGCTGTCTACCCCGTCTCTCACCAGTACAAGAGGCATCCAACAGGCGCGATCAAACTAGCCCGTTTACCCGTCCCCACGAGTCGGGTGAAGCGCAAACAACCCTGTAGAATGGCACCGCCCAACCCTACCGGTTGACTGTGCTCATGTCCGGGTAGCGGTTGCCGGCGGTGATGCCCTTGGGCGCCGCCTCGTCCAGCCGCGCCAGGTCTGCCGGCGACAGCGCGATCTCGGCTGCGGAGACATTCTCCTCCAGGTACTTGCGGTGCTTCGTGCCGGGGATCGGTACGATATCCGGCCCCTGCGCCAGCACCCACGCCAGCGCCAACTGTCCCAACGTGACATGCCTCTCCGCCGCTAACTTTTTCACGCGCTCCACCAATGCCAGATTACGCCGGAAATTCTCGCCCTGGAAGCGCGGGTGCCGGCGCCGGACGTCGTTCGGGACCAGGTCATCCGGACTGGTGATCTGGCCGGTCAGGAAGCCGCGGCCCAGCGGGCTGTAGGCCACAAACCCGATGCCCAGCTCGCGCACCGTCTTGAGGATTTCATCCTCGGGATCTCGTGTCCAGAGCGAGTATTCGGTCTGCAACGCCGTGATGGGGTGGACAGCATCCGCCCGGCGGACGGTTGCCGGCGCGGCCTCCGACAGGCCGATGTAGCGCACCTTGCCCTGTTTCACCAGTTCGCTCATCGCGCCGACTGTCTCCTCGATCGGCACGTTCGGGTCGACCCGGTGCTGGTAATACAGATCGATGTGATCGATCCCCAACCGCTTGAGTGAGCCCTCGCAGGCCGCCCGCACGTACTCAGGCTTGCCGTTGACGCCGAGCCAGGAACCATCGGCCCGCCGCTCGTTGCCGAACTTGGTCGCCAGCACCACCTGGTCGCGCCGCCCCCTGAGCGCCTTCCCCACTAGCTGCTCGTTTGTGAACGGGCCGTACGCGTCCGCCGTGTCCAGCAAATTCACGCCGAGCTCCAGCGCCCGGTGAATCGTTGCGATCGACTCCGTTTCGTCAAATGTACCGTAGAAGTCCGACATGCCCATGCAACCCAGGCCCATCGCCGATACGGTGAGTCCCTGTCCCCCCAGCGTGCGCATTTTCATATGGTCTGCTCCTTTCCCGAGCGGGGCCCGGTCAGCCCCGGTTGTCGACCTTCAGCACGATGTGCCCTCGGCCGTGGCCGGTTTCACTCAGCCTTTGTGCCTCGGCGGCAGCGGCCAGCGGCATGACCTTGCCGACGAAGGCCTTGATCTGGCCCGAGTCGAGCAGATCGCCCACCTGCTGCAGGATCCCCGAAGTGTCGGCTGCCGGCCCTACCCTCGCAACGCGGATACCCCGCCCGCTCGCCGCACCCTCGTCCGGCCGTCCCGCGATGGTGACCAGGATTCCTCCGGGCCGCACCAGTTGGTACGAGTTCTGCAGCACCTCACCGCCGACCGTATCGATGACCACGTCCACGTCGTGGACCTCGCGCTCGACACGGGTCGCCCCGTAATCGATTGCCGTCTCGGCGCCCAACGAGCGGAGGAAATCCTGATTTGCGGCCGAAGCTGTGCCCGTCACGTGCGCGCCTTTCCATCGAGCGAGTTGTACCACAAAAAGACCGACACCGCCGGCCGCGCCCTGAACCAGGACGCGCTGCCCGGCTTGAAGCTGTGCGGCGTCGAACAGCGCACGCCAGGCCGTCACCGCGCCTACCGGCACGGCGGCCGCCTCTTCAAAAGACAACCGCTCGGGCTTCGACCCCAGGCTCTTTACGGGACGCGACCGCGTGCTCGGCGTAGCTCCCGCTGTCAGCCATCCCATACACGGCCTGCCCTTGCCTGAAGCCACTTACTCCGGATCCGATCGCCTCGATGACCCCCGCCACGTCGCGGCCGGGGATCGCGGGGAGCGGGATGGGCTGGAACTCCTTCATCCATCCTGCGCGCACCTTCCAATCCACCGGGTTCACTCCCGCCGCGAGCACCCGCACCAACACCGTGCCGGTTCCCGGCCGGGGCACCGGCGCCTCTTCCAGAACGAGCTGCTCCGGCCCGCCGTAGTCATGAAAACGGATGGCCCGCATTATGTCGGTCTCTGCCATGCTATTTTGCCCTTCCTTAGTGCCGCGCTCCTGGCGGCACGCCTCACTAAATCACCTTCGCGGGCGGGTGTAAAGTGGCGACGGTTACCGATGCTGCCATTCTGTAGATGCTCGCTCCATACGAGGACAGCAAACAACCCTACAGATTCCTTGTGCTCTTTGTATTATCCTGACTATCATGATTCGTGGCGATAGGATGCGCCGCTACGGCTATTGAGAAGGTGGCCGCCATGGTCTATCGTCTATGGTCTATCGTCCATCGTCGGAGGCGCCATGTCTGCACTTACAGCCGAGCAATTCATCAGCATGAACCATTCGGCCAGCCTGAGCCAGGACCAGTTGCTGGCCATGTACGAGGCGATGCTGCTCGCCCGCAAGCTGGATGAGCGCATGTGGATGCTTCACCGCCAAGGCAAGGTGGCTTTCCATATCTCGGGCATGGGGCAAGAGGCGTGCCAGGTGGGCGCCGCGTTCGCCATGGAGCGCGGCAAGGATTGGCTGCACCCCTACTACCGCGACATAGCGTTCGTGCTGGCCTTGGGCATGACCCCGCGACATCTGATGCTGGCGCTGTTCGGCAAGGCCGAGGACCCAAGCTCCGGGGGCAGACAGATGCCCGCGCACTTCTCGTACGCGCCCAGTCGCATCGTCACCGGCTCCAGCCCGGTGACGACGCAGGTGCCGCAAGCCGCGGGGATAGCGTTCGCCGCCAAGTTGCGCGGGCTGAATGAGGTCGTCGTGACCTGCCTGGGCGAAGGCAGCACTGCCCAGGGTGACTTCCACGAAGGTCTCAACTGGGCGGGTATCCAGTGTCTGCCCTTGATCATCCTCGTCGAAAACAACCAGTATGCCATTTCCGAGCCGGTGGAGAAAGAGATGCCGGTGCCCAACGTGGCCGATCGCGGCGAGGCTTACAGCATGCCGGGCGTGATCTTTGACGGCAACGACGTGCTGGAAAGCTACAACGTCGCACGGGAAGCAGTCCTGCGCGGGCGCAGCGGCGAGGGCCCGACGCTGCTGGAAGCCAAGACCTACCGCCCGGTGCCTCACTCCTCCGACGATGACGACCGCTCGTATCGCACTCGCGAGGAAGTGGCGATGTGGAAACAGCGCGACCCGATCCAGAGATTCGAGGGCGTCCTGCGCGAGCGCGGCCTGCTGAACGATACAGAGGCGGAACGCATCTTGGGCCGTGTGATGCGCCAGGTGGACGACGCCACCGAATATGCCCAACGTGCGCCTTATCCGCGCCCCGAAGACGCGCTGTATCCGGTGTTCGGGTGAAGGTGGACTTATGCCGATCAAAACCAATATCGAAGCGTTACGTGACACCCTCGCCGCCGAAATGCGCCGCGATCCGTGCATTGTGGTCACCGGCGAAGACGTTGGCCGGCGCGGGGGTGTGTTTCGCGCCACTGAGAGGCTGTATGCTGAGTTTGGACCTGGCCGCGTGATCGACAGCCCCCTGTCCGAATCGTCGATCGTCGCGACCGGCATCGGTATGGCGCTTAACGGCTTGCGGCCTATTTGCGAGATCCAGTTCGCGGACTTCATCCATCCGGCGTTCAACCAGATCGTGAACGAGGCAGCCAAGATTCGCTATCGCTCCAACGGCGCCTACCACGTGCCGTTGGTGATCCGCGCGCCGTACGGTGGGGGCATCAGCGGCGGGTTGTATCATTCGCAGTCCGTCGAGGCGCTCTTCGCACATACGCCCGGCCTCTATGTGTTGGCGCCCAGCACGCCCTACGACATCAAGGGACTGCTGCGGGCCGCGCTGCTGACCGAAGACCCGGTCCTGTTCCTGGAGCACAAAAAGTGCTACCGGCAGGTCAAAGGTGAGGTGCCGGATGAGGATTACATCGTGCCTATCGGCGCCGCGAAGATCGCGCGTCCCGGCGACGATTTGACGGTTATCGCCTATGGCCTGATGATGCACGAGTCGCTCAAAGCTGCGGACGAGCTGGCAAAGGACGGCATCTCCGTCGAGGTCCTTGACCTGCGCACCCTGGCGCCGCTGGACAAGCCCGCCATCCTGGAATCGGTCAAAAAGACCGGCAAAGTCCTGATCGTGCACGAGGACAATTTGACCGGTGGCCTGGGCGGCGAGATCGCGGCGATCATCGCGCAAGAGGCATTCGCGTACCTGGACGGCCCGATCACCCGCCTGGCTGCACCCGACGTGCCGGCCGTGCCGTTCAGCCACCCGATGCAGGATTTTTTCATGGTGAACGCAGAGAAGATCGCGGCCGCGGCAAGAAAGCTGGCCGCATACTGAGCCGTGGTGCGTGATGCGGATTCCGTGTTTCGTATTACGTGTTCCGTATCCCGTTTCAATGCAGAATGCGCCTGACGGTTCACGCAACACGCAACACGCAACACGCAACACGCACCACGCACCACGCAACACGGAGCATCCCATGTCCACCCAAGTCATCATGCCCCAACTCGGTGAATCCGTCGTCGAAGGCACCATCGGCAAGTGGCTGATCGCGGAAGGCCAACCGGTGAAGGAATACGAGCCGCTGCTTCAGATCACCACCGACAAGGTGGACACCGAGATCCCTGCGCCCGCTTCCGGCATCCTGCAGAAGATTTATGTGGCCGAGGGGACGACCGTGGCGAAGGGGACGTTGCTGGCGGAGATTGGGGAGGGATTAGATATTGGGGTATTAGATATTCCTCACCCGGATGCCGTGACCACGCGGCAAGAAGTGGGTTCTCAACTACCTGATACCCAATACCTGATATCCGCCACCCCCGTTGCCCAGCGCATCGCCGCGGAGTACGGCCTTGACCTGGCCGAGGTCACCGGCACCGGTCCGAGCGGGCGCATCACCAAAGAGGATGTGGAGGCCCATCTCGCCTCAAAGGTCCGCATTCCCGACACAGCAATCCCCAATCCCCAATCCCCAATCCCTGATAGCGGCTTCATCTCCCCGGTGGTCGCGCGCCTGGCAAGTGAGCTGGGCGTGAATCTGTCCCAGGTGATCGGCACCGGCGAAGGCGGTCGCATCACCAAGAAGGACGTGCTGGCGTACGTCGCCGCGCCCGTCCCGCGGGAACCCGCCGGAGCATTGTCCGGTGGCCGTGCCGGGTCCCCCGAAGAGCTTCCGCCGTGGGAGCAGCCGGGCACCGGCTCGCTGTTCAAGCCGACAGATGAGGTCGAGGCGATCCCGGCGAGCAGCGTCGCACCGGCCCCCGGCCCTCGCCCCCCGGTCCCCGATAAGGATGTCGAGGTCGTTCCGCTCACGGCTATCCGCCGTGCCATCGCCAGCCATATGCTGTTGAGCAAGCAAACCTCGCCGCACGTCACCACGGTGATGGAGGCCGACATGACGCGCGTCGTGCAGGCGCGCGAGCGGCTGCGGGGCGAGCACGAACGGCAAGGGGTCAAGCTGACCTTCACGCCGTTCTTCATCCAGGCGATCGTCGCCGGGCTCAAGGCTGTGCCTTCGGCCAACAGCTCGTTCACAGAAGATGCGTTGATGATCCACAAACGCATCCATATCGGCATGGCGGTGGCGATCCCCGACGGGCTGATCGTGCCGGTGATCCGCGACGCCGACGAAAAGAGCCTGCTGGGGCTGGCGCGCGCGGTGGACGATCTGGCCGCGCGCGCGCGAGCAAAGCGGCTGGCGCCGGACGAGGTACAGGGCGGCACATTTACTCTGACGAACCACGGCACGTCGGGCAGCCTCTTCGCCACGCCGATCATCAACCAGCCGCAGGCCGGCATCCTGGGTGTGGGCGCGATCCAGAAGCGGCCGGTGGTCATCAGCCGCGGCCACCCGCTTCTGCCCGATGCGGAGGACGTGCTCGCCATCCGGCCGATGGTCTACCTCAGCTTCACCTTCGACCATCGCGTGCTGGACGGCCAGGAGGCGGACGGATTTCTCGCCGAGGTGCAGCGGTTCCTGGAAGGGTATTCGGGGTGAGCTTTTTCGTCTTACAGCGGGCAGTTGGGGTATAATGCGGCACGGAATTGGATATGTTCAAGGTCGGCCGGTCGATGGGGCTGCGGTCCAAGGCTCTCGTCCAACTGAAGCCGATCACGTGATACGCAACACGCAATACGTTTTCATTCCAAGGAGCTTTCTCTCATGCCAGATATTGCTTCATACGATGTCATCGTCATCGGTGGCGGGCCGGGCGGCTACGTGGCCGCGATCCGGGCCGCTCAACTGGGACTCAAGGTCGCCTGTGTCGAGCGTGAGTCGCTGGGTGGTATCTGCCTGAACTGGGGCTGCATCCCGACGAAGTCGCTGCTGCGAAACGCCGAGCTGGCGAACATCCTGACCGGCGAGAGCAAGGATTTCGGTTTCAGTTTTGAGAATCTTAAACTGGACTACTCGGTCGCACACAAACGCAGCCGGCAGGTGTCCGATCGGCTGGTCAAGGGGATCGGCTTCCTTTTCAAGAAGAACGGTGTGACCCACATCCAGGGGGCAGCAAAGCTGGTGGGGCCGAAGCAGGTGCGCGTGGAGCCGTCCGGCCAGATATTGGAGGCCAAAAGCATCATCATCGCCACCGGCGCGCGGCCGCGGTCGCTGCCCGGCATGACCATCGACGGCCAGAAGATCATCACCTACCGGCAGGCCCTGGAGCTGACCGTCGCGCCCAAGCGGTTGATCGTCGTCGGCGCGGGCGCCATCGGCATGGAGTTCGCCTACGTCTTCCGCGCGTATGGCGCGGAGGTGACCGTCATCGAGATGCTGCCGCACGTGCTGCCGCTGGAGGACGATGAGACCGCCGCCGAGGTCGCCAAGGCATTCAAGAAGGCTGGCATCAGGACGCTGGTCAACACCCGGACCGAAGGCGTCCAGGCCACGGCCGACGGTGTCAACGTGCGCGTGAAGGATCAGGCGAGCGGCGCGGAGCAGGCCATCGACGCCGACATGGTGTTGGTCGCCATCGGTGTGGCGCCTAACAGCGACGGCATCGGCCTGGAAACGGCCGGCGTGCAGGTTGATAAGCGCGGCTTCATCACCGTGGACGATACCATGCACACCAACGTGCCAGGGGTCTACGCCATCGGTGACGTGACGGGCAAATTGCAGTTGGCACACGTCGCGAGCGCGCAAGGCATCGTCGCGGCCGAGACCATCGCCGGGCACGAGACGCGGCCCATCAAGGAGGCCGACTACGCCTTCATGCCGCGCTGCACCTACTGCAAGCCGCAGGTCGCCAGCCTGGGATTGACCGAGGCGCAGGCGAAGGAGAAGGGTTACGATATCAAGATTGGCAAGTTCCCGTTTGTTGCCAATGGCAAGGCGCTGGGCCTGAACGAGAAGGATGGCTTCGTCAAGATCATCGCCGATGCGAAGTACGGCGAGATCCTGGGCGCGCATCTCGTGGGGCCCGAGGTCACCGAGCTGTTGCCCGAGCTGGCGCTGGCCCGCACCTGGGAGCTGACCACGGAAGAGATCGCCCGCACCGTTCACGCCCACCCGACACTGTCGGAGACGTTGATGGAGGCCGCACATGCGGTGATGGGGCAGGCGATCCATATTTAGCGGCAAATGGCAGATAAGGGACTGGCTAAATGGGATGAGACATGAACGAGCGCAAACGCCGCGAAAACGAGAGAAAGTTCGGCGCCTGGGATGATCTGCCCGATGGCGGTCGTCGTTATTTCTACGAGGTTTCAGGGCGTTATGGATGGACTGCGCGATACGTCAAAGAAGTGGACCTGGTAGAGCACACAGTCCGGTTCTATCAGGAGATTTATGACGAACGAGGCCAACTGATAGAAGTCCACGAGAAGTACCCGGTGGACGAAGGCCATCGACCTGTGGGTGGAGGTGTGTGATGAGGGTCAATCGTCAGATGGTAGCACTGAAGCTAGTAGACTACCTGTATCATCGAATCACATTGTCGCAATTGGTGGATTGGGCCGAGTGGGCGATGCTGGATGCGGATTTCGACACGCGTGACTTGGATCTGCTGCGTGAGATTGTTGGAAGGCTGGGCCTGGCTGACGTGCGTGCCTTTGGAATGACCTGGGACGACTGCGAGGATTACCTGTCCCGGCTCGGTTATCGGGTGAGTGTTACCGTTTCGGAAGCTCCAGTTGTGGCGTGAAGCAGGTAACCAATGCAAACCAACGTAACGATTGATCCGATTTCTCTTGAACTGAAACCAACGCCCACGGTCCGCCGGGCGCGGTTGCACGAGGAGCAGCCTACGCCCGGCCGCAAGCCCGAGTGGCTGCGGGTGAAGCTAAACCAGAACGAGGAGTACTGGAAGCTCAAATCCCTGATGCGCGGGGAGGCGCTGCACACGGTCTGCGAGGAGGCGTTCTGCCCGAACCTGGGCGAGTGCTGGGGTCGCGGCATCGCGACCTTTCTGCTGATGGGCGACATCTGCACTCGTGCCTGCAAGTTCTGCAACGTCCAGTCCGGCAAGCCGTTGCCGCTGGACGAGGACGAGCCGCGCCGCGTCGCCGATTCGGTGCGCCAGATGGCGCTGCGCCACGTCGTGCTTACCAGCGTCGATCGCGATGACCAGCCGGACGGCGGCGCGCACATCTTCGCGGAGACCATTCGCGAAATCCGCCAGGTTCAGCCCGGCTGCACGATCGAGGTGTTGATCCCCGACTTCAAGGCCGATCGTGAGGCGCTCAAGCTGGTGATGGATGCTCGGCCGGAAATCCTGAACCACAACACCGAGACCGTGCCGCGGCTCTCGCGCTGGGTGCGGCCGCAGGCCAAACACGAGCGCAGCCTGGCCGTGCTCCGTATGGCGAAGGAGCTCGATCCATCGGCCTTGACCAAAAGCGGCCTGATGGTGGGCCTGGGCGAGGAATGGGACGAGATTCTGGCGTTGATGGACGACCTGCGCGGCGTAGACGTGGACATCCTGACCATCGGCCAATATCTCCAGCCGACCAAACAGCACCTGCCCATCGCCCGCTACTACCACCCGGATGAGTTCACCCAGTTGGCGAACGAGGGTTACGCGCGCGGTTTCAAGTGGGTGGAGTCCGCGCCGCTGGTGCGGTCGTCGTATCATGCCGATGGACAGGCGCGGATTATCGAGCCGCGGGAGACTGTCGAATTGGCACGTTCGTGACTGATCAAACCGTATTACGTCGTGCGTGTTCCGTTGTTCTGATGCGCAATACGCACCACGCAACACGTGTTATCCCGGAAAAACCATGCAAATTCTCGCGGTTGATATCGGCACCGGCACGCAGGACATCTTGCTCTTTGACAGCGAGCGGACGCCGGAGAATTGCCTGAAGCTGGTCATGCCGTCACCGACGTTACAGATCGGCCGGCAGGTGCAGGCTGCAACGGCCGCCCGGATGCCGTTGCTGGTCACCGGCGTCATCATGGGCGGGGGACCGGTTTCGTGGGCCGTGGAAGCACACCGTCGCGCCGGGTTGTCCGTTCTCGCCACGCCCGACGCCGCCCGCACGTTTGATGACGATCTCGAACGGGTCAAGCGTGACCTGGGAGTGGAGATCGTTTCCCAGGAAACCGGCCGGAAGCTCGTCACGTGTCGCGATTACGTCCACGTGGTATTCCGCGATTTCGACTACAGCGCGATCCGCTCGGCCTTTGGCGCGTTCGGCGTCAACCTGCGGCCGGATGCCCTGGCGCTGGCCGTCTTTGATCATGGCGCGGCGCCGCCGGGCGTCAGCGACCGGCAATTCCGCATGGATTACCTGGCCGGCCGGCTGCGGCACGATCGGCGGCTGAGCGCCTTTGCAGCGCGCGGCGACCAGGTACCGGACATCATGACCCGTTTGCGTGCCGTCGCTGACACGGCGCGGGCGGAGAGCGGGCTGCCCGTGATCGTCATGGACACCGCACCGGCCGCGGTGCTGGGTGCGCTGGATGATCCCAACGTCGCGGCGCAGCCCCGGCCGATCGTGGTCAACATCGGCAACTTTCACACGCTGGCCTTCCAATTCCGGGACGGCCAGTTCGTCCGCCTTTTCGAGCATCACACCGGCGAGCTGACGCCCGAACGGCTGGTTGCATGGTTGCGCGGCCTCGCCGACGGCAGCATCCGCCACGAGGCGGTGTTCGGCGACAAGGGCCACGGCGCGCTCAGCCTGGACGACCATCCCCTACCGCTAGAGTTCGTGGCTGTCGTCGGCCCGCGGCGGGCGCTGCTGGCAGAGAGCGGGCTGCCAGTCTACTTCGCCGTCCCTCACGGCGACCAGATGCTTGCCGGCTGTTTCGGCCTGCTGCGTGCCTGCGCCGACCTGGAGCCGGATTGGCGCGAGCCGATCGACGCGGCGTTAGCGGGGCGGATGAATCGCAGTTTGTGGTAGACCTGGGTGCGCATGACGTTTCACGAGGCTCATATGCCCGATACCGATACCGTCAAAGACATCCTTCGCATGTTCAGCTATGGCCTGTTTGTGGTCGCCAGTGCCAGCCCCGACGGGCCGCGCGCGGCCACAATCAGTTGGGCCACCCAGGTATCCTTTGAGCCGAAGCTGATCGCCATCGCG
>Ga0172369_10007997_pt1 | contig 12107 bp, 11 predicted proteins | sample LakKiv25m_FD_114539 | JGI IMG/M metagenome (GOLD analysis project Ga0172369, IMG submission 114539) | Freshwater microbial communities from Kabuno Bay, South-Kivu, Congo - kab_022012_11.25m | ecosystem: Environmental > Aquatic > Freshwater > Lake | place: Democratic Republic of the Congo... | reverse complement strand
GGTTTTGCCGTGGTCAACATGGGCGATAATGGCAATATTTCTAATTTCCATAAAATTTTAGAAAAAAATAGCCGCCACACGCAGCTATTCGTTTATTAATATAAGCATAAAGTAGAATACCTAAAATGTCAAATAAAATTTTTTTGTTCACAATAAAAACAATCCGTTTATGTGACGGATTGTTTTTTTTGGCTCTGGGAGCTGGATTCGAACCAGCGACATCCGCGTTAACAGCGCGGCGTTCTACCACTGAACTATCCCAGAATACGGCGGTTAGCCATTTGAGCTACAAAGGAACAGAAGATAAAATGCTGTTAAAATATTTAATATTACTATACAGAACAAAAAAAAATTAGTCAAAACAACAAATTGTGAATAAATTTTTTTTATATATTATTTATAGAAGCAAAAGGGTTGGGGCGTGTAAAGTCCGGCACAAAATTTTTTTCGCTATTGTTGTCCTGAGCCCAACCGTCGGTAAATCCCAATTCCCACATCCGGTCAAACACCCGGTTAAACTCTTTATCCGTTACCATCCTGTTGATTTCAGGAAAAAGTTTCGCCTGATGCAGGGGATAATACTGGCGCATTAAGCTTATCGGCAGGCGCGGCTCCATGGCTTTTAATATTTCCAAAGCGCGCAGGCTGTTATTAATGTTATTTGGCAAAATCAGATGGCGGACTAAAACGCCGCGGACTGCGATGCCCTGCTGGTTAATTTGCAGGATTCCAGTTTGGCGCAGCATTTCTTTGATAGCCGCCCGGGCGACAGCAGTATAGTTATGGGCGCGGGAATATTTAACCGCCGCTTCATCATCGCCATATTTAAAATCCGGCAAATAGATATCAACCAGCCCCTCCAGTTGCTTTAAAATTGCCGCGTGTTCGTAAGCGTTGGAATTCCAAACTATCGGCAAATTAAGGCCGCGGCTTTTAGCGAGCATTAAAGCGTCTTTTATTTCCCGCCACCAGATCGTAGGCGTAACCAAGTCAATATTTATCGCCCCATTTGCCTGCATTTGCAGCATCATTTCCGCCAGCTCGCCAACGCTGTATTTTTTACCCATACCCCCTTGTGAGATTTGCCAGTTTTGGCAAAAAACGCAGCGCAAATTGCAGCCGGAAAAAAAGATTCCACCGGCGCCCTGCCGGTTGTTACCGACGAGCGGCGGTTCTTCGCCAAAGTGTTTGCCGACCCAGGCTATTTGTATATTTTTATTATCCATATCAATCAATCATAGTACAAAACCTTGAATCACGAAATACCCGCATCTGTCATTCCCGCGAAAGCGGAAATCTCGTCTGTGTTAAAGAAATTCTGGATGCCCGCCTTCGCGGGAATGACAAAAAGTGATATTCTGTCTATTTTGTAATTCAAGGTACAAAAATAAAAACCGGCAAAGTTATTTTGCCGGTTTATTATTTTCTGCTACAATAAAGCTATCTATGAATTTAACTGCCGCGCAAATTTTATCCATCCTGACTTTTTATAAGTATTACCTGTTATTTCCTTTAGTGATGTTTGAAGGCCCGATAGCCACTATTATCGGCGGCTTTTTGGCGGCGCAGGATTTGGTTAATTTTTTTATTGCGTACATTGTCATTATTGCCGGTGATTTGGCTGGAGACCTTTTGTATTACGCGGCCGGGCGGTGGGGCAGGCAAAGTTTGATTGAACGCTGGGGAAAATATATCGGCGCTTCGCCGGAAAAGATAGCCGGTTTGGAGAAGCATTTCACGAGCCACAGCGGCAAGACGCTGATATTGGGAAAATTAGCGCACGGCATCGGCTCGGTCATTTTGTTGGCCGCCGGCATCAGCCGCGTTCCTTGGGGAAGGTTCGTGATGTATAATTTAGCCGGCACAATTCCCAAGTCCTTGGTTTTAATGCTGATTGGATATTACTTTGGCTCTGTTTACGCGCGTTTAAATAAATATGTTGATGTTTTCGCTCTAACCACTTTAAGTCTGGCTGTTTTGTTAGTGTTAATTTATTGGCTGATTATGAAGTTAAGTAAAAAAGCGGAGAAGAAATTATAATTTTTTAATAAAATTTTCCATAGCCGCTGTTACTTCCGGACGGTTATTTAATACTAAAATATGGTTGGCTTGGTTTAAAATAACCAGTTCGGCCTTTTTTATTTTAGCGGCCATAATCTCAGCGGATGCCAGCGGAAAAATAGTGTCGCGCCGGCCATGGATAATTAAAGCCGGCAGGTTGACTTTATTCAGCCAAGCGGAATAATTAACCTGACAGGCTTGATGCGAGCAATACAGATAAATCCTTAAGCCGGTGTTTAAAATATCAGCCAGCATCCGGCGCAGATTCCAGTCGCCGGTATTTTTATAATATTCATAATCAACGTGCCTTCCTAACCTCATTATTGGCAGGGGTAAATATTGTAAGCATTTACTTAAATTCAATAATGGTTTGATTGCTCGCGCCAGCTTCCTTTGATTGATATCAAAGTTAGGCGCCAGAAAAATAGCCGCTTTTGCTATGTTTTTATGCTTAGCTAAAAATTCCAGCGCCACCAGGCTGCCAAAAGAATGGCTGACCAAAATAAAAGGCGGCAATTTTAGCGCACTGGCGAGTTCATATAAATCATCGGCAAAAAATTTGATAGCATAGTCGTTATAGCGGCGCCGGCAGATTGAACGTCCGTGTCCGCGCAAATCAAAGGTTACTATATTGTATTCGGTCGTAAATTTTTGTTCGTATGGCCGCCAAGCGGAAGAGCTGCCCGACAGACCATGAATAAAAACCAGTGTCGGCCGGTTTGGTTTGAATTTATTGGCGCGATAGTAAATTTTTTGGTTAAGAAAATACTCCTGCATTATTATGTTGTCATTCCCGCCTTCGCGGGAATGATATTTACAATAGAGAATAAAATAGCGCTTCCAGTTTGTCCGTGCTGGTATTGATATCGTATTCTCTGCTTAAGGTCAGGCTGGCACGGGCGTAGCGGGCGCGCAAATTATCATCTTGCAATAGCCGGAGAATTTTGCTTGCCAAATCAGCCGCATCCCGCGGTTTAAACAATAAGCCGTTATTATTCACTAAGTAAGGCGAGGCGCTGGCAGACGAATCAGCAATGACTAAAGGTTTGCCGCAGGCCATAGCTTCCAAAACTACCATACCCTCTAATTCCGCCAGCGACGGCAAGACAAAAATATCACAGGCATTGTACGCCAATACCAGGTCGCTTACATTCAGCCTGCCAAAAAAAACAATACTTTTTTCCGCTTTTAATTTTTTTGCCAAGCCGCGCAAAGCATCTTCTAAATAGCCGCCGCCGCCGATCCAAAGGCGCGCTTGCGGAAATTGTTTAATAATTTTCGGACAAGCTTTGATTAAAGTGTCAATTGATTTTTCCGGATGCAGGCGGCCGACAAACAAAATATTTTGCCCGCCGCGCTTTAATTTAAATTTAGAAAAAAATTTATCCGCCGGCAGGGGCTTAAATTTGCCGGTGTCAACGCCGTTGCTGATGACCGCTGTTTTAAGCTTTTTACTTAAGCGCGGAAAAAATTTTTTGGCGAATTCCGTGGGATAAATAACCGCATCCGCTTGGCTGTAAAGCCAGTAAAGATAGCGGTAAAAAAGTTTTATCATCAGCGGGTTGGCGATTATTTTAGGCAGAGTTAACAAGACATTCTCCGGCTGGGTGTGCGAATGGAACGCGATTTTAATGCCGCCTATTTTTTTAGCCGCCTGGGTGGCAACAATAGTTGCCGGCGTCGGCACAATATTATATAAAATATCAATTTTTTCCGTCCGAAAAATATTTACGAGTTGATGTTTTGCGGGAAAAGCCAGGCGGAACTGGCTTTCTGTTTTTGGCAGTAATACTGACCAAAAGCGGTAGACTTTCATTTTTTCGTAATATTCACTTGGTTGGCCGTTATGCCGCGGATAGCGCGCGGCAAGCAAAATTATTTTATGGCCTTTTGCTTTTAATAATTTGGCAAAACGCTGGGCGGATACAAAAGAGCCGGCTGTACAGTCGGTGATGGGATCGCAGACAATCGCGATGTTTAATTTTTTATTATTCGGCATAAATTCTGCGTGGCCTTACTATTATAACAAAAAATCGCCGTGGTGGCGATTTTTAGGCCGATATTTATTGTGCGGCTTGTTTTTGTTTGCAGCCGCAGGCGCAGTTATCCGGGCAAGCGCAGCAATGAACGCAAACCGCCGGCTCGCAGCTGCAGGCAGTCGCTTCACTTAGCGGCATGCCGCAGGCGCAGGTTTTTTGCTCTTCCATAAAATTAGGCGTTAATTTTTATAATTTTAGTATAAACGAAAATTAAATAATATTCAACTTTGATTTTTTTCGCGAAAAGCATATACTTGTTTTTATGGAACAAAACCGGCAGGAACAATTTTTTAATCTTTTTCCTAATGAACCAGAGTGGCGCTGGCGCCAGATTGAGGCGGCCTTGTTTAAGTTGAATTTTACCGGCTGGGCGGATATGTTGACTTTATCTAAAGCAATGCGGCAGGTTTTGGCGGATCAAATTCCATGGCTTACGATAGCGCCGGCAACAATATTAATCAGCCAAAATCAAAGCACGCGTAAAGCCCTGCTGAAATTAATTGATGGTGAACATATAGAAACAGTATTAATGCCCAACCGGCGCGGGCAATATAGCGTTTGTGTTTCCTCGCAAGTTGGTTGCGCTATGAGATGCAGTTTTTGCGCCACCGGCAGAATGGGATTAAAGCGCAATTTAACTGCGGATGAAATTTCTGATCAGCTGCGTTTCTGGCTTTATTATTTACGCGATGAAAAAATGAGTGAACGGATAAGCAATATCGTGATGATGGGCATGGGCGAACCGTTGGCTAATTATGAAAATGTAAAAATCGCGCTGGGACAATGGTTAAAATATACTGATATCGGCGGCAACCACATAACGGTTTCAACCGTTGGTTTGTTGCCTAATTTACAAAAATTATTGGCGGATAAATCTTGGCCGCCGGTAAGGCTGGCCATTTCCCTGCACGCGGCTGACGAAAACTTGCGCAGAAAAATAGTGCCCAGCACCAGCGCGGGATTTTTAGCCGCTTTGGCTGATTGGTGCAAAAGTTATTTAGCGCAAAAAGGCAGCAATCAGCGGCATTTGACCTTTGAATACGTGTTATTGTCCGGCATTAATGACAGCGGGCGCGACGCTAAGCTTTTAGCTGGTTTTGTGACGAAAATCGGGCGCGTTAAAGTTAATTTAATTCCTTATAATAAAATCGGCGCGCCGGCATTGAGCGCCAGCGCCAAGGCTAAAACGTTTGCGGGCGTGCTCGAAAAATGCGGCGTAACCGTAACTATTAGAAAAAGCGAAGGCGCGGATATCATGGCCGCCTGCGGACAGTTAGCGGGGAAAATAATGCCTAATTTCATTTAAAAATTACCGGTACTTCAACCGCGTCATCATATTCAGGCAGACCGGCAGGATTGTCTTTTTTTAAAATTAAGGCACCGTTATTTTTATAAGTTGGTTGTTCAAATTTTAGTGTTGCCGTAAACGGTACATAGTCTTCGGTCATCCAATTTGATTGCGCTTGTGCCGGCGATTGGGCAATTATGCGTCCATCCCAATCAACCAAAATTGCCGGAAAGCTGGCTTCAAAAAACCAATTTCCCCGCGCTTGTCCCTTAATTATTAGCGGCGAAGAAATCGCATCATTCGGCTGCGGCGCGTCTAAAAAAATAGTTTCGCCCCGTTCGCTCGTTAACGGCACGGAAACATCATTTGAGGAATTGTTTAAAGTTGCAATTTGCCAATTCAGCACAGCGGCAAAACTAACCCAAAGCAAATAGGGCAGCAGGAGCCAGCCGGCAAGTTTATTGATTTTATAAAAAGAAATTAAGTTTAATAAAATTAAAATCCATAAAATAATAATATCTATTAAAGCCAGCAGGGGATTATGCAGGGCAAAAAATAGAATCGACCAAAATACATTGAATATAAGTTGAATAATAAAAATATAAAACGCAATCTTTATTTCTTTTGTCATCGCGAGTCCCGCATTCTTGCGGGGCGAAGCAATCCCCTTGTTTGATTGTGTCCATACCAGCGACAGGCTGACTCCCATCAATAAGAACAGTGTGGTCCAAACAGGCGCAAAGATCCAATTCGGCGGATTAAAGCTCGGCTTATCAAGCTTGGCGTACCAGCTATTGATATGGGGCGCGGTAACTAATGAACCCAGCAGTCCGATCGCTTGCGGGATTAGGATGGCAATAATTAATTTGAGGAAATTATTTTTCATAAATTATATTTATAGTATAAAACTTTTTTATTATTTTTGCATCAGTTGTCGTTTCTCTAGTAAAAAAAAATTTAAAATCTTTTAAAATTTATTAATTATAAAAAATAACGCTAATTTTAGCGTTATTTTTGGTTAGCTCCCGGGGTGGGATTCGAACCCACGACCAATTGGTTAACAGCCAACTGCGCTACCGCTGCGCTACCCGGGAAAATATTCAATTAAAAAATTATCAATTACAAATTACAATGTTATAATTTATAAAGCATTATTATCATAAACAATACCAGTTGTTTAGTCAATATTTGCGTATTTGCCCTTTAACCCCCGTTATGGTAAAATTTTGTTATAAACAACCATTTAATTATCCTCATAAATCCCCAGAACTTTCAGCTCTGGCGCCGCCTTGGCACAGACAATGAATTCAAGGGATAATAAACTTTATGAAAAATTTTTTTACCTCAGTTGACCGCCACTTTAACGGTTTTATAATTAACTTGGCAGGAGGAGGCCTGCTTTTGCTTGTATTCGCCGTTTTAGTCGTCTGGAGCGATTTTTTTCTGCGCCTTATTTTCGGCTGCGCTTTATTGGTAGCGGCCTGGATTTCTTTTTATACCGCCTGTAAGCTGCACCAGCTGAAGCGGAAGATTAAGGATTTAATACCGCGGATCAAGTAATCAATATATGCCAAACGCAAATTTTAATACTAAACAGGCCGCGAACTTTACCCTGTCTGACACCGCGAAAGATTTATTTCGGGCGGTTTATCAGGGGCAGCAAGGCGGCGAAGAAAATGAAGATGTAGCTAAAATAAAAGTCAATGAAATCATCAGCAAGATGTCTTTTTTTTATGAAAAAATCCGCAATGCCGTTGATTATACCGATGACCATCTATTGCGGAAAAACGCGATTGAAAGAATTTTACGGCGCCTGCTGATGATGGGGCATAATGAGCCGGAAGAAATAGCTAAAACTTTGCTCGTGGAACTCATTAGGGCGGGGTATTTGGCGAATAATCAGGTGCCGGAAACAAAAATCAATGAAGTCGCAAAAGTTATTGGGCGCTTTATTAAATTGCGCCAGCTGATTTTAGCCGCCGGGAAAAAAGAGCATCAGGAAATTGATGAAGTTAAAAAAAGGATAATTAATTTGGCGGCCACAAATTTGGAAGAACTTTTAGGCGACCACCAGGTTGACCAGGTAATCGGCCGGCACATGTTTGACATTATCAACGCCAACATCATTGACGACGGGCAAAGTAAGGAGTTTTCCCGCGACAAAAAAATCCAAATTTATATCGGCATTTATAGCAAGCTTTTTAAATACGATGACGCTATGCTGGAGTATATGCTGTTCCGGTATTTTAATCTTTCCTGGGATAAAGCTAAAGACGAAGACATTGCTTTAATAGCCCAGAAGTATTTTGAACTTTATGATGTTATAAAAAAGCAGTTAAACCATTATTTCCGCAAGCAGGTAGGAAAAATTGTCGGCCGCTATAATATTTATTTTTCCATTCTGCGGGACGCGGTAGCGGAAGATCCGGCCGGAGCTTATGACAAGCTCAAGGAGCATCCGGACCAGTTCAAAAAATTAATCGCCAAGGTATGCGAACGGCGGTACAAGGAATCCAGCGGCCGCCTGCGCCGCGGCGCTATCCGCAGCATTATTTATTTATTTTTAACTAAAACAATATTAGTGTTTATTTTAGAAATTCCGGCGACTTTATTTTTAGGGGAGGAGATCAGGACATACTCTTTAATGATTAATATTTTATTTCCGCCGGCTTTATTATTTTTAATTGCGGTTTTAACATCAGTGCCGGGCGATGATAATACCGCTAAAATTCAGGCCGGCATCGAAGAAATTATTTTTAACGAAAAGCAAGAAAACCATCCGGCCAAACTGCGCTATCCGACCAAGCGCAAAGCCGTTACTAATTTGATTTTTGGCTTTTTTTATACCATTACTTTTTTGATTTCTTTCGGGCTGGTTATCTGGGCGCTGGCGGAAATAGAGTTTTCTTTGGTCAGTATTATTATCTTTTTGTTTTTTTTATCGCTCATCAGTTTTTTCGGCATCCGCCTGGGGCGTTTCGCCAAGGCGTATTCGGTAGTGGAGCACAGGGAAAATATCCTTTCTTTCATCGCCAACTTTTTTTATGTGCCGATAGTCGCTATGGGCAAATGGCTGTCGGAAACATTTTCCCAGGTTAATGTTTTTGTGTTTGTGCTGGACTTTATTATTGAAGCGCCGTTCAAAATTTTTGTGGAGATGTTTGAGCAGTGGAGCGCTTATGTCAAAGAGCGGAAGGAAGGAATAGTAGAGTAATTTTCAATTTTCAATTAACAATTTTCAATTAAGGAATAATTTTTTTTCGCGCCCTGGCAGAATTTCACGCCAGCGGTGACTTTCCTGAGAACCAAAATTGTTTATGTCGATTCTTTATATAGTGGCAACACCAATAGGAAATTTGGAAGACATTACCTTACGCGCCTTGCGAATACTTCGCGAGGTTGATTTTATTTTATGCGAAGATACCCGCGTGACAAAAAAGTTGCTAATTAAGCATAAAATTACCACGCCGGTTATTTCTTACCATCAGCATTCAGCAATGCCGAAAATTGATAAAATAATTGAATTATTGCAACAAGGAAAAAATTTGGCGCTCGTGACAGACGCGGGTACGCCGGGCATTTCTGATCCGGGCAATGAATTGATTGCTAAAATCATGGAAACCGCTCCGGTAGAGATAATTCCTGTGCCGGGACCGTCCGCCATTCCGGCTGCGTTATCCATTGCCGGCTTGCCAGCGGACAATTTTTTGTTTTTAGGGTTTTTGCCGCATAAAAAAGGCCGCCAGACAATAATGAAAAAAGTTATAGCGGCGGAGATAACGGTGGTGGTTTATGAGTCCTGCCATCGGGTTATAAAATTTTTGCAGGAGCTGATTGATAATGGCGGCGGCAATTTAAAAGTAGTAGTTTGCCGCGAACTGACCAAAATGTTTGAAAGCGTTTACCGCGGCACACCGGGAGAAATTTTGGTGATTTTACAAAGCAATAAAAATAATCTTAAAGGAGAGTTTGTCGTTGTTATTGGCAAGTAAAATATTTTTTGCTATAGTGTGGATATATGGAAATTACAAAAAAACAATTTAACAACTTAGCTACAAAAAATGACATTTTAGCTATAAAAGATGACATTAAAGCCATTCGCAAAGAAATGGCTACTCAAGATGACATTAAAGCCATTCGCAAAGAGATGGCTACTCAAGATGACATTAAAGCCATTCGCAAAGAAATGGCTACTCAAGATGACATTAAAGCCATTCGCAAAGAGATGGCTACTCAAGATGACATTAAAGCCATTCGCAAAGAGATGGCTACCAAACAAGATGTTAATAAAATCATTATTAGTTTATTGAAAACGCAAGAAGATGTTAACAAATTACAGGAAAATATGGCTACCAAACAAGATATTGACCGGGTACTTACTGTAGTGGACAAAGTTATGCATGAGTACCAGGAAGTGAAAATAGAGCAATTATCTAATTTATCGGCGCATGACCGGTTTGAAGCGCGTATTATTCGCATTGAAAAGCACTTGGAATTAAAGCCAGCTGTTTAATGCTTATACTTGCATAATTTGAATAGCCGCGGTAGAGTTAAAGCAGAAATTACGCTTTAACTTTTTTTTATGCCTAAAGAATTTGAATATTTTCAAATCGGACAAAAAGGAATTTTGATTAGAAATAATAAGGTTTTAATTGTTAAATTAGCTGACCAGATTGACATCTGGGATTTGCCAGGCGGCAGGCTGGATAAAGGTGAGTTTGCCGATAAAGCTTTTTTACGTGAAATAAAAGAAGAAATAGGTTTTGATGACGTTAAAAATTTAGGCGTCGTGGATTATGAAATATGGTACACCGCTAACGGCACGCCTTTTTGCGGCATTGCTAATTTAATAGAAAATAAGATTGATGAAATACAACTAAGTTTTGAACATACTGAGTTTAAATGGATTAATGAAGATGAAATTAATCACTATAAATATATTTGGCAGAATATGGAGCGCATGATTAAAAATGGATTTAAATACCGTAAATTATTTAAACAAAATGAGCAATAAATTTTATATCACAACCCCGATTTATTACGTCAACGCCGCGCCGCACATCGGCCATACTTATACGACAATTGCGGCGGATGTGCTGGCGCGTTATTATCGTTTGGCTGGAGTTAAAACTTTTTTTCTTACCGGCACCGATGAACATGGCGCGAAAATCGCGGTCAAAGCGGCGGAGGCGGGACAAACTCCGGAAGAATTTGTAGATGGCGTGGCCGAACAATTTAAAGACGCCTGGCGCTTATTGAATATCTCCAATGATAATTTTATCCGTACAACCGAAGCCGGCCATATCGCCGCCGTGCAGTCCGCTTTGCAATTTATGCATGACCAAGGCGATATTTATTTAGGCAAATATGAAGGCCTATACTGCCGCGGCTGCGAACAGTTTAAAAACGAGAAAGATTTAGTCAATGGCTTGTGTCCGGACCATAAGACCGCGCCGGAAGTGATGAGCGAGAAAACATATTTATTTAAAATGTCCAAATACCAGGCTGAGCTGGAACGCCGGATTGATAGCGATGAAATTAAAATCAGACCGCTGGAGAAGAAAAATGAAATTTTAAGCTTTATCGCCAAGGAAGGCCTGCAGGACGTTTCTTTTTCGCGCCAAAACGTAAAATGGGGCATACCGCTCCCTTGGGACCAAAGCCATACGGCCTATGTCTGGGCGGACGCTTTTTTAAATTATTTAACCGGCTTGGGTTGGCAGGGTCCTAGAGACAAATGTCCGGAAATGTGGCCGGCGGAAGTGCAGTTAATGAGCAAAGATATTTTGCGGGTTCACGCCACTATTTGGCAGGCGATGCTATTATCGCTCGGCCTACCAACCTCCCGGCAGCTGTTTATTCATGGCTTTTTTTTAGTTGACGGGCAAAAAATGAGTAAATCCTTGGGCAATGTCATCGCGCCTAATGATTTAATAGACAAGTTTGGCGCGGATGCGGCGCGTTATTTATTGATGAGCGCTACTGTTTTTGGCGGCGACGGTGATATCAGCTGGGATAAATTTAAAGAAAAATATAACGCTGATTTGGCTAATGGTTTGGGGAATTTAACCGCGCGCGTCGCTAATATGCTGGAGCAGGCGGATATAGAAATTAACCTAAAGACCGGCAATGATAAAACGTTGCGAGATGAATTTGGTGCGGCAATCAAGGATATTAAGCTGGATGAAGCGCTAAAAGTTTTATGGCGAAAAATAAAGCAAAGCGATGAAACTTTAAGCGCGCGCAAGCCCTGGGAATTATCCGATAGTGAAGAAAAGAAAAAATTATTGGAACCAATCGCGCAAAACATTTTGAATGTGGCGGATTTATTGCAGCCGTTTATGCCGGAAACTGCGGAAAAAATTATTAAGCAATTCAGCGAGAAGAAAATAAAGAAAGGAGAATTATTATTTCCGAGAGTATAGTATTGCGGCAGTTCTTTTACAAAACATATTTTATTCAAATCAAATAACATGGAAGGAGTTTATCATGCATGCTGACGATGATGGAAAGATCGAAATATCTGAAATGGAACAGCCAGAAATGCTCTTGTGCGCTATCAATAACTATTCATTTACGGACATGCAGGCCGCTAACAGACAGATAGAAAATATCAATAAAAGTTTACAGGTGTCTGCTGGACAGCTCGTCATGTTGATTGCGGAGTCGTCTGAACATTATAAAAAACAAGAAGGCATTTACCAAATACCTTGTTGCCG
>Ga0172369_10007996_pt1 | contig 12110 bp, 10 predicted proteins | sample LakKiv25m_FD_114539 | JGI IMG/M metagenome (GOLD analysis project Ga0172369, IMG submission 114539) | Freshwater microbial communities from Kabuno Bay, South-Kivu, Congo - kab_022012_11.25m | ecosystem: Environmental > Aquatic > Freshwater > Lake | place: Democratic Republic of the Congo... | reverse complement strand
TGATCGCCGCGATGACGACGTCGCCGGCCGTGCGCGGCGGTGCCAGCGCGAGGCCGACGACTACCGGCACGATGCTGGCCGTCAGCGTACGCGGCCGGATCGCCAGCAGCCAGCGTTGCGCACTCGTCATCTGGTCCCGGGGCTCGTTCACCGTCGTCGTCTGCGTCGTCTCTGCGCGGCCGTGCGGCGCTCGCTTCACGGCAAGCGACGGAACTTGGAAAAGTCGGGTTTGCGCTTCTCGAGGTACGCGTTGCGGCCCTCTTGCCCTTCTTCGCTCATGTAGAACAGCAGCGTGGCGTTGCCGGCCAGCTCCTGGATGCCGGCCTGACCGTCGAGTTCGGCGTTGAAACCGGCCTTGAGGCAGCGCAGCGCGATCGGACTGTGCTGCAGCATCTCGCGACACCAGGCTACCGTCGTTTCTTCGAGCTCGGCGAGCGGCACCACGGTGTTGACCATCCCCATTTCGAGCGCTTCGTGTGCGTCGTACTGCCGGCACAGGTACCAGATCTCGCGCGCTTTCTTCTGCCCGACCAGCCGCGCCAGGTACGAAGCCCCGAAACCGCCGTCGAAGCTGCCCACGCGCGGACCGGTCTGGCCGAAGCGCGCGTTGTCGGCGGCGATCGTCAGGTCGCAGACTACGTGCAGTACGTGGCCGCCGCCGATCGCGTAACCGGCGACCATCGCCACCACCGGCTTGGGCAGGCTGCGGATCAGGCGCTGCAAGTCGAGCACGTTCAGGCGCGGAACGCCGTCGCTGCCGACGTAGCCCTGCTCGCCGCGCACGCGCTGGTCGCCGCCGCTGCAAAAGGCTTCGCCGCCTTCGCCGGTCAGGATCACGACGCCGATCTCTTCGTCGTCGCGCGCCTTGGAGAACGCGTCGAGTAGTTCCATTACCGTCGTCGGCCGGAACGCGTTGCGTACCTGCGGCCGGTTGATCGCGATGCGGCCGATGCCTTCGGCCTTGTTGAAGGTGATGTCCTGGTAGGTGTGGGCGGTTTGCCACGCGATGGTCACGGTCGGGCTCCTTGGTGTGTGTTGGTTTGTGCGACTCGTTCGGCGAAAGCGCCGAGGGCGGACGCGAAGAATTCGGGTTTTTCCAGATGGACGTTGTGGCCCGCGTTCTCGGCGCGAAGCCACATCGCGTTTGGCAGCGCTTCCTGCATCCGTTCGGCCACGGCACCGAACTTGCCGTCGAGCGCGCCGGTGATCAGCAGAACCGGAAGCGCGAGCGCACCCAGGCGCGCGCCGAGCCACGGCTGCGCACCCGTGCCCGCCGCTCTGAGCGACGCGGCCAGTTCGTGCGCCTGGCCGTTGAGGCGAAGCCGGCGCTGCTGTTTGCGCGCAGCCGGCGCAAGCGCCGCTTGGCTCGCGAACAGAGGCTGGCGCTCCCACGCCTCGACGAACGTGAGCAGGCCGTCGCGTTCGAGTGTCGCGGCGCGCTGTTCGTCTTCGGCGACGCGCCGGCGGCGTTCGTTCGCGCCGGCGATGCCGGGCGAGGCTCCTTCCAGTACGAGGCCACCCAATCGCGCCGGAAAGTTCAGTGCGTAGGCGAGCGCGATGCGACCGCCCATCGAATAGCCGACCAGGATCGCGTCGCGCAGTTCGAGTTGGTCGATCAGTGCCTCGACGAGACGACAGGCGCCGTCGATCGAGTAGTCGTCGGGAAAACGCGCGGCACGCGTGCGGCCGTGACCGGGAAGGTCGACGGCGACGCTGCGCAGACGCGGGCCCAGCGCGCTACGGATCACCTGCCAGTCTTCCTTGCAGCCGAGGAAGCCGTGCAACAGCACGACCGCCGGTGCGTCTCGCGGCCCGCTGTCGTCGAAGGACAGCTCGCAGTTGTCGACCAGAAGGCTCTGCATCAGGAAGCTCGTGGCTTGGGCGCGAGTGCCGTGCTGACGATCGCCGGGGTTGCGGCCTCTCGCGCCGCGTCTTGCGCGAGTGCCACCAGGCGGCGGCAGCGCTCTGGATTCGTCGTGCGGTCGGTGCGGATCTCGATCACGCGCGGCTCGTCTCGTCCGATTGCGGCGCGCAGCAGTTCGGCGAGTCGTGCGAGGTCGCTTGCCAGATCGTAGGCACCAGGGAGCAGCGCCGTTGCAACCGCGGCGAGGTCGACACCGTGCGGCGTCGCAAACAGCGGCTCGAAGATCGCACCGAGTCCTTGCTGGGGCAGAAACGAGAAAATGCCTCCGCCGTCGTTGTTGATGACCACCGTTACCAGCGGGATGCGATAGCGCGCGGCGACCGCCAGTGCGGTGGCGTCGTGCAGGAAGCTCAAGTCGCCTATCACCAGCACGGTCGCTCGAGCGCGCGTCGCGGCGACGCCAAGTGCCGTCGATATCACGCCGTCGATGCCGCTGGCGCCGCGGTTGGCCAGTATGCGAAGATCCTGGTCGCTCTGGCCGAAGAACGCGTCGGCGTCGCGGATCGGCATGCTGTTGCCGACGAACAGCGTGGCCGGCCGGTCCGAGTGCGAGGTCACGGCACCTGCGACCGCGCGCACGATCGCGCCTTCGAAAACCTCCGACCCGGGCAGGGCTGCGGCGTCGAGCGCTTGATCCAAAGTGGTGCGCGCGGCACGCGAGGCAGCCAGCCAGTTCGCCGTCCATTGCGATCGCGCGCCGGTGGTGCTGGCGCGCGTGTCTGTCGTATCGCAATGGCGCTGGTCGATCAGCGCAGCGACGAGATCGCGGCACAACGGCGCGGGTTGGCTGCGTACCACGGTGCTGCTGGTGTGAAACGGATCGGGCCAACCCGATGCCGCCACCAGCAGGTGATCGCAGGGGCGGCTTTCTTCGAGAAAGGTTTGCAGCGAGCGCGGTGCGGGAGTCGTGCCGAAGCGCAGCACGGCGTCGGGGCGATTGTCGCACCGGAAGTTCTCGTCTCGCAGCAGCGGGTCGTAAGCGTCGACCACCAGGTTGTGATCGTGGCCGCCGTAACGCAGACCGCTGAGCGGATCGGCGAGGATCGGCCAGCCGAGAGCCGCGGCCAGCGCGGCGATGTCGCCCGCCGGCAACGTCTGTCCGGCACACACGATGAGGCCGCGTTCGGCTCGCGACAGCCGTTGTGCCAGCGCGCGCGTCGCCGCGTCGTCGAGGCGAGAGGGGCTGCACAATACCCCATGCGGACTTGCCGGCGCTTGCTCGGGCAGTCGCGCGGCGAGATCGAGGCGGGCGTCGCCGCTGAAACTGTCGTCCCAGAAAGGTTCGCGCAAGGGCAGGTTCAGTTGTACCGGTCCGGCGTGCTCCGCGCTCGCCGTCGCCAGCGCGCGTCGTGCAAGCGATCGATAGTAGCGCTCGGCGCTTTCTCCAACGTCGAGGATCGGGACGTCGACTGCCCAGCGCGCGTGCGATCCGTAAAGTGCCACCTGGTCGATGGTCTGTGGTGCCGAGCAGTCGCGGAGCTCAGGCGGCCGATCGGCAGCGAAAAGCAGCAGCGGGACGCCGGCGAGCGAGGCTTCGACGACCGCCGGCAGCAGGTTCGCCGCCGCGGTTCCCGAGGTGCACACGACCAGTACCGGGGCTTCGCTCGCCTTTGCCAGTCCGAGCGCGAAGAAGCCGAGGCTGCGTTCGTCGGTGATGACGTGCGTGCGGATGCGCCGCTCGGCCAGCGCCAGTGCCAGCGGCGTCGAACGCGAGCCGGGCGCCAGGCAGGCCTCGCGCAGTCCTTCGCGTTCGAGTTCACCGAGCAGGCTGCGCGCCGCGAACAGGGCTTTGCTGGCAGCGCTAGGAGCCTGTTGAAAATGGCCCATCTGCGGTGTTGCGCGCGAAACCACTGGCTACGTCGCGAGCCCGCAGCCGGCGACGGGCGAGATCCAAGCCGCGTAGCGGACGACTTTCGCGCGCGCCTTGCATCTGGAACATTTTGAAGAGGCTGATGGACGGTTTTTCAACAGGCTCCTAGGCGGCGCATTCATCGTCTTCAACCTCGAAGTACGGAAGCATCGAGCGCATTTTGCTCTCGGTCTCGTCGAACTCGCGTTCGGCGGCGGAGCCTTCGACGATTCCGGCTCCCGCCCACACGTGGGTGCGGCCGTCCTCGATCAGCGCCGCCCGCAGCGAGACCGCGAGTTCTCCGTCGCCGCTCGCGCCCATCCAACCGACGGCGCCGCTGTACCACCCGCGATCGGCCGCTTCGGTTTCGAGAAACCTCTTGGCCGCGGCCCGCGGCGCGCCGCATACCGCCGGTGTCGGGTGCAAGCGCCGCGCGGCTTCGAGCAGCGAGACCGGACGCGACAGCGTCGCGCGAATCGGAGTGTGAAGGTGGAGCGACTCGGGCAGCCGCATCACGTCCGGTGTCTGAGACAGTTCGATGTCGCGGGCCACGGGTCGGAGAGCGTCGATGATCGCATCGACGACGATGCGATGCTCACGCTGTTCCTTGTCGTTGGCCAGCAGTTCGAGAACGCCGGCTTCGTCTAGGGCGTCGCTGCTTCCGCGCGGTGCCGAGCCTGCCAGAGCGTCGGCGTCGAGAGTTCTGCCGTGCACGCGCGCGAGGCGTTCGGGGCTCGAGCCGAGGAAGCAGCGGCCGCGCCAGCGCACCATGAAGGTGAAACAGTCGCCGCGGTTCTCGGCCAGTGCACTCAGGATCGGCTCGACCCGCGGCCGAGTTGCAGCACTCAGCGTGCGACGCCGCGCCAGCACCGCCTTGTCGAGACGGCCGCTGCGGATGCGCCGCTGGGCCTCGGCCACGCGCGCGAACCACTTGGCGTCGTCGTCGGCGCTGCTGCTCGCCGGTGCTGCCGTTGCTGCGGCGTCGACTCGTGAGGTCGATGACAGCGCGTGTGCGGCACCATCCGTCGAAATAGACCGGCCACCAGAATCTGAAAGCAGATCCTCTTCGAGTTCATCTCCCGCCGCTGTTTCCACGCATCCGAGCAGCGCGGCGGGTGTCTGTTCGCGGCCGGCGGGATGGGTGACGACCAGGCGACGCACGTCGCCCTCGCGGATCCACAGTACGCGCGGTACGAAGAAGCGAAGTGGCGGAAAGTCGCGCCAGCACGGCGCAAGCGTGCCGGCTCCGAACGCGAAGCCGCCTACCAGCAGCGGCCAGTCGTCGGCTCCGCTGTCGAGTTCCTTGCGAAGTTCCGCGAGCGCGCGGCTCGCGTCTTCGAAACGCCTGCGGCCGGCAGTCTCGACCACGCGCGCCGCTCCGAGTCCCGCCAGTTCGATTCCCGCTGCGTCGCAGCGCCAGTAGAACGCCGGCTCTCCAGGTGCGCGGGCGATCGCGTCGAGGGGATTGCCGATAGCGGCGGCGCTCAGCACCGCGCGTCTGAGTCTGTCACGCTGGTCGATCATCGGTCCTGCCTGCGGCCGGTCAGGATCTGCACGGCGCCCATCATTGTCTGTTCGCGCGCCACGCCGGTGAGGCCCGCCTCGTCGAGCATCGGCTCGAGTTCTTCCCAGGGCGGCAAGTACGCGGTCGAGGCCGGCAGGTACGAATACGCGCGGCGGTCCGCCAGCAAGCGGCCGAGCATCGGTACCACGCGGTCGAAGTAGATCGAATGCCCCAGGCGCACCAGCGCCCGCGAAGGACGCGCGACTTCCAGCAGCCCCACGCGCCCTCCCCGCCTCAGAACCCGCGCCATTTCCGCGAAGGCCAGCGGCAGGCTCGTGAAGTTGCGCAGCGCGAAGCCGCACACGACGACGTCGACGCTCGCGCTGCGCAGCGGCAGTTGCAGCGCATCGGCGCGTGCCAGCACCGAGCCGAGCCCGCGCGCCTTGGCGTGTTCGAGCATGCGCGCCGCGTAGTCGAGCGCTACCACGCGGGCGCCGCGTGCGCGGCACATCTCGGCAAAATCGCCGGTGCCGCACGCGAGGTCGAGCACCACTTCACCGACACGAAGGCCGACCAGATCCAATGTGCGCCGCCGCCAGCGTTGGTCCATGCCGAGGGTCAGCAGGCGGTTCATACGGTCGTAGTGCGGCGCGATGCGATCGAACATCGCCTCGACGACGACCGCCTTGTCGGCGGCGGCGGGAAGGTTTACTGCCACGTCACACGCACCTTGCTGCGCGCCGCCACTTTGAGCGCCAGCGCCAGCGTCGGTTCATCGCCTTTCGCTTTGAGTCGGCGCAGCGCGCGACTTACCAGCACGCGCTGGAAGTGATGGGCTACGACGGCGGTGACCAGCGGCAGCAACTCGCGAAAGGCCTTGGTCACGGCTTCGCCGTCGTCGCTGTCCTTGGCGCGCGGCTTGCGGATGTGGTCATCGAACAGGTCGATCGCGTGGTCGCAGGTCTTGCGGACGGCGCGGTCGTGGCGGATCGCGAGCGCCAGAAGTTTGGTGAGCGGGAAGCCGTGGGCGAGCAGGCGGATCGCGCCGCGGGCCGCGACCAGGTCGCCTTCGGTGTAGCGGCGCTTACCGTCGGCCGCCTCCTGGCCCTCGGCCAGGCCGGCTTCCTCGGCCGAACGAATCAGCGCCAGCGGCACGCCGAGGCGCTGGGCCAGCTCGTCGCTCGAATAGGCCGGCCCGTCCGCCTCTTCCTCGAGCGCGGCCAGCAGGGCGGTGTCCGAGCGCTGCGTTCCGTCTCGCTCGAGCAGCATCCTGATCGCTTTGAGCGACAGCCCCTTGGCGGCCATCGAGCGGATCAGCAGCAGGCGGCCGAGGTGGTCTTCGGTGTAGACGGCCTTTCTACCGGCCTTGGCGGGCAGCGGAACCAGGCCGTGGGTCTGGTAGTAGCGGATGGTGTCGACGCTGACGCCGGCCGCTTGGGCGAGCTCGCTGACTTCGTACTCCACGAGTCCGGACTCTTAGAGTGATCGCTCGAAAGGTCAAGGCGAGCCGGGGCTTGCCCGGCTCGCTGCGGACGCTGCCGCTCGAACGCTGCGGACGCTGCCGCTCGAACGCTGCGGACGCTGCCGCTCGAACGATGCGGACGCTGCCGCTCGAACGACGAAGCGGCCGGCAGGTTGCCCTGCCGGCCGCTTTGCGTGCTTCCCGTTGCGTGAAAGGTCCGCGCAACAAGAAGAGTCGGCCTCGGTCGTGGTTCTAGTCGATGCCCTCGGTCTCGGTCTCGACCTCGTTTTCGTCGTCGACCCCGTCGTTGTCGTCGTCGCTGTCGCTCGCGTCTGAAATGCCGTCGCCGTCGTCGTCGTTGTCGTCGGCATTGTCGATCCCGTCGTTGTCGTCGTCGGTGTCGAGCGAATCGTCGATGCCGTCGTTGTCGTCATCGAGGTCGGCGGCGTCACTGATGCCGTCGTTGTCGTCGTCGGTATCTACGGAGTCTTTGATGCCGTCGTCGTCGAGGTCGCCGTCGGTCGCGTCGGCGCGGTGGTCGCCGTCCTCGTCGTTGTCGATCTTGTCCTTGATGCCGTCGTTGTCGTCGTCCTTGTCGCGGTTGTCGCTGATGCCGTCGTTGTCGTCGTCCGGGTCGACGTCGTCGGTCAGGCCGTCGTTGTCGTCGTCCCCATCGCGTTCGTTGTAGATGCCGTCGTTGTCGAAATCGTCGTCGTCGGCTCCTGCAACGTCGCTGGGATCGAGGTCGTCGGCGATGCCGTCGTTGTCGTCGTCCATGTCGAGGTAGTCGGGGATGCCGTCGTTGTCGTCGTCGGGGTCTTTGCCGTCCTTGATGCCGTCGTTGTCGTCGTCCTTGTCGAGCGAGTTGACTTTGCCGTCGCCATCGAAATCGTTGCTGTCGACCACCTGGTCGGCGTCGCTGATGCCGTCGCCGTTTTCGTCGGCGTCGTCGCCGTCGGGAATGCCGTCGTTGTCGTCATCGCCGTCCCAATCGTCGCGGATACCGTCGCCGTCGTTGTCGGCAACTGCCGAGTCATCGACGAAATCGGCGTGGGCGAGGCCGTGTCCGCCGACCTGGCCGACCGCCGGCGCCAGCAGTGCCACGGCCGCTCCAAGGTGCAGCCGGAACAGCATCATCGAAAAAGTGCCGAGGTATACCTTGGCGCGTCGCGTCGTAGATTCGTTCTTCATTCCTTTTTCCTCCGAGTCGTTGGTGCTTGCCCCGCCCCCCGGACCAACAGCGATCCGATGCGGCGCTCGCTCTTCGAGGGGTGGAAAAGCAAAGGGTGTGCCGTTCGTTGCGAGAGCCACGATGTTCGGTGCGGGCTCTTGCGTCTCGCGTCCGCACCGAGCCGCCGCCGCGATAGTGAAGCCTTCAGATTAGTTGCTGATTCTTCGCGTGATGACCGGGAATCACGTGTTCGACTCGCGGCGGGTCGAGGATGCCGGGTGAGATCTCCGGCGCGCTGCGACCGCAGCGCGACCATGCAAGATGTTGCGGCACCCCGCAAGATCCTTCGGGCTTTGCCGTCGCGCGCAGTTGTTGACGCTGTTATCAACGGGAAGTCGAGGGGCGCGCCCGGCCTGCCTCCGACTGCGCTTTGACGAGGCCGGCGTCCGTGGAGGCGTCGTGCAGTGCCACGTAGAGCGCCGCTCCGACGTACGACATCGCGGTATATGCGGCGCCGCTGAGGACCGCGCCGAGCAGCGCCGTCGCAAACGCGGCGGGATCGAGCGCGGCCGCAGTCGCGTGTGCTTCCAGCGGCAGTCCGCTGCCGAAGAGTTCTTCGAGTTGCGACGCCGAGTCGCGCAAGGCCGCAGCGGCCAGGATCTCACCCGGCAGCAACAGCATGACCATCGCGAAACCTACACCGAGAATCTCCGCGTGGTGCCCCTTGGTGAGTTCGCGGCTGTGCCCGAGGGCCGCAGTCCAGCGTTCTCTGCGGTCGATGGCGCAGTAGAACGCCTGCGACCACGCCAGCAAGGCCAAGACGCCCGGGACGATGAAGAACAACAGACCGAGCAGCGCCAGTGTCAGCCAGGCGCCCCACGCAGTGACTGCGTGAAAATACTTCCACAGCGAAACGGTCGTGTCGTTCCACGTCGCTCGTTCGCCTCGCACACCGGCGATGGCAACGCGTGTCAGTCTGCACATCAGACAGTAGACCAACAACGTGCCGGCAAACCACAGCATGATGTCGAGCGTTTGCGGGCCCTCTCCGAGCAATGCGAAGTTGACCGGGTCGAAGTCGTTGGCGGCGTTGTTGTAGCAATCCCAGCCGACCAGCACGGCGAAGTAGGCCAAGCCCGGAGCGGGAAAGGCCACGAAGGCGCGCAGTGCGTTGCGCAGCACGGCGTCTACCCTGATTCGTGCGGGCTGCGCCGGCGCCGGGTTCATCGCAGGATCTGTGACACTTCCGCTGCCTGGTTGCTACCGGTCTGTTGAAAAACCGTCCATCGGCCCGTTCAAAATGCCCCACATGAGAGGCGCGCTAGGACGTCACCCGCGACACGGCTTGGATCTTGCCCGTCGCCGGCTCCGGGCTCGCGTCGTAGCGAGTGGTTTCGCGTGCACGAACCCCGAGATGGCGAGGGGCGAGCTCGAGTCGACAGGCGTGATCCTCGCGCGTCGCCAGCTCCGTGCTCGGGGGCCATTTTCAACGGGCTTATCAACGGCAGCGCAGCAGCGCCGCGTCTCCCTTGCACGACGGCGAGGCTGTGCCGGGGCCGCCCCACTCGATGGCCGCGCACTCGCCGGTCGCGCCGACGACGATGCTGGTGCGTACTGCCGCGACGTCGGGCAGCGCGGCGCTGGCGCCCTTGCCTTTGACGGTGAAGCGCAGTTGGCCGTCGAGCTTTTTCGAACGGTCTTTGACGACGACCTTGGTGATGCCGGCTATCGCGCCGCTTGCATCGGCGTAGGTCCAGGTGGTGCCGGCGCCGTTGGTCTTCCACGCTGGGCCTCCCGGAATGGTAGCGTCAACCCCGCCGCTTCCGATGGTCGCGTCGACCACGACGTGAACGCCGTTGGCGGCGGGATCGACTCCGGTCCACGGCTTCGGGATGACGGCCTCGCCCGAAAAGGCCATTGAGAAAACGTTCGCGCGCATCTTGAGCTTGGCGCGTGTGATCGTGATGCCGCTGCTGCACACCGGCGCGTTCTGGCACTGGCAGCCGCTGCATACCTGTCCACCGGCGCAGTCGCCGTCGCTCTCGCACTGCTCGCCGCCGCATACCAGCGCGTCGCCGCACACCGGATCGGCAGCGGCGCAGATGCAGCCGAGGCAGGTCGTGCACGGGTCGGCGCAGACCGGCAGCCCGGGCTCTCCGCAAATCTCTCCCGCATCGACGTTGCCGTCGTTGCAGTTCGGCAGCTGTGCCTCGTAGGCGCCGATGTCGAAGCCGGCGCCGACCGGGCGCGCGCCTCCTTCGAGGTCGCTGCCGGGTGCGCCGGAAGCTGTGCCGGTGTCGATCCCCGGTGAAGCCGGAAGCAGGTGGAAGTCGCTCGCCGGGTTGAAGAAGTGCTCGACCGGCGTGGCGGTGAAAGAGTGAGCGTCGTAACCGAGACTCTGCCACGCGAGCAGCGTCAGCGCCGTGCTGTCGCCGTCGGGGCTCATCCGGTCCATCAACGAATTGTAGTCGGAGGCGAAGCCGCCGAGGCTCGAGCCGTCGATCGTGATGACACCGTGCGACGGGTGGTTGTTGTAGAGGATGTTGTTGTAGATGTGGTTGCCGGTCGAGCCGTTGTTGATGTTGACGCACCAGCGCGCGTCCGACGCGTTGATGATGGTGTTGTTGATCACCAGGTTGCCGGTCGAGCCGGTGGCGCCGTCGATCTGGTAGAGGCTGATGCCGCTGGCGTGGTTGTCGTAGAGCAGGTTGTTGCGCACCACGCTGTCCGTCACTCCGTCCATATTGATGCCGGAGCCGCCTGCGATGCCGTTACCATGGATGATGTTGCCTTCGACCAACGCGTTCGAGATCAGACCGTCGCCTCCCATCGAAGCGTCGCCGTTCATGTGGATGCCGTTGGCGTGGTTGTCGTGGACGTGGTTGTGGCGGATGACCGGACGGTCGCCGCTGTTGGATGTGTAGATTCCGTGCTCGGCAATCGAGCCGTAGGTTTCGTTGTCTTCGATCAGCAGGTCGTCGACGAAGCCCGTGAAGATGCCCCAGCGCCCGTTGGTGCCGGCGGTGCAGTGACGGATCGTTATGTGATCGGAGACCGCCGCGCGGACGCCCGCCCGCGTGCGGTCGCTGACGATGAAGCCGTCGATCGTGATGTAGGCGGCGTTCTCGATGTTGATGCCGTCTGGCGTCGAGCCGTTGTCGGCGGTGATCGCGACCGCCGCGCCTGCGGCTACGAAGGTTATCGGTTGCGCGGCGCTGGCGACGGTGCGGATGTCGAAGCCCACGTAGTTGCCGTTGGCGACGTGGATCGTGTCGCCCGCGACGACGGTGTCGGCGGCGAACTGCAGGGTTGCCCAAGCTGTGCCTGGCGTAATGCCGTCGGCGCCGTTGCTGCCGGCCGGCGCGACGTAGTAGTCGGCGGCTCCGGCGGTTGTGGCCCGTGCCAGTACCAACAACAGCGCTGCCGGAATCGGCCGACTCCGTCGGGTCGTGGCTGCGCGGATCATGTCGCTCATTCTCACTTGCTTGGCCCCCTTGCTTGCGCCCGTTACAGTGTGGCCCGTCTCCGGGGCGTGGAGCAAGAGGGTGGAGGCGAGTACCGTCGTTTCATTTGCCGCGCGGTCACGGCTGCAGCTCGGCAATCGTGGAGCAAGAGGGTGGAGGCGAGTACCGTCGTTTCGCCCGCGCCGGCACTGGGCTGCGCGCTCTGCGTGACCCGCTTGCCGCCAGCCGGCCGCGGCCGCTGCCAGCAAGTCGTTTCGATGTCGCCACTGACCGCTCGTAGGGGCAACGGGGGCAGCGCGACCGCGGCGGCCGTCAGCGGCGACATCGACGCGAGTCGCAAGAAGAGCTTGACCTCGTGGAACTCGCGGTCGATGCGGCACATCCACCCCGCGGTCACATCGGCGGCGGCCAACCCGGCTTCGGCAAACCCGGTGCACATCTGACACAGAGCCTTTTCCGTGTTCGGGAATCATCGCGTAGTGGCCGGTCTCGACATCGACGAGGCCGAGTCCGGCAGGTCAGGGCACCGCCGTGTGTCCCCAGCCCTTAGGATACGTGACGCGCAGCGACTCGATGAGAGCCTCGCGAGTTCGCATAGCGCAGCCGTTGCCGCGCCCTTGGCCTCGGGATTCCTCCCAGTACCCCGCGCCGCGCTGAGAACCGCCGCCGTCTCCCGCTGTGTGATCGGTGCGTGACCCACCGGTGATGCCACAGATCTGATCGCCGGAGCCCGCGG
>Ga0172369_10007995_pt1 | contig 12111 bp, 7 predicted proteins | sample LakKiv25m_FD_114539 | JGI IMG/M metagenome (GOLD analysis project Ga0172369, IMG submission 114539) | Freshwater microbial communities from Kabuno Bay, South-Kivu, Congo - kab_022012_11.25m | ecosystem: Environmental > Aquatic > Freshwater > Lake | place: Democratic Republic of the Congo... | reverse complement strand
CGAAACATAACACCGGCTTAATACTATACGGATTGCACGTCTGGAAATTTTCGAGGGGAACTTTCAATTTCAACGCTTCGCTCAGCGTTCATTAACCGTACAGTATCAAGCCGGATGCCGTTACCAACAAGGCGAAGAAAAAACAGTGACAACGACAATGACAAAGAAAATGGTTTGAGAATGAGAAAAGAAAAAGAAAAATTGAAGGAAAAAAGATTTAGTTTTTTTGCCGACCCGCAAGAAGAAAAAAGATATGCCAACGCACAATTGGCACATTGCCTTTTGCCCTACACACAAGCCAACGCTTCGCAAAAGTCAAAGAGCCAATTCTTCCCTACCCACCTGTTGACAATACTATTACTGTTTTTAATAATAAACAGCGTTCAAGCACAACAAAGATTTAGAAGACATTTTATTATAGCTTATGATATTTCAACTCCATTTAAAACAGCCGAAAAATCAAATTATAATTATAAAAATACACTCATCAACTTATTTGATAATTCTGACATATCAAATTATAGTGAAGCTAATTTGACTAATCTTTTAAACGAGAAGAAGAATGGACTAACTTTTTTTGACCCCGATAAAGACGAGATTTCATTCTTTCATTTTAATATTGCTCGTAGCGAATTTGATCGACTTAGGTGGACAGAGACAAATTATGATTCAAAAGGAATTGTTTCTGAATTTTGCAGAATATTTCTAAAAGACAAACAGCTTTATTGGTCAGACTTCTATTTAAGTAAAAATTTAACAGTAGCAGATTTTATTAATAAAGCATTTTTAATTACACCTACTCCCTCAGATTTTGGGGGTGGAGTATCAATGTCTAACTATGTTTATCCAATTGTTTTATCAAAAATCGACACATCAAAATTTTCGGAAGAATATGTACTCATTATTTTAAGTGACTTTTTAACAGGGTCTATGCATGGTAATAAAATGGACTTTAATAGAATTAGGGACATTTATAGTTATTCGTATGATAGAGAACTGCCAGAAAATTCCGCACCGAATTTGATAAAATCGTTTTCAGACAAGTTATCAGCAGCCTATTATAAGATAGATTATTTTGAATTTACTTTTGACAGAACAATAACACAGAAACGAATTAGCATTATTGGTTATAAAGTAAAGCCGAAAGCTGGTAATTACAATCCTGAAGATGTTGCAATTTTTATTGATTCTGATATTGAATTAGTGCAAAGAGGTTATAAAAGTGAAAAATTCCGAATACCCGAAAGCTACATAAGATTTACACATAATGATAATTTGAAACCGATTGAGGTTACTTTAAAAATCAGTATTCCTCATAATGGCACATCAACCGTATTATTCTCAGGTACAATAGCAAAACTAAATTCTGAAAATAAATGGATTTCAGAATATACTTCTGATGATGATTTGATGACATTAAACAAGTCGAAAAGTTTATACTTTATTCCATCGCTTAAATTGTGTATGGACACAATCATAAATAAAAGAGATTACGAGTTTGTCAAGTTTGAATATAAAGTAAACACTTCTTATTCAATGCCTGATGCTAGTCCTTTAAATTTTATTTATACAGCGGAACGACTTGTAAACAAGGAAAATGTTATTTTTACAACTAAAACAACAATAATTATTATGTACTATGTGATTCCTGCATTTTTGTTATTGCTAATTATTATTTATATGGTAGTTATTGGCAAGCCAAAAAGAATCAAGTTGGCAATAAATGGCTACTTAGATTCTTTTGAAACTATAAACTATAAGAAGTACGGAAAACTTCTTACACCTTACAAGTATTGGGATGCTCAGTCTGATAGTATTGTTGTTGAAGGTCTTGTTTTTTATAAATCAAACAATTATTTATTTAACTGGAAACCAGAAATATATTTTAATATTCAGGACGAAAATATACCTGAAGGTTTTGATCTATTCTTAAAACCCAATTTTGAAACTACAAAGGAATTTTCAAAGGGTAATTTATTGACATTAAAAGCAGATAAGCAGAACAAACTTAAATTTATTGTCAGCTTAAGGCAGAATGATATAAATATTAAATTATCAGAACCTCAACTAATAAAATTCACAATTTCAGTTTTAATAAGAGAAACAAGATTGCTATTTATTAAAACTGAGATAAGAGAAACAATTGACTACAAATTTCATATCGGAAATGATTTAGGAGATTTATGGGTTTCGTTTGACCCAGGTACAACAGGTTCTTGTGTTGCGATTGGCAATCATGCTGAAAATATCTCAATAGCAGATGTGTCTATTACCAAATCAACAGGTAAAAAAATAATGCCATCAATGTTAACATTTGATCATACCTTTAATTATATAAGCGGTAATGGTCATTCAATTGAAAATACATATAAATATGGCAGTTTGGCATATACAAACTGGGACAGAGCAAAATTCAAATTTCAATCTATCAAAAAACTTTTAGGATATAAGGACATTAAAGAAATCACATTTAGCAATAGTTCAATACTTCAATTGACAGGAAAGGAGTTATCCTCTTTGCTTGTAAAAGGTTTGTTTAATGAGTTAAGTAGCTTTGTAGACCGCATTAATAGTCCAGAATTTTTGCATAATGGCATTTTTAATCCTCAAAGAGCTGTAATAGCAATTCCTAATAATTTTACAATTAGTAAAATTCAAGACATGGTTGATTGTCTTGGTTACTTAAAACAATTCAAGGAAGTCCGCTATGTTTATGAAGCCGAAGCAGTATTATTTTATTATCTAAGTAATTACAGCCGTTTTAATAATAGCGATAGCCAGTTTAAAAATGAAAATATTTTAGTGTTTGACATGGGTGGAGCAACAATTAATGCTACAATTGTAAGTGCATCAAAGATTGAAGAAAACCAAAAACCAGTTTATTATATTGATTTTTTGGGTAAAATTGGATATGGAATTGGGGGTGATACAATAGACTATTGTTTAATCAAATTTTTACTTGGTTTTTCGGATGAATATTTTGAATTAAAACCAATTAATATTGAAAATAATAAAGAGCAGTTGTCAAAATTAGCACAAGAAATTAAAATTGAGATGGTGTATAATTTTCAACAAAATTTTGATTATTTATTAACCTATGCAAATCTACAGAAATACATTAATAATCATCTTGGATTAAAAATCATAATTGAAGAAGAAAGTAAAATTTATCAATATTTTAAAAAGGATTCAAAAGGGAAATTTAAATTATTGACACATCCATTATTTGTTAACATTATTTTCAATAATGTAAAAGATGCTGTTAACGAAGTGATTAATTTATCCGACAACTGCAAAATTGACAAAGTTATTTTCTCTGGTAGAAGTACATTTTTTCCCTACATTAAAGAAACAGTTGAGAAACAACTTAAATCAAAAGACAGTACACCAGTGAAAGTTACACTCGAAATAGAAGAATCAAAAACAGCAGTTGCACATGGTGCATGTTGGTATGGAATTAACAAGAATTCTATTCGTCTAAATAACCTTAAAACAAATGCCTCATTTGGTATAAAACAAACATTAACTGCTGATACTTCAAATGTTGAATTTATTGAACTGATTCAAATGGGTTGTCAGTTTGATTCAAATAATTCCGAAATTGATAAAGTTTCAGGTATGAAAAATTTATCTGCAAATTTTGCTTTTGATGGTGGCAAGGTCAATTTTTATCAAGTAATGGGAAAAGATGCAAATCAAATATTAGCATGTAATCAAAGACATAAATTCTCAAAAATTGCCAGTATCAGAATTCCTCAGGAAATTGAAGCAGTTCAAATGATTGTTAAAGAGGATGATGATGTTGAATGCAAAGTAAGACTTGTAAATAACAGGGTAATAGAAGAAAAAGGAGTTGTTTCCGATCAGGAAATTGCTGATGCTAATGAGGAGCATTACACTTGGATAATAAATTAATTTTTAACTTTGAAACAAATATGAATATGAGATATTTAGCTTTTACCACAGTTTTAATTTTGACAGCCATTTGTTCAATGGCTCAGAACTATATCAAGTTTGTTGGATCAACTGAAATTAATGGTCACAAATTCTTTAAAGGAGAAATCTATCAACAAATTTCGGATAAAAAAATATTATATGGGAAAGATACAATAGACCTTGGTAAAACAAAAATTGAAAAAGCTACCATTGGTGATGTATCCCAAATATCTGATAAATTGAAATTTGTAACTAATTTAGATAATATTTACTATCAAATAAATGTTGAAAAGTTTATTAACAAAAAAGACTCTATTAAGCTAGTAAAATCAGATAATAATATAATTTCATTTATTTCTAAAGGTAAAGACTCATTAAATATTGAGGATTGTGGTTCATCATTCAGAATTATCATTCCAAATTACCCAAGCATTGTATTTTATAAAAGTGAAATTCCCAAACCCATAATTGAAGAACCTACAAATACACCAGTAAATGAAGTTGTAGAAGATGACGGTTTATTAAGTGGATTGACATGGTGGCAATATTTAATAGGCGGTATATTATCTCTAATAATAATCTATTTCCTTTATAAAATAATTGTACGATTCGTAAATAAAAGAGGTGAGAAATTCCCTCTTTACGAAAAATATTCTGGCGGTGATTTTAATGAGTTTGCACAAAAAATGAATATTTCAAGAAAGAAACTTTTTAAGTATAATGAAGATAAACTCTGTAATTATGAATCAATGTCTCACAAGGAAAAGGAAAAACTTAAAAACAATTTAAGAGGTAAAGATTTTATTATTGGTTATTCAGAGGTATATTCTGAACCAAGTAAAACAAATAATGAATTTGAGCAATTCAATCAAAAAGCCCAAACTAACATAGAAACAATTCAACAATTTCAAAACACGAGTGACATTTCATCGCAAATCCAAAGAATGGAAAGTCGAATTCTCAATAAAATAGAATCTTTAGCATCAAATAAAGAAGCCTCTCAAAAAATAGAGAATCAACAAAAAGAAATCGAAACATTAAAAATAAAAATTACGCAACAAAATAAAGACATTGAAAAGGGCAATCAAGAAAATATTGGTTTGAGTAATGAATTAACCCAAGTTAATAAAAAGAAACAGGAAATAGAAAGTGAGTATCTTAAATATTCTGATAAGGTGATATTTGTGGACTACCTCGAACCTTATGCAAAAGCAACTTATGATTATTACAACTTTTGCCAAACGGGATATATTAAGGCTCTTGATTATTTTCAAAAACTTAATCATTCTGATTCGGAATTAGTTTCTATAGTCTCACAGCTCCTTGTTAAATTCAATTCAAACATTCCCAATAAAACTAATCACTGGGTTGGTGTAATCAACGAAATAAAGGATAGCAAGGCAACTGCAAATATTGATTTGATAAGAAGTTTAAAACAAATACCAAACAACGAAGAAAAAAGTAAAGAATTTAAACGGATTCTTATTAAAGAGGTTTTTGAAAAATATTCAAGTAGTATTTTTATACTTACAGAAGAGTTAAGCAATCTTTCGAAATTCACGAATGACAGCACATCTTTTGTAAAAGATTTTGAACAATTTTTTATGAGTTTTAAATCAGAACTTCATGCCAAGTCAAAAGCAATTGGTCTTGATTTAAACTTTGTGCCATTATTTGAACATTATGAAAAATATGCAGCATTTACCAAATTAGCAAATCAAACGTGCAGTTTACCATATAAAAATATAAAGAACCTTTCTAAAGATTCTGTTCTTGAAATTCTTAACTATGGTTTTGGCAATGAAGAAACTAATGTAATTTTAGCTTAATTATGGAAGAACTTTTTAAAGCTTTCGGAAAATATATCAAAGTTGCGGAATTCAATAGTTTTGAATTTTGGATATATCCAATAGGTACTATTTTAATAATTTGGTTTCTAACTACAATTGGTTTAAAAATATTCCCCAAAGGGAAAAGTAAACTTAAAACTGTTTTCCGGATTCACAAATTTTGGATTGTTAATTCATTGTTTATTGCAACAGTTATTATTGGCTTGCTATGTTTTTGGTGGTCGAGCAACTATTTTGCAGAAAATCCGATTCAACTGTCATTGCTTATCAGTCTTTTTTTAGCTCTATTTATTCCAATAATTATATTCTTTGCATTAAGGAGTTTTTTTACAAATGAAGATATTAAAGAAATTGCACAGCAGCCCAAAACTCCTATTCAGCAGGAAGAAACTATAACGACTACTAAAAAATCTTATCGAAAGATAAAGTTTTTTTATTTTATACTTTTGTTAGGGTTTCTTTTCTTACTGTTTTCATTAAATACTGGAAAAAACCTAATTTCAATTGTTTTTGATAATTCTGGTAGCATGGAGAGTAAAAACTCTATTGAAGCACTTTCAGAAACTTTTGATAATTTAGGCAAAAATAATGAAATCGTTTTGACAACTTTAGAGGGGTTAGGGGAAAACTCAACAGGGGGAAAGATTACAATCAATGAGATTATTGCAGTAAAAACCTATTCTCAATTACAAGCAGGGAACGTAGTTTATTTTACTGACCCTATTTCTGCAAAAAGTGGTTTAAATCAAATTACAAATCAAGTGTGGGGCTCGCCCATCTGTGAATCAATTTGGAAATCATATCTGTATGTAAACAGCAACCTCATTAATAATAGTTATAAAAATAAGGTTTTAATAGTTATAACCGATGGTGATGATAATGTTGGAAATTCTATTCCCTCAAACAAGTTCTTTTATGATGTTGAAGAATTTGCGAATTATTACACACCTGATAAAACATTTATTATTGACTATTCAGAAGGGGCAACAAATCCTTTTTTGCAAAAATTTCAAGATGCGGGATGCGAAACATTTATTGTGACTAACACAAAACAGGATTATCTTGATGCTTTAGATGCAACACTGAATTCTTTTAAAAATAATTGGTATTTAGTCATATGGGTAATAATTATTACCTCTATCTTGACGATAATCGCTCTTTTTATTGAACCTAAAAAAATTGTATAATATGAAACGACTTTTATACATCTTGCTTTTGTTTTTTGTGGCTTTTAAAGTTGATGCCCAAGAAAACGTTTTTATTTTAGTTGATGTTTCAAAATCAGTTACACAGAATGAATTGCTAAATGCAAAACAGTTAGTCAAAGATATTTTAACTGGTAACCCTATCAATTCAAGTGCATTTGTTACGGATGGAAATATTCAACCGTCACTTCTAAAGGCAGGCAGCAAGATTATGATAATGCCTTTGGGTGAAAGAACAACAGTAATGAATTATATACCAAACATTGTTGATGTCAACAATCAAGCTGATATAATAAGTTTTGTAGAACAAAACTTTCCTATTACACCAAAGGATAATTGGACTTATATTTCCCTTGCGAAAGCAAGATTAGCTGAAATATCAAAGAAAAAGAATATTAATAATTATAAACTGATTTTTGTTTCAGATAATATTTCGGATGATTTTGGTGGTCGTCCAAATTACAGTACTTATGAGCAACAATTAGTTGACGGTTATAATACTCAGAGTAATCCTGTTAGAGAAGAACCAGGCATTAGAATTAAACTCATTTCAAATAATTCATTTTCTATATTTATTCAAAAAATAGATGTGTCTGGTTATACACCGCCAAATATAGGAGGTGCACAAAGTATTGATTCAATTTCTGTCCCTTTGAAGATTGAATTAACTACATTTAAAGGGGGCACAAGTTCAAATCCTATAGTTCACAAGGAAAATATAATAACTATGGGTTGGTTTTGTAAAAATGCCCCTAAGAATGCTCAATACAAAATTAGAATTAGCCCAATTAATATATCTGGTGAAAAAACGCAGACATATACAGCAACTGGCAATAGTTACAATGTTTCTAATCTTTCTAATGGAAAATGGAAAATTACAGTTTCATCTGCATCCCCAGATTTCGATGCATCATCTGCCACTACAACAATTGAAGTAGATTCTGGTGGTTCTTATTGGTTTTTATGGTTATTGCTAATTGTAGCACTTGGGGGTGCTGGTTATTGGTACTGGAAGAAATCTCAGGACGACAAAATAAAGAAACTTAATTCAATGTCAAATAATGACAGTTTTTCAAGTGGTACATCATTAAATACTAACTCTGATAATTCAGGATATTTTTAAAATTATGGAAAATATATTTTTCAATTCGGGTTACAGCAATTTTGAGCAGACTTTAATTAGTTTGCTAATATTTATTGCGTTAAGTGGCGTTTTAGTTTATGTCATTTATTTTGTGCTTTCCAAACTATTGTTCAAGAAGAGTAAGCAACGAAAGGAAATTTCATTGAGATTGACTTTTCTATGGTCTTTGTTTGTTTTCTTTATTCTTTTCAATACCTATATTTTTATTTTTCTATATAGGATTGGTATTGATAACTTGAACTTTACTTCGAGTATTTTATATCTTGGGTTGTTACCTCAGATATTTGTTTATTTGGCCTTGATAATTTTCTTTTTTGTCAAACGCCATTCTTTGAAAAAAATCATTAATGCAAACTCTTTAAATTAAAATAATATGGCAACTCCAACTTTGATAATTGGTATTGGAACTAGCGGTTTATATACCTTAGAGCATGTTCAACGTTTTTATTACGAAACATATAAGAAAAACAAACCAGATCATGTCGAATATCTTTATATCGAGACAAATAAAGATAATCAAGTAGGTGTAACCCCATTGCCGAATGAAATAAAAAGGGTATATGTTAGCTTAGGTGAAATGGAAAAAATGGTTGCTAATCTCAAAAAGGAAGGTTGTGGAGATTGGTTGCCGCCATCAAATCAACTTGTTAATGCTGGTTTAGGTGCAGGTGGCATCCGTTCATGTGGTCGTTTGGCTCTATGGGGTTGCAATTCGGAAGGTGATAATTTTAGAAATGTTGTTGATGCTATTAATAATGCTTATGGGAGAATAGCATCCCATATGATTAAAGGTGCAGAAAAGTCAAAACCTACCATTTTTATTACTGGTTCATTTACAGGTGGCACAGGTTCTGGGATTTTTATTGATATGGGCTATCTAATACGCCATTTGATTAAAGATATTAAAGAATTATTTGGATTATTCTTACTCCCAAGTAAACCATCATCAATAAGGGGGTTTGAGGTTCTTTATGCAAATAGTTTTGGTGCATTGAGAGATTTAGAACACTTCAATCAAGTGGAATCAATTTATAATGAAAAATGGCCAAACGGTGTTTCAACAGAATTTTCAGTGCCGCCCTATGAATTGGTACAATTTTTAAGTCAGGATTACTACGATGGAAGCCCTGCAATGAGTAATTTAGGTGCATTGTATAAAATGGCTGGGCTTTATTTATTTTTGAATATTGCAGGAGTCAAAGAAAAACGAATGGAACGTTTTGTTGATGCAAAATCTGCTGGTCATATTGACAAGTATGGTACATTTGGACTTTCTGCTATTCAATTTCCTAAAGATCAAATTCAAGAATATGTCGCTTCCAAATTAAGTATTGATTTAATTAATAGATGGACTGATTCAGCACAATACTTTTCAAACAACGAAAAGAAACAAATAAATAAAGCTGTTATTTTTCAACAAACAAATAAATTGTTTGATGACTATTTAAGTGATGCTTTTAAGACTTTAAATAGTATTGGAGGTAAAGACTTGATAATTGAAATTGAACGTGAAGCAATCAAGATTAACTCGAAAAACATTAAAGGGCATCCCGTTGATTATATATCAAAAATGTTTACCAGTTCATCGGATAGTAATTTTTATAGTTTAGTTAAAAATAATATTCAATCTGCAATTGATTCATTAATAGATGATATTCATGATTTAGTAGTGAATAAACTAAATGAAACCGAGAACCTATATTTTACAAAATATATTCTTGAATCTATTACTCAGTCTATTGATAAAACTCTGGAATATTGGAAACAAATTGGTTTGTCTTCTAAATCCGATATATGGGAAAATATTTTAAGAGATTTGTGTAGTAATACCCAAAAGAAAACATACAAAATTGTTTTAGAACAAGATACTGTTTTGAAAGATCGATTATTAACTGCATTTGAAACTATGAAAATGCACATGTTAATTAAAGGATTAGTTGATATATCTCGCCAAATCTCTAAAGACGATATTCCTCTTAAATCTTCTGTCTCAAATAAAGAACTGCCAAAAACAAAAACAATTGATAGCTTTATTACCTTACTTTCACAAGTCTCGGGTAAATTAGATACACAAGAGAATATTTTTACTTTTGAAAAAAGAATTAAAAATATCGAGCAAGATGTTAATGATGAAACGCTGCCAATTTTGAGAATTTATCCATCAGGTTCTTTTATTAATGAAACAGAGAATTCAAAACGCATCTATATACAAAAGACAAACAATAATGCTAGGACAAAAGATGAAGTAATCAAAGCAACAACATTGTGGGATTATCTCATTAAATCTTCAAAGGCTCGCTTTTTTGATGAAATTTATAGAGATTGTTTGAATGCTTATCGAAGCAATATTGATATGAAAGATTGCGTACCAGATTTTGACGTTTCAAAATTTATCATAGACAACCCAGAAGCTGGTATTCGTATCGCAAGAAGAGCATTATCCCCTTTCATTTCCATTGACAAAATATTATCTCCATCTGCTTATTTGCCAAAATTTATTGCTGGTGGTGATAATGGTTCTATTAAGGAGGTAATTAAAGTATTCAAGTCAAATAACTTTAATGACTTTGGCGAATCAACAGATAGAATGTTAGAATTAATTGACATGAAGAATATTTTCATTTTCTATGACGAAAAGGGAGGCTTTAATCTTCTTAGTGATTTAGGTTATATAGAGCAAATGAAAAATGTCTACGAGAATCCCCCATCTTCTGAAACAAAAACTGTTGAAAGATGGAAGAATGAACGCAATGCATATAATTATTAACTTCTAAAAAACTAAATTATGCTTTTAGGTGTTACCGAAACAATTCAAGAAAATAATAGGGTTTCTGTTTTAAAGAAAATCAGAATAGTTACTATATTATTTATATTAACAATCTTATTGCCATTTGCAATTTATCTACTTTTCAACTTGGGCTTAATAACTGGTAAACCAGCATTTAATTCTGACATTCAAGAACCTGTTGCAAAGGTTGTGACATCTACTGGCGTAGGCACTGCATTTTTGATAAGCCCTACAATATTATTGACTGCAAGACACGTTGTAGAAAATAATAAAGTCGGTGATGATGTCGAATTATTTTTTGAACAATCAAAAAGTAAATTGAATGTAAAAGCTAAAATTAAGTACATCTCGCCTTCAAGTTTTCAACCCATTAATGGTCAGGTTCCAATGGACTATTTTTTAACAGACGTTGCTGTTTTAGAAGTAGCAGAAATTTCAGAAATAGAACCTTTACAATTGGGTGAATCCGATGCAGTTAATAATCTTGATGAGGTAATTTTAATTGGTTATCCAAATGGGGACTATTCAATAAGTAAAGGAAATATAAATAGTGACAAATTTCAAGGTTTTAATTTATTCAAACTTGATGTGACTTCAAATCCAGGGAATAGTGGTGGTCCATGTATTTTGAAAAATGAAAACACAGTAATAGGAATTTTAGTTGGTGGTAGTGGTTCACAATATCAGGGAGAAAACGTTGCATTAAAAATAGATGATGTAAAAAGAATATTGGACAATGCAAAAATCAGTTATTAGCCTACCCACACAGCCAAGCACAATGTCAGGTCGCACAATCCACCGCACAACCAAAACCTGCCATAGAGCTTGTCTGTCTGCCATCGCTGACTTTGCCGACACTAAAAAACTAAATCTTTTAAAGACAGGAAAAACGAAATGACTGAATTGAAAAATAATCTCAAACCATTGACAGACAAGAACGCCCAGTTGGTAACAAAGGCTAAAATCAAGCGGGCGGAAAGTGCTAATTTGAAAGGCGGTGCATCTAATAAACTCTATCGCAGGTTGACAGTGAAGTGCTCCGAAATGCCCGCCAGCTTTTAGCCTCATCCGTTAGCATCGATTGGGCAGACAATTAGCAAGGCAGCAGCATAGCTTTAATCGGCATTCACAAGTAAACAAACTACGAGGTTAAACAGCGTAATAACAACGAGCAACAATTCTTCTAAT
>Ga0172369_10007994_pt1 | contig 12111 bp, 11 predicted proteins | sample LakKiv25m_FD_114539 | JGI IMG/M metagenome (GOLD analysis project Ga0172369, IMG submission 114539) | Freshwater microbial communities from Kabuno Bay, South-Kivu, Congo - kab_022012_11.25m | ecosystem: Environmental > Aquatic > Freshwater > Lake | place: Democratic Republic of the Congo... | reverse complement strand
GCAAATCAGTCCATAACCTCATATGTTGCCGTCATGTCGTGCTATCAGGGCCGGTTTCCGCATTCCTCTGCCAGCCCGGTGGGCCGCCAAGCCCGGCGAAAAACGGTACAGCGCAAATCCCTCATCCGATTGCGCATTGACAACCCCTCCATTGCATGATAGGAAACCCTGAATTCCTCCCCACGGTGGGCCCCCATGCAGGCGACATCTGAATAAACTCGAGATCCCTGTTGCCCTCACAAGTGAAACAGGAGGGAGGGGATTCCCTCAGATATGGAAAGGATCAATGACCCACATGATGCATGAAACATGAGTAAAAGAGGGGGACCTCCTCTGGGCGCCCTCCGAGCACATAAAAAAGGCATCCCGCATGATGGCCTATATGGCCTGGCTGGAAGAAAACAATGGCCTTGAATTGAATGATTACCACGCCCTCTGGGAGTGGTCGGTCTCCCACGTCCCCGAATTCTGGGAGTCCGTCTGGCAATTTCTTTGGGATTCAGGCCTCCCGGCCCTACACAGAGATTCTTCGACGTCGCATGCCGGGGGCCCAATGGTTCATGGGCTCGCAACTCAACTACGCAGAACAAGTCTTTTGCAAGCATTGTGAGTGATGGAGGTTTTATTATGGGTGATTACTGGAACAAACAATTCGAGACCATGTCGTGGAGTGATCTCCACAATTTCTGGCTCGATAAATTCAATCTTCTCCTTGCGTATGTAAAAGCAAACTCACCCTTCTACAAAAAACACCTGGAAAAGACGAAAGCTGTCTTTTCTTTCGAAGATCTGCTGTCTGTACCGGTTATGACAAAAAGTGAGATACGAGAGGCCCAGTTGGCTGGGGATAGAACAAATTTTCTCGGGACCATTCAGGTCGCCAGGAGCGAAGACATCGTGCAGGTCATATCGTCATCGGGTACAACCGGCCGACCTGTTTATTATGGCATCACCCAGAATGACCTGAATTCGTGGCGCGAGGCCCTTGCCGCCTTTACCTACACGGCAGGAATACGCAAGGATGACGTCGTGGCTCATGTTGTGGGGACCCCCATTTTTGCCGGAGGAGAGCCATACTTTGAAGGGATGCGGCATATCGGCGCAACCGTGGTATGGGCGGGGGGCCTGGCAACCGAGAGGCTTTTTGAAACATTGCGGCATATGAGCTGCACCGCCATCCTTGGGACTACATCTTTTGATCTATACTTGGCAGAGAACTGCAAGAAGTACCTGGGCATTGACGCCAGAGAACTGGGGATAAAGAAGATACTGGGTTGTGGAGAACCCGGTCTCAGCGAAGAACCTATACGCAACAAGATCAAGGAACTGTGGGGGGCAGATACCGTCCGCGAAATCATGGGATTAGCCGATATCATGCCCGGCATGTGGTCGGAATGTGAGGAAGAAAACGGCATGCACTTTACGGCCCAACCTTATGTTATGGTGGAGTTGACTGACCCCGAGACCGGAAAACATCTTCCCTGGGAACCCGGGGTCTGTGGAGAGCCGGTCTACACAACGATCACGAGAGAAGCCACCCCTATCATCCGGTACGCATCCCATGATTATATCCGTGTGGAGGCTGTGGATTGCGCATGTGGAAGGACCTCGCCCAAAATGCGCTGCATCGGTCGGGTGGACGACATGCTGATCTACAAGGCGATGAACGTCTTCCCTTCTGCGATCCGCGATGTGGTCGTGACAGGGTTTAAGGAAGCCCTCACGGGTTATATCCAGGTCGTGAAAGATTCTGCCGCCCAGGTTCGGTTTGATAAGCCCATTCCTGTAGATATTGAGATGCTCCCATCGGTCCAGGATAAGGTCAAGCTCAAACGGGACATCGAAAACAAGGTCAGGGAGACCCTGGTGGTCAAGATCGACGCGAACCTGGTGCCGCCGGAGACAATCCAGAGAACGGCCTACAAGACGCCTTTGGTGCGAGTCAAATAGCGGGCTGTTATGGGACGCAGTCAGTCTTTGGAGTCTTTGTTTTTAATCCCGCCTTGCGGGACAAGATGCAAATAGGCCGCATTAGGAAACCACATGATGCTGGGGGCGACGGCGTCCACCGAATCCCCCGTCGATTCGTCAATAACTTAAAGGAAACCGCGGCCATCAAATCCCAGATAGATGTTTAAGCCTCTCCTTCCAGAATTCCGCTTCTTCCTCCCTCCACTTGGTACCGTGAAATCTTTTGTCATAGTATCCGCCCAGCCTCTTCATCCACTTGCGCCACGGATTCTGCTTTTTATCGCTGGCCTCGATGACATCTGCGACAAAAAATTGAGTATCCTGCATCTTATCCTTCGGAGCAAAATAGGCTGCCCCTTCCTCCGCGGATCGTTTGACGCTTTCTTCCGTGAGAGCGTGGGCCGTCAGCATGAGGGCAGGAACCTTGTGCGCCTTCGCAATCGCCAGAAGCTCAAATCCCTTCACCCCCATGATATCCAGAATGGCCACATCATATTTTTCCTCCCTGTCTTCGAGTCGCGCCTTTCCTTCCTCAAAAGTGGAGGCAGTGTCGATCTTGCACATGTCCAAAAGCTCGACCAGTTGTTCGAGCACATCCTTCTCGTCGTCCACAATGAGAATCCTTCTGCCCTTTATGAGTTTCTCCGCATCCATTCTCCACTCCTTCTCTGCCGCATTTGTGTCATAAACCGATAACCCTTGAAGTGACCATCCCCCGGCAGGAGCCGGGAGCTTCATCGGTCTACAAGCAAAAACCTACTTGGGCCCTCCGAGCTGCCGTCGCATCTCCAGACAGGAGTCTGGAGTTTTATGCGGCTGAACAAAAAAATGCTTTTCTTCCATTCCAAGAAATCGATGGGCCCAGCACTCCCTTAGCTCTGGAGTTCGGGGAGGTTTTCATAATAATTCAGGGACTGCGGATTCATCAGGGCATCCCTGTTGAGCACCGGCCTGCCATGGATCAGGTTGGTGACCGCGCTCTCCACCTTCTTCATGTTCAGGGTATAGGGGATATCCGGGATCTCGATGATCTTCGCGGGCACGTGTCGAGGCGAGGCCTTTTCCCGCAAAGTCTTCTTGATCTTGGCTGCCAGATCATCGGTGAGCCGGCGGCCTTCTGCAAGTTTCACAAAGAGGATAACCCGTTGATCGCCTTCCCAGTTCTGGCCTATCGCGAGGCTGTCGGCGACCTCTTCCAATTTCTCCACCTGGTTATAGATCTCGGCCGTCCCTATCCGGACCCCGGATGGCTTCAGCACCGCGTCGGAACGCCCGTAGAAGGTGATGCCGTTGGTCTGACTGTCGATCTTTACGTAATCGCCGTGCCGCCACACATTGGGGTAGACGTCGAAGTAGGCGCCGTGATACCTCTTGCCGTCAGGGTCGTTCCAGAAATAAAGGGGCATGGAAGGGGCCGGCGCCTCGCACACCAACTCGCCCTCCCGGTCCACCACAGGCTTTCCGGTTTCATCATAGGTGTTTATCTTCATGGCCAGGGCCGGGAACTGAAGCTGCCCGGCATAGACGGGGCTTGTAGGGCTTCCCGTGCAGAAACAACCGTTGATATCGGTCCCTCCCGCACTCGAATTAAACCACACGTCTTCCTTGATCTCCTGGTAAACATACTCGAATCCCTCGGGAGAGAGGGGGGAACCCGTCTGCCATATCTCCTTCAAGGACGACAAATCGAACTCCTTCCCAGGCTTGAACCCCATACCCTTGAGGGCATTGATATAGCTTGCACTGGTGCCGAACATGGTGACCTTCTCTTCCTCAATGAGCTTCCAGATGGCGCCCATGTCAGGGTAGGCGGGGTTTCCATCGTAGAGGATGAGGGTGTTGCCCACGGCCAGGGAACTCATAATCCAATTCCACATCATCCAGCTGCACGTGGTGATAAAGAAATGGACGTCGTTTCTTTTGAGGTCCGTCTGGAGCATCAGTTCCTTGAGGTGGTTGATGAGGATCCCGCCCGCACCCTGGACCAGGCACTTGGGCTTACCGGTGGTTCCCGAGGAGAACATGATGTACACCGGATGATCGAAGGGCAACTGCTCGAACTGGATCTCGAGCCCATGGTCCTTGGCGAGGAAATCATCCCAGCGAACCGCGTTCCTGACATTCGAAAGGTCTGGCGTCTCCTGTGTATAGGAGGCTACCACCACCTTCTCGATCGAGGGTATTCCCTTGACCACTTCCGCCGCATTGCCGATGGAGTTGAATGTCTTTCCCTTGTAATAGTAGCCGTTCACGGTGAAGAGTACCTTGGGCTCGATTTGTCCAAATCGATCGATCACCGCACCTGAGCCGATGTCGGTGGCGCAGGATGACCAAGTCGCCCCGATACTGGTGGCGGCCAGCATGGCGATCGCGGTCTCCATCATATTCGGCATGTAGGCCGCAACGCGGTCCCCTGGTCGGACTCCCATCTCACGGAGCGATTGGGCCAGGCGGGCCACGGTATCGTAGAGTTCAGCATAACTCATTTTTGCCTTTTTCTGTGTCTCCCCCCTGAATATCAGGGCCGTTTGCCCGTCACGGTATCTCAGGAGGTTTTCCGCAAAATTCAATCTTGCACCCTCGAACCATTTCGCTCCCGGCATCTTGGCGACATCATCGATGACAGTATCGTACGGCTTTGAATATCTTATGCCCGCGTAGTCCCAAAAAGCGGCCCAAAACTCGGGGATTTTCTCGACCGACCAGCGATAGAGGGGCATATATTCTTGAAAATCAGTCCCATGCCTCTCATTGATAAACTGCATGAATCGGTACATGTTGGAATTCTTGATCCTCTCTTCCGATGGTTTCCATAACATCTTAGCCATAGTTACCCCCTTGTTTGTATTCGGCAGCTCTGAGCCACATAGACGGTTGGCCCCCCAGCGTAAGATAAAACTCCCATCTACGAACGTTTACTCTGTAATTTTCTATCATTACTAATATTTAACCTTATCCAGTCCTTTTAAGCCCAGTATTTCTCTGCCTTCATCAGGGGTAGCAGGTTCAATGCCCAATTCCCTGGCGATCCTGATAATCTTGGCCACGTGTTCCGCATTGCTCTTGGCCAGTACGCCTTTTTCTATGTAGAGATTGTCTTCCAGCCCCACACGGACATGCCCGCCGATGAGCAAGGACTGGGTGCATATCGGAAACTGCGCTCGACCTGCAACACAAACCGAGAACTGAAAATCCCCAATTAGTCTTCTGGCGTAGTCAACCAAAAACATCAAGTTCTCAGGGCTTGGCGTAATGCCCCCCAAAACTCCCATCACAAACTGAAGATAGACCGGTTTCTTGAGATGCCCCCTCTCGATCAGAAAGGCAATATTGTTGATCATTCCCGAATCGTAAACCTCAAGTTCCGGCTTGGTATTTTCTTTTTCAAAAAACTCGGAGAATTGTCGCAATGTTTTGAATGTATTAGGGAATATAAAATCCTCGGTCATTCCTAAATATTCAGGCTCCCATTCATATTTCCACTCCTTCCATTTTTCCATGGCATGGAACAGGGCGAAGTTCACCGAACCTGCATTGAAGGATGCCAGCTCAGGGCTCAGTGCGGTAACTGGCGGCACGCGTTGCTCGGCAGTCATCCCTAAACCTCCCCCCGTTGTCAGGCAGAGGATAATATTGCATTTGCTTTTCACCGTCGTGGCTATCTCCCGGAAGATATCCAGGTCGGTAATCGGCTGGCCTGTTTTTGGGTCCCTTACATGCACATGGCACACTGTGGCTCCTGCCTCGTAGGCAGCAAGAATTTCATCGATTATCTGCTTGGGTGTGATTGGCAGATAGGGTGACATGGTAGGGGTATGGATACTTCCCGTAATAGCTGCTGTGATAATTCGCTTACTCATTGGTTCGACTCCTTGCTATCTTGTCAATAAGTTGTACACTACTTGATTCCTTCATACATAATGTGTATAGTTGGGCTATATGGCCACCGTTACTCACCGAGAGAGAAGAGAAAGGAGAATTGATCATGATTCACACAACCTCGAGCCAGGCGAAGACTTATACGGCGCCACAGCCTCATGAACGGGAGTTGAAGGTCTTGATCTCTCCCAGCCTTCAACAAGGCGTTGAAGGGCTGGCCGTAGGAATGACGATCCTGCCCGCTGGAAATTCAAGTAGTTCTCACAGCCATGAGGCGGAGTGCGAAACATGGATCGTGGTCTCAGGAGCAGGCGAAGTGCTGGTCGGGGAAGAGCGCGAGTCAGTGGGACCAGAATCCGTTATTTTTATCCCGCGCAATGTGAAGCACCAAATCATCAACACTGGCCCAGAGACGCTGCGCATGTTCTGGATTTATACTCCCCCAGGCGGCGAGAAGAGCGTCCTCGAAGAGACGATCAGGTAAAGGAACGCTACGCATACCGCTGCGGATGAATCTTCAATTCCTCAATAAAATCAGAAACTATTCGCTCTTGGTCGTATTCTGGCCTCCAGTTCCACTCATTGCGGGCCACACTGTCGTCAATCGGCAAACACAGGCTGTCCACAATCTTCTGGCGTTCCAAGTCGGGCTCAAAGCTTATCTGGGCCGTGGGAATCTTGGCCTTAACGATATCTGCAAGCTCCTGGGCGCTCGCCACAGGGGTTGCACCGGCGACAAGATAGTTCACCATTTTGATGTTCGCCAATGGCGCTTCTCCTAATTTGACAATGGCCCATGCTGCATCTTTGAAGTACATGACCGGACATCTGGTCTCAGGTTTCACCCATATGGTGAAGGGATTTCCCTTCGCACACTCCTCGATCACCCATGGATTATACTGAACGATCCCCGGAGTCTTCACTCCCGGTCCCACGATGGAGGGGTAGCGAATCCCTCTGAAATCCAGCCCGAACTTCCGTTTGTAAAACAGACCCATAAGCTCAGAGAATACCTTCGTGACCCCGTAAAAGAGCTGTGGGCGCTGCAGGGTATAATCGCTGATGACATCTTCACGGATGGCTAAGCCATAGGTTGCAAGGGTGCTGGAGAAGATCACCTGAGGCACCTCGAATAATCGTGCCGCTTCGAGAATGTGAAAGGTGCCCATGGCATTGGCCCGAAAAGAGGCGGCATTGTCCGCATCCGAAGGCACGGAAAGCATGCCCCCAAGGTGGTAGATCACCTTGGGTCTGTGGGTCTTTACCACGCTCAAGACATGGCTGAAATTTCCCAGATCCCCACGCACGAGTTTAACCTGGTCCGCCACGTCGTCCAGCAGCTTTGTAGAGGGATTAATATCAAAGATGATGATGTCTTTCTCTCCCTTTTCCAGCAGAATCCGTGCAACTTCCGCCCCAATAAAACCCGTTCCTCCGGTAACCAACGTGCTCACGACAACCTCCTGTAGACGTTATAGGGTTGACTTCTTAGTCGATTGGCAAATCACACTGCCACACACACACCAGCCCTCATTTTCCGTCAGTCCAGTAAAGCTGCTTCAAGCGATTCAGAAACTCCCGGTCGCGCTTTTGGATGGCTGCGTCCAGTTCTTCTTTCGAGAAGTCCAGGGCATAATCGTAGAAGCCTTTGCCTGTCTTGATTCCGTAATGCCCCTGCGAGACGAGACCCTGGAGCGCCTTTGGGGATTCCTTGGAGCTTTGAATGTGGGGCAAGAGATTCTCGCATACCCTGAGCCAGAGCTCCAGCCCTCCCAAATCAGCGGTAAGCAGGGGACCGATGCTCGCCAGACGAAATCCAAAGCTCCCCTTCACGGCCCTGTCAATATCCTCGGCGCTCGCAATCCCTTGTTCATAAAGATCGAATACCTCCCTGACCATAGCTACCTGGATTCTGTTTACCACAAACCCGGGAAGCTCCCGATAGATCTTTACCGGGACCTTTTTTATCTTTGCCAGGAGCCCGTAGGCCGTCGCCATGGTCTCATCGCTGGTCTGCTCACCCTTTACCACCTCCACAGTCGGCACAATGTGAGGCGGATTAAACCAGTGCGTAATAACCAGCCGCTCTTTGTCTTTCACCTGTGCGCCAATCTCTCTCAAGGTCAGAGAAGAGGTATTCGTGGCGATAATAGTGTCTTTTCTGCAGAAGGACTCAACTCTCTGAAAGAGCGCCTGTTTGATCGGCAGGTCTTCGGGAGCTGCCTCCACAATAAAATCACTTCCCTCCACAGCGGCCTTTAAATCAGTATGGGTGGAAAGCCGCTCAAAGGCCGGCGGGATATCCTGTTCCCCAATAAGTTCGAATTGTCTAAAAAGCTCCAGGTTGTTCTTCATGTGGGCCCTGGCCGTGTCAAGGATAGATTCCTTTACATCGTAAAGCGACACAGGGTAGCCGCCCATAAGGAAACTCTGGGCGATTCCATGTCCCATAATGCCGGCGCCAAGGACAGAGATATTGCGGATCTCCTCGAGTTTCATGCAACGCTCCTTTCTGAACGAACCGACCTATCCCGTCAAGATGCGGGGCAACCAGAGGACCAGGTCGGGAAAAATGACAGTTAAAATGACCACGACGAACTGAATACCCACGAAGGGGATGATGCCGAGATACATGTCGCGAAGTTCGATCTCCGGGGCAATGCCCTTCAGGTAAAAAATGGAGTATGCAAAGGGCGGCGTCAGGAACGAGATCTGAAGACTGGTGCAGATGACCAGCCCCACCCACAGGGGATCAAATCCCAGTTTGAGAAGAATGGGCGAAAAGATGGGGACAGTAATCAGAAGGATGCCGATCCAGTCGATGAACATGCCGAGAAAAAAGATAATCAACAGTACAGTGATGAAGATGCCCCAGGAGCCCAGACCAAGTCCCATGAGCACATCGGTGATGACCTGCCCGCACCCGGCGTTCAAGAAAGCGCCGGTGAACAGATTGGAGGCGATGGCAATGACGATGATCATGGAGGTGATCCTCAGGGTGACATAGCAGTTCTCCAGGAAGCTCTTCCAGGTTAACCTTCTGTATGCCAGCGCCAGGCAGGTGGCGCCCAAAGCCCCTACAGCCCCGGCCTCGGTGGGCGAGGCGATTCCAACGAAAATGGAGCCTAAGACGAGGACGATGATAAAAACCGGCGGCAAGAGATAGCGTGCTGCGTCAATAAGGGAGTCCATAGAGAAAAACTTGGGTTGGTCCTCACGCACCAGGCTGGGGCCCAGGGACGGCGTGATAGCCGTGCGGATCACAACATAAACAATGTAAAAGGCTCCTAACATCAAACCCGGAATGACGGCCCCTGAAAACATCTGAATCACAGAGACCCCTGCCATGGGCGCATATAGGATGAGCATGATGCTTGGAGGGATGAGAATGCCCAGGGTCCCGCCGGCGCAAACAGCGCCGCTGGCGAGGCCGGGCGAATAGCGTGCCTTGAGCATGGTAGGCACCGCCATCAGGCCGATAGCCGTCTCCGAGGCCCCTACCACCCCGGTAGTAGCCGCGAACATCACTGCAAGGACGATTGTGGCTACCGCCAGGCCGCCGTTGAGCCTTCCCATCCATCCACGGAGGACATTGAAGGCCCTCTCCGCCACGCCCGAGGTCTGCATCATAGTGCCCATGAAGATGAACAGGGGTACGGCAGCGAGGATGTACTCTGAGAGGGTTCCGTTGACCACCCGCTGGGGGATCATATAGAGGAAGGCGTTTCCGGAGGTAAGGTAACCAAACAAGAGCCCCATCGTGCCAATGCCGAAGGCCAGGGGAAAACCGGCCAGCAGGATGAAAAGGCTCAGAATCATCAAAATGGTGGTTAACTCAGGGCTCATAGGGTTTTCCTTTGATAGCAATTTGGAGTGAGCGCAGAAACTCGGCCGCCCCTTGAAATAGGAAAAGTAAAAATCCAAAGGCTACAAGACTCTTGAAGGGCCAGAGTTGCGGCCGCAGGATGCTGGATGAGGAGCACTCTCCGGAACTGAACGCCCAGAGGGCATGTTGGCCGCATTTCCATACCAAAACGATAAAGAGCGGAAAGAAAAGGAAGATATAGCACAAAACATCGATGACGGCCTGCCGCCGGGGAGACAATCGAACATAAAGAAGGTCCATGCGCACATGGCCCTTGAGATGGTGGCAATAGGCGGCGCCAAGCATGGCATAGACGCCGTACATCATATAGGTAACCTCGAAGACCCAGGACGTGGGTTTAACAAGCACGTAACGCATCGTGATGTCGTAGCATATGATGGCCGTGAGCACCACGATCAGGAGACTCGAGACCTTTCCCGTCCAAATACTGATCCCATCGATGAAGCGGAGAATTTTCTCCATACCGACCTCCAGGACAAAAAAGGAGGGTCATCATCCCACGAGCAACAGGCTATGGGATGATGATCCTCTAACATGCATGCATCCCTCAAACGGCCCCCATCATCTTAATGGGGCAGGTGAAACATGTCGTAGAACGGCCACCAACGCTTGCCAAAGGCCTTCTGGGACTCCCAGACCTTCTTGAAGAACTCGTCCTTGGCGCCCAGCTCGTCCATATATTCCCAGGCCCATTGGTTCATGGTCTTCACCGTTTCCGGTTCCACGATCACGACCTCGATCCCCTTTTCCTTGAAGAATTCCATGGCCTCCAGGCTCTTCATCTCCATCCAGAGGTGGTTTTCCAGGCGGAACTTGCCCATGACCGCCTCGAGGATCACTTTCAGGTCATCGGGCAGCGCCTCCCATGTCTTCTTGTTAATGAGAAGCTCGATGCCCGAAGCGGGCTGATGGACGCCCGGCAACATGACGTACTTGCAGATCTCCCAGATGCCCAGGGTCTTGTCAAAGGCGGGGATGCTGTATTCGGCAGCATCAATGACGTTTCTCTGCAAGTTGGGCATGATCTCTCCGGCCGGCATGAAGACAACGGACATCCCATGCTTCTGCAAGACGTCCCCCATCAGGGGCATCATGCGCATCTTAATGCCCTTGAAGTCCTCCAGTTTGCGCAGAGGCTTTTTGGCCCACATGAAACATTCCATGCCAATGGGCCCGGCCATCAGGACCTTGACGTTGTAGCCATGCTTGTCGTACATCTCCTGCCAGAGCTTGTAGCCGCCGCCCTGATCCTGCCACGCCATCATATCGATCACGTTCAAGCCGCCAGGAGCAGCGGTGAACAAAGGCGCTGACAGGATCTTTCCCACCCACTGGGCCGAGTAGCCGTAGTTGGCGTCATAGACGCCGTCGCTGACCGCCTTAAGGCCCTCGAAAGGGGGCACCAGGGCCCCGGCCGGAAAGACCTCGAAGACCAGGCGACCCTGTGTCGTCTTCTCGACTTCCTTTGCCAGCATGAGGAGGTTGTCGTGGTAAAGCATCCCGGCAGGAACGAATCCCTGGACCTTCCACTTGATGACCTTCTCTTTTGCCATACCGACACTGCAAAAAGACACCAATGCCCCTGCGATCAACAACGCCATAAAAATTCTCTTTTTCATAAAACCTCCCTCCACATTTAATTGTTGATGTTGTAATGCCAATACTGTGAAAATGCAAATTTCTTTTAATTGGAAAAAAGCTCAATCAATAAATGTGTGCCCGGTTTAGAAACTCTTGTTTTTTAGTACCTTGGCGCCTCATTAGACCGCTATCTGCCCGCGATCAACGCATTCTCGTGTCAGCAGGCTTCCTGCCGCTGGTCAGACCAAATGGCCGAATGAGCTTATAACCCTGCAATTGAGACGTCAAGAAAAAACGCCTCAAATTGCCAAATTTACAATTTTGCAACTTCCTAACCGCAAGTATCTACTTTAATTCAATAAGTTGCAGTTAGACACTTGCTCCAAACCTTGAACCACTGAAAGACTATCTGTGGTTCCAAAGTCGTTTTGATGGTCACGGGATCGTCTCTGTGGAGGCGAATGCAGGTTCATGAAGGGGGATCAGGATATCGCCTGCTGTCTTGATTTTCATCATGATGTCATAGGCCTCATATGAATTCACGTGGGTCCCGGGAGGGATCACCTCCATTTCCATGGCCTTGATCTGTTTGGGCGGATCGAAATTCTCTTGAATCACGCAGAAACCCGTGATGACCGCCCTGCCGCCGGGGGTGTCGATCAACAGGCTCATGCCGCCCTCCTGAGAACAAGATGTGGAGAGTCTCCGTTTAAGTGATCATACTCCGTGAGGAAGGCATCGTTCAGGTCTAACTGACATAGCCTGTGACTGCTACAATCGCCTCCTGCACTCCT
>Ga0172369_10007989_pt1 | contig 12116 bp, 10 predicted proteins | sample LakKiv25m_FD_114539 | JGI IMG/M metagenome (GOLD analysis project Ga0172369, IMG submission 114539) | Freshwater microbial communities from Kabuno Bay, South-Kivu, Congo - kab_022012_11.25m | ecosystem: Environmental > Aquatic > Freshwater > Lake | place: Democratic Republic of the Congo... | reverse complement strand
GGTGTCGGGGTTCATAGTGTTGCGGAACCGGCAGGATATGCTATTCCTTTAGCCTGCGGACCAAATCACACAAATTCACCTGATGCTATTAAACTTCAGCAATTAAAGGCTCTCAAAATAATCCATAATCACCAGGATTTCATTCAATGGATAGAGCAATTTATTCAAAATAAAGTTTTCCGTTCAGAAACCGGTAATATTTCAAAATCCTACATTTATGGTTTGCAAGGTACAAGTGCAAAGATTTCCAAAGAATTAATCGAATCGCTTAAAAAATAATTTAATAAATCTCACATTTTTTTTTATTTCTTAATGATAATACAAGAAATTAACTTAATTTTGCATTTTTAATTTTGCAAATTTTAAAATTATATATTTCAGTCCGGCATGGCAAAAAATACAAAAATTATAGGTGAAGGAATTACTTACGACGATGTTCTCTTAATGCCAGGATATTCTGAAGTCCTACCCCGAGAAACAAAACTCGAAACTAAACTGACCAATAATATCACTTTGAATATACCTCTTATAAGTGCTGCTATGGATACCGTTACAGAATCTAACATGGCTATTGCCATTGCAAGAGAAGGCGGTATGGGTGTTATTCATAAAAACATGTCTATCGAAAAACAAGCTGACCATGTTGACAGAGTGAAACGTTCCGAAAGTGGAATGATTATCAAGCCGATTACACTTACTGCAGACAAACATGTAGGAGATGCTCTCGAACTGATGAACAAGTTTCATATATCCGGAATTCCCATTGTTGATGAAAGTATGAAACTCATTGGTATCATAACTAATAGGGACTTGAGGTTTAATCCATCACCCGAAGACAGCATTTCCAAAATTATGACAACTGAAAATCTGATAACTGCACCGATTGGAACAACACTCGAAGATGCTGAGCTTATTTTGCAGTCACACAGAATCGAAAAACTGCCGGTCGTAGATGATGATTATATTTTAAGAGGATTATTAACTTTTAAAGATATCCAAAAGAAGAAAAAACATCCTTTCGCCTGCAAGGACGACCTTGGTAGACTGAGAGTCGGTGGAGGGGTTGGTGTTTCAAACGATACCTTTGAAAGAATTCAGGAATTATTGAATGCACATGTTGATATAATATTTATTGATACTGCACATGGTCACTCAAGGTATGTTATTGAAACAGTAAAAAGAATTAAGACTAAATATCCCGAATTACCATTAGTTGCAGGAAATATTGCTACTTCAGAAGCAGCAAGAGCATTAATTAAAGCCGGTGCTGATGCTGTTAAAGTTGGCATAGGACCAGGCTCGATTTGTACGACCAGAATAATCGCCGGAGTAGGTGTACCTCAATTAACTGCAATTATGAATGTGGCGGAAGTAACAAATGATGCACACATTCCGCTAATTGCCGACGGTGGTATCAAACAAACGGGTGATTTAGCAAAGGCATTAGCCGCAGGAGCAGATTCCGTTATGATAGGCGGTCTATTTGCAGGTCACGAAGAAAGTCCGGGAGACAAAATGCTTTACGAAGGAAGAGCTTATAAAATATACCGTGGGATGGGTTCCATTGAAGCGATGAATATTGGCTCTGCTGACAGATATTTTCAGGATGCCGAAGAGGGAATTACAAAACTTGTTCCTGAAGGAATTGAGGGTAAAGTTCCCTATAAAGGAAATGTGGGTGACACTATTTATCAAATGATAGGCGGACTGCATTCAGCTTTCGGATACTGCGGCTGCAGGAATGTCACTGAAATGAAAGAAAAAGCTCAGTTTATTAAAATTACAGATGCTGGTCTGAGAGAGTCACACCCTCACGATATTAGCATTACTAAAGAATCACCTAATTATTATGCTAAATAAATTGTTATTATAAATTCATTAAATGGTAAAGAATTATGGCAAAGAAAACAGTAAAGCCTCCTCCACAGGAAGTTGAACACACATCGGGTTATCCGAAATTGGTTGACAGACGATTAAGCCAGGTATATTTTTCTCTCGAAGAACAAAAAGCTGAATCATTGGTAGTTAATTACCTTCCGAATGTCAGATACATGTCTAATTTTTCCGGTTCCGAAGGGATGCTGTTCATTTCAAATGAATCTATTCATTTTGTGACAGATGACCGTTACGAAGAACAAATAAAGACCGAATTATATCCTCTCCCAAACTTTAAAACACATATTTCCAGAGACCCTTGGAGATATGCAGCCGATTCCGAGATTCTTGCAGGAATTGAGAATCTCGCTTTTGAAGCCGACAGAATCTCTTATTCCGACGCTGTGAATATCAGAAATCAAATAAGACCGATTAAATTCAAACCCGCACCTTATATTGTTGAACCTTTCACTGTTCCCAAAGCTCCCGAAGAAATGGCTAACATTAAAAGAGCCTGCGAAATATCCGAAAAAGTTTACGAATATCTTCTTGGTATCATCAAGCCGGGTATTTCCGAAAGAGATATTGAACTTGAAATTGCTTATCAGACAAGAAAAATGGGTTCGGAAGGCGACCCATTCGATATTATTGTTACCAGCGGTAACCGTGGTGCATTGGTTCATGGCAAAGCAACAGAAAGAAAGATTAAATCCGGTGACATCGTTATCATGGATTTTGGCTGCAAAATTAATGGTTTTGGCTCCGATATTACAAGAACAGTCGCAGTCGGAAAAGCAACAAAAGAACAAAAAGCCGTTTATCAGATGCTTTACAAAGCAATGACTCTGGCTATTGCTAATGTTCGCCCCGGGATGAATGGCAAGCATCTCGACAAACTCGCGAGGGATATAATTAAACAAGAAGGTTACGGAGATTATTTCCAGCATTCTCTTGGTCATGGAATTGGACTTGTTGCACACGAAAAACCAATCATCACCTTCAGGAAAGACGACCAGATTGTTCCTGAAGAGTGTGCTTTGGCTATCGAACCAGGCGTCTATCTACCCGATAAATTCGGAATGAGAATCGAAGACAACTGCTTCGTTACCAAAAACGGTGGCATACATTTAACAAATGCTCCCGAAGAACTACCGATAATATAATATTTTATAATCGAAACATTGAGGCTGTCGCATTTTGGGCAGCCTATTTTGTTAGTATTGGATTTTTAGGTTTTAGTACATTCACCGCATATTTCGCGGAGAATAACTTGTACATTCATCACCTTAAATATTGGTAGACACTTACCTGGGAGCAGGATGTAGTCACTCCCCTGCTATTAGTATTTAATAAGATTCTTGACTTAATAGTTAAAGGCATTCTCACCAAAGAATCCTTAGGTGGCAGAAGCACAAGTTATTCCATCAAAATCAAATTAAAATTTATGCGAATCTGGGATAAACTTTTCATGACGGAGATAAATCTCAGAATCGTTCTATTTTTTACTCTATTGAGCTAGTTGGATTTGGAAAAGTTTATGAAAATTTTGAGTATTTCTATGTTGCTCTTTAATAAATTGGCAAAATTCTTAATATTTCACAAACTTCCCGACCTTCTCCCCAACCTTGATGAAATAAATACTGGGAGACAGACCCGACACATCAATCCTCATCTTATCCCCTCCTTGATAAGGAAGGGTGGCACTGTAGTAGCCGCGGGTGGTCAAGACTTTCTCGCCATAAACATTGAAAATCTCTACGTGCAATTGAACTATACCCTTAAGGGTGAAGTTGGCTTCATCAACCGTATGGTTAACCATACGGTCAAATCCAGGATAAGAAATTTCAATGTAGTCCGTCGCGGGATTTGGAGAAATTGAAATATCCTGAATTTCTGATATTTCATCATATCCTCCATTTTCTCCCGAAAAATCTGATACTTTTGCTTTATAAATCGTTCCGAAAAATGTACCGATATAAATATCGTTACCATTTACCATGATGCTGTAAATCGAGCGGTTTTCCAGCCCATCGTTTATTGCTTTCCAAGTGACACCGGAATCCGGCGAAAAATACATCCCACGTTGTTTTGAGGCTACAAAAATATTACTGCGGACAGTTACAATACTTCCCAAATCATATTTAACTTTGCCTCCTGTTACTTCAGAAAAAGTGGTTCCGCCGTCCTTTGAGATAAACACACCGTTCGTATCCGTTAGTGCAACGAAATTATTCCCGTGCTTAGCCATAGCTTTAACTTTTTTCTTAAAATCACCACCTTTGAATCCCCATGTACTGCCATTATCGTACGAGACAATCAATCCGTTATTCGAACCTGCATAAATCACTCCGTTATCAACAAGAAAGGAGTAGATATAATTACCTGAATATTCCTGATAAATCTCAGCCCAATAATGCCCTTTATCAGTTGACATAAAAATACTGCCGTTTCCTGTTGCGAATATCCTATTATTCAATGCTGCCAGGCATTCAATTCTGTAGGTTGTCAAACCGCTGTCAATGTTCTTAAAAGTTTGACCTTTATCAGACGAAATAAATATTCCGGAACCCCAGGAAGCTAAAAACATATCATTTCCAACGAAGAGAATATTCCTAATTGAAGTTCCACCAAGTGATTTATTCACATCATTCCATTGAACTCCTTCGTCAGTCGAGTAAAATAATCCGTAATCCTCTGTACCGGCTATAATGCCTCCATCATAGACCATACAATTTACCATACTGTTGAAATTGGCATTAGTCTTGACCCACTGTGATTTTAAAGGTAATAAGAAGCAAAAAATTAACAATGATAGCAGTAATGTTTTTTTCATATGAAATTCCCTTTTTTAAAAATTGTGAAACCTTTATATTTTAATTAATTTACTAACTTTCTCTCCAATCATCACAAAATACACACCCGCTGGCAAACCACTCACATCAATTCTTACTCCCCTCTCTTTTGGAGAGGGGCTGGTGGTGAGGTAAACCACTTTCTCGCCATAAACATTAAAAATCTCTACGTGCAATTGAAACACCCCCTTAAGGGTGTGGTTGGCTTCATCAACCGTATGGTTAACCATACGGTCAAATCCAGGATAAGAAATTTCGATGAAATCCATTGCGGGATTGGGCTCGATTACTATATCATTTTTGACTTCGCTTTCTTTTACATTGTTCCAATCATAATGCCAACCGTCCATATATAACCTTAACATAGGTATAAAACTACCTCTTGTATAAGTTTTTACACTATCATAACTCATTCCTTCATAATTGAAATGAGCGTAAGCAGGATTGCCAAGTGGAGGAGTGAAAGCAAAAAAATCATACGACCACATTACATTTCTATAAATAAAACGATAATCGTTTAACCATAGATTATATAAATTTAAAAATTTAAATGATTGTTCATACAGTGTACATACTGTTGAAGGATCCTGCTGATTACCTGTGGATGTAATTGCCGATGCCATCCTGTATTTGCTTCCGCCGAGATGTAAACCAGCTTCACCAAGTTGAGCAACTTGTAAATAATATTTTCCAGGAGTAAGAATTGCTGGTTTAGGCAGAAAGCAAGTAACATATTCACCCCAAAAGAAATCATTTCTTATATCATCCCATCCACGCTTTACCGTCATTAATGTCCCTGGGACTAATAATACTCCAGGTTGCCCGGATTCTTTAAGTAATGAAAATTCTATCTCATCTTTTGCCTGACTAAGTGGTGCCCAATAGCCTTGAAAACCATAAACAGTATCTGTTTGAAAGATATCAATTTGTAAAAGTATTTGTCCACTTCCTCTTGGAGCTGTGTTTTTAGCTAAATCTTCTCCAATTCTAAAACCAAACAAGCAAAGCCCCCCCAATTCTGGATTGGATAAATAACCATAATCATTGTTAATTAAATCTGGGTCATCATATGCTATGACACTACCCATTTTGACAGGAAATTCAAAATACAATGTATCATTAGATAAATTTGAATTACCTTTACCTGGCATAATATTAGCCCAAAGCTGGTAAGTGCTACCGTAATGAAATCGAGGAAAATTACTCAGTTTAAGTGAAGGTAGCATAAAAATATTCCTCAAGTTGTCTGCGGGTAATGTTAAGATTTTACTATACCCCTCTTCGTTTGTATAATCAGGGTCATCCGGTGTTGGAGACCACTTGTCCTGAGTTTTTTGTTTAATTCTGATTTTAAGCTGAAAGGAGTCTCCTTGAATGGGATAAATGCTTGATATGTCAGCGTACAAGGGAATTTCAAATTTTGAATTATTATTTAAAATTGAATATGGATTTTGAACGAATATGGAATTGAGTGCAACGTCCGGTTTACCATCCTGAACAATTTTAACATCATCTAAGTAAAAATCATCTCTGTCATCTTTTACATTTTTTGAATTTGCATTTATTTCTGCATCAACCCTGAAACGAACTCTAATGAATCCGTTTTTTCTAAATTGCTCAGGAATAAATATGTATGCCCGTCTAAATCTATCATCGCTTCCTGCATCAAATAGGTCCATCCTAAGTCCGTCATCGAAAGTTAAAGATGAATCCTTATCTCCTTCCAGAAATCCTATCCTGTAACCACCACCTCCAAAAATGCTTAGAGCAGGATTTCCAGTTACAGGAGGCAAACCGTAACGGCTTGGGTGGATGTTCCAATCTGACTCTAGAGGATTATTAAGTTGAGAAATGTGTGATGAGTCAGATGAAATTAATTCAACTAACAATTGGTCGGGTTTCCTTATTTCCTTTTTCGGATCTGCATTTTCGACAACGCGGAATTCCGGTCCATATAAATAATTATCACATTTTCCCGTCGGACTTTTCTCATTGTAACCCGAACGCTGATAAAGAAAAGTGATATAGGGATTCACGCTGTTCCTGATGTCAATCACTTTTGTTATAAGCCAGTCTCCACCCCGCTCCCCGTACTTAATCCATGAACTGTCATTCTCTTCGGACATAGTATTGAGATTCAGGACTTTATTATAAAACGTTGAAACATTCCATGTTTTCAGAATATCATCCCATGTAACGTGTGTGTTGGAATGTTCCTGAGGCAGGGAGACAACATCCCAAAGAATAGCGCCGTGGTTGTCCCAGATTTTCGGGTCTGGTTGATGAGCGGAATCAACCTTGAGTGCTCCTGCTGTTGCAAAACGGCTGGAAACTAATGCTAATGCGGCTACGAGTAAATAACGAGTAAAAATTTTCATAGTTTTTCCAAATTTGTCAATATTCAATATATAATGACACATGAAACGCAAAAACGTCTCGCACTTTTTTGAAAAAAAATGAAATAATTACGTATAATAATTTTCTATTTTATACGTGTAATAATTTGCAATTAATAAAATCATCGAGAGATTTAAAAATGACAACAAAATTAACATTAACGATTGAACAATCTGTAATAGAGAAATCAAAGGGTTTTGCCAAAAGCAAAAAGCAAAGTTTATCGAATTTGATTGAAAACTATCTAAAATCACTCATAAGGGAAGAAAGAAATTCTAACATCGAAGTTTCACCGATAGTTGAATCATTAAAGGGTTCATTTTCGGATAATGGAGTAAATGATTATAAAAAAGTTCTGTAAAAATCAATTTCCGACAAGTTTGAAATATGAAAAATGTATTCATTGATATAGATGTTATTCTTGATTGCTTCTTCGACAGAGAGCCATTTGCAGAACATTCCACTAAGGTTCTGTCATTATGCGAAAGCAAGAAAGTAAACGGATTTATCAGTCCGGTTATATGCAGTAATTTGTATTACATTTTAAGAAGAACAGCAAGCCAAAAAAAAGTAATCTTGAAATTGAACGAACTTTTACAGATTGTTGAAGTTCTTACAATTGATAAAAATATAATTCATTCGGCTCTCAACTCATCATTTAATGATTTTGAGGAAGCGATACAGAGCTATACTGCTGAATTTAGTGGAATTATTGATGTGATAATAACAAGGAATGTGAGTGATTTTAAAGGCAGCAAAATTAGCATTATGACACCTGAGAATTTTCTAAAAATTGTGAAGATTTAGATTGATTTTAGATTTATCAATATCCCTTTTTTGAGAATTTCATCGCGAGCAAACATACTGTCTTCGAAATCCTCCGGAAGAAATGGTAATGGGGAAATATCTGTACTCGCTTCAAACACATAATCAATAAGATTTAATCTATCTTGGAATCTGTTTCCTGTAAAATCATCAGAAATCAGAGCAATGTCAATATCACTCCATTTATCTGCATGACCATTTGCGTAAGAACCGAAAATATAAGCTCTTTGTATAGAAATTTTATTGTTTTCTAACAGATTAATAAATTTTTTAATCTTCTTTTTTACTATAGCAGGGATTTCAGCCATTGATACATTTCATTTATTTTAAGTATATTTTCTGAAGCAAATTCTTTTGTACATATTTTGTAAAAATTTAATTTTTCTTCCGGATATCTTGCTTCTATATTAAAAGTATTTACTATAAGTAGAAACTTGATCTGTTCATCATCCAACTCAATTTCAGCGGTTGAAGATAATTTAACCAAATCGTGAATTCTTGGAGGTGTCTCATGTTTTGTTTTAACAAATAATGCTTTGATTATTTTCTCCAAAATCAAGTGACCAATATATAAAGAATAAGAATAATCACCCGAATCAAATAAATGTTCCATTACAGGTAAATCATTTTCTGCAATTTTATTCCAGTATTCTATTTTTTGTTTAATATTCACTTAAAAGATAAATAATTTTCTCATCCGGTAACCTGCACCACCGGATGAGTTTATAAACATTAATCTATATGTACATTCCAGCCATATTTGTCTTCAATTTCGCCTGTCTGGATTCCGGTGATTGTATCGTAAAGCTTTTGAGCAATCGGACCAATTTCCTGATTATTGATATTTATAACTGCTCCTTTGAAGTCTAATTGACCCACAGGAGAAATGATAGCAGCAGTTCCAGTTCCGAAACATTCTTTAAGATAACCCTTTTGATGTGCTTCAAACACTTCATTAACCTTTAGCTGTCTTTCAGATACATGCAGTCCCCATTCGCTCGCTATTGTAATGGCTGTGTCACGTGTTACTCCGGCAAGGATAGTACCCTGGTCTAACGGTGGAGTAACGAGTTCATCGCCAATGACGAACATTATGTTCATTGCACCCACTTCATCAATAAATTCGTGTGAAATACCATCGAGCCAGAGTACCTGTGAATAACCGGCTTCCTTTGCTTTCTTACCGGCAAGAAGTGAAGCGGCATAATTTGCTGCAGTTTTTGCTGTTCCAAGCCCTCCTCTCACAGCGCGAACATATTCGTAAGCAATCATAATTTTAACGGGATTCAAACCTTCAGCATAATAGGATGCAACGGGTGAAGTCATTATAATCAACTTGTAAGTGTCAGAAGGCTGAACTCCTAAAAAGTTGCCGGAACCAAATACTACCGGTCTAATATAAAGAGAATGTCCCCTTTTGTGAGGAACAAATTTTTCGTCTATAGAAACAAGCTGCCTGAGAGCATCAATCAAAAGTTCATTATTGTATTCGGGAATGCATACCCTCGTAGCGGAATGATTAAGTCTTTTAGCGTTCATGTCAGGACGAAAGATGTTAATTCCCCCTTTAACATCCCGAAAGGCTTTTAAACCTTCAAAAATTGTCTGTCCGTAATGCAATGTACATAAGCCGGGTTCCATTGGGAGAGGACCGTAAGGCATAATAACACCTTCGTCCCAGTTTCCGTTTTCAAAGTTTGTTAAAAAAATGTGGTCAGAAAAATACTTGCCAAAGCCGAGATTATCAAAATTGATGTCGTTAAATCTCGTTTTCTCAGGATTAATTACTTTAAATGTCATATTTACTCCATTTTTAATTAATTTATAACTAAATGGTCATTTATTAAACGATTCAGTCAATAAAATGTTACTTTAATCTCATTCTAAAACTCATAAGATGTATCGAGGTCTCTTGGAATATCCTTCAAACTTTCAATAATCCCACGTATTTCATCTGTCAATTTACCGTATTTCTCAAGTAGTTTAATGCCTCCGTTATAGTCTCCTTCCGCTTCGATTGTAAGGACGATTTTTGCAAGCTCGGCAACTTTTTCAAAAAAGATGTTTTCATTTATTGTAAATTTTCCATCCTTTGTTTTGACAATTGCTCCTTTTTCCTGCAAGAAATTAAGCTGAATAAGATTAGATTGACCGTGAGCTTCAGCTCCGAATCTTATTGAACGATAAAGTCCTGCAAGATAAGTCACCATTGCTTTTTTTACATATTTGGGAGTGATGAGCTTCATATCCAGAAGATGTTTATGGTTATACATTCCTAGGATGTCAGCTTTTGTCTCTTCAAGTGCAGAATATTTTTCCTTCAGTGCCTTTCTCGTATCGAGCTTATCATTGCCATAAACAAAGCTTCTGCCCAAAGTGTGAGAAACCTCGTGCAGAGTAACGAAACTCGTGAAAGCTTTCTTATCCACATCCATCAACAGCGATGGGTCGAGAATTTTTTGGGCTATTGGAACTACGATTTTATAAAATTTCGCTTCCATCATGTTTTTATAAATTGATTTCTTTCCACCCTTAAGTTCGTGAACCTTCGGGTCATTCGGAAGAGATGCGGCTATTGTTTTTACTGCTTTCTGGCAATCACCGCCAAAGTAAGCTACATTAACAATTTGCAGTACGTTTCCTTTTCCCGCAGATTCCCTAATGTATTTTTTGTCGTATGGCAGCCGATGCTCGAAATTATCAATATTTTTTTCGAAAAGTTCGAGTTCCTTTGTGGCTTCAAAGTCTTTTATCATTACAACGCACTCATAAGCGGTTTTGTAATTAAATAAAGCATCTTCATAATTTTCAATAGGACCAATAACGACATCGAAATTATTATCTTTCAAATCCATCCAAGCCATATCACTCTCGAAGTAATTATCGGTTCTCAAAGCTTTAGCCCTCAGAACAAGATAGTTTTTAAGTGATTGATTATCACAAACTTTTGATGCTTCTTCGAGCTTTAGTGCAAGCTGTTCGACTTCAGGATAAGCCTGATGGAAAGGTATTCCCTTCAAATTGCTTCCATCTCTTACTACTACGGTATATTGACTTTCAAGTTCTTCTTTTTGTCCCGGGTGAGTCTTGACATATCCTTCAAATTCAGCTTTGGTCATATCCAATGGATAGTAGCAGGCTACTTCGGGTTTCTTAGCTGGTCCATCACCGACAAAACGACCACCCTCGTAAATACGGTCGTAAGGACCATAATTAATTAATACGTATTCATGAAGGTCATTAGCTTCGGGAGTATTGATTTTTTTTAGAGAGTCTCTTATTGCGATTGCATCGGGTGATGTCTGTTTCCAATAAATTGCATCAGCAATTTTACCGGCTTCCACAAGAAGCATAACGGCTTTTTTATCATTTTCCGAAAGTTTTGATAAATCAGCTTTGATAATTGTTGGTGCGAATTGTTTTAATCTTTCGGTCACCGAGGGTGTTTCGGATTTCATCGGAACTCCTTTAATAGCTTCGTTTTTCTGTCCGCAGGAAGTCATCAGCAAAACAGTAAATAAAAAAATTGTTGAATTTAAAAAGCTTTTCATATTAAACCTGTCAATTTGAAAAAAATAAAAAGACAAATTACTATGAATGTTTTGCGTAATCAAGAAATTTTTTATTTCAGACAATACATATTATTCATTTTTTTTTCGGTCGAAAGAATGATTTCTGTTACTGTTTCTCTGTCTGCTTCTTTGGGTAGGTATAAAGGTTCGGAAAAGGAAAACCGAATCTTAGCAAAAGGTAAAGGAAAAGCAAATTTGTCCCAGCTTTTTTTAAAAATTATTTTGCTACTAATTTGAACACAGCAGATGTGAATTGGTGTGCCGGTTCTCTGTGAAACAACGAAAGCTCCGGGCTTCAATTTGTAAATAGGTCCTCTTGCTCCATCCGGTGTAATTAAAAGATAGTTTTGTCCTGCAATTCCGGTCATCTCTTCAATCACTTCTTTTCCTCCGGTTGCAGAAGAACCCCTAATAAGGCGAAAGCCAATCTTTTCAAGAAACGATGATAGGATTGCTCCGTCATGGCTTTTGCTTACAACTCCGAATGGCTCGAAATCTGAAAATAGCTTCCAGACAGGAAGCATGAATCCATGCCAGAAGACAATAATTGCAGGCTTTTCGGGTAGTTGTCCCAAGACTTTTAATCTCCAAGTAT
>Ga0172369_10007987_pt1 | contig 12119 bp, 9 predicted proteins | sample LakKiv25m_FD_114539 | JGI IMG/M metagenome (GOLD analysis project Ga0172369, IMG submission 114539) | Freshwater microbial communities from Kabuno Bay, South-Kivu, Congo - kab_022012_11.25m | ecosystem: Environmental > Aquatic > Freshwater > Lake | place: Democratic Republic of the Congo... | reverse complement strand
GGACGGAAGAGCTCCGACCGCTGGACCAGCCAGTCGATCACTCCGCCGCCTCCATTAGCGAGCAACTCACGCTGGAGGTCGCCGATGATCACCCGACGCCGCCCGGTATCGAACTCGGCGGAAAGTTCGTCGAGCAGCTGATCGATCTTCGCCGATCGGAACCCGGTGGATTCTGTGTCCGGCCAACCGGACCGGTAGGTGTCGATGAGCAACTGCGCTGGATCCGGATCAACCAACGGAGGACCCCAGCCAAACCAGAGCGCCGGCGTTCCATTGCCGTAACGGTGCGAGGCAACCATGGCCGAAATCGACGTATACGACTCGACCGCGGGTCGAAACTGTGTCACCCCGAGGGACTCGTTTAGCATGCCGCAAACGACGGAGCTGGCGCTGTAAAGCGGATCGAACGTGTTTGGAAAGTCGATGGTGACCGGCCCCAACCCCGGCCCGCCGCCTGCTTGCCAGAACTCGCGCGCATCCTTTCGATCCGCATCCAGGTCGCGCTGGTATCCGGGATAGCGCGCCAGCTCGGACTCCGACAGGGCGAACGAAGCGAATACCGGCGCCACGGGACCCGACCCAACAGCCCGGCCGCCGAACAACCGCCGGGCCAGCTCAAGACGGTTGAGCCCTCCGCTGAGCGCCTTTCTCAGATGGGGACTGTTCCAGGGCGGGGCGCCAACGAAGAGGCTCGACATGATCGGGCTGTCCTCGAACCGTGACAGCTCGACTACATCCGAACCGACGGCATCCCGGACGAGCGCGGCGCCACGGCGGTCACGCGTGAGGACCTCGTCGAGCGTACCGCCAATGAATCGGTCAACCACATCCAGCGGTTGGCTGATTTCCATCCCGTCGAGAAGCGGCGGGCGATGCGCGGTCCGGTGAGCGTCGAACACGATCGTTCCGTCCGGTCGAACGGCCCGCAGCATAAATGGGCCGGTTCCCGCCACGAACAACGGGTCACGCTCACCGTCCATTCCGCCGATGGCTTCAACCGCCTCGGGCGCCTGGACGAACGCCACGCGACCGGCAATGGCGTTGAGCAAGAATGGTTCCGGGGTCGAGGTGCTTACGACGATAGTCTCACGGTCTGGCGCTGTGACGCTCGCGATCGAGCGGTAGTCCCACCCCCGTTGAAGCGCCGGTTGAGTCCCGGCCTGTGCAAGGCTGCGCAATCGGGTGAAGTGGGCGAGGACATCGGCGACGGCGAGTTCCCGCCCGCCCGTGAGCGGACGATCGTGCCATCGGACCCCCGGCCGAAGATGAAGCACCCACGTATTGGGGTCGGGGTTCTGCCAGCGCTCGACAATGTCCCCCGACAGTATGGCTGCGGCGGGATCGGACCAGCGCAGGAGCCTGGAATGGGTGCGCCCGAGAACCTCTACCACAGTCGGTTCACCGGTACGAAGCGCGTCGAACGTGTCGAACTGGAGGTACGCTGACGCCGCGAACCGTGCGACACCGCCTCGATGTGGTGACGGCGGCTGCGCGGGTGACGGGGCGTCCATAGCTGCGGGACGGCGTCGACCACTCGCGCGGCGGTCCCGCACGAGGGCACCTCCAGCCGCTGCCATGCCGGCGCCCGCAACCCCGCCGATAAGCAGCTTTCGCCTCGTGTAACGCCTCATCGGACCAGCACAACGCCGGAAGATGTCACGCGGTCATCGTAGCAAAAGGGCTCCCAGCTTCGGGAAGCCACCTCCGTTTCGGCCAACGGCCGGGTCGCCCTATAGTTTCGTGGTGGCACAAGAGTCCCTCACCGTCCTTACCTACAACGTCTACAACCATCACGCGGGTGATTCCGCATTCTCGGGCAGGACCAACGCCCTGATTGAGGTGATCACACGGGTGCAACCCGACGTCGTGTGCATCCAGGAGGCCCCATCGACGGGATTCCTGCGCCTCCTTGCAGCCCACCTGACGCAGCAACAGCGGCGGTACATGCGCGTGGCGTGCACCGAAATGCTGCGCCCCGACGGCTGGAGCGAACACATCGGCATCATCCACCCCGGCACGGGACGTGCCGCAACCGTTCACCACGCGCCAACCGGCGAGCGGATCGGAATCTCCATCCACCTCGCCAATGCAAACCTTGCCCTGGCAAGCGTCCACCTGAACCCCCACCATGCTGAAACCCGTCACCAACAGGCTGCCCGGCTCGGTGGCGAGCTCCCCGGCGACTGCCCCACTCTCTTGTGCGGCGACCTCAACGCAGTTCCTGGCGGCGGCACTCTCGGCGTGCTATCGGCCCGGTTTCAGCCTCTCGCGCCGGATTCCTCAATCAAGGCCACCTTCCCAACACCGCTGCGCGCAGACCTTGCAGGCAATCCCGGTGTGGTCCTCGACCACATCCTGGGAAGGGCAGTGGAAGTCGACTCGTGGGGGGTGGCCGGAAACGAATCGATCGGTGGGGTCTGGCCAAGCGACCATCTCGCAGTCTGGGCTCGCGTTCGACCCGAAGCGGGGTAATCCCCCGAACACAGCAACATTCTCCGTTACAGTAGTGGGAGGCCCAGCCGCGTCGCGGATTCCGGGCCAACCTGGGGTTGGAGCCTGGCAGGCGAACTGGTCGGACTGACCGCCGCTTTGGCCGACACGATCGCCCCTCTCCTGCGGAATGGGGAGGGATCGTCGCGCCTCGGCGTACCGGAGAGCGCAAAGGCAATTGTTGCAGCCGTCGCTGCCGCGCGCGGCAGGGGGCCCACGCTGCTCCTCGCTCCAACGCCCGCCCGGGCCCAGGCGCTCTTCGAAGAGACCGCCCTTTGCCTCGAGGACGTCCCCATTTCGCGACTGCCAGAGCGCGAAGCGCTGCCCTACGAGTTCGCGCGCACCGACCAGGCCATTCGTGTCGAGCGCGTGCGTGCGCTTGGGCTCCTTCGTGGACCGGGCCGTTCACTCGTGGTCGCGTCCTGGGCTGCTCTCTCCGAGCATTGCGCCGGGCCGGACGTTCAGGAAGCCGGTATCAATCTCCGTGTCGGCCAGTTGTGCGACCTCCCCGGGCTTCTTCAAGGTGTCGAGGCGCTCGGGTACGAGGTAACCCATCTCGCGGATCACCCGGGAACAGCGGCGCGCCGCGGCGGCATCGTGGACATCTGGCCAACCGCAGCAGAGCAGGCCGTTCGCATCGAATTCCTCGGCAGCGAGATCGCGAGCATTCGGCGCCTGGATCTCTCCACGCAGCGTAGCGTCGAGCGAACAAGCAACGTCCATGTCGGGCCGGCGGCGACGGGCACCCGCAGCGCCCGCAGGGCCGCCGGGGACCTCCTCAAACAGCTCCAGCCGGTTGGTGAGGGTGCTGAGACCGTGGCGGCCGAACTCGAGTTGATCGCCGGCGGACAGCGCAGCGACCACGAGAGCTTCTTCGAGTCCCTCCTGTCCCGATCGACCGGACTCGACCACCTTGTCGACTCGGCCACGGTCGTGTTCGACGACTTTGATGATGGGCGACAGGCTCTCGATCGCCTCGCAGAGCACCACGAACGGGCGCGTCTCGAACAGGAACTGCGCGGAGCGATCCCGGCTGGCCTGCCCGCCCTCAACGCCACCCCGGACCTATTCGAAGCGGCACTGGCGGCCCTCCCAAACGCCATCCATCTGTACCGTTTCGGGTCGGAGAAACAGGGTGCAAGGCGCCTCCCTGTCTCTGCCACACCGAGCTTTGCCGGCAAGCTCAAGCCGTTGGCTCTTCAGTCTGCAGCCTGGGCGAAGCAGGGGCTATCTGTGATTGTTGCCACCCAACAAGCTCTTCGCATTGCCGAGATCATGGGTGAAGACGGCATCGAGGCGCGGCTGGTGCGGACACTGACCAGCCGGCCATCGCCGGGCGAGATCGCGGTGATGCCGCTAGCGGTCGCCGGTGGCCTGACACTCGATGGCCAGTTCGTCCTCATCACTGACACCGAGATCTTCGGTTTCCGCAAGCGTCGCCGCCCGACGCGCAGCAGGGTCGGGATGCGCGGCGACCTCGTCTCAACGCTGGAGGTGGGGGACTACCTTGTCCACGCAGACCACGGCATCGCCCGCTATGGAGGACTCGTTCGCCGATCGATCGACGGCATCGAGCGCGAATACGTCGAACTTCAGTACGCCCAGGGCGATCGCCTATTCGCACCTGTCGAGCAGCTTGATTCGGTTTCGCCCTACATCGGGCCAACGGACCGCCCGCCGGCACTGACCCGGCTAGGGTCGCAGGAGTGGTCCCGCGCAAAACGCCGGGTACAGCAATCCGTAGCCGAGATGGCCCGTGAACTGCTCGAACTCTACGCCAAACGCGAGGTTGCCGCTGGCTTCTCGTTCCCGCCGGACAACGTGTGGCAGATGGAGATGGAGGCGGCCTTCCCCTTCGTGGAAACACCCGACCAGGTACAGGCAATCGCCGAAGTCAAGCGTGACATGGAGCAGTCTCGCCCGATGGATCGACTGGTCTGTGGCGACGTCGGCTACGGAAAGACCGAGGTGGCAATCCGAGCGGCCTTCAAAGCGGTCATGGCCGGCAAGCAGGTTGGCATGCTCGTGCCAACGACCGTGCTAGCGGAACAGCACGGTCACACGTTCCGGGAACGCACCGCCGGTTTCCCGGTCAGGGTCGAGGTGCTCTCGCGCTTCCGCAGCGACCAAGACCAGCGCGACATCGTGTCCGCCGTTCTTCGCGGCGAAGTTGACATTGTCATCGGAACACACCGCCTCCTGCAGAAGGATGTCCGCTTCAAAGACCTCGGGCTGGTGGTCATCGATGAAGAGCAACGATTCGGCGTCGGTCACAAGGAACGGCTCAAGCAGATGCGGGCCGAAGTGGACTTCCTCACCCTGTCGGCAACACCGATTCCTCGCACGCTCCAGATGTCGCTCGCGGGGATTCGCGACATGAGCACCGTGATGACGCCACCGGAGGAACGCATCCCGATCCGCACCTATGTGATGGAGTGGGACGACGAGATCATCCGCGAGGCCATCGACCGGGAGATCCAGCGGGGCGGCCAGATCTATTTCGTACACAACCGCGTGCACGATATCGAGCGCCTGGTCGCGCGCCTCAGGGCGGTTGTACCCGATGCAAGCATCATCGTCGGACACGGCCAGATGCCCGAAGAACAGCTTGAGCGGGTCATGATGGAGTTCAGTGCCGGCGACTATGACGTACTCGTATGCACGACGATCATCGAGAGCGGCCTCGACATTCCGAACGTCAACACGATCATCATCGACCAGGCGAACCAGCTTGGGCTGGCCCAGCTTTACCAGTTACGCGGACGGGTGGGACGGGGGGCGAATCGGGCATTCGCGTATCTCCTGTACAACCGGGACCGTGCCATCGGCGAGACGGCCCAAAGAAGGCTCGAAGCGATCTTCGAGGCTACCGAACTGGGCGCGGGCTTCCAGATCGCCCTTCGCGATCTCGAAATACGCGGTGCAGGAAATGTCCTTGGAACCGAACAGAGCGGGCACATCGCTGCGGTCGGTTTCGAGCTGTATTCCAAACTGGTCGGCGAGGTTGTGACCACGCTGAAGGCAGCGCTGCATCCAGAGGAGCAGAGCGGGCCGCCTCCGCTCCGCCCGGTACCGTCGGTCGACCTGCCCCTCAGCGCCCACATTCCCGACAGTTATGTCGCTGAGATTCACACGCGTCTCGCACTCTATGAGCGGATCGCAAACATCGAAACGGTTGGGCAGGTCGCCGAGATGCAGGCGGAGCTGCGGGATCGATTCGGTGCGGTTCCTCTCGCCGTCGACAATCTCCTCTATGTGCAGCTGCTGAAATCAGTTGCGCGCCACGCAAACGTTGAGAGCATCAAGACCGACGAGCTGATATTCCATCTCCGGGTGAGAAATGGCGTCACTCCAGAGCAGCGGAAGCGCGTAGAGGCACTCGGGTTACCCGGGTTGCTCGTGGGACCGAACCAGATACGCGTGGACCGGGTCACGCACGGCCAGGATTGGATACCGCTCCTTGTCCGCATCCTGAGGGTGATGGTCGCGGACTAGCACCGGCCACGGCTACGCCAACCCGGTGGTGATTCGCCGCCCGGTAAGTGGTGTAATGCAGCCTGGCAGTTCGCCAGCAGGAGCGCAGGACTCACATGGACATCGACGGCGCTAACCGGATCTTCGTCAGCTACATCGACAAGTCGCGCGAGTATTACCTCGCGCAAGGGTTTGGCAATCCATACCGATGGGCCCACAACAGCGACGTCCCGTTCGCTCCCCTTCGCAAACCTCTTGCCGAATCGCGCATTGCACTCGTGACAACCGCCATGCCTATGGAGGGCCGCGAATCCCACGTCGCCAACGACCGGCGCCCGAGGAAGACGGTGTATGCAGCCGCGAGCAATCCTGTGCCTAGGGCTTTGTTCACTCAGGACCTGGCGTGGGACAAGGAAGCCACACACACCAACGACGTCGATTCGTTCCTGCCGCTGAACCATCTGGCGGAGGCAGCTCGGGCCAGGCGTATCGCCAGCGCAGGGCCGCGGTTCTACGGCGTGCCGACGGAATACAGCCAGAAGAACACCACCGGCAACGACGCCCCAGCGATTCTCGGCTGGTGCCGGGAAGACAGTATCGATGCCGCGCTCTTGGTCGGCCTCTGACCGGTCTGCCACCAGACCGTGAGTCTGGTTGCCCGCCACCTCGAAGCCAACGGCATTCCAACGGTTGTCATGGGCTCCGCCCGCGACATCGTCGAACAGTGCGGGGTGGCGCGTTTCCTCTTCACCGACTTTCCTCTCGGCAACCCCTGCGGCGCGCCATATGACATTGAGATGCAGCGCGCCATTCTCGGCATGGCCCTCGACCTTCTCGAAAGCTCACGCTTCCCACGCACCACTGTCCAAACACCATTCTCGTGGCCCGACGACGGCTGGCGTGAACGCTACATGCACATCGACGAGTCGAAGATGGCTGACCTCCGCCGGCTGGGAGATGAGCGTCGCCGCCTGCGCCAGTCGCAGAAACCGCAGTCAGCGGGCGCGGGTTAGCAGGCACACCCGGCACTCCATGCGCGGAAGGAGCCCCTCCGGATGGCCATCGTCGTCCAGCGCAGCTTTACCATCGAACGCGGCACCTACGGCGAGTTCGAGCGGCTCTCGCGAGAAGGCATCTGGCCGTACATGGAAGCTCGCGGGTGCAAGATCCTCGGTCTCTTTCAGAATGTCCATGGCGGACCGAGTGACGAGGTGATCCTCCTCGCGGCGTACGCGTCGCACTCCCACTGGGAGGCAACGCGGCTCGAACTTCCGCCGCCGGGATCGGCACCTGAGCTGCTGCAACTTGCGGGGCATGCAGCCTCCCCCGGTCGCGAACGAAACAAGCTCACCAGAGTGTCCGGCTCTCCCGCAGGCTTCGGCTGGCGACCGCCTGGGCTGACCACGACGTGCGCGAGGGATAGGCCATGGCCGGTTGGGAGCAGCGCGCGAAGAAGCTCGAACGGAGCCGCCGCCCTCAGCCGAAACACGGCCGTTCGCTCCTCACGGCCATAAGAGCAGCTGAGGAAAAGCGCCTTCGAAAGTTGAAGAAGCGGGCCGAGAACCGGGAAACCAGAGACTCAGGGTCCTAGCCGGGGATCGCCTCAGGGTGTTCGACTGCCGAACGAGGTTGGTGAGCGGGCACCGGCCCGCCGGTGGCCCTGAAGACGTGCCCCCAGCAATACTGGGACTATGCGCGACGGCAACCTCTTTACCATGCTCTCGGCCTTCCGGCCCGGATCGGCCGCGACTCCGTTCGAGAACTACTGTACCAGCGGACTCGCATACTTCCTCGGCAGCAGGCATCGCATGCTGGCTGCGCTGTTCGCGCAGGCAGCGGGCGTTCACGGCGAAGAACTGGCCATCGTCGAGGTACAGCCCCAACTGTCGGGCGTCGGATTCGCTGACCTTGTTCTCACCTTCGAAGGGGGAACGCGCGTTCTGGTCGAGGTGGAGGTAGAGGCGGGCGCGGATCAAAGCGCCCTCCCCCCCCTGGTGGCAGCGGCGGGCCACTGGCTCGGTCGGCCAGCTTTCGTCCTGCTGAGGCTGCGAACCGACGAAGTCCGCGCTCCATGGGTACCAGTAGCCTGGCTCCAAGTGGTCGAAGCGCTGGAGGATGACGCCGATCCTCTCGCTCGACAGTTTGCCGACTTCGTCATGCGCGACGTCCTCGGTGCGGGGCCCGTGTCGCTTGACGACGCGTTGGCCTCAAACCGCCTGTACGCTCTCGGGGCGGCAGCTGTCAGGCGCCACTTCGGCGATGGCGCCCGCTACACAAACAGCGCCTCACGGCCGATCGGCGGCCACTACCGGTACCTGGGAACGACCTTCGCACCCAACGGCGGCGAGATGACGTACTGGGCCGGCGTGGTCAACGAGACTGTGCCGCTGGGTGAGCACTACCACTTCATGCTGGCGAGCAAGGAGAGACCGCTGACTCAGATTACCGAGCACCCTCGATCGACTGGCGATTGGAAATGGCGTTATTGGACCGGACTTGGACGCGTCGTGCGGCCACTGACCGCGGACGCGTACGACGAGCTGATCGGGCGCATCGGGTGATACGACGCCATCCTATCCTTCGCGCAGCGCCTTGAGTTGACCCGTATGGTCGCCAAGATGGTTCTCGACGACAGCGAGCATGTTGGCAGCCGACGTCTTCCCAAACGGCGGTGCTTCGAACTGGATGTCGATTTGCTCGTCGCTGAGTGCGTCCACGACACCAAAGAGTGCCTCGTGCGCAGCTCTGGCCCCGGCGACTGCTTCGTCGACGGAATTGAATTCGGGCTGACGCCGGGCCGGGCCGGGGACGTTGAGCGCACCGGCGATGCCAGCGCCGAAGAACGTCGCAGCCCCGGCGATGTGCTCGGCAACCTGGCGGGCGCTCCATGCGGCCTCACCGTCAGGTGATCCCACCGGCTTGCGCTCCCAGTGAGGCCCCGCGAGGCGAAGCTCAACGAGATAGCCCTCGAGCGCAGTCTGGATATTGGCGCGGACGGTAGCGGATTTGCCGGGCATGGGAACTCCTCTGGATGCTGTGCGAATGGTGGCTGCGAGGCGACCAGGGCTGATCTGCGTCCTGCATCAGCCTCCGAGTCGGACCAGGATGCGCCCCTTGACCCGGGCTGCGAGGATCTCCTGCGTTGCGGCGGCGAGGCCGTCGAGCGTGGTCTCGTGCGCGATGGTTTCCAGAAGACCCCGTGGTTTCAGGTCACCCGCCAGGCGGTTCCATGTCGCAAGGCGCAGTGGCATGGGACAGAACACGGAGTCGATGCCCAACAGGTTCACTCCCCGGAGGATGAACGGGAACACGGTCGTGTTGACGGTGGTGCCACCCGTGAGCCCTGATACCGCGATCGATCCCCCGTACTTCATCGTACGGATGAGGTAGGCAGTAGTGGCCCCGCCAACAGGGTCGACGGCTGCAGCCCATCGCTCGCCTTCCAGGGGCCGAGGCGATTCCGCGCTGACTTCCTCGCGCGAAAGGATCTCTGTGGCGCCCAGGTCTCGGAGGAACTGGTGCTCTGACGATTTTCCTGTGCTGCCGGCGACGGTGTACCCCAGCCCGACGAGCATCGAGACGGCCGTGCTTCCCACGCCACCGGTGGCTCCCGTAACCAGTACCGGGCCATTCGCGGGCGCGACGCCGTTACGCTCCAGCTGATGAATCGACAGGGCGGCGGTGAAGCCGGCTGTCCCGATCGCCATTGCCTCTTTGGTCGTCAGACCCGCCGGGAGTGGCACAACCCAATCTGCGGGCACACGGGCGAGTTCGGCAAACCCTCCTGGATGGGCGACACCCAGATCGTAACCTGTGACCAAAACCGCATCGCCCGATCTGAACCGGGCGTCGGTGGAGGTGGTCACCCTGCCAGAGAGGTCAACCCCAATCGTCATCGGGTAGCCGCGCACCACGCGCCCCGTCGGACTCGATGCGAGCCCATCCTTGTAGTTCACGCTCGACCACTCAACCCGAATGGTCACCTCACCAGCAGGGAGACCGGACTCATCGAGATCCTTCACCCCGGCGGTGAATTCCTCGCCGGTCTTGCTGACCACGAAAGCGCGGTAGGACATGGCAATCCCCGTTCTACATTTGTCGATGGCCGATTCTGAGGCGGCTGGAGGTTACGGTCTCCCGCTGCCGGTGGCATGGCGTCCTGTGGGAACCGGCCAACCTGTCTCGCGCCAGCGAAGCGCCTGCTCGCCCTCAGGGCACCAGTCCACCCGGCCGACTTCGCCGCTCCCGCAATCCCTTTTCGCTTGCCGTCTCCTTTCGCGGATTGTTCGCCCGGCGGGAACGCATGGCCGATGCCTTGGTTTCGGGTCGGGCCGGAGGAGGTGCTGCCTCGCGCTCGATGCGCCTGCCGAGGCTGGAAGCCGCCGCCGCCGCTGCCGACTCGACGGACCTGGCGCTCGTCTCGTCCTTTGACGCCGTGTGACCGTTGGTAGAGGGCGCTGCGCTTGCAAGTGCCTCCCCCGGGCCCCCAACTTCGAGGATTGGCGCCAGGTAGCGCCCGGTGAAACTCGCCGGGTTGCGTGCGACCTCCTCCGGGGTGCCGGCAGCGATGATCTCGCCGCCCCGGTCACCACCGAACGGTCCAAGATCGATGACGTAGTCAGCGCACTTGATCACATCGAGGTGGTGCTCGATCACCACAACGGTGTTGCCCGCGTCCACAAGCCGCTGCAAGACGTGCAGAAGGTGGGACACGTCCTGGAAGCTAAGGCCGGTCGTCGGCTCGTCGAGGACGTAGAGCGTCCGCCCGGTTGAGCGCCGCGAGAGTTCGGATGCGAGCTTGATGCGCTGCGCTTCCCCGCCGGACAGTGTCGTCGCAGGCTGGCCGAGATGGATGTACCCGAGACCCGTTGCCTCCAGCGTCTCCATGATCCGCTTGACGCGGGGGAAGCGTTCGAAGAACCCGTTCGCCTCGGAAACGGTCATGTCCAGCACTTCCGCGATGTTCTTGCCGCGGAAGAGGATCTCGAGGGCGTCGCGGTTATACCGCTTGCCGTGGCAGACTTCGCATGACACGGTCACGTCCGGCAGGAACTGCATCTCGACAATCTTGTAGCCGTCGCCGGAGCACTCTTCGCAGCGCCCGCCCTTGACGTTGAAGCTGAACCGCCCGGCTTTGTAGCCACGCGCCCGCGCCTCTGGGACCGACGCGAACAGGTCACGAATCATGGTGAAGGCGCCCGTGTAGGTGGCCGGGTTGGAGCGGGGTGTCCGCCCAATCGGCGACTGGTCGATGTCGACGATCTTGTCGATGTGCTCAAAGCCTTCGATGGTGTCGTGCGCTCCGGGCCGTTGGCGGCCACCGTGAAGCACCTGGACCGCCCGCTTGACGAGGATCTCCGTAATCAGCGACGACTTCCCGGATCCCGAGACGCCAGTCACCGCAACCAGCGTTCCCAGCGGTATTTCCACATCAAAACCGCGCAGGTTGTTCTCGCGGGCGCCACGCACCCAGAGGGACCTGCCGTTTCCGAACCGGCGGGTTTTTGGTCGGGGGATCTCGCGACGCCCGGAAAGGTAGGCGCCGGTGATGCTTTGCTCACACGCCTTGATCACGTCGATGTCACCCTCAGCGACAACGTGCCCCCCGTGCACACCGGCGCCCGGGCCCATGTCCACGATCCAGTCGGCTGCTCGCATCATCGCCTCGTCGTGCTCCACCACGAGGACCGTGTTGCCGAGTTCCCGGAGCCGTTCCAACGTCCGAATCAGGCGATCGCCGTCGATTGGGTGGAGACCGATCGATGGCTCGTCGCAGATGTACAGGACACCCATGAGCGCGGATCCGATCTGTGTCGCAAGGCGAATGCGCTGTGACTCACCTCCAGAAAGGCTCCCCGACACACGGTCGAGCGTGACGTAGTCCAGTCCGACGTCGACTAAGAACTCCAGGCGGGACCGGATCTCCTTGAGAATCTGGTACGCGATCGTCTGGTCCCGCCGGTTGAGCGGTGTTGCAGGAGAAGCCAGGCCCTCGGCCCACGCTCGCGCATTCGCGATACTGAGCGACGTTACGTCGGTTATGGCCTTACCATCGACAAGCACGCCGAGCGCTTCGGGACGCAATCTCCTTCCTTTGCACTGAGGGCAGGGAATGGCCGACATGTATTTCTCAATGTCGGTGCGCACGTAGTCGG
>Ga0172369_10007984_pt1 | contig 12123 bp, 10 predicted proteins | sample LakKiv25m_FD_114539 | JGI IMG/M metagenome (GOLD analysis project Ga0172369, IMG submission 114539) | Freshwater microbial communities from Kabuno Bay, South-Kivu, Congo - kab_022012_11.25m | ecosystem: Environmental > Aquatic > Freshwater > Lake | place: Democratic Republic of the Congo... | reverse complement strand
GGGATGGGCGAGGGGGCGTTTTCCGCCGCGATCTTCTGGGGCGTCAACCCGGCCTACCTGTGGCCCGACGCCGACGCGTGGAAGGCCGCGGTCGCCAAGGTCCCCCTTCGCGTGCGCATCTCGCTGCACGCTGACGAGACGGCCGAAGGCTGCGACGTCGTGCTGCCGGAGCGCCACTGGCTCGAGAGTTGGGGCGACTTCGAGCCCGCGCTGGGCCTGCTCTCGCTGCAACAGCCGGCGGTCGGACCGCTGTACGACGACCGGCAGGGCGAGGAGATCCTGCTCGGGTGGGCCCGCGCGCTCGGCGTGACGGCGCCGGAGGACTACCACGGCTACCTCATGGCGCGCTGGCGCAAGGACGTGTGGCCGCAGGGACGCCCGGTGTCGTTCGAGATCTTCTGGACCGGCGCGCTGCACGACGGGGTGTTCCGCCGCTCGGACCTGCCGCCGAGGCCCGCGCGCACGATCAAGGGCGCCATTGTCGGCGCGGCGGCTGCGCAGGCGGCCAAGAAGGCCGGCGCAGGGGCGGGCGAAGGGCTCGAGTTGCTGCTGCGACCTGGCTACGGCCTCTACGACGGGCGCTACGCGAACATCGGCTGGCTGCAAGAGCTGCCCGATCCCATCACGAAGTGCACCTGGACGAGCGCGGCGCTCGTGTCGCTCGCGGACGCGACGGCGCTGGGCCTCGATGACGGCGATCTCGTCAAGCTGGAAGCGGGCGGAAAGTCTCTAGAAGTGCCGGTCATCGTGCAGCCGGGGCAGTGTGCCGGCGCCGTGACCTTCCCGCTCGGCTACGGTCGCCGCTCCGGCGCGGTCGGCAAGGGCGTCGGCCAGAACGGCTTCGCGCTCGTCGACATGGCGGCCGGTGGCTCGCCGCTGGCACGCGGAGGCGCCAAGCTCACGAAGCTGGGCAACAAAGTCGAGCTGCCGCTGACGCAAGCGCACCACAAGATGGAAGGCCGTGATCTCGTTCGTTCTTTCACGCTAGCGGAATTCGAGAAAAAGCTCCACGAACCGACCCACGGGGACCCGCACGGCGCGGAGCACGACGACCCGATCCACACGGCCTCGCTCTACGAGAAGCCGACCTACGCGGATCACCGGTGGGGCATGGTCATCGATCTCGGCCTGTGCACGGGCTGCAGCGGCTGTGTCGTGGGCTGCCAGTCGGAGAACAACGTCCCGGTCGTCGGGCCCGAGCAGGTCACGATCGGTCGCGAGATGCACTGGATCCGCATCGATCGTTACTACGAGGGCAAGCCCGAGGACCCCAAGGTCGTCCACTCGCCGACGCTGTGCCAGCACTGCGAGAACGCGCCCTGCGAGAACGTCTGCCCCGTCAACGCGACCAACCACAGCCCCGATGGCCTCAACCAGATGGCCTACAACCGCTGCGTGGGCACCCGCTATTGCGCCAACAATTGCCCCTACAAGGTCCGTCGTTTCAACTACTTCGAGTTCACGGCCTTCAAGCGCGAGCCGGAGCTCTTGGTCTTCAACCCGGAGGTCACGGTCCGCCCGCGCGGCGTCATCGAGAAGTGCAGCTTCTGCGTGCAGCGCATCAACGACGCCCGCATGCGCGCCAGGGTCGACGGCCGCCCGCTCCAGGACGGCGACATCAAGACCGCGTGCCAGGTCGCGTGCCCGGCCGACGCGATCATCTTCGGCGACCTGCTCGACCCGGCGAGCGCCGTCTCCAAGGCGGCCAAGGACACGCGCGGCTACACGATCCTGTCGCACCTCGGCGTGCGCCCGTCGATCACCTACCTCGCGCACATCTCCAACCCGGCGACGACCGGCGCGAAAGGAGCCTGAGCATGAGCACGAGTCTCGCGGCCCATCCGGACAGGCTTCCCGACGCGCTCAGGCCGCCGTCCCTGACGGATGGACCCGTCACCCTGGGCCAGATCGACGATCAGGTCCTGGCGTTTCCGGCCCGCAAGCCGCCGCTGAAGTGGTACCTCGCGTTCGCCTTCACGGGCTCGCTCGCGCTCTTCGGCCTCGTGAGCCTCGGCTGGACCTTCTTTGAAGGCCTCGGCGTGTGGGGCAACACGAACCCGGTCTACTGGGCGTTCGACATCATCAACTTCGTGTTCTGGGTCGGCATCGGTCACGCGGGCACGCTCATCTCGGCGATCTTGTTTCTCTTCCGCAAGCGCTGGCGCAATGCCGTCGCGCGCTTCGCCGAGGCGATGACGATCTTCGCCGTGATCTGCGCGGTCATCTTCCCGCTGTGCCACACCGGCCGCCCCTGGCTCGACTTCTGGCTCTTTCCCTACCCGAACGAGCGCGCCCTCTGGGTGAACTTCCGCTCGCCGCTGCTGTGGGACGTCTTCGCGGTAAACACCTACTTCTCCGTCTCCGCGCTCTTCTGGTTCATCGGCCTCGTGCCCGACATCGCCTCGATGCGCGACCGCACGGCGCCCGGCCTGCGCAAGACGATCTACACGATCCTCTCGCTCGGCTGGCGCGGCGCCGCCTCGCACTGGCAGCACTACGAGAAGGCCTACCTCCTGCTCGCGGGCCTCGCCACGGGCCTCGTGCTCTCGGTGCACTCGGTCGTGTCCTTCGACTTCGCGACCTCGCTCGTGCCCGGCTGGCACATGACGATCTTCCCGCCCTACTTCGTCGCGGGCGCCATCTTCGCGGGCTTCGCGATGGTGGTCATGGTGATGGTGATCGTCCGCGAGACCATGAATCTTCAGAATCTTATCACGATGTATCACCTCGACGTGATGAACAAGGTCATCCTCGCAATGGCCTGCATCATGGGCTACAGCTACTTCATGGAAGGCTTCACGGCCTGGTACAGCCAGGACGAGTACCTGCACTGGGGCTTCATGAACATCATCAGCGGCACCTACGGCTGGGCCGGCATGGTGACGATCGCGTGCAACATAGTGATTCCACAGCTGCTCTGGTTCAAGTGGGTCCGCCAGAACTACGCCGCCATGATCTTCGTGTCGATCGGCGTCACGGTCGGCATGTGGTTCGAGCGCTTCGTGATCATCGTCATCTCGCTCCACCAGGACTACCTGCCGTCGGCGTGGCAGGTCTACAAGCCGACCTGGGTGGACTTCGGCATCCTCCTTGGCACGTTCGGGATCTTCTTCTCGCTCGTGCTGCTGTTCGCCCGCGTGCTGCCCGTCATCGCCACGTCCGAAGTCAAGGCCGTGCTGCCCGCCTCGCAGCCAAGGCCCGAGCTCCACGTCCACGCGCCCGAGCCGGCACACGCGTCCGCGCCCGCGCTCGCGGAGGAGGTGGCCGATGCGTGATCCCACCTTCGCCGTCCTCGGCCTCTTCGACAGCGCGCAGGCGCTCGTCGACGCGATCCCGCCCGTGAAGTCCGCGGGGCTCGGCGCGCTCGAGGCCTACACGCCCTACCCGATCCATGGCATCGATCCGAAGCTCGGCTTCCGGCGTTCCCCGCTCGGCGGCATGGTCTTCGTGATGGGCGTGCTCGGGGCGGTGACGGCGCTCTTCTTCGAGTGGTGGATGAGCGCCATCGACTATCCCACGCTCATCGGTGGCAAGGCGCTCTTCTCGTGGCAGGCCTTCGTCCCCGTGATGTTCGAGGTCACGGTCCTGTTCGCGACGTTCACGGCCGGCCTCGGCATGCTGATGTTGCTGAACAAACTCCCCTTGTTCGGCCACCCGATGCTGGCGGCGCGGTCCATGACCGGCATCACGCGCGACCGGTTCGCGCTCGGCATCGAGGGCGACGGCGAGCGGCTGCTCGATGTAGACGCCTGCACGGCGGTCCTGACAGCGGCCGGCGCGGTGGAGGTCGAGGTCGTTCCCGCGCTCGTCAACCCGGGCTGGACGGCCACGTTCGCGACGCGATCGATCTTCGGCATCGTCGTCGCGTGCCTCGTCTCCGGTGTCGGAATGTACTGGGGAATCAAGCTCTTCCATGTGCTTCCGCCGATGGTGCACATGCAAGAGCAGCCCAAGCTCATGCCCTTCGAGCCGTCGACCTTCTTCGCGGACGGGCGCGGCATGCAGCCACCGGCGCCCGGCTCCGTGGCGCGCGGGCACCTGCCCTACACGTTCAAGGCGCTGGAGGACGCGCTCTCCCTGCCGAACCCGCTGCCCGCGACCGACAAGGTCCTCGCGCGGGGCAAAAAGGAGTACGGCGAGCACTGCACCGTCTGCCACGGCGCGCTTGGGGACGGGGTCACCACGCTGACCGCCGCGTACGGCGCAAAGCCCGCGAACTTCCACACGCAGACCCTGCGCGAGTACACGGACGGCAAGCTCTACCACACGATCGTCGTCGGAAAGAACGCAATGCCGTCGTATGCTGTTGATTTGACTGAGGAAGAGCGCTGGTCCGTCGTCCACTACATTCGGGCGCTCCAGCGCGCACAGAACGCCCGTCCGGAGGACGTGCCATGAGCCAACTCTCCAAGGTCAAGACCCTCATCGCGCTCGCCGTCCTCGGCGCCGCAGGCGTCGGCGGCACCTTTGCCGTGGAGGGCGCGCAGCGCTTCTGGGCCAACTGGCTCGTGTGGTTCCTCTTCATCGCGACCATCGGCCTCGGCTCGCTCTTCATCGTCGCGCTCGAGCACCTCGTCGGCGCCCGCTGGAGCGTGCCCATCCGTCGCGTCCCAGAGCGTCTCGCGAGCCTCGTCCTGCTCGCCATCCCGGTCGGCGTCATCGCACTCGGCGCGCTGCCCGCGCTCTACCCCTGGGCGCACGAGGGCGCGCAGCTCTCCGCGAAGGTCACGGCCAAGCTCGTCTGGCTCAACGTGCCCTTCTTCTCCGGCCGCGCCATCGGCTGCCTGCTGCTGTGGGCGGTCGCGTGGCTCTTCTTCGTGCGCGGCTCGCTGCGGCAGGACACCTCGCACGACCACCGTTTCACGATCCGGGCCAAGCGCTTCGCCCCGCTCTACATGTTCCTGTTCGCGCTGAGCGTGACCCTGCTCGCGTTCGACTGGGTCAGCGCGCTCGAGCCCGAGTGGTACAGCGACATCTTCGGCGTCTACATCTTCGCCGGCTCCTTCCTCGGCGCGCTCGCCGCCAGCGTGCTCTGCGTGCTGGGCCTCAAGGACCGCCGCCGCCTCGACGGCGTGCGAGCGGATCACGTCTACAACCTTGGCGGATTCCTCTTTGCATTCACCGTGTTCTGGAGCTACATCGGCTTCGCGCAGTACATGCTCATGTGGTACGCGAACATGCCAGAGGAGGTCTACTGGTACAAGGCGCGCATCGAGGGCCCGTGGATGGTGCTCTTCCTCACGATGGGCGTGTGCCACTTCATCATCCCCTTCTTCGCGCTCGTGCCGCGCGACGCGAAGAGCGACCCGAAGCGCCTGCGCTTCGTGGCGACGCTGATGCTCGCCGCGCACCTCTTCGACCTGTACTGGCTCGTGTTCCCGTCGGTGGCGAAGACCCCGCTGCTCGGCTGGCCGGAGCTCTCCTTCGCCGCGTTCTTCCTGGGCGTGGCGGGCCTGTGGCTCCATCGCGCGTTCAAGTCGGGCCGCGACATGCCGGTCGGTGATCCCTTCCTCGCGGAGGGACTGGAGTTCCACCTATGATCGACCAGTACTTCAGCCCGGAGGAGTGGAAGCGCTTTCTCTCGACGGTGCTGGTCGTGCTCGGCACCGTCATCATCGTGGCGCTCTTCGGCTTCATCGTCGTGCCAGGCCTGCGCAACGCGAACAAGCCGAAGGTCGGGCCCTTCGTCCCCGCGGTGCAGATGGAGACCGGCTGGCTCGATCCCGGCGAGTACCCGGCCGCGAAGGCATTCACGGTGCCGCCGGTCGACCCCGCGACCGTGATGGCGCCCAACGACGTGCTGCTCGCGCGGGGCAAGAAGCTCTTCGACGCGAACTGCACGCAGTGCCACGGCGCGACCGGGCAGGGCGATGGACCGGCGTCCAAGGGTATGGCGCCGCCGCCGCGTGACTTCACGGTCACCGGTGGCTGGAAGAACGGGCACGGGCTCACGGGCATGTTCAAGACGCTGAGCGAAGGCCTGAAGGGCACGTCGATGGCCGCCTATTCAAATCTTTCAAAAAAAGATCGCATGGCTCTTGTCCATTTTGTGCAGGCTCTTGGAAAATTCCCGCACACACAGGACGACGCGGCCGCGCTCGACGCGCTCTCGAAGGGCTTTGCCTCCGCGGGTGAGCAGGTGCCCCCGAAGATCCCGGTGAGCGCCGCCATGGGCCGCCTCGTGCGCGAGGGCACGCCGCCCGCACCGCTCGGCAGCAAGTCGATGAAGACGCTGGAGGACGCCGGTGCCCGCGTGCTGGCTCGCGTCGTGGCCGATCCCAGTCGCGCCGCGCAGACGCTCGGCCGCGCGACCTCGTGGCGGGAGGGCGTCCCAGCGCTCGCGCGGCTCGTCACCCCAGGCGCGCCGCACAACGGCTTTGGCGCGGTCACCCGCACGCTGAGCGCCGACGAGTGGATGGCGCTGCACGGGCTGCTGACCGGCCTCGTACCGGCGGGGAGGTAGGGATGTCGTTCTTTGCGCGACGTGCCCAGCCACACGATTGGCCGGCCATCACGGCGGGGCCTGCCTGCGCGGTCGCCCTCGCCGTGGCGACGACGTGTGCGGTCGTTCCGGCCTACGCCCAGACAGCCCTTCCGCCACCCGAAGAGGTCGATCTCATCGAGCACCTCGGCGACAAGGCCAACCTCGACGTGGACCTCGTCGATGAGACCGGCGCGACCGTGTCGCTGCGCACGCTCATCGACAAGCCGACGGTGCTCACGCTGAACTTCTTTCGGTGCGCGGGCATCTGCACGCCACAGCTCAACGGCGTGCTCGACGTGCTGAACAAGGTCCAGCTGCAGCCCGGCACGGAGTTCCAGGTCATCACGGTGAGCTTCGATCCACGCGACGACGCGGAGCTGGCGGCGCGAAAAAAAGAGAGCTATTTCAAACAGATGAAGCGCCCCATGCCGCCCGACGCGTGGCGCTTCTTGACCGGCCGAGCGGCCACGACGAAGGCGCTCGCGGACTCCGTCGGCTTCGAATTCAAGCCCTGGGGCGAGGACTTCGTCCACCCAGGCGCGCTCATCATGCTGGCGAAGGACGGCAAGATCACGCGCTACCTCTACGGCGTGAAGTACCTGCCCTTCGACCTGCAGATGGCCGTGACGGAGGCCACCGACGGACTCGCGCGTCCCACGATAGCGAAGGCCTTGTCCTACTGCTTCAGCTACGACCCGGAGGGCCGCCAGTACGTGTTCAGCATCACGCGCGTGGTCGGGACGTTCGTCCTGCTCTCCATGGCCGTGTTCATGGCTTTCGTCCTGCTTTCGAAGAAGCGGCAATCCAAGGGGGTGACACCATGACGACGCTCGCGGCCCCGGCCACGCACGCGACCCACGCGCCTCATGCGCAGACCGAGCCGGACTACCTCCGGGCGTCGAGCGGCATCCTGTCCTGGATCGGCTCCACCGACCACAAGCGCATCGCGATCCTCTACCTCACGACGATGCTCGCGATGTTCGCCGCCGGCGTGCTCATCGGCGTGCTCATGCGCGTCGAACAGCTCACGATCGGCGAGACGATCATGAAGCCGGAGACCTACAACGCGCTCTTCACGCTGCACGGCGTGATCATGATCTTCCTCTTTGTCATCCCGGGCTTGCCCGCCGTCTTCGGCAACTTCTTCCTGCCCATCCTCATCGGTGCCAAGGACGTCTCCTTCCCGCGCATCAACCTCGCGTCCTGGTGGCTCTTCATCACCGGCGCCGCGCTCGCGGTGGCGAGCCTCTTCACCGGCGGCGGCGCGCCCGACACGGGCTGGAGCTTCTACGCGCCCTTCTCGATCCGCACCGGCACCAACGTCTCGCTCGCGGTCTTCGCGGCCTTCGTCCTCGGCTTCTCGTCCATCCTGACGGGCCTCAACTTCATCACGACCATCCACCGCATGCGCGCGCCGGGCATGACCTGGCACAAGATGCCGCTCTTCGCCTGGGCGGCCTACGCGACCGCGTGGATCCAGGTCCTCGCCACGCCCGTCATCGGCATCACGCTGCTGCTCGTGATGGCCGAGCGCTTCCTCGGCGTCGGTATCTTCGACCCCGCGAAGGGCGGCGATCCCGTGCTCTACCAGCACCTCTTCTGGATCTACTCGCACCCGGCGGTCTACGTGATGATCCTGCCCGCCATGGGTGCCATCTCCGAGATCCTGCCGACGTTTGCGCGCCGCTCGATCTTCGGCTACGCGTTCATCGCCTACTCGTCCATCGCGATCGCGGCGCTCGGTTCCATCGTGTGGGCGCACCACATGTTCACCTCCGGCATGAGCGAGGTCGCGCAGTTCGTCTTCTCGCTGCTCACCTTCCTCGTCGCGATCCCGAGCGCAATCAAGGTCTTCAACTGGACGGCGACGCTCTACAAGGGCTCCATCGACATGCAGCCACCGATGCTCTTCGCGCTGTCGTTCATCTTCCTCTTCTGCATCGGCGGCCTCACCGGCGTGATGCAGGGCGCGCTCGCCGTCAACCAGCACGTTCACGACACCTACTTCATCGTGGGCCACTTCCACTACGTCATGTTCGGCGGCACGGGCTTCGCCTTCTTCGCCGCGATGTACTACTGGTTCCCGAAGATGTCCGGCCGTATGTACTCGAAAAAAATGGCGAATGCGTCCTGGTTCTGCCTCTTCTTCGGGTTCAATGGCCTGTACTTCACGATGCTCATCCTCGGCTGGATGGGCATGCCGCGCCGCTACTACGACCACCTGCCGCAGTTCCACACGCTGCACATCGTGGCGTCGCTCGGGTCCTTCCTGCTCGCGGCGGGTGTGGTGCTCTTCTTCGTGACGCTCATCAGCGGGCTGCGCAAGGGTGACAAGGCGCCGGAGAACCCGTGGGGCGGCAAGACGCTCGAGTGGTCCCTCGGTTCGCCCCCGATCGTCGAAAACTTCCATGAGATTCCAACGGTTCACCAGGCGCCCTACGCGTACAACGAGGAGTCGGGCCATGGACACGCCAATGACTGACGCGCAGGCCCACGCGCCGAGCGAGCACCGCGACGATCTCGGCGCGAAGGTCGGGATGTGGCTCTTCCTGTTCACGGAGCTCATCCTCTTCGGGGGGCTCTTCATCCTCTACTCGGCGTACCGATCGATGCACGCGCACGCCTTCGAGGACGCCGGCAAGCTGCTGGACGTCCCGCTCGGCGTGACGAACACGGTGGTGCTGCTGACGAGCTCGCTCACGGTCGTGCTCGCGATCGCCTACATGCAACGCGGGGATCGTCGCAAGGCGACCGCGTTCCTCCTCGCCACGATTGGCCTCGCGCTCACCTTCCTCGTCATCAAGACCATCGAGTGGTCGGCGAAATTCGAGCACGGCATCTTCCCGGGCAGCCCGCACCTGCTCGAGAAGGGGCCCGGCGAGACGCTGTTCTTCGGTCTGTACTTCCTCATGACGGGGCTGCACGGCCTCCACGTGATCATCGGCGGCATTCTGCTCACCGTGATGCTGTGGTGGGTCGTCAAGGGCAAGACCACGCAGGACAACTACGTCTATCTCGAGAACGCCGGCCTGTACTGGCACCTCGTGGACGTGATCTGGATCTTCCTGCTGCCGCTCTTCTATCTGGCCGCGTGAGGTAAGCGATGGAGCACACTACAGAGACCCACGCCGATCACCCGAGCATCGGCACCTTCCTCGCCGTCTGGCTGGCGCTCGTCGTGCTCACGGCCATGCTCGTCATCGCGAGCCAGGTGAGCCACGATCTCGCGGTCGCGGCCATGTTGACGTTGACGCCCCTCAAGGCCGGCCTCGTCCTCTACTACTTCATGCACCTCAAGTATGAAGGCGTGCTGCTCAAGGCGATGGTCTTCGTGGCCATCGCGACGCTGCTCGTCTTCATCGGCTTCCTCTTCTTCGACATCGGCTTCACATGGTAGGCGAAGCCTCTGGAAGCGGGCGTGTGCGCGAGCACCGGGTGCCCGCGTTGTCAGCGAGGGTACGATGAACGGTTTCGATGTGGCCTCCACGGCAGCCGACAAGGTGGACTCCGTCTTCCTCTTCATCTTTGTGCTCTCGGTGATCTTCCTCGCCGGCATCACCGCGACGATGCTCACCTTCGTCTACCGCTACAGCCGTAAGCGCAACCCGAAGCCGGTCGACATCGAAGGGCACATGGGCCTCGAGATCACGTGGACGATCATCCCGCTCGTGCTCTTCCTCGCGATGTTCTGGTTCGGTTGGACGAACTACAGCTACCTGCGCAACGCGCCGCGCAACGCGATGGTCGTCGAGGTCACGGGCCGCCAGTGGGCCTGGAGCTTCAAGTACCCGAACGGCAAGACGACCGACGACCTCTTCCTGGCCATCGACAAGCCGGTCAAGCTCGAGCTGCGCTCGCAGGACGTGATCCACGGCTTCTGGATCCCGGCCTTCCGCGTCAAGGAGGACGTCGTCCCTGGCCGCGTCAACACGATGTGGTTCACGCCCACGCTCTACGGCTCGTTCGACATCGAGTGCACGGTCATCTGCGGCGTCCAGCACACCTACATGCTCGCGAAGGCACACGTGATCTCGGAGGACGCCTACAAGCAGTGGTACTTCGGCGGCGACGACGCCCCCTTGCCCGATCCGAACGCGCCGCCACCGCCCAAGGTCGCGCCCGCCAAGGCGGACAACGCTACGAGCCCCGCTCAGGACGCCACCCGCGCGGGCCTCGCGGTGCTCAACGATCGCAAGTGCCTGACGTGCCACACGCTCGACGGCGCGCCCTCGACCGGCCCGACGTTCAAGGGCCTCTATGGCAGCACGGTCACGGTCGCCGACACCGCCGCCGGAGCCGCGGTCCTGGCCGTCGAGGTCGACGACGCCTTCGTCCGCCGCGCGATCCTCGATCCCAACTCGCAAATCGCCAAGGGATTTCCGCCATCGATGCCTGCGCAGAAGTTGACCGACGGTGAGGTCGCCTCGGTCGCGTCGTACCTGCGGGCGCTTCGATGACCGCCTACCTGAGGGCGCTGCGTGACCTCACGAAGGCCGGGATCGCCGTGGTCTCGACGCTCACGGCCGCGACGGGCTGGATCGTGCACGCCCGCGCGCTGGGCTGGGGTCTGCTCGGCGCCTGTGCGGGCACGGTGCTGCTCGCGATGGGGGCCGGGGCGCTCAACGAGTGGCAGGAGCGCCACATCGATGCCCGCATGGCCCGCACCCGCACCCGCCCCATCCCGTCCGGCGCGATCTCGCCACGCGCGGCGCTCTTCATCGCGTCCTCGCTCATCGCGGGCGGCGCGGCGCTGCTCGGGGCGCTCTTCGGCCCCGTCCCCACCGCCCTCGGCCTGCTCGCCGTCGTCTGGTACAACGGCGTCTACACGTCGCTCAAGCGGGTGAGCGCCTTCGCGGTCGTGCCCGGCTCGCTCATCGGCGCGATCCCGCCCGCCATCGGCTGGACCGCATCGGGCGGCGGCCCCTTCGACGGCCCCGTGCTGGCCCTCGCGTTCTTCTTCTTCATCTGGCAGGTCCCGCACTTCTGGCTCCTGCTCTTCCGCTTCGGCAAGGACTACGCGCAGGCCGGCTTCCCGACCCTGACCCAGGTCCTCGCCCCCGCGCAGCTCGCCCGCCTGACCTTCGTCTGGATGGTCACGACCGCCGCGAGCGGCCTGCTCCTGCCCATCTTCGGCGTCAACGCCTCCCCCTGGGTGAGCCTTGGCCTCGCGCTCGCCGGCCTCTGGCTCGGTCGCAGCGCGTGGCGCGTCTTCCGCTCGGGCGGCGAGGGAACGGCCTTCCGCGGGGCCTTCGTCGGCATCAACGTGTACGCCTGCGCCGTGATGGCCCTGCTCGCCGTCGATCTCGCCCTGTAGCGCCGCCCTCTCACGCGCTGGCGTTTGCCCCGCCCTCGCGCTATAAGGTATCCCTCACTGCTGCCGTCGTTCGCCCGCTCGCGCGGGTCCGGAGGACTTCCGATGTCGAATACCAGGACTCTGCGCCTTGGCCCGTTGGCCGGGCTCGCTTGCCTCTTCTTCGCCGGCTCAGCGCTCGCCGACGCCCCTGCCGCCGTCCACGTCCAGGGGGCGCTGACCTCGTCCGGAGGAGCGCCGGTCTCGGACGGCAAGTACACGTTCACGTTCAACCTCTTCAACACGCAGACCGGAGGCGTCTCCCTGTGGACGGAGGTCATCGCGTCGG